>Ga0213920_1000178_pt1 | contig 61784 bp, 55 predicted proteins | sample McNCre1117MG_FD_161054 | JGI IMG/M metagenome (GOLD analysis project Ga0213920, IMG submission 161054) | Freshwater microbial communities from McNutts Creek, Athens, Georgia, United States - 11-17 MG | ecosystem: Environmental > Aquatic > Freshwater > Creek | place: USA: Georgia | collected...
TGAGGCACGGCACCGAGGTCGATGAAGCGCTTCAGACGGTTGTTGCGGTTGATAACACGACGGTAGAGGTCGTTGAGGTCGGAGGTTGCGAAACGGCCACCATCGAGCTGAACCATCGGACGGATCTCCGGTGGAAGAACTGGCAGGACGTCGAGAACCATCGAGTGTGGTGCGGTGTCGCTGTTGATGAACGACTGCACAACCTTGAGGCGCTTGATTGCCTGGGTCTGCTTTGCACCCTTGCTCTCGGCGATTTCGGCGCGCAGCTCGGCTGCGGTTGCCTCGAGGTCCGACTCGGCTCCAAAGCGAGCAGCGAGCTCGCCCTTTTCGCTCAGTGCAACGAGAACGCGCTTGACGGCCTCGGCACCAATCGAAAGGTCGAAGTAGTCACCGTACTGGTAGGCAAATGCGTCGAACAGGTCGTCGTTCTGGATTAGGTCGCCCACCTTGCGGGTGAGGAACATGTGCCAGGCGCTCTGCTCGCGGAACAGGCTGTCACGACGCTCGCGACGACCAAACTCGCGGACTACCTTCTCGGTCTTCTTCTTGAAGTCCTTCATCAGGCGGTCAACTTCTTTAGCCGCTGCTGCATCGCGGGCTGCTGGTGCCTCGGTGTCCGAGGCCTCCGATGCCGCCGAAGCCGCACGCTTACCCGACCAGTAGCTCTCAGGGTTCTTCTCGTGAGCGGCGATCAGCTGCTCAACGCTCTTGGCAAATTGTGCGTCAACCCAGATTGGGGCTTCCCACAGTTTGTCGGAGTGCTGAAGTACCAGACCGTGTGCGTTCAGGGCTGCGATCTCGTCGGCTGCAAGCTCCTTGAGCTGTGCGTCGCGGTCGTCCAGGATCGCACTGATGCGGTCGGTGTACTCTTCGCGAACCATGAGGTAGTCGGCAGCCTTGTCCTCTTCGAGAACACCCATAACGCGGTAAGCCGCGAAGTAGATGATCTTCTAGAGGTCCTTTGGAGCCATGTTGAGCAGGTAGCCCAGGCGGCTTGGAACACCCTTGAAGTACCAGATGTGGGCAACCGGAGCGGCGAGCTCAATGTGGCCCATGCGCTCACGGCGCACGCTCGACTTGGTTACCTCAACACCACAGCGCTCACAAACGATGCCCTTGAAGCGGACGCGCTTGTACTTGCCACAGGAGCACTCCCAGTCCTTGGTAGGACCGAAGATCTTCTCGCAGAAGAGGCCGTCCTTCTCAGGCTTGAGGGTGCGGTAGTTGATGGTCTCAGGCTTCTTTACCTCGCCGTGGGACCAAGAGCGAATGTCGTTGGCGGTTGCAAGGCCAACGCGGAGTGCGTCGAAGTTTTCAACTTCCATGTTTTTTCCTTATTCCTAAATCTCTTTGGTCCGGGCTTAGTTGAAGTCCGTAGTGAATTCGTCCAGCGCGCTGTTTTCGTTGCGCGACAGGTTGATGCCCAGCTCTTCGGCTGCGCGGTCGCCTTCTTCGCGGTCTTCCTCACGGAGAGTTACCACGTTGCCTGCCGCGTCGAGAACCTCGACGTTCAGACCGAGCGACTGCATTTCCTTGGCGAGAACGCGGAAGGACTCTGGGATACCAGGGGCCTGGATGTTCTCACCCTTGACGATTGCCTCGTAGGTCTTGACACGGCCGGTGATGTCGTCCGACTTGATGGTCAGGAGCTCCTGCAGGGTGTGCGCAGCACCGTATGCCTGGAGTGCCCACACCTCCATCTCACCGAATCGCTGACCACCGAACTGGGCCTTACCACCGAGTGGCTGCTGGGTAATCATGCTGTAAGGACCGGTGGAACGAGCGTGGATCTTGTCGTCGACCAGGTGGTGCAGCTTGAGAACATACATGTAACCAACCGAGATTGGTGCTGGGAATGGCTCGCCCGAGCGGCCATCGAACAGACGTGCCTTGCCGGCTTCAGAAACGAGCTGCTTGCCATCGCGGTTTGGAAGTGCGCTCTTGAGCAGACCTACAACCTCGTCCTTGCTTGCGCCATCGAAGATTGGGGTAGCAACCTTGGTTCCAGGAGCACCCTCGTACATCTCCTCTACGAGTTCCTTGGCCCAGGCCGCGGTGTTGTCGATCTTCCAACCCTGGCTGGCGATCCAACCCAGGTGGGTCTCGAGGACCTGACCGAAGTTCATACGTCCAGGGATACCGAGTGGGTTAAGCACTACGTCAACCGGGGTGCCGTCCTCGAGGAATGGCATGTCCTCAACAGGGAGAATCTTGGAGATAACACCCTTGTTTCCGTGACGACCGGCGAGCTTGTCACCCTCGGTAATCTTGCGCTTCTGGGCGATGTGAACTACAACGCGGGTGTTTACACCTGCACCGAGCTCGTCGCCATCGGCGGCCGAGAAGACCTTCACACCGATGACAGTGCCCTGCTCACCGTGCGGAACCTTGAGCGAGGTGTCGCGAACTTCGCGGCTCTTCTCATTGAAGATTGCGCGCAGCAGGCGCTCTTCGGCCGAGAGCTCGGTTTCACCCTTAGGGGTTACCTTGCCCACGAGGATGTCGCCAGGGCGAACCTCTGCACCGATGCGGATGATGCCGCTCTCGTCCAGCTGGGCGAGTGCTTCCTGCGAAACGTTTGGTAGGTCGGAGGTGATTTCCTCGGCACCAAGCTTGGTGTCGCGGGCGTCAACTTCGTACTCTTCGATGTGGATCGACGAAAGGGTGTCTTCCTTAACCAGGTTCTGGCTCAGGATGATGGCGTCCTCGAAGTTGTGGCCTTCCCATGGCATGAATGCCACGAGCAGGTTCTTACCGAGAGCCAATTCACCGTTTTCGGTTGCAGGACCGTCGGCGAGAACATCGCCGGCCTCAACGCGCTGGCCTACGGCCACGATTGCACGCTGGTTGATGGCGGTGCCCTGGTTCGAACGCTCGAACTTGCGCATCACGTACTGCTTCTTGCCGCCCTTGTCGAGCGCAATGGTGATGAGCTGGCCAGAGACGTCATCGACGACACCGGCCTCTTCGTTCACGATTACAGCACCCGAGTCAATTGCCGCAACGCGCTCCATACCGGTACCAACCAGTGGGCTCGAGCTACGAAGCAGTGGAACTGCCTGACGCTGCATGTTGGCACCCATGAGGGCACGGGTGGAGTCGTCGTGCTCGAGGAACGGAATCAGCGAGGTGGAAACCGAAGCCAGCTGGCGTGGGGAGATGTCAACGTAGTCGACGTCCTCGGATGCTGCCTCAACTACATCGCCGCGGTAACGTGCGATAACACGCTTCTGGGCGAAGGTCTTGTCAGCTGCAAGCTGTACGTCTGCGCCGGCGATGGTGGTGCCATCTTCTGCCGCTGCATCCAGGTAAACGATCTCATCGGTGACCTTGCCGTTTTCTACCTTGCGGTAAGGGGTCTCGATGAAGCCGAAGGTGTTGATGCGTGCGTAAGCGGTTAGCGAACCGATAAGACCGATGTTTGGGCCTTCTGGGGTTTCAACTGGGCACATACGGCCGTAGTGGGATGGGTGTACGTCACGTACTTCCATCTGGGCGCGCTCACGAGCGATACCACCAGGGCCGAGGGCCGAGAGGCGGCGCTTGTGGGCAAGACCCGCAAGTGGGTTGTTCTGGTCCATGAACTGCGAGAGCTGGCTGGCACCGAAGAACTCCTTGATAGCCGACACCACAGGGCGCAGGTTGATCAGGGTCTGAGGGGTGATTGCCTCGATGTCCTGGGTGGACATGCGCTCGCGAACCACGCGCTCCATACGGCTAAGGCCTATGCGGATCTGGTTCTGGATCAGCTCGCCAACCGAACGGATGCGACGGTTCGAGAAGTCATCGATGTCGTCTGCGCTGATGACCATGTTGGCCGCGGCCTTGTTAACCGAAAGGTTGAACTCTAGGCGACGGTTACCCGAGGCTGCACGGTTTGCAATCGAGTGGTCGAACATGAGCAGGTACTTGAGGGTGGCAACGATGTCGTTGACGGTGAGGGTGGTTGCCTCAGCTGCCTCGTTAATGCCCAGCTTGCGGTTGAGCTTGTGACGACCAACCTTAGCCAGGTTATAGCGCTTCGAGTCGAAGTAGGTGCTACGCAGCCACTGCTCGGAAACTTCAGCACCGGCCTGCTCGCCACGAACCTTGCGGTAGAGCTCGCGAAGAGCGTCTTCCTTGGTGACGATTGGGCTAGCGAATACCTTCGACTTGTCGTAGGCGAGGGTGTTCTCGATCAGGTCTACGTCGAACTCCCAGGCATACTCGCTGCCTTCGACTGCCGACTTGATGTCCGAGAACTCTTCGCGGATCTGCTCTTCGCTCAGGCCAAGGGCCTTGAGGAAGATAGTTGCCGAGACCTTGGTCTTGCGGTCTACCTGGACCTGCAGGATTGGCTGGCCGAAGCGAGCAACAGGCTTGCGGTCGTCCTTCACCCATTCGGTGAGGAACTCTAGGTACGAACCGCGGCTAGGGATGATCTGAGCCTTGTTGTTGCGTACGTCGAGGTTACCGGTGGTGTTGGTGGACACCGAGAAGTAAACACCAGGCGAGCGAACGAGCTGGGATACAACCACGCGCTCGGTGCCGTTGATGATGAAGGTACCCTTCTCAGTCATAACTGGGAAGTCACCCATGAACACGGTCTGAGACTTGATCTCACCGGTCTGGATGTTGATGAATTCAGCCTTGATGTAGAGAGGGCGGGTGTAGCTCTTGCCCTTCTCCTTGCACTGCTCAGGAGTGAACTGTGGGTCATCGAGCGAAGGCTCCATGAAGGTCAGTTCCATCTTGGCGTCTTGTGCGTTGCCAGCGGAATCGGTGATTGGAGAGATCTCCTCGAAGATCTCCTCAAGGCCGTTCTTGGCATCTGGGCCGGCGATCTTGCGCCAGGCGTCGCTACCGATGAGCCATTCGAAGCTCTCGGTTTGCAGGCTCAGCAGGTCTGGAACCGCAATTGGCTCCTTTGCCTTCGCGAAGGAAGGGCGCTGGGCCGATCGGTCATTCTTAATGGTCATAGCGTTGTTCGCAGCCAAAGAAAATCCCTCCAAGGGTGGGTGACTCAGGGTTGAGTGGATGGGAGATCGCCGCCCGTTTAGCCGCCTTTATATGCGACACGCGCGCCGACCACCATATGAGGGCGCGAATAGGGAGCAAACCTCGAGTCTATAACGATTTGCGCGACTTTGTAAACATTCTTTTTGAAATCCGCGCGATTTCTTTAAATTTCTGCTATTAGCAGCTGGTTATGTACATGGTGATTGTGTCCACCCATTCATCGGCGTTTGGAACCCCGATCACCAGACGGTTGTATTTACTACCCGAAAGATTCACCTGAAGCACCTGCTGGCCGCGCTTCCAACTCACAAAGGCCCGGTCGCCTCGCTTCAGGTAGGTGCCCGCGATGATTAGACCCGGCAAACCGGTTCCAGGCACGCGCAGACCAAGTTTGGTCCACCATCCGCGCTCTAGAACTTCGGCACCGATGATTTCCCGCAACGGAATCACAAGATCGCCGTGCAGGGCCGCCAATTTCTCTCCGGCCGAAAGGGTGACGTGGAAATTGGTCTGCTGAAATGCGAGCTTAGGCATGAATCTAGTATCTCCCTATTGGCCAAATACCAGGCTTGCTACCCAGGCTAAGAGTGGCGCGAAGGCAAGTGCGGGCAGCATGTCGGCTACCGCAATTGGCTTGATGCCGATGAGGCGCACACCGATGGCCAACATCAGGACTCCCCCGGTTGCCGTGATTGCCGAAATCATGTACCCGGGCACAAAGTTACCGGCAAAGGCTGCAACCACCGTGATGAAACCCTGCCAAAAACCAACCGTGATTGAGCTCGCCGCCACACCCCATCCCAGGCTTGCAGCAAAGGCCATGCACGCGAAACCATCGAGGATTGCCTTGATAATGAGCGTATTTGGGCCTAGCCCCATGCCATCCTGCATGCCGCCGAGAATGGCCATGGGTCCAATCGCAAAAATCAGAGAGGCGTCCACGAACCCCGTGATGAAGCGGTCGCGGCTTGCATCGGTGGCAGATTTACCCCGGGAGAATCGCTTTTGTAGCCACCCACCGAAACTCTCTAGCCGGCCTTCGATGTTGGAGAGCGAACCGCTAATGGTGCCAAAGAGCATGGCGAGCACAACCACCATGAAGGTTCCGACAGCCCCCGTGACCGAAACAAAACCCTGATCGGCGAGGGCCTTGAGGTCTAGTCCGCCAAGCACCAGGGTTAGCAGACCCAGGGCCTCGGTTACCGTGCGGTTGGTTTTTTGTGGAAGGCGTGAACCAAGCAGCACACCGATGGCCGAACCGCCCACGATGGTGCCGACGTTTACGAGGGTTCCGAGGCCAATCATGGCTTCAGTCTAGGCCGATTCCAGTGCCAGCTTGGCCCCGAAGCCGAGCATGGCAACACCCGAAACCCGCTCCATCCAAGTTGTTACTACCGGGCGGGCGAAAAAATCTTTGGCCAAGTTTGTGGCGAAAATAAGCACGGAGTACCAGATGAGCGCGCACGCGTTGTGGATGCCGGCCAGAGCGATAGCCCCGAGGATTGGGTTGATGTTTGCAGGCAGGAACTGGGGAAGAATCGCAACGTAAAAGGCGCAGATTTTGGGATTCGATAACGTGAGCATGAGTGCCCGCGCGAAGGTGGAGCCGGCCGATGTGCCGTCGGCACCCGCTTCCAGGTTGAGACCGTGGGCTTTGCGCGATGCCAGGAGCATTCTGACTCCGAGGTAAGCCAGGTATGCAGCACCGGCATATTTGACCACCGCATAGGCAAACGGACTTGCCAGCAAAACGGCACTTACCCCGAGTGCGGCGGCAATTGCCCAGAGCCAAACACCGGCCATGATTCCACCAAGAGTGAGGTAGGCGGCTTTGGGCCCTCCTCGCACGGATGCGCGAAGCACCTGTGCGGTGTCAAGGCCGGGCAACATAGAGAGCAAGCCGGCAAGCAAACCAAACTGAATCCACGTGTTCATCAGTTTTAGTCTGCCATGCCGGCTTGTCCAAATAGCTTCGGCGATTACACCGCCTTGTTGACCACCTTGTAGCCGAGGCTGGTGCGCGAGACGCTGGTGTAGCCAGGCTTGGAGCCGGTGACACGAACGGTGAGGATCTTGTTGACATCGCTGCTGGTTGGAGTGTAGCTGGCGCTGGTTGCACCCGCGATTGCATTGCCGCCGATGTACCACTGGTAAGTGAAAGTGACGCCCGCGTCCCAAGTGCCGGTAACAGCAGTTACCGCACTGCCAGCAACCGGCGATGCGGCGCTGAGGGTTGGCACTGGAGCCAGCAGGATGGTTCCGGCTGCCACAATCTTGCCGGCGCTGGTTACGCTAACGGCAACGTAGTTGCTCTTGGTGCCAGTGACCACTACCGTAAGGGTGCTCCCGAGATCGGCAGCAACCGGGGTGTAAGAGATTGCGTTAGCACCGATGATTAGAACACCATCGCGGTACCAGGCATAGCTGAGGCCAACGCCCGCATCCCAGGTGCCAACGTTTGCGTTAACTCGGGTTCCAACGGCAACGGTGGCGCTGAGGGTTGGGGTAGGCGTGAGTGTCAGCACACCCTGCACCAGGGTCGAAGCGCTGCTAGTGGCGGTGACCGTGTTGTAGGCGTAGAGGCTTCCCGTTGTGGCGAAGGTGATCTTCTTGCCGATCTCGGCGGTCGTTAGCGTGTAACTGGTGCCTGTTGCACCCACGATGGCAACGCCGTTGGCATACCACTGGTAGCCGAAGGCAACGCCAGCGTCCCAGGTTCCTACGGTTGCGGTGAGAGTTTGGCCGACGATGTAGCTTCCAGAAACGGTTGGCACCGGGCTCAGGGTTAGCGTGCCGGCGCCGATTGGCGCAGGAGGACCAGCGGTGACAACCTTCACGGATGTGCCCATGTCGATGATCACATTGAAGGTGATGTAGGTGCCAAAGTCTGCCGGGGTCAGAACGTAGGTGTCTGTTACCTGGTCCGGAAGCAGAACGCCGTCGCGGCGCCACTCGTACTTATAGGAATAGCTTGGTTCTTGAACACCGTAGCTGGCCACGATGTACTGACCCACGTTGGTGCCGCCGGTTAGCACAACAGTCTTGTTCCACTGGGCATAAATGGTGATCGCACCGATGCCAGCCGGGCTATAGCTGCCCGTGAGCAAGTTGCCGCCAGTAGCTGCGTCGAACCAGCCGGCGAATTCATAACCGTATCGCTGCGGATCCGCTGGAAGTGCGACCGAACCGCCCATGGTGTAGCTGCCGTTGGCAACGGTGTTGCCTCCCTGCGAATCGAAGGTGACTACGTACGGCGTGAGAACCCACTGTGCGTAAAGCGTGAGTGCACCGATACCAGCCGGGCTGTAGTTGGTTGGCAGGGCAGAGCCACCGGACGCAGCCAGGAACCATCCTTGGAACGTGTAACCGGTGAGGGTTGGTGCCGTTGGCAAAGTTACGGTGTCATTGACCTGATAGCTGAGTCCGGCTACCGAGGAACCGCCCTGGCTGTTGAAGGTTATTGCATAGCTAGGGCTAGTTACGGTGAGGGTTGCATTAGCCAGAGTTGCAGCTGCGTAGCCTGCAACTGGAGTCCCGACGCAGCGAATCACGTAGGTGCCAGCCGCCAGGTAGCGGTTTACCACAAGCGGGGTTGCATAGCCGGTGTCTGCGTTGGCATAAACCGAGCAAGCAGCGGATCCACTAAGTGCTGCCAACGGGCTAGCAGTTGCGCCCAGGTTAGGCACCGAACCACCGGCGATGTAGCTTGCTGAGGTAGCGGTGAGGGTCCATGGCAAGGTAACGGTAAGTACGCCATCTACCGAGGTTGCGGTTCCGTAGCCGGTTGAAGCAGTACCCGTGCAGTGGATCACATAGTTGCCCGCAGCGGTACTGGCGTTTAGAGCCACCAGGGTTGCATAGCTGTTGTTGGCGTAAACGGCACACGATGCCGAACCGCTGAGACCTGCAACAGGGTTAGCCGTGGCGGTCAGAGTTGGTACGGTTCCGCCAGCGATGTAACTCGCATTTGCAGCGGTTAGGGTCCAAGCCAGGTTGGTCACGGTTAGGGTGCCATTTACCAAGGTTGGAGCTCCGTAGCCGGTGGCCGCCGTACCCGTGCAGTGGATCACGTAGGTGCCCGCAGGGGTGCTCGTGGACAAACTTAGGGCAGTTGTGTACGAGGTGTCGATTGTGGTGTAAACCGCACAGGAGGCCGAGCCGCTAAGACCTGCAACAGGGTTAGCCGTTGCGCTCAAGGTTGGCTGGGTGCCACCGCGAACATAACTTGCGTTAGCTGCGGTAAGGGTCCAGGTGGCGTTAGTGACGGTAAGAGTGCCATCCACCAGCGTTGGGGTTCCGTAACCGGTAGCCGCGGTTCCGGTGCAATGGATTACGTAGCTGCCCGCGGCGGTGTTCACCGAAAGGGTTAGTGGCGTTGCATAGCCTGTGTCAGCGGTGGTGTAAACCGCACAGGAGGCCGAGCCGCTAAGACCTGCAACCGGGTTAGCCGTTGCGCTCAAGGTTGGCTGGGTGCCACCGCGAACGTAACTTGCATTTGCAGCGGTGAGGGTCCAGGTTGCGTTGCTAACGGTTAGGGTTCCGTTGACCAAGGTTGCCGCCGCATAGCCGGCAGCTGCGGTGCCAGTGCAGCGGATCACATAGGTGCCCGCGGCGGTGTTCACCGAAAGGGTGAGCGGGGTTGCGAAAGCGGTGTCGGCCGAGGCGTATACCGAGCACGAAGCCGAACCGCTGAGAGCCGCAACCGGGTTAGCCGTTGCGCTCAGCGTTGGCGCGGTTCCGCCACGCACGTAGCTGGCGTTGGCGGCGGTGAGAGTCCACGACTTGGTCACGGTAAGTGTGCCGTCAACGAGAGTTGCGCTGCCGTAGCCGGTAGCCGCGGTTCCGGTGCAGTGGATTACGTAGGTGCCGGCAGCGGTTGACGACGAAAGGGTAAGTGGCGTTGCGTAGCCGGTGTCAGCAGTGGTGTAAACCGAGCAACTGGCCGAGCCGCTAAGACCACCGGCAGGGTTCGCAGTTGCACTCAAAGTTGGGGCGGTGCCGCCAGCGATGTAGTTTGCGTTAGCCGCCGTGAGGGTCCAGGTGGCGTTGCTAACGGTGAGAGTTCCGTTGACCAAGGTGGCTGGGGCGTAGGTGCTTGCCGCCGCGCCGGTGCAGTGGATCACATAGGTGCCCGCAGCGGTGTTCACCGAAAGAGTGAGTGCAGTTGCGTAACCGGTATCCGCGGTGGTGTAAACCGAGCAAGAGGCCGAACCGCTAAGGCCGGCAGATGGCGAAGCAGTTGCGCTGAGGGTTGGCGCGGCTCCGCCACGAACGTAGCTGGCGTTGGCAGCTGTGAGGGTCCAGGTGTTGAGGGTGGTGAAGTTTTGAACCGAACCGTATGCGGACACACCGCTCGAGTTTGTTGCCTTGCTCTGGAAGTAGTAGGTGGTTCCCGCGGTGAGGCCGGTGAGGGTAGCCGAAATCGCGGTGCTCGCCGTGTTGGCCGCCAGCGTATTTGGCGTTGCGTTCACACAGGTAGGAGAGACCGAAAGGTTGGCGGTTGAAGTTGCGTAGCAGAACTTGATTCCGCTGGCAGGAATATCGCTTCCGCTCGGGGCGGCGGTGGCAACGGTACCCGCAACGGTGGCGCTGGTTGCACCAATAGAGGTCGCGCCCGCGGTTGTAGTTGCGGTTGCACCGGTGACACCGTTCGAGTTAGAACAACCCGCGCCATCCACTGCTGCCACGGATCCCACGGCACTAGCCGTTACCTGGCTGGCAACCGGAGTTGCTGCGGCTAGGTTGGCTGCTGTGATTTCGTAGATGAGGTGAGCGGTGTCGGCGTAGAGGAATAAGTTGCCAGCCGAATCCGCCCAGATAGCAGAGAAGGTCTCGTTCACGTTTTGCAGCTGTGCCGAGAGGTTCTTCTCGTCGAGTGACACGGCTGTTGCACCCGGGGTGCTGCCGGTGAAGTTTGCGATCTCGAGGATCGAGTTTCCACCGCTCTGGTAGAGGCCATAACCCTTGCTGCCGATAACGGCCATATCGGTGGAATACCACTTACCGCTTTTTGCGGTACCACCGGTAGCGGTGATGGTTGGGTAGGCGCGGTGCGCGCTCACATCGATGAGGTCAAATGTGGTGTTTCCGTAGGACGAAACGGCCATGTAGTACTTGCCGCCAATCGCCACGAAGTCGCCGGATGCCTTGGTAACACCGATGCTGGTTGCGGCAGTTCCCACCAGGCGCGTTGGCGCGTTGGATGCACTCGCGCCATCGGTCATTGCGTATAGGCTGCCGAGCGCTGTTGCGGTGGTGCCGCTTGCCGGCGCCGGCACCGACTTCAGAGCCGAGTCAAACTGGTACAGCGCCGAACCCGTGATGCCGTAGATGAAGTTGTCGCCGTCGTTCCAGCTGAGGGCCTCAAGGCTGGTTGCGGTGTTCGAACCCGAAACCGAAGCGAATGATGAGCCCGCGTACTTATAGAAACCAGAGTTGTAGAGGTAAACGCTGGCGTCGCAGGTTGGTGCGGTCTGCGCTGTTACGGTTAGTGTGCCGTCGGTAGAAGTACCAATGGTGTTGCCGCTCTTTGCAACACCGGTGCAGTGGATTTTGTAGGTTCCGGCAGCCAGGGTGCTTACGGTGAGCGCGGTTGTGTAGGTGGTGTCCGCTGTGGTGTACGCCCTGCAAGTGACATCGGCGCCCGCGGCGGTGCTAAGGGTTGCGGTGAAGGTAGGCACGATGGCACTGCCAGCGGCATAGGTTGCGTTATCGGCCACGATGTTGACAGTTGCGGCCATGGCTGGTGCCCCACCCAGCGATGCAGCGGCTAGCGCACCGATGACGGTAGCGCCGACCAGCTTGGCCCTAATTGAGCTCAAACCGAAAAACTTAGACAATGTGTCTCCTAAAAAGCGCGACAAAACCCCTTGCGCAAAAGCAATTAATTAAAAAATATAGGGTTGCCCGCCTGAGGCGGCACTAACTAATTTGACAAGTATTCGGCTAGCACTACGCAGTATTTAAACTCTAAGGTTTAGGGCAGTTCCGGGGTCCGTGACGGCGGAGTGCGGCGGTTGCGGAGCGCCTCGAAGCGGCCTGCCAAATCGAGCAATTTGGCGTCCGAATAGGCCGCGCCCGCAAAGGTCACACCAAACGGCATACCAATGTCGGCTACAGTTCCCATCGGCACCGTCACCGTTGGGATGCCCAGGTGGCGGATTGCCAGGTTTCCGGTTGCAACCCACACACCGTTGCGCCAGGCGAGGTCGGCAGACCCCTCGTTTACATCGGTGTCAGCGGGGGCTACATCGGTGAGGGTTGGGAATATGGCCGCGGCAAAGTGGTTTGCTGCCATCCATTCGTCGAGGTCGAGTTTGCGGGTTTCCTCGAGCGCCTCAATGCCGGCGCGAATCACATCGCCAAATTCGCCTTCGAAGGGATTCACGATTCCGTGTTCGCGAGCGCGCTTTACGTAGTCGGCAAGGTCCATGTCGAACGAGCCGTAGCGGTCCGGCAGTGCGCCCTGTGGAGCCGGGAAAAGCTTTGCCCCATCTACCTCGGCCATCGTGGCCAGGCCCGGCTGGCCGATGGCAGCGAGGAATGCATCCCAAGACCAAATGCTCAGGTCCCAGATCTCGGCATCGAAAAATTCGGGTGGCACGATGCCGCGATTGAAAACGTTCGGTGCGCCAGCGCGGTCGGCCTCGTAGTTGGTCACAACCGGGTAGTCCGTGTATACGAGTTCGGCCCCGGCAGCTCTGAGGTCGGCCTCTACCTCCTGCCAGAGCGCCATCATCGATGGGCGAGGTTCAATGCTCTGCCCGGTCACTGAGCCCATGCCTGTGCCGGTGCCCTGCTCGGGATCCATCCCGATGAACATCTTCGGTATCGCAATGCGAACACCGGAAAATGCCGAACCGGTTTTGGCCAGTGATGAGGCGGCGGCAACCGCAGCGGTGAAGGACTCTGGGCGGACATCTTCCGGCGCCGGCAACGACACCCACGGCTGCATCCGCCAGAAATCACCAGTTCGCTCACCATCAGTGACTACAAGAATGTCAAGTATCTCGGCAAGATCCGCCATCGACCTGGCGTGAGGCACAACCACATCCATGGTTGGCACCAGTGGCCAGTTGCCTCGGGTAGAAATAATTCCCCGCGATGGCGTGTACGCGCACAGAGCGTTGCAGGCTGCAGGTGCACGGCCACTGGACCAGGTTTCTTCGCCCAGACCAAAGGCCGCAAACGAGGCGGCGGTTGCCGTACCCGAACCGTTGGAAGAACCCGAGGCGAAAGCAGAAGTTAGGTATTCGGCGTTGTACGGCGATTCGGCTCGGCCGTATAACCCACGCTGCATTCCGCCGTTGGCCATCGGTGGCATGTTGGTTAGGCCAATAAAGACACAGCCAGCCTCGCGCAAGGCGGCAACTGAAAACGCATCCCTGTTGGCTCGCAGGCCCGCAAATGCAGGCGACCCGGCGGCGACGGTCTGCCCTGCAACCATGTAGGAGTCTTTGGCGGTGAAGGGAATGCCCTCGAGCGGGCCGCGAGAGTTGCCTTGAGCGCGACGTTTGTCCGATTCCGCAGCCTCGGCAAGTGCGTTTGGGTTTAGCTCCACCACGGAATTTAGTGTGATACCCGCGGAGTCGTAGGCCGCGATGCGCGCAAGGTAGGCTTCCACCAACCCAACGCTCGTGACCTCACCGGTCGCAAGCGCTTCGCGTAGTTGGGCGATGCTTTTTTCGACTACGGGATAGTGACCGTTCACTTCGATTCCGCCTTTGGATTGAAGAGCCGCAATTGGGAAAGTCCCTCTTGCGAGGGACTTTCCAGTGGCGGTGACGGTGGGATTTGAACCCACGGTGGTCTTTCAACCACACATGTTTTCGAGACATGTACCTTCGGCCGCTCGGACACGTCACCGTGGGATAGTTTACAAGGTTTTGGCGCGCCTTCGCCACCTCGAGCCGATTGGCTAGGCTTTTGGCATGAGTACTTCAGGTTCAAGCAAGGCAATCTTCGCCGCCCTGGCAGCCAACGTGGGCATCGCGGCCACCAAGTTTGTTGCGGCAGGTTTCTCTGGTTCAGGCTCGATGCTGGCCGAGGCCATCCATTCGCTGGCCGACAGCGGCAACCAGGTACTGCTTCTGGTTGGCGGCAAGAAATCACGCCGCGAGGCGTCAGCCAATCACCCGTTTGGCTACGGGCGTCAGCGCTACATCTACGCGTTCATGGTCTCGATTGTGCTCTTTACCGTTGGTGGCCTCTTCAGCATCTACGAGGGCATCCAAAAGCTACAGGAACACCACGAACTCGAGGTGTTCTGGCTTCCGCTGGTGATCCTTGGCGTAAGCATCTTGCTCGAGAGCTTCAGCCTTCGCACCGCACTTCGCGAGGTTGCGCACGATCGCGGCGATAAGTCGCTCATCCAATACATTCGCTTCGCAAAGGCACCCGAGCTGCCGGTTGTTGTGCTCGAGGACATCGCAGCGCTAGTTGGCTTGGTTTTGGCGTTCGCGGGTGTTGGCCTCACCGCGCTCACCGGCAACCCCGTCTTCGATGCAATCGGCACGCTGGCCATCGGTGCCCTGCTGCTAGCAGTTGCCGTCATTCTCGGTGCCGAAACCAGCAGTCTGCTAATCGGTGAGGGAGCCACGGAAGGCGACTACAACTCCATCATCGCCGCCCTTGCAAGCACCGATGGCGTTCAGGGGATCATTCACTCGAAGACCCTCTACCTAGGCCCAGACGAACTCATGCTCGCGGCCAAGATTGCTGTAGACCCGCAGTGGACAGCCGCTAGGGTTGCCGAGCTAATCGATGCCGCCGAGGCCAATGTTCGGACCGCCGTTCCAGCCACCCGCGTGATCTACATCGAGCCAGATGTTCTGCGCTAGCGCGTAGCCGCGAAGAATTCCTTAAGCACCGAGGTGCACTCTTCGGCCATTACGCCACCAATTACCTCCGATGGGCGCCCCAACCGGGCGTCCCGGGTGAGGTCATAAAGCGAGCCGCTGGCGCCAACGCGGTCGTCCCAGGCGCCAAAAACCACGCGCCCAACCCTGGCGGCAACAATCGCGCCAGCGCACATGACACATGGTTCGAGGGTCACCACAAGTGTGAGGTCGTCGAGTCGCCAATCTTTGCGTGCCTTGGCCGCAGCCCGAATGGCCACAACCTCGGCGTGTGCCGTTGGGTCCTGCAGGAGTTCCTTTTCGTTTCGCCCGGTGGCGATCACCGCACCTTGGGCATCCAGTAGTACGGCACCAACCGGCACATCGCCGCTGACTTCGGCGGCTAGGCGAGCCTGATCAAGAGCGAGCTTCATGCTCTCGTTCCATTTTTTGCTTGGCAAGGCCACCTCCTGTGGTTTCAGATTAGCGGGCGGCCAACCCGGCAACTATTTCCTAGTATTCCCATAGGGATAAACGGATTTGACTTTCGGGGAATGCCTTGGGATACTTTTTTGTATGAAGTTCAGCACCTGCATCAACCATACGGAAGCCGTCGCGGCTGGCCGAGTGATGATGCACGCCTGTATGCGAATGTGCCACTTGGCGTAGGCGAAAGCCACCCCGCCCCGGCACCAGCACCCCAGCCAAATCGCAGACAGACAACAACTTCAAGGATTTCAAAATGACCATCGCACTTCTAAACAACAGCACCGCAACCGCCAACGAAGCACGTGGCTTCGCCCTATACGTTGGCTTGGATGAAGCCACCGCCGCTGCAGCCGGTGTGAACCTGGCCGAAATCGTACAGGCCCTTCGCAAGACCATTGCCGAAATCGTTCCTGCGGCGGCATCCGAGACATATGCAGCGGTGGCGCTGGCACCGGTTGGCACCGGCGGACGCAGCATCGATGTTGTGCGCACCGCCCTGCACGACCCGCGCTCGCTAAACCGCCTGGTTGAGGCCAACCAGGAGCACCAGGCAGCAAAGGGTGTGGTTGTCGACCTCACTCGTCACAAGATTTTCATCGATGGCGAGAACGCCGAACTCACCTACCGTGAATTCCAGCTGCTCGACTACCTAATCCAGAACGAGGGTGAGACCATCACTCGCCGTGAACTGGTTGATGCCGTTTGGGCCGATGAGACCGTAGACGTACCAAACGAACGCACAATCGATGTGCACGTTCGCCGCTTGCGCGCCAAAATCGGTGGCTACGAGGACATCGTTCGCACGGTTCGTGGCGGTGGCTACCGCTTCGATCGCCACCCGGACGTGCTCATCGAAGCCTAAGAGGTAATCTGAATCGGTGCCCACCGATATCCAGTTTTCCGATGCACTTGCCCTGATCGGCGATCGCATTCTCGAACTGCTCGATTCTGGCCTAGCAACTCCGGTGATTCTGCTCGATGGCAGATCTGCCAGTGGCAAGACCACATTCGCCGCGGAATTGCAGAACTACCTTTTCCGCGAGGGCGAGACGCTGCCCCGGGTAGTACATATGGACGACCTCTACGACGGCTGGAATGGCCTGCAGGCCGGCCACGACTACCTAGTTCGCAATGTTCTCACTCCATTGAGTCGCCGAACGCGCGCAAACTGGCAGGAGTACAACTGGGAAACTCAGCAGCGAGAGCAGTGGCGCGAATTTGACGGTGGCACTCCCCTGATTGTTGAGGGCTGCGGCAGCCTGAGCCAAACCACCGCCCAGTTCGCCGATCTGACTATTTGGTTGAGCGCGGACACCGAGACGCGCCAGACCCGCTGGATTGCCAGATCCGGACACGACCACGACCAGTGGTGGCCGGTTTGGGCGGCTCAGGAGCTGGAGTTCTACGCGCGCGAAAATAGCGAGGGGCTGGCATCGGTGCGGGTTAAAACCGACTAAGCGCGGTTGGCCTTCCAGCTGCGGTAACCGGCAATTAGCGAAGCAATCACAAACCCCAGGGCGATCAGGTAGCTGGCGTTTTTCACAGCGGGAATACTGGCGGCAAAATAGCCCGTGATGGTTAGACCGACGCCCCAAGCCAGTGCACCAACCACATTTGCGCTCGAGAAGCGGTAGTAGTTCATTTTGGAAATGCCCGCGATGACCGGCACAAACACGCGCGCCCACGGCATGAAGCGGCCGATCACAACTGCCCACCAGCCCCACCTGGCGTAGAACGCATCGCTCCTGGCGATGGCAGCGCCCACCCACTTGCCCTCGTGGCGCGAGAGATATGGGCGACCAAAGCGCAATCCCAAGGCGAAGGCAATTTGGTCTCCGAGCCAGGCCGAGACACCAACGCCGAAGGCCATTAGCCAAATGTTTACGCCACCGGTTCCCGCCGCCACAAGACCCGCGGCAAAAACCAGCGAATCGCCCGTGAGAAATGGAACGAAGGCACCGATGAGAAGGCCGGTGCCGGCGAAGACTAACGCCCAGACCACCAGATAAAACAGAACTGGGCCCAGCGAAGGGGCCCAGTTACTGATTTGATCCGAGATTGAGGCCGAGAAACCGATGTGCATTCCTCTAGCCTACGAACTTATGGACGACCGTAAAGAACGATGTCGTCGAGGTCCTTGCGAACACGGGCGGCAACCTCGCGCTCGAACAGTGGCTCTGGCAGAAGGTCTGCTGCAGCAACCTTGCCAACTACTGCCGAAACAACCAGTTCGATGTTTGCAGGGGCACCGAGAATTTCGGCAGCCTTTGCTACGTCGAGACCAGCCATCTGGTGAACGTGAAGGCCAAGCTCGTGTGCCTGGATCGAGAGGTGAGCAACGGCCTGGCCTGCGTCGTAAGCAGCCCATGGGTTGCGTGCGCCATCGGCGTTTACTGCTTCAACACCAACCAGGATGATTGCCGAGGCATCTGGAGCCCAGGCCTGGTTCCAACCCGCGAGGGTGGCGGCAATTTCGGCGTGCTTAGCGTCCTCGCGGGTTACTACGAAGTAGCGGGTTGGCTGTGCGTTGTTAGCCGAAGGAGCCCAGCGACCGGCCTCGAGGATCGAGAGCAGCTCGTGCTGGCTCAGGGTGTGGCCCTTGTCGAACGAGCGAGGCGACCAGCGCTCGGCCAGTACAGGAAGGATTGGAGCAGAGGTAACTGCGGTCTTTACGTGAGAAGTCATGTGTTTAGTATAGCCCCCCTTTACTATTTATCAACCCCGGATTCTGCTCGGCTAGGCTAAAGCCGTGAACCGTAAAGCCTTGGCCCTCTATCTAACCTGCGCCGTTGCCTGGGGAGTCCCCTACGCGTTCATTCGCATTGCTCTCACGGGCTTCCAACCGGCCAGCATCGTATTTGCGCGCGTGGTCATCGGTGCCGCGGTTTTGATTCCACTTTCTGCCAGAAGAGGCGGCCTCAAAGGTGCGTTCAAGCACTGGAGATGGATTTTGGCCTTTGCCCTAATCGAGATGGCCGGCCCTTGGATTTTGCTCACTTCGGCGGAACAGCACATAACTTCATCGCTTGCGAGCCTACTGGTAAGCACCGTGCCATTCTTTGGCGTGCCGGCGGCTTACATCGCCGGTGACAAGACCGTATTCCACCGCAAGACTCTTCTCGGGCTCGCCATCGGTTTCGCAGGTGTAATCGCGCTTATTGGAATCGATGCATTCGCCCACGCGGTGAACCCAATCTGGGTTGGGGCAATGCTGCTGGCCGCGCTCGGCTACGCAATCGCGCCACTTATTGTGGACCACAAACTCGGCCATGTTTCGGCACCAGCCGTTGCAGGCATTTCCATGGCCATGGTGGCCGTGATCTACGCGGTGCCTGGCATCCTGGGTTTCGCCCAGCTAACCAGCAAACCCGCACCCACCGATGCCTGGCTAGCGCTGGCCGCGCTCGGCCTAATCAGCACCGCGCTGGCATTCACCGCTTTCTTCAAGTTGATTGCCGAGGTTGGCTCGGGGCGAGCGGGCACCATTGTGTACCTAAACCTCGCTGTGGCATTCGCTCTTGGAGTTTTGTTCCTTAAAGAACCAATCACCACCGGCTTCCTGGTGGGAATGCCGCTGGTGATTGCAGGTTCTTGGCTGGCCAGCCGTAAGCACGCTTAGCGTTACTTGCGCTTGCCCTTCTTAGGCTTCTTCTTAAGAACCACGGCCTGGCCAACAATCACGTTGGTTCCATTGAAGGTCATGGTTGGCGAGCCGTAGAGAACGTAGCCGTCGGCTAGCGCGTCGGAAACCTTCTGGCAGAAGGCCGAGTCATCAATTCCGGTGAGCATGCGGAAACGCTTGCGCGGGGCATCTGTGGCTGGGGTCTCGACTGCTGAAGCGAATGGCAGCGCGCAGGAGTCGCCATCGGTGGATTCAGGGGCCTGAGCCTCGGCAGGCTTTGAGGTCTTCTTGCTGGATTTGGCAGTGCTAGTCATGCGCCTAGTTTGCCACCCGAATCAGTTCACCCAAAGTTAACTTTGAGAGTTAGAAAGTTAATTCTTGGATCGGGCTACTTGGCGAAGAACCACAGCGCCGGCAGGGCAGCCATCGCTAGGGCGGCGAGCGCCAAGACGATTTGGCTGGCCTTACCCGATGCCCAGCGGCCGAGAAGCTGTTTGTCACGCGCCAGCCACCACACAATTACCATCAGCGCCGGGGCTGCAAGACCATTGCAAACTGCCGCCAGATACAGGAAGTACATTGCCGGGATTCCCGCAAAGTTGAGCCCCAGGGCTACTGCCATCGACGCAATAATCACCGAGTAGAAGGCCTTGGCCTGGCGCGGAGCTAGCTCGAGCGACTCGCGCCAACCGAAGGTTTCGGCCACCGCATACGCGGTTGAACCGGCTAAAACCGGCACGGACAGCAGGCCAACTCCCAGGATTCCTAGCAAAAACAGAAGCCCCGCAAATTGGCCGGCCACTGGAACCAGAGCCTTGGCAGCGTCCTCGGCCGAGTTGATCTGGGTGATACCGCTGGCATTGAGCGTTGCCGCCGCCGTGACCATAATGGCGAACATGATGAACACGCCGGTCAGCATGCCAGAGAAGACGTCGCCGCGCATTGCCTGCACGTGCTCCACATCCACATCAGCGCCCTGATCGCCGCGCTCCTCTACTTCCTCGGCAGCCTGCCAGAAGAAGAGATAGGGGCTGATGGTGGTTCCCGCGAGCGCGATGAGAAGCTCGATTGCGCCCTTTGTGAAATCGAAGTGCGGCACAAGGGTGCCCACCGCAACCTGGTGCCAATCAACTTTGGCAACGAATAACACGGCTACATAGGCCAGCAGGCTCAGGCAGAGCCAGCGAAGCACTCGCGAGTAGCGGTGATAAGGCACCAGGATTTCGCTCACTGCCATGAGAATCGCGAAACCAATCACACCGATTGTCTGATCCAGCGGGATTATTAGGCGCAGCGCCGCCGCCATCGATGCGAGGTCCGCTGCGATGTTTACCGTGTTGGCGACTGCCACTAGGAGAACCGCAAGCAGAAGAACCCAGCGCGGCATTTTGGCCTTGATTAGGGCAGCCAGGCCCTTGCCCGTTACCAGTGCGAGACGAGCGCAGGCCTCTTGAGTGGCAAAGGCCAGCGGCAGAAGCAGTGGTGCCGCCCAAAGCATTGTGTAGCCAACCTGCGAACCCGCCTGCGAGTACGTACCGATTCCGCTCGGGTCGTCGTCGGCCGCGCCAGTTACGATGCCGGGGCCAAGCCTGTGAAAGTATCCCGGTGCGCGAATGGAGCCTCGCGCCGGGTGATGTTCTCCGCCACCCGCCAGCACACGCAGACGATGTTTGCCGCTACCCACCTGCGACTCCTTTCGGCCCAACCTAGAACAGGCTGGGCACCTCGGCCTTCATGCCACGCATGGCGTCGTAATCCAAAACGAGGCACTCGATGCCGCGATCTTTTGCGAGGGTTCGAGCCTGAGGCTTGATCTCCTGCGCGGCAAATATTCCTCGCACCGGTGCCAGCGATGGGTCGCGGTTAAGAAGTTCCAGGTACCGGGTTAGTTGCTCAACCCCGTCTATGTCTCCCCGCCGCTTCAACTCGATTGCAACGTGTCCCTGCGCAGCCTTGGCGAGGATGTCCACCGGGCCGATGTCCGTGAAGAACTCTCGACGAATCAACTCGAGGCCTTCGCCGGCCAGGTGCAGTTGCTCCGCCAGCATCTCCTGCAGGTGGGCCTCAACACCATCTTTTATGAGTCCCGGGTCATCGCCAAGGTGGTGCTCGATCTCATCGTGAATCTCGAAGATATTGATCTGAAGCATGTCGGCTGTCTTCACCTGCTGCACCAGCCAGGTTTCGATCACACCAAGTTCGCGGGCCTCCACCGATGCCGGCTTGCGGTCGATTGTGCATGGCGGGTTCATCCAGTTGAGTGGCTTGTAACTGCCGGAGTCGGAGTGCACCAAAATGCTTCCATCGTTTTTGAGCAACAGCAGGCGCTTGGCTCGAGGAAGGTGTGCGGTGAGGCGCCCGGCGTAATCTACAGAGCAGTCAGCTATGACAAGGCGCATCTAGTTCTTGCCTTCTGCGGCTAGGAGCTTCTCCTCGAGGGCCGCCACCTTGTCGAGTAGATCCGAGATGGCGTCATCCTGGGCGTCTAGATGGGTCTGGATTTGCTTGGCGTCGTGCAAGATGGCGTCGGCATCGTTGTAGGTGGCGATGGCGCGCTCATCGGCGGATTTGGCTTGGATGTTCTGCCCCACGATGATGATTGGCAGCAAAACCAACTGCAGGAAGGTCTGCGCCACCCAGGCAACGATGGTTACGGTGTTGTTGCTAGCGATTGCCCCAGGCAGGCTTACCAGAGCCAGTGCGCAGAATAGATACGCGGCCCACATTGTGCCAATTCGGTTGGTGATGGCTAGCCCAAGGCGGGCATTGAAGCGAGCGAAGAACCCGCCATCGGTGGCCTTGGCCTTACGAATGTTGGCACGAGTAGCGGGGCCGCGCTCGGCGCGGAGTTTGGCGTGCGGATTTTCCGCGTACTGGTACTTCGATTCCATAGACAAAGGCTACCTTTCGTAAGGTCCTTTGTTTACTAAACTTAGGCTCTATGGCCATGAAAATTACGGTAATCGGACTCGGATATCTCGGCGCTACCCACGCCATCGCTATGGCGGAGCTGGGGCACGATGTTATCGGCATCGAAGCAAACCCGAAGCGCTTGAGCGACCTGCAGAACGGCGTTGTGCCCTTCTACGAGCCAGGACTCGATGAAGCGCTCCAGGCCGTACTGGCCAAGGGCAACATCAAGTTCCAGGAAAACCACACCGAGGAGTCCCGCGAGGCAGACCTCCACTTCCTCTGCGTTGGCACACCACAGCTCCCAGGTTCTTACGCCGCAAACACCGAGTACCTGCACTCGGCCGTTAAGGCGCTTGCCCCATACCTGCGCGAGGACGCTGTCATCGCCGGAAAGTCCACCGTTCCAGTTGGCACGTCGGCCGTGCTATCCCAGGTTCTTGAAGAGGCAACTGGCGTAAAGCCACACCTGGCCTGGAACCCAGAGTTCCTGCGCGAAGGCACCGCCCTCGAGGACAGCCTGCGTCCAGACCGCATCGTTATCGGTGTAAACGACGAACGCAGTGCCGAGGTGCTGCGCAAGGTTTACGAGCCGATCACCGTTCACGGAACCCCTTTCTTGGTGACCGACATTCCAACTGCCGAGCTGGTTAAGGTTGCCGCCAACTCCTTCCTAGCCACCAAGATTTCGTTCATCAACGCGATGGCCGAGATCGCCGAGGTTTCGGGCGCTGACGCCGTTGCCCTGGCAGAAGCCATCGGCTACGACGAGCGCATCGGCAACAAGTTCCTGCGCAACGGAATTGGTTTCGGTGGCGGTTGCCTGCCAAAGGACATCCGTGCGTTCATGGCCCGCGCCGAGGAACTCGGTGTTGGCAAGGCCGTCGACTTCCTAGACGACATCGACCACATCAACCTGCGCCGTCGCGTTCGCGTTGTAGACCTCCTAAAGCAGGAGCTCGGCTCGCTATCGGGCAAGCGCATTCTGGTGCTGGGTGCGGCTTTCAAGCCAAACTCCGATGACCTGCGCGACTCCCCCGCAATCGCCGTTGCCAAGTTGATCCTGGCCGAGGGCGCGAACCTGGTGATGCACGACCCGATCTCGCTCGAGAACGTGCGCGCGGCGAACCCAGAATTCATCGCGGAAGATGACCTGATCAAGGCTGCAACCGGCGCAGATGCACTGGTTCTTGCAACCGAATGGAATGACTACCGCGAGGCCGGCGTTCCGGAGACCCTGGCCGGTGTTGTAGCCAACAAGCTGATCATCGATGGCCGCAACGCCCTCAAGGTTGAGAAGTGGCAGCAGGCCGGCTTCCGCCTGATTGCCCTGGGACGCAACGTAGAGGCATAGCCTTGACAAACCTCACCTCTCTGGCGGCGGCGGCCAACCTCAAAAAGGTTGGAACCCGCCCAAAGCTCGGCGTTTACCTGCGCGACTTCTTGCGCAGGCGCACCTTCGCAATTGCCTTCGCGCAATTCAACCTCCAGGCTCAAACTGCCCGCAGTTCGCTCGGTGTTGCATGGCACGTTCTGGTACCGGCGCTGCAGATTGGCGTCTACGGCATCATCTTTGGCGTCTTGCTCTCGTCGATTCGCCCGCCAAACTTTGTGCCATACCTCATGATCGGCATCGTGCTGTTCCAGTACATCACCGGCAGCTTCTCGGAGGGCGCTAGGTCTATCACCTCAAACGGTGCGCTGGTTCGCTCGCTCGAGTTCCCTCGTATTTTGCTTCCGGTATCGGTGGTTATTTCCAACATCATGCGCGTTCTGCCGCTGCTTGCCCTCATGGCGATCGGTGTTGTTTGCTTCGGTCAGGCCCCGCGCCTCGGTTGGCTCTGGATCATCCCCGACTTCATCATGATGACCATGTTTGCCGCTGGTGCCACAATGATTTCGGCCCGCCTTACGGTTCACACCGAAGACGTAAACCAGCTGCTGCCGTTTGTTGTGCGAATCCTGTTCTACGTGAGCGGCGTGTTCTGGAACATCGACAACATGATCCAGATTCACTGGCTCAAGGGCATACTGCACAACAACCCGATCCACCTCTACATGGCCATCGCCCGCGCCGGCATGATCGACGACTACTACGTGACCGCCAGCGACTGGTGGGTGGCGGCCGCTTGGTCCGTTGGAATTCTCGCCTTTGGAACCGTGTTCTTCTGGCGCGCCGAGGAGAAGTATGGTCGCAATGTCTAACCAGGCCGCTCCAAACCTAAGCAACGATATTGGCTCCGAGCTAGAGGCGGCAGAGCGCGTGCAGGTTCCTGTGTTCACCGAAGAGGGTCGCAAGCCCGTTGTGGTGGTAGACCAGGTTCACCTCAAGTACCGCGTCTACGCCTCCGGTAAAAAGCTAACCCGCGCCAATTCGAGGGTCAAGCGCAAGGGTCGCCTGCGCGAAGTCCACGCACTCCAAGGCGTTTCACTTGTTGCCTACGAGGGCGATTCCATCGGTGTTATTGGCACCAACGGCTCCGGTAAGTCAACCCTGATGAAGGCCATTTCCGGCATTCTGCCGATTGATGCCGGAATCATCTACGCCTCCTCGCGCCCATCCTTCTTGGGCGTTGGTGCAGCGATGATCAAGACTCTCTCGGGCGAGAAGAACGTAATCCTCGGTGGTTTGGCCCTTGGCATGACCCGCGCCGAAATCAAGTCCAAGTTCGACGCCATCGTCGATTTCGCCGGCATCCGCGACTTCATCGACCTTCCAATGGAGACCTACTCCAGCGGTATGGTTGAGCGCCTCAAGTTCTCCATCGCAGCCGCGCGCGAGCACGAAATTCTCATCATCGATGAGGCCCTTGCCGTTGGTGACCAAGACTTCCGCCGCCGCTCCGAGGCCCGCATGCGCGAACTTGCTTCCGGTGCCGGCTGCGTGTTCCTGGTTAGCCACAGCATGAAGTCGATCCTGGACACCTGCAACCGCGCCATCTGGCTGGACAAGGGCATCGTCAAGATGGACGGCACCGCACTCGAGGTTTGCCGTGCCTACGCCGAGGCCCAGGGCGCACCGCTCGACGACTAAGCCATGACCCTTCGCTCGGTTAGTTACGTGATGCCGGTCCTCAACGAGGAACGGTATCTCGAGGCTGCCGTGTTGAGCATTTTGGAGCAGGAGTTTGACGGCCCAGTAGAGGTAATCGTGGCCCTCGGCCCTTCCACCGATGGCACCAACGCGATTGCCGAATCACTGGCGCTAAACTACCCGGTAATGCTGGTTTCAAACCCGAGCGGTACTACCTCAGCAGGGCTAAATGCGGCTATTACCGCGGCTAAACACGACGTTGTGGTGCGAGTAGATGCCCACGCCAAGCTGATGCCTGGATACACCAAACTTGCGGTTGAAGTGCTAAACCAAACCGGTGCGGCCAACGTGGGCGGCGTAATGAAAGCGGTTGGCAACCACGCCTTCCAGTCGGCTGTGGCCTGGGCCTACAACACTCCGTTTGGCCTAGGCGGTGGCAGCTTCCACGTGGGTGGCGAGGCCGGGCCTTCGGACAGCGTTTACCTCGGAGTCTTCCGCCGCAGCGTCCTGCTCGAAATCGGTGGCTTCGACCCAGCAGTTATCCGCGGCCAAGACTGGGAGCTAAACCTTCGCATTCGCCAAAGCGGCCAGGTGGTGTGGTTCGATCCACGCCTGCAGGTGCAGTACCATCCGAGGTCGTCTTGGCTCAAACTCGCGCGCCAGTTTTACGACACCGGAATTTGGCGCGGCGAACTAACTCGGCGCAGCTTCAAGACAGCCAACCTGCGCTACTTTGCCCCGCCGGTGCTGGTGATTGTATTGGCAGCATCGCTGCTAAGCGGGTTGCTCGGTTTCACGCTTCCGTTGGTCTTGCCGCTGGGCTACATAGCGGCCGTTGCGGCCTTGGCGATCTACTCGGGCAAACGCGTAATGTTCGGTGGCCACCTAGCAATGCTCGCGGCGCTCCCCACAATGCACCTCTACTGGGGCGCGGGGTTCATCGCGGGGTTCTTGTTTAGGGCCGTTCCCAAAACCGGCGAATAGCGTAAGCCGAGGCTAACCGCTAGAGGCGCTCGATGTGCCCACCGATGACATCCGGGCCAAATGCTCGGCGCAAACTCAGGCGCAAATCCTCAGCGATGGTTGCACCCTCTGGCACAAACTGTTCGCGGGTTTCCTTGAGGTCAACAATCGCCAGGTCGGCAACCACCCAGGCAAACTCGGTGCCATCTGCCGACATCAGCCAGCTGCTTGGGGCCAAAATCTCCACGCGCTTTGCAACGATGTGGTCCTTCGGGTAGACCAGATCGGCTTTGCCGCTGTTAAGCAGATCGATGATTGGGGCACCGATGGATCGCGATAGCGAGCGCGGGTAAATGTTATTTAGCTGCAGGAATGCGACGGTGAGGTTTTCGCTCTGAGCCTGCTGGAAGCGTGCCAACGTGGCGCGGACGTTCTCGTTGTCGCGCATGTTGCAGGCCAGAACCAAATCGAACTCGCGGGTGGCCCGTGCGTCAGCGCCAAGCATGGTCACTCCGCGCGGAGCGAAGAACTGGTTTCCGCCTTCGCGAGGAACAAACCAGTTGTTTGCCTTGCCCAGTTTGTTGTGCCAGTAGAGGTAGCTGTCGCGGTAGTGGGTGCGGAACTCGGTTATCCAGCGGAAACCGAGGTCGCCCTGGGTGAGACCGCCATTGTCGGCGCGCTGAATGGTGAGAATCTGGAACGGGTGAACCACTGGGCAGTCAACCGAGAATGCGCGATTCATGCGCTTGCGGAACTCGCTGTCGCCGCTCTTGCGAACGTGGTCGAAGTAACCGATCTTGTCGCGTACCTTTTCACGCCAAAACATCAGCGATGGCTCGCAAATACCGATTCGGAGACGGCGACCGGATTCAACCGCCTCTAGGCGATCGGTTAGTCGCGTGCTTAGCGAAATGTTGCCAACGGCATCCGGGTGGTAGATGAGGTTAGCCACCTGGAGCTCGATGCGCTGCGGGTGCATCCAGTCATCGGAGTCCTGGAAGGTGATTAGCTCGCCGGCGGCTTCATCCATGGCGCGATTGCGGATGCGGTAGGTGCCACCGTTTTCGCTCTGGCGCAGAACCCGTACGCGGGGGTCTAGGGCGGCTACCTGGCCAAGGATGTCGTCGTACTGGTCGCCGCTGCAGTCGTCAATCACAAGCAGTTCGATGTTTGCGTAAGTTTGCGCGAGGCTCGAGTGCACGGCCGCAAAGATGTGTTCATCCGGCTGGAACGCGCTCATCACGATGGTCACCTTCGGACCCTGCAGCCTGCTTGCCCCCGGTTGGGCCTCAGGCGAAGTTACGGTGAGGCTATCCAGCGGCGTGCCGTGCGGCTTTGGAACGAAGCTGATCGGTGCAACACGCGGGCCAAAGACCTCGGTGTTCAAACGTTTAAGCCAACTGGCAGCATCTGTTTCGCGAGTGAATTCCACGGCATCGTGCATGCTCAAACCGCGGAATGGGTTGTCTGCATCGATGCGCAGGAATTCGGTGCTAACCGTGTAATCGCGGTTGAACATGAACGCGCTGTTGGTGCCCTCTTGCAGCACCTGCATGCGCACGGAGTTTAGAACCTGAGGGAAGAACTTCGAGACGAAACCAAGGATGGTTGGGGCCTTGGCAAGCATGCGCGAAGCCTGAGGTGCGTTGCCCATGCGGATAGCAACCATGGCGTAGTTGATGCGGTGCATCTGGCTAAACCCGCGCTGCCCGTACTTGCTCAAGCAGTATTCGTAGATCCGGTTTGCATTTACAAGGTCGTGTTCAAAGATCGGCTGGTTAGACAGCAGCCAGGCCAAATCGAACAGCGCTCGCGAATTGGTGATGGTCACGGATGACCCAATTACGCTGTACAGAAGTTCGGCATCGCACGAACCGCCGGTGGCGATATTCGCCAGTTCATCGCGGGCAATTAGCGAGCGCGTGCGCAGGGCAGCAAACAGGAAGGTCAGGCGTTTGCTGCGGTTATACCGACGCGGACCTACCGGCGAGTTAGCTACTTTATAAGCACACATTTCAATGCCCAATTAAACTGGGTAAATGAGCAAAAGCGGGCACAGCCACGGCGTACGCGTCGATATTCAAGCGTTGCGCGCACTCGCAATCGTCTCAGTAGTGCTTTTTCACGTCTGGCCCAACCAGTTAACCGGCGGCTACGTTGGCGTTGATATCTTCTTCGTGATCTCGGGCTACCTCATCACAGGTCAGCTCTGGCGCCAAGAGCAGCGCACCGGCAAGGTCGATTTCCGCGATTTCTGGGCCCGCCGTGCCCGCCGCCTGCTGCCAGCATCGCTGCTTGCCATTCTGGTAACTACCTTTGCCACCTACGCATTTACAACGCCCAGCTGGTTCCTAAAGGTCCACGATGAGGGAATTGGCGCAACACTTTACGCCCAGAACTGGGTTCTGATCTCCAAGGTCACCAATTACCTCACCGATGATGGCACCAAGAGTCCGTTCCAGCACTTCTGGAGCCTCTCGGTTGAAGAGCAGTACTACATCTTCTGGCCAATCATTTTGTTCCTGGCCCTGGCCGCGGTGAAGGCCTTCCCTCGCGCACTTAAAAACCGCACGCTGCTGCTGAGCATCCTGGGTTTCATTTTGGTTTCTAGCCTGGCCTACAGCATTTGGCTCACCTACGCCCAGCCACAGAACGCCTATTTCAACACCTTTACGCGCGCCTGGGAGTTCGCCGCCGGTGCTCTGCTAGCGGTTGGCTCTAAGGGAAACACCGAGGTTGCGCACAAGCGTTCGCCACTCTGGTTCTGGGCTGGCGTTGCCCTCATGGGCTACGCAATCGTCGCGTTCACCACAACCACAACTTTCCCCTCCTGGCACGCCGGCATTCCGGTTCTCGGTGCCGTGCTTGCACTCCACGGCGGCCAGAGCCAGTCTCGCCTCATGCCAACCTGGTTCCTCGGTCTAAAGCCGGTTCAGTTCCTCGGTGACATCTCCTACAGCCTCTACCTCTGGCACTGGCCGGTGCTCATCCTTGCCCCATGGGTGCTTCGCCGCAACACGCTCGTCTGGGATGAAGTTGCCGTAGTGGCAATCAGCGTTGTTCTGGGTTGGCTTAGCAAGACCTACATCGAAGACCCGGTTCGCTTTGGCCCACTAAGCCGCCTGCGCAACGGAATGCAGCTGGCAGCGGCCGGCATCGCCATGGTTGTGCTCATCGCTTTCTCCGGAGCCATGAGCTCGGTTGCCACCAACGAGTTCAAAAACATCACCAAGAGCTTCAACCTCACGCCGCCGCTAAATGCGTTGGCCAAGGGAGCCCAGGCCCGCGAGTCGAGCGACTGCAAGATCAGCCGCGAGGGCTCGGGCTTCAAGACCTGCCAAAAGGGCGATCCAAACGGCAAGATCCGTGTGGCGCTCATCGGTGACAGCCACACCCGCGAGTGGTTTGTGCCAGTTGATGACCTTGCGTTCAAGTACCACTGGAACGTGACCATGATCAGCAAGAGCGCCTGCAGCCTAGTAGACCCAACCCAATTCCCAGCTAACCTCACCCACTACACCTGCCAGGGCTGGAACAAGCAGCTGCTCGCATACATGGCCAAGGCAAAGCCGTTCGACCTAATCATCAACAGCAACTCGAGCCTGGTTACCCAGGGACGCACCGATGTTGGTAAGGCCTTTGCCTCGATGGTGACCAAGCTCACCGCCAACGGCCACACCAAGTTCTTCCTAATCCACGACACCCCAAAGCCGAATCCAAACTTCGTGCCGTGCATCGAGCTCTGGATGAAGCAGGCAGCCGTGAAGTGCTCGGTTACCCGTGCTCAGGGACTAACCCCAGCCGACCCGATGCCAGGCGCGGTCTCGGGCATGAAGAACGTCATGGTGGCAGACTTCACCGACTCATTCTGCTCGGCCACAAGCTGCCCGCCCGTTATGGGAAACATCGTGGTTTACAAGGACAATAGTCACATCACATCAACCTGGGCGCAGCACCTAGAACCGGTGCTCGACTCAGCGATTCCAGCGGAGTTTAAGAAATGAATACCCTGAGGTCCTGGAGATTCTGGCTCCTGAGTGTTGGGGCGGCGGTCATTGCCTTCCTAAACATGTTTGTGCTCTCCCACCCGCTGCCTTTCATCGGGCACAACAAGTGGTTTGGCATCAACCGAATCATCGAGCACGCACAGTGGGTAGAGGGCGCCCCAGTCGTTCTCACCAACCACTTCGCTCAGGTGGACGTCTCGCACCTGGGTCAGCGTCACGGCAACGGCTTTAGCTTCGAGAGCGAGCTAATCGGAATCTTCAAGGTTCACTCGGTAAGCACCAGCCAGGACCCCATCGATGTTCGCGGCAAAATCACCACCAAGGCGCTGCTCCACTACCGCCACTACGAGACCACAACTCACTGCACCGGCTACAAGAGCAAGTACTGCAACCTTTACCTGGTCTGGGATGCCCACAATAGCGCTCCATACCGCAGCTTTATTGCGCTGAGAGTGGACGACAGCCTGCTGCTTTCCGACTTCGATCAGCCGGATCGCAAGCCACGAATGGCAAAGACCTTCATGCTGCTTGACACCAACCTTTACCGCAACCTGCTAGGAGACCCAAATGCTAACTGAGTTTGCGGTTCTCCTTCTGATTAGCCTCGGTGGCATAGCCATCGCCTGGCAGCTTGGCCTTCGCAACTTCTGGCTCAGCGTGCCCGCAGGCCTCATGGTCTCGGTCGTAATCCGCGATGTCCTGTTCTCGGTGATGAACATGGTTCAGCAGCGCTGGATTGGTGCGTTCAGCTTCTTCGGCGTGCTAGCCGTTGGCCTAATCGCCTCGGCATGGCAGGCGGGCCGTGGCCTCTACAAGAACCTCCTGCTCGGCGCCGGCCTAGCAATCCTCGGTGTTCTCAGCACGCGAGTCTTCGGTTTCACAGGCACCCCGCACGGCGACTCCCTGTGGATTCTCTCGTTTGCACACCTGTTCGACATCAACGGAAACATCAACCTACTCAGCGGCCACACCGCAATCAAACGCGGTTTCTCGTACCCGTTGATGCTTGCCCTGGGGCCTTCTGGGCAATCGCTAACGGGCGTAACCCCATACATCTTTGGCGCATTGGGCTGCCTGGTTGTTTGGGCGGTTAAAGAGCTCGTTGGCGATTCAGCTAAGAAGCGCGTGCTCTACTCGGCATTCGTTTTGGCTGCAATCACCTTCACAACGGTTCTGCCGGTTCGTGCCATTTTCTACATCAACGGCCACACCCTCACGGCCATCGGCATGCTGGCTGCGGCCATCGCGGCGGTTGTGGCAATCCGCGATTACCACCTCACGCGCGAACAACTGCTCATAATCTGCCTCGGAGTATTCACAGCCACCACATCGCGCATCGAGGGCATCGTCCTGGTCGCGCTGGCAGTGCTGCCGCTACTGAGCCAGCACTGGATCAAGCGTCGAGAAATTACCCTGATCATCACCACCGGCACCTTTGCCCTGGGCATGTGGCTCGCCACCTACCACTCCTACATCATCCACGCCACGCACCTGCCGTGGTACGTGTTCATGGCAATCCTCATCGGTGGCGGTCTGCTGCCAGCCCTGCGATGGTTCGACTGGATCCGCACTCGAATTGTGGGCATCGCCATCGGTGGCATGGCCCTGGTATTTGTGGCAGCGGAGATTGTTTTCCATAACGAACTTCGCAAGGGTACTCAGGCCCTCTACGACAACCTTCTTGGCGGCTCCGGCCGATGGGGCTGGGCCTTCGTTGGTTTGGCGCTGGTATTTGCCCTCGGTCGCCTGCGCGCCCTAACCCCCGAGCACAAGACCCTAGTGCTGATTACCGTTTCGCTGGTTCTCGGCTCGCTGGTTGTGAAGATGCTCGACGGCGGCCAGTTTGGTCACCCAACCCTGGGACGCACCGGTTGGTCGGACAGCCTAAACCGTATGTGGTTGCAGTCATTTGCTATCTTCTTAGTAACAGGGCTGGTTGGTTTGGTTCAAAACGACCAAATCTGGGGCGCCGAAAAAACGAGCAAAGGCTAAGCACACGTGAAAGTTTTCATCCAGATCCCGTGCCTCAACGAGGCCGAGTTTCTGCCTGCCACTCTGGCCGAGCTCCCGCGCGAACTGCCGGGTGCATCGGAGGTAAAGTGGCTCGTCATCGATGATGGCTCGAGCGACAACACAACCGAGGTGGCTCTCGCCAACGGCGTGGACTACGTGGTGCGCTTTACCCAGAACCAGGGCCTGGCTTCCGCTTTCCAGGCCGGAATCGACGCCGCCCTGAAGCTCGGTGCCGACATCGTGGTAAACACCGATGCCGACAACCAGTACGACGCCAGCGCCATTCCGGCACTAATCAAGCCGATTGTCGAAGGCACCGCCGACGTAGTTGTAGGCGACCGCGACACCGCATCGGTGAACGAATTCAGCAGCCTCAAGCGCTACCTGCAGTCGCTCGGCACCCGCGTGGTCCAGCGCTTCAGCGGCACCGATGTCCACGACGCCACCAGCGGTTTCCGCGCCTTCAGCCGCGACGCCGCCCTCCAGATCAACCTCGTCACCAAGTTCACGTACACCATCGAATCTCTGATTCAGGTCTCGGATGCGTCTCTCGCGCTGACCAATGTGCACGTGAAGCGAAACGATTCCGTGCGCCCTAGCCGCCTGTTTGGCAGCACCTGGAAGTATGTGCGTCGCAACGCGCTAACCATGATTCGCATCTACGTGCAGTACCGTCCGATGCACCTGTTCCTGCCGCTTAGCATTGTGCTATTCCTGCTCGGCGGCCTGGCTTGGACCCCGTGGCTAATCGCCGCTGCGGCAGGCAATCAGAACGGCCATCTGCAGTCGATCATCCTGGGTGCAGTTCTGCTCATCAGCGCGGTACAGGTGCTCCTATTCGGCATCATCGCCGACAGCATCATGAGCGTGCGCTCGCTCACCACCAAGACTCTCCACCGCGTTCGCGACATCGAACTCAGCGTTGGTGTTCCGCCAAAGGTTTACCGGAAGCGCTAAGCCTTGGAAAAGCCCTGGATTGTCATCCCCGCGCGCGGCGGTTCAACCGGCGTTCCACGCAAGAATGTGCGCCTGCTCCAGGGCGAACCGCTAATTGCACGCACCATTAAGACCGCGTTGGCCGGCAGCGAACGTGGTCGTGTTGTTGTAATCACCGACGATGACGAGATCGCCGAGATCTCTGAACGCTTTGGCGCCGTCGTAACGCGCGAGGCGAAGACCACCGGTCGAGCCACCCTCGACGAAGTCATGGTGCGCACTATTCCATTCCTTCGCGAGCTTGGAGCAATGGATGATGACATTCTGCTCACAATGCAGCCAACTTGTCCCTTCATCAAGCCGGAACGTGTGCGCGAGGCAATCGAGAAATTCGAGTCCGGCGCGGGTTCGGTAATCACGGTTGTAGACGACCGCCACCTGGGATGGGTAATCGACGCCTACGGCAAGCCTGCGCCCGACTACAAAGCGCGCGTGAACCGCCAGCAATTGCCGCCGCAGTTTAAGGAATCGGGAGCCATCATCGGTGCCCGCATCGCGGATATTGTGCGAACCGGAACTCGCATTGTGCAACCAGTGAACCTGGTTGAGGTGCCAAACGGCGAGAGCCTGGATATTGATACCTTCAGCGATTGGGCGGTTGCCGAGCACCTTGCCAGCCGCAAGCGCATTTTGATTCGCACCGATGCCGCCAAGGAATTGGGCATGGGTCACGTGTACCGCTCGCTCGCGGTTGCCTATTCACTGGCTCGCCACGACCTCACCATTGTGCTCAGCGAGGACAAACCGCTTGGCGCTGAGTTCTTCGCCGATTACCCTTTTGAGGTTGCCACTGTAGCAAACGATCTCGACCTCCTGGGTTACGCCCGCAAGGTTGGGGCAGAGTTGGTAATCCTCGACCGCCTGGACAACCTTGCCGAGTTTGTAACTCTGCTTTCGGGCTTCGCCAAGGTGATCACGTTCGAAGATCTGGGTGATGGTGCCGAGGTGGCGGACCTCCTGATTGCCGACATGTACGAGAACCCAAAGGTTCCCGACTCCCGGCAGTTAAAGGGCATGGAAAATGCCATTCTCGCGCCAACCTTCGAGACCATCGACCGCACAATCGTGTTCAACGAGAAGGTCGAAGAAGTGCTCGTTCTGTTTGGCGGAACAGATCCGTCCAACTTGGCACCAAAGGCGCTCAAGGCTCTCGAGGCCATCGGCTTTGCCGGCCGCGTCACCCTGGTGCGTGGCCTAGGAGCAGACCTAGTGGATCCAAAGGCCTATAACCTGCGCCTCAAGGTTCTGAGCAACGTAAAGAACATGCCTGCTGTTATGGAACACGCGGACGTCGCGCTGTCATCGGCGGGCCGCACCATAACAGAGCTGGCATCGATGGGAATCCCAACCATCTGTATGGCGCAGAACGAGAAGGAACTCACGCATACGCACGTGACAACCTCTAACGGTGTCCTAATGCTTGGGCTTGGTCGTCTAGTTTCGGTAGAGACCCTAGGTGCACATTTGTCGGAGTTGATGACAAACGAAGAACTACGATTCAAGCTGCATCAGCGCGGAATCGAAGCAACCTCCGGGCGCAGCAACGATCGCATTGTGCGCCGAATCATGAAGCAGATTGGCTTCTAGGCCAGCTGGTTCCACTCAATCGGTAGTTCTGCCGCGATAGGCGAACTGACGGTGCGTCCCACAACTTCATCCCAGTGAGCAATTTCCACACCAACGTTGGAGCGCAGGGCGATTAGGTCGTCCTCGGTGATGATGTGCCCGGCCGGCAGGTTGCGGGTGGCAACGATTCGGCGGCGTGCGTTGGTGATTGCCGAGTTCTGGGCCTCAAGGCTGTGGTCGCGCTTTCCAAACAGGGTGCGGTACACGCCGAGCTTGTCCATGAAGGCGCGGAGGTCGTGTTCGTCAACAGCGTGGTAGTGGTCGTTGCCAACACCCTGCTTGTTGTCGGTGAAGTGCTTCTCGATTACAACAGCACCAAATAGCGCCGCCATCTCAACAGCTGGAACGGTGCCGTCATCCTGAGGACGAACGTGGTCGGAGTAACCGATGGCAACGCGGCTGCCGAACATCTCCTGGAGAACCTGGATCTGGCCAATCTGGGCATTTTCCTGCGGCGTTGGGTAGTTGAGGATGCAGTGCAGCAAGGTAACGCTTGCGGCGCCTGCCTCCAGCAAGACGTTGAGCGAGCGCTCAATTTCTCCGTGGTTGGAAGCGCCAACCGACATAACTACCGGACGCCCGGTAGCTCCAATCTTGCGAAGCAACGGAATGTTGGTGAGGTCTGCGCTGGCAACCTTGGTCACTGGCTGAAGTGGGGTGAGCATATCAACGGCATCGAGCGAGAACGGAGTCGACATGAAGTCGATACCGCGCAGCTTGCAGTGTGCGGCTAGCTCGGCATACTCCGCCTCACCGAAGTTATCCCAGCGCTGGAAGAGTTCGTACTGGCTGGTGGTTGGTTCCTTGGTTTGGTCCCAGTAGGCAGGGCTTGTGCTCTTGGCGGCCAGGGTGGCTGCCTTGTAGGTCTGGAACTTGGCGGCGTGGCCACCGGCTCTGGCAACCTGGTCGATCATTTCCTTGGCTCGCTCGAGCGAACCCTCGTGATTTACGCCAATCTCGGCAATAACGTAAGGGTTCAGGTAGCCGTAGCTAACGCCATTGAGCTCAAAGTTAATCATCGTTACCTCGTTATTCGGCGCTCGTGCGAGCGTAGTAGCTAAATGGATCGGCGGCGGAACGAGCCGCAGCCAAATATTCTGGCAGTGCTTCAAGATTACTAATCAGTGTGAGATCTCCGGCTTCGATGGCTGGTTTCACGTTTTCGTATCCGCTCAGAGGCAGAACCAGCACCTTGCATCCCAGTGCTAAGCCCTCAAACAAGGTGGTGCTAAATGCACCGATGAGGTACTCGCTCCGGCTCACCAGGTCTAGGAAGATTGGGTCGCGGTGACTGAGGCTCAGATTAGCAGGCAACGGGCCATCGGTTGCCGCTATTGCCTCACCCAACTGCTGGTAGTCCTCCAGCGCTTCGTTGGGGTGTAAGCGGTAGATCACGTTGAGGTGCGCGGCCGACTTGGCAACGTTCACTGCTGCACGGAACAACTCTGCACCGATTGCACCTTGGCTTGTGAACAAAACCTGGTTGGGCACAATGCGGTTCTCGGCGAGCGCCTTCGAGCGGTATTCGGCGAAAGGTTTAGTTGGTCCGGTCACACGAGTGCTGGTGCCCTTTGGGAGGTTTACCCTAGATGCCGGCCCGGCCCAGTACTCGCCCCAGGTAGCAATGGTGTCGGCTACAGACTCAATCTCCTGCTTGCGCGCAAACAGACCCTGCGCCGGGTAACTGTAAGCAGGGTGGTACTCGCTGATGAAACCGTGTTGAATCTCTGTTACGGAAAGCCCGGCCTTCTTGGCGGCCAGAACTAGCGCTGGTTCGCTGTATGCGTTCACGATATAAAGCTCTTTGGCACCGATGGCCTTGAAAAGCTTTCCGAAACCGAGCTGGTCTATTAGAGCACGACGAACCAGGTACTTTGGGTACTTCTGGAACTTCTCGAGCGTGATGCCGAACCCCTGTTCCAACTCCGCGATGATTGCGCTCCAGCGGTTTTCGGCAGGTTCGCGGCTCGTGATTCTCAAGCCCTTGTTCACCTGCTCGGTGTATTCGGCCGCGAAGGCCTCGCGCAGACGCGCCAGGTCAAGCACCGATGGGTCCGCCGCGTATGCATTCGCGTCGAAATCGAAGTCGATGACCCGGTAGGTCTTACCCTCTGCCTGGAGTCGGGTGATGATGGCGTCGGAGTATGGCTCGCCACCGGCAACTCGGCGACGGAACGGAATCACAACGGCGTCAGCCTGGGTGAGAGTTTCAAAGTCCGGCAGATCCGGGAGGCCCTGCTCTAGTTCCGGCTTCGAGAAATTCGGGTGAGGGTTGTCAAACAGGCCAACCTCTTGGGCGATTGCGTAGAAGATTCGGGTTCGCAGCAGCGGGTAGAGCTGAACCCCGCTAAAGCGTGCGGCATTCGCCTTCGACTTCTTCTCAAGGGCTGTGAACTTCTCCCAGAACTGCTCAAAATTCATTTGGCGATACCCTTCAAGACCCCGTTGTAACCAGCACCAATCACGTTGATGTCGAACCGTTTCACGCTCTGGGCAATGCCTACGGCCAGCCTGCTTCGAAGCTCGGCATCGGTTAGGGCAAGCTCTATGGCATCGGCGAGCGCGGCCGAATCACGTTGCGGCACCAGCATTCCTGATTCACCATCGGTGATCACTTCATCAATACCCGGAAGCGCGCTGGCGATTACGCAAACCGCTCCCGCGCCACCCTCCAGCAAAGTCACTGGCAGGCCTTCCTGGTCGCCGTTGGCGGCAGTCACGCTGGGAATCAGCATGAGCTCGCTCTCGGCAATCGCCTGCATCACCTGACTGCGCCCCTGCTGGCCGCGGAACTCCACATCGAGACCAAAGGCCTTCTCCTGGAGCTGGGTGCGAATCGGGCCATCGCCAATGACCACGAGGCGCCCCAAGGTGGCTCCCCTATGCTGGAGCATTCTGAGTGCCTCGAAGAGGTACTCGATGCCCTTCTTCTCAACCAGGCGCCCAACCACCAGCATCTGGCCAGTGATCTTTGCCGTCTCGGCAGCCAGTTTGCCAACGCTCTCGGTGTCTACGCCCATTGGCAAGAGCGAAATCTTCTCGGCGGGCTGACCCCACTCAACGAGGCGACGTTTCATCTCGGAGTTCACCGTTGTGATTGCCTTGGCCCTACCAAAGACCCAGCGCTTGATGGCCAGAATCGGCGCGGCATTGAGCGCGTAAATGTCGCCGCCGTGGGTTGTCACCAGCATTGGCACCGATGGAGCGGCCAGAGTTGCCAGGATTCCCTGCGGAATCACCCAGTGGGCATGGATGGCGACCGGCTTTAGGCGTTTGACCAGCGATCTGGTGCTATAGAACAGGCCGTGCGCCAGAAAGGGCACCTGAATCAGTCGTGACTTCTTTGCCTTCAGGTTGTCGAGTATGGCTCCGTGGGCTAGGTCTTCCCAACGGCTCGGGAAGTAGCGGTAGCGAATTACGCCGACCGAGGTTGAGCCATCGGCTGAGACGAGCGTTTCGGCAGCGGCAGCCCCTGGCACCATCGGAGTGAGAACCGTTACCTCAAACTCTTTGGCCTGCTGCCAGGCAAGATCCAACACAAAAGCGGGTGTGCCATCGCCCGGCGTTCCAGGGAAAGTGGAGGCTAGCACCAGCAGGTTCGGCTTCATGGCTCAATTTTAGGCTCGGCCTCCCCAGAAATGGTGGCTGGCTCGATTTAGACCCTAGGCGGGGTTGCCGCCGCTAGGCTAGAACCATGACTTACGGGGATGTAAACGCACGTTTCAAGGTGACCAAGGCCGTCATTCCGGTGGCAGGCCTAGGCACCCGATTCCTGCCAGCCACCAAGGCTATGCCGAAGGAAATGCTTCCTATCGTTGACAAGCCGGTTATCCAGTTTGTGGTTGAGGAGGCCGTTAGCGCAGGCCTTGCCGACATCCTGATGATCACCGGCCGCAACAAGAACACCCTCGAGAATCACTTCGACCGCGTTGCTGAACTTGAGTACACCCTCGAGAACAAGGGCGACCACAAGAAGCTCGAGCAGGTTCAGGCATCCAGCACCCTGGCCGACATCCACTACACCCGCCAGGGCGACCCACGCGGCCTCGGCCATGCAGTTCACCGCGCCCAGAGCCACGTTGCCGAGCACTCGTTTGCGGTTCTGCTGGGCGACGACGTAATCGACTCCCGCGACCAGGTGCTTCCAAAGATGATCGCCGAGCACGAGGCCGACGGCAGCAACGTGATTGCGCTCATGGAGGTAGACCCTTCGATGATCCACATGTACGGTTGCGCAAGCGTTGAACTAACCGATGACCCCGATGTAGTTCGTGTCACCGGCCTAGTTGAAAAGCCGGAGCCAGGCACCGCTCCAAGCAACCTCGCCGTTATTGGCCGCTATGTTCTGCGTGCCGAGATGTTCGACATCCTCGAGAACACTCAGCCGGGCCGCGGTGGCGAGATTCAGCTCACCGATGCCCTCCAGGCCGCAGTTGCAGACCCATCGATGGCCGGCGGCGTTAAGGGTGTCATCTTCCGTGGTCGTCGTTACGACACCGGCGACAAGCTTGATTTCATCAAGGCCACCCTGCGCATCGCCGTTGACCGCGATGACATCGGTGCCGACCTACGTGAGTTCCTAAAGGAATTCACCACCGCACTTTAACCGCCTTGAAGATTAAGGTTGTCTTCCTAACCTTCTACCACGAGGCCTGGGATGCCCTGGACGAGATCCATCGCATCATGCTCGCAGACCCTCGCTTCGAGGTTGTGGTTGCCAGTATTCCACGCCGGCTAACTGGAGATTCCGGTTTTGGTGGCGAAGAGGTAACCAGCGCTTTCTTCGATGCCCAGGGCATCTCGCACGTTCGTCTAAACAGCACCGATGGCGAGCAATCGCTGAAGCAACTGCGCCAACTGACCCCCGATGTGGTTTTCATCAACTACCCGTGGCAGCGCAACTACCAGCCAGTGCTGCGGGTTGCTCGGCTGATTGAATTTACGCGCGTTGCTTACGTGCCCTATTACAGCCTGCCGCTGGTGAACGAACCCGGCGACACCGGTGTGGCACCTCACCTGTTTGAGCAGCGCTCGCACCAGCTGGCGTCGATGGTGTTTACCCAGGATCGTTCGGTTTTGGATGCCTACGCCCACACCGACCGCGGCAACGGCTACATACACCTCACCGGAACTCCAAAGATTGATCGCCTGATGCGCCTAGCGGCCGAGGGCACTGCCACCTGGCCGCTGCCCGGCCGCCGATTCCGTATCGTTTGGGCGCCACACCACTCATACTCGGCGGGCTGGCTCAATTTTGGTGTCTTTGCCAGCACCCACCGCATGATGCTTCGCCTGGCCATTTCGCACCCCGAGATCGACTTCGTGCTTCGCCCCCACCCGTTCCTATTCGGAACTCTGGTTGACCGCGGTGTTTTGTCACAGACGGAATTAGATGACTGGCTGGCAGACTGGCGGGATCAGGCCAACACCGCAATCCACACCGATGGTGAGTATGCATCGCTGTTCAAGGCAACCGACCTCCTGGTCACCGACGGCATATCGTTCATCGGTGAATATCCGCTGGTTACCGGGCGGCCAACCGTATTCTTTGAAAACGAGGGGCACTGGGAGTTTTCGCCTTTGGGCGAACTTGCAGCAGCGGCCAGCATTCGCCTGAGCGATTTCGAGCAATTCGAGACCTTACTCGATGAGATCCGCACGGTTGGATTACCGGATCGCTCATCAGAGGTTGCTGCGCTAAAGCGCGCAGCAAGCCCATTCCCGGGCGAGGCAGCCAAACGCATCGTTGAGGTTGTCGCGCAGAATGCGAGACAACCACTGGTGGACCCTGCATCGGTGCACACCCTTGCCTGGGAGTTGCGCGAAGGGCGCGAGCCGCAGGTTGATTAGCGCTGGCTAGTTCTTTGGTGTGGCCGAAGCAGTTGGCTTCTGGGTTGCCGGAGCCTTCGGGTAATCAACGGTCACCTTGCCAACATCGGTTGGCACTAGCTCAAACCAGGTGTTTCCAGGCAGAAGCATCACCGAGTTGCCGGCGGCATCCTTGAGGCTCACGTACTGGTTTTGAGCGGTCTTGCTCCAGGTGAGGTTGAGGACCTTGCCGCCGCTGAAAGCCATGCCCGAACCGGTTCCTTCGAGGAGGGTCTTGGGCACAAAGCCGTAGCGCGGATCTTTGAAGGAGCGATCCACCGCAACCCGCAAGACAACAACGTTGGTGGCCGAGATCTGCGAGCCATCGGCAGCATCGGTTAGCGGCTTGCCGTCCTGGGTGCGAAGCCAAACGCCGTTCTTCCAAGTCCAAAGCGCCGTGGCCGCAGGGAATTGGGCCTTTACATCGATAACGGGCTTACCGGAGGCCGATGGCAACGCCACGTTGGCGTCATCGGTGCCGTTTGCAAAAATGCCAAAGGTTGCGGGAGGCGCTAGCTTTGCGTGTGCAGCCTGCAGGTTCTGGGCCTTAACAAACAGGTTGTGCGGCGCGTAGCGGTTGGTTACGCGCTCCATGGTGCCCTTGCCGAGTTCGCTGGTTTCGGTGGCGTTGTAGATGCCTGTAGCCTGCATGGCGCGCACAAACGGAGTCTGACCACCTGAATAGGCGAGAATTCCACCAAAAGCGGTGGCTAGGTCTGGGTCCATTGGGCGCACCGAGCGAATCGGGCCAAACTCGGTTGGCATCTTGCTGTGCCAAATGGCCAAGAAACGGGTTAGGCCGCCTTCCACCATCTCATCAATAACCATGTCGGTTGAGTTCAGACCCTGCTGTGGCCTGGCCTCCGATGAGTTGTCGATCTTGCCCATAACCACAGGGCCGGCAAGGAAGGCGTTGGCGCCGAGCGGGTACTGGACACCGGTAAGTGGCGCGGTCACCATCGGAGTGGGGGTTGGTGTGGGGGTTGCACTCTGGCTGGCGCTATTGGTTCCCGATGGCGCGGGTAGTGCCGAGCAGGCGCTTAGCAGCGCACCGGCGGTAACTAGAGAAACAACAGACAGGGCGCGGGTGGTACTAAACATGCTTATACGCTAAGCGATTTGGGCTGGCGCGCAACCCCAGACACGCAGGCCCTTAAGCGAGGTCTAGGTCTTCGAGGCTGATTGCCGAGAGGTACTTGTAGCCCTTTTCCTCGATAACCTGCTGGGCACCGGTGTTGCGGTCTACCACGGTGGCAACGGCAACGATGATGGCGCCGGCAGCCTCGAGCGCAGCGGCTGCGGTTAGCGGCGAACCACCGGTGGTGCTGGTGTCCTCAACCACAACAACGCGGCGGCCCTTTACGTCCGGTCCCTCAACCTGACGACCCATGCCGTGGGCCTTGGCCTGCTTACGAACCACAAAGGCATCGATGGCGCGGCCTCGGGCGGCACCCTGGTGAAGAACGGCGGTGGCTACCGGGTCGGCGCCCATGGTGAGCCCACCGATTGCATCGAACTCACTGATGCCGTTGGCATCGAGCATGTCTAGGATGACCTGACCGATCAGCGGGGCGGCCTCGTGGTGCAAAGTAGCACGGCGAAGGTCAACGTAGTAGTCGGCCTCAATGCCGCTGGAAAGGGTGACGCGGCCGTGAACAACGGCCAGCTCCTTGACGAGTTCTACGAGACGTGGCTTTGCTGCTGAAGTAAAGGTCATGGCTTAAGTTTAAGGAATGCGCATCGCAACCTGGAACGTAAACAGCATCCGAACCCGAGTTGGTCGAGTAATCGACTACCTGCAGCGGGCCGATATAGACGTTTTGGCGATGCAAGAGATCAAGTGCAAGCCCGAGCAGTTTCCCATCGCAGCCTTTGAGGAGATTGGGTATGAGGTGACCCTGCACGGCCTCAACCAGTGGAATGGTGTTGCGTTTGCCCACCGAATTCCGGCGGAAGACGTTGAGATTGGTTTCGCGGACATGCCGGGTTTCGGCAAGCCAGGCAAGCCGGTTGAGCAGGAGGCCCGCGCTATCGGCGCCACGTTCAACGGGGTGCGCCTGTGGAGCCTCTACATTCCCAACGGCCGCAGCCTCGAGGACCCGCACTACACGTACAAGCTGGAGTGGCTTGATCGCCTGGCTGCCGCCAGTGCCGAGTGGCTCGAGCACGAGCCTGACCTGCCGCTTGCGCTAATGGGCGATTTCAACATTGCCCCGCTAGACACCGATGTCTGGGACATGGCCGACTTCAAGGGGGCTACGCATGTTTCGGTGCCCGAGCGCGAGGCCTTTGAGGTGTTTGAGCAGATTGGCATCACCGATGTGGTGCGCCCCCTGATTCCCGCCGGCTACACCTACTGGGACTACCAGCAGCTGCGATTCCCACGCAACGAAGGCATGCGAATCGACTTCATTCTGGGATCGGAGGCGCTGGCGGAGCGCGTGACCGAGGCCGAAATTGTGCGCGACGAGCGCAAGGGCGAAGGCGCGAGCGACCACGTTCCGGTGGTTGTGACGCTGGCTGACTAAGCCCGCCTTTCGCCTAGTTGGAGCAGGCGGTGGAAGACGCGTTGCGGCCCTTGTACCAGCTAGGCAGCGCGGTTGCGGTTGCCGTTGGCTGCGGAGTTCCGCTGGCGCTAGGCGTTGGAGTGGCAGTTGGCTGAGTGCTTCCGTTGTCGAGCAGAATCGGCTCGTCATTCTTGAGCTTGTCGAACAGGATCTGAGCCTGGTCTTGGATCAACTGAACGCGACCCTGGTACGGCGCCGGCATTCCGCCCTGAGCCGGAACCTGCAGGAAGGTCATGGAATCTGGCGAAACGTGACGGAACGCACTTGCCATACCAACCAAAACGTTGAGGTCGGTTAGGTTGCTCGAGAGAGTCATGTTGCTGGCGGCGGCGTTGGCCAGGCTGTAGAGGTAAACCGGGTTGGTTAGCACACCGTTGCTCTTAACCTTGCGGAACAGCGAACTCATGAAAACCTGCTGGTTGGAGATTCGGCTGAGGTCGGAGCCATCGCCGATTCCGTGGCGGGTGCGAAGGAACTGAAGCGCCTCCATGCCCTGGAGGGTGTGAGTTCCGGCCGTGAGGCTGAGGTGGGTGTAGGTGTCGTTGATCGGGTTTGCCACACAAACGGTGACACCACCGATGGCGTTTGACATCTCGATAACCCCGCGGAAGTTGATCATGGCTAGGTATGGAATCTGCAGGCCGGTGAGGCTCTCAACCGTTAGAAGGGTGCAGCCCGGGCCACCGTTGGAGATTGTGGCGTTGATCTGGCCGAGGCTCTGCGGCAGGTATCCCGAACCACCGCTGGTGCTTGGGCAGGCCGGCCAAGGAACCATTAGGTCTCGTGGGAACGAAAGCGCAACGGCGTTTTTGCGGTCGGCTGAAACGTGAAGCAGGATGATTACGTCGGCGAGGTTACTGGTGATTCCGGCGCCGAAACTACCGCCCTGGCCCGCGCGGGTGTCCGAGCCAACCAGCAGCATGTTGATCGGCTTGCCATCGAGGTTTGTGTCGGTCTTGATGCTGTGACCGTTGGCATCCACGAGCGAAATGCCGCCCTGCTTTAGCTGCCCACCGATGGAAACAACCGAGTAGCCGGCAACCAAAATGGATGCCGCACCAAGAACCGCAACCGAACGCCAAAGTAGGCTCAACGCGTTGCGCAAGCGAGAACGCGACTTGAGTACGCCGTGGCGCGGGTTAGCGCGCTGGTACTTGGTTTCGAACTTGGTCACGTACACCTCGATAAAAACTGGCGGAGGTCGTGGGATTCGAACCCACGAAGCATTGCTGCTCACTGGTTTTCAAGACCAGCTCCATCGGCCGCTCGGACAGACCTCCGCTACTAAGTCTAATCCAGAGCCCTAGCGAACAGTATTCCTTCGAATCCTGAGAGTACTCTGGCCACTCCGTCGTCCTCCACCGATGACGTCACGGCCATTGCAGCGGCCTTCACTTCATCGGGGCCCTGGCCCATTGCAAACGAGATTCCGCCGCCAACGGATGCCCACTCAAACATGGCTATATCGTTGCGGCCGTCGCCCACCGCGATGGTCTGTTCGGACTTTACCCCGTAGTGGTTTCGAACCTTTTCGAGCGCGCTTCCCTTGGTGATTCCCTGCGGACTAATGTCCAGCCAGGCCGTGTAACCGATGGCGTAGGTCACCGAATGCAGACCGATGCCGGCAATCAGGTCTCCGAAATCCTCGGAATCGTGCTCTGGCGAAAGAACCACAACACGGCTAACCGGGTGGCTCATCAGGTCTTCGAGGGGGGTCTCGATGTTCTTCTCACCCAGGGCATAGGCGGGGAATGGCTTGTGGAATCGGTAGGAACCATCGATATCCTCAACCGCGAAGTGCGCGTTTGGCAGCGTCTCAATGAGCTTGCCGAGCACCTCGCGGGGATCGAAGGTGATCACCTCGTGAGGGCGATAGCCCTGGGCATCACTGAAATCAACCTCAACCGTCACAGCTCCGTTGGAACAGACCACAAAGCCAGAATCAATGCCCAACTCCCGCACAACCGGAATGGCGTTTGCCGCAGAACGTCCGGTTGCAACAACAACCTGGTGTCCGAGTTCGCGAACGCGCCGAACCTCACGGACCACCTCGGGCGAGAGGAAGCCGTCGTCGTGCACCAGGGTGCCGTCGATGTCCAGAGCAATCAGCCAGCGCTGCTCCCCCTGAACCGGGTTCGAATTGGTTGCAGGGGTCAAACTAGGCCTTCGGGCGAATGAACTCGGTGCCGCCGAGGTACGGGCGAAGCGCCTCAGGAATACGAACCGAGCCATCGGCCTGCTGGTGGGTTTCGAGAATCGCAACCAGCCAACGGGTGGTGGCCAACGTGCCGTTAAGGGTTGCAACAGGAGCGGTCTTGCCGTCTTCGCGGCGGTAGCGCACGTTGAGGCGGCGAGCCTGGAAGGTGGTGCAGTTCGAAGTAGAGGTGAGTTCGCGGAAGGTCTGCTGCGAAGGCACCCAGGCCTCGGCATCAAACTTGCGCGCAGCGCTAGAACCCAGGTCGCCGGCTGCGGTGTCGATAACGCGGTAGTGAAGTTCACATGCCTGAAGCATCTCTTCCTGCCATGCCAGGAGGCGAGCGTGTTCCTGCTCGGCCAGTTCCGGAAGGGTGTACACAAACATCTCAAGCTTGTTGAACTGGTGCACGCGCAAAATGCCGCCCACGTCCTTGCCGTACGAGCCGGCCTCGCGGCGGTAGCAGGTGCTCCAACCTGCATAGCGGTGAGTGCCGTCGCCTAGGCCATCGATGATTCCATCGCGGCGGTAACAGGCAAGCGCAACCTCGCTGGTGCCGGTTAGGTACAGGTCATCGGCTGGGAGGTAGTAGATCTCGTCCGAGTGCTCGCCCAGGAAGCCGGTGCCGGCCATGATCTCGGGCTTCACCAGGGTTGGGGTGATTAGCGCGGTGAAACCGGCCGCCGCCGCCTTGTCTAGTGCAAGGTTCATGAGGGCAAGCTCGAGGCGAGCGCCAAGGCCCTTGAGGAAGTAGAAGCGCGAACCCGAGATCTTCACACCGCGCTGGATGTCGATGATGTCCAGCGATTCGCCGAGCTGCTGGTGGTCGCGAACCTCAAAGCCGTAGCTTGGCTTTTCACCAACGTGCTTGAGCACTACGTAGTCGTCTTCGCCACCGGCTGGTACGCCATCGAGCACAACGTTTTCGATCTGCCAAAGAATTGCGTCGAAGTTCTTCGCGGCCTCTGCGGCAACTGCCTCGGCCGCCTTTACGCGGGCCGACATCTCGGCACCCTGGGCAAGCAACGCCGGGCGGTCCTCCTTGGAGGCTGCACCAACCTGCTTGCTGAAGGCGTTCTGCTCGGCGCGCAGAGTCTCAAACTCGCGCAGCGCGGCGCGGCTGGCGATGTCGGCGGCAGCCGCCTCATCCACCAGGTCTTCGCTGGCTTTTCGGGCACGCTGGCTTGCCTTGATGGCTTCTGGGTTTTCGCGTAGGAGATTGAGATCGATCACCGTTTAAGCCTACCTTTACAGTTTGCTCAGCACTTTGTGTCTGAGTGGGATTCCATTAGTCTGAAGCCGTGCAGGCAACGGCGGTGATCTTCAACCCACAAAAGGTGGATAAGTCGCGGCTCATCACAGCTGTGGACAAAACATTGGCCAACGCCGGCCTTGGCCCTGCCAACTACCTTCCCACCACCGCAGAAGCAACCGGTGGTGCTCAGGCGAAAGCCGCCATTACCCTCGGTTGCCACCTCATTCTCGTAGCTGGCGGCGATGGCACAATCCGCGCAGTTGTTGAGCAAATGGCCGGAACTGATTGCGCGCTCGGCATCATCCCAGTTGGCACCGGCAATGTACTTGCCCGCAATCTGGCGCTACCGCTGGGAAACCTGAGAAGAGCCGTAGAGGCGGCAATCGGTGGCAAAGATCACGTAATAGACCTAGGCCGCGCCACCTTCACCCGCACCGATGGCTCCGTCGACACCCACATCTTCGCCGTTATGGCAGGCATGGGTCTGGACGCCAAAATCATCATGAACACCGATGCCAAACGCAAACGCAGCATCGGCTGGGTTGCCTACGTTGAAGGTGGCATCCGGAGCCTGCCGGTGAGGTTTGAGAAGATGCTGGTTGCAGTGAACGGGCATCCGGGCAAGATGTTCAAGATCCATTCGCTGCTTATTGGTAACTGCGGTTTTCTGCCGGGAAATATCAACCTGATGCCCGAGGCTCAGCTGGATGACGGCCTGCTGGATGTTGCCACGGTTGGCCCACGCAAGATCTGGAACTGGATCGACTTCTTTAATCGGGTTACCTGGATCAACTTCTTGCGCGGCAAGGTTGTGGGAGCGGCCGAACTGGCCGACTACACCGCCAATGTGAAGACGCTGACCAATCTTTCGGGTGGTGTCATCGAGGTGCATCCGCTGCACGAGGTGGATGCTCAGCTGGACGGCGATGGCATCGGCAAGGTTGCCACGGCGCGCTTCGAGGTGCTGCCCAGCGCCCTGCGCGTGCGAATCTAACCTAAGAACCCGCCTTTAGTGGCCGCTGCGAACTGCCGATAACCAGGCGGCGGCTTCCGAATACTCAGCGTTGCTGTTGTTGCCGTTTGGCTTGGATTCCTGCTTGTCGGCACGGGCATACGAACCGAGGAAGATTACCCGAGGGCTGAAACGGTAGAGGCCGCTCAGCGCCTCGCCCAATGCCTGGTCCTGAATATGACCTTCGGCGTCAACATTGAAACGGTAGCGTCCCATGCGATCGCCAATCGGACGGCTCTCAATGCGCATCAGGTTCACCCCGCGAGCAGCAAACTGCTCGAGCATCTCGAGTAGCGCACCGGGGCGATCACTCGGTAGCTCAACGATGATGCTGGTTTTATCCGCGCCGGTTGGGGCCGGCTGGGCATCGGGGAGACCAACCAAAATGAAGCGAGTCTGCGCGTGCGGGTTGTCGGCAATGTTCTTCGCCAGCACCTCCACCGCGTAGTGATCGGTGATGTGGGTGGTTGAAACGGCTGCGTCAGCGGCATCGGTGGTGAGTAGGTCTGCAGCGGCGGCGGCGTTGCTGGTTGCCGTGAGATGTGAGGCATCGGGGAGATTTTGGCGCAGCCACTGGCGTACCTGGGCGTAGGCAACCGGGTGGGCCGCAACGGTCTTAATCTGCGAGAAGGCAACGCCGGGGCGGGCCACCAGATTGAAGTTAACCGGCACCAGGTACTCGCCGTATATGCGCAACTCGCCCATGCTGGCAAGTGCGTCCAGGGTTGCGCTCACTCCGCCTTCGATGGATGACTCCACCGGCACAACGGCCCGGTAGGCAGCGCCGGAAAGCACTGCGGCCAGGGCATCCGGCACGGTTGTGTGTGCCTGCCACTGCGCACCGATTGCCTCCGGCACCTGGGCCAGGGCTAATTCGGTGAAGGTGCCAACCGGTCCAAGAAACGCGTAAACCCGCTCGTGGGCTGCATTCTTTTCCGAAGTGTTACCTGTTTGCAATGACATAGGTTAAGGCTAGCCGTCAAAATAGATAAATGGATGCGCGCGCAGGACTAAAGGCTCAGGAATCAGACCTCATCGATATCGATGCCCTGATTCGGGATTACTACGAGATTCACCCGGACGTAAACCTGGTTGAACAGAAAGTCACCTTTGGTACCTCCGGTCATCGCGGCACCTCGCTCAATGGCTCGTTCAACGAAGACCACATTGCAGCCATCACTCAGGCGATTGTGGAATACCGAGCCGCGGCCAATATTCGTGGCCCAATCTACGTTGGCAAGGACACCCACGCTCTAAGCGGGCCTGCCGAGCAAACCGCACTAGAGGTTCTGGCAGGCAACGGCGTTGCCACGCTGGTAGACAGCGCCGATGGCTACACCCCAACCCCTGCGGTTTCGGTTGCAATCATCAACCACAATGCGGGTATGGCAGCCGGCGACCCCGCGATGGCCGATGGCCTGGTTATCACCCCTAGCCACAACCCGCCCACCGATGGCGGTTTCAAGTACAACCCAACCCACGGTGGCCCAGCCGACAGCGACGCAACCAACTGGATTGCCGCACGCGCCAACGAGATCATCATCGGTGGCCTCCGCGAGGTGCGACGCGCAACTCCTGCGCCAGGTCGCTTCGACTTCCGCGAAAACTACATTTCGCAGCTTGGATCCGTTCTCAACATGGAGGCCATCGCGGGTGCCAAGGTTTCGATCGGAGCCGACCCAATGGGTGGGGCGTCGGTGGACTACTGGGGTGCAATCGGTGAGCGCTACGGCCTCAACCTCACCGTGGTGAACCCAAACGTCGACTTCCAGTTCGGTTTCATGACGCTCGACTGGGACGCCAAGATTCGCATGGATTGCTCGAGCCCTTACGCTATGGCGAGCCTGATTGCCGGCAAGAACCGGTTCGACATCTCCACCGGTAACGATGCCGACGCCGACCGCCACGGAATTGTGACGAGCGACCACGGCCTGATGAACCCCAACCACTTCCTGGCTGTGGGAATCGACTACCTATACCGCAACCGCTCCGGTTGGTCGGCGAGCGCCGCCGTTGGCAAGACAATGGTGTCATCGTCAATCATCGATCGCGTGGTGGAGTCGCTTGGCCGCAAGCTAATCGAAGTTCCCGTTGGTTTCAAGTGGTTTGTGCCTGGCCTAATTGACGGTTCGGTAGGTTTCGGTGGTGAGGAGTCTGCCGGCGCATCATTCCTGCGCACCGATGGCACCGCCTGGAGCACCGATAAGGATGGCCTGATTCTGGCGCTGCTGGCATCGGAGATTAAGGCCGTCACGGGAAAGAGCCCGAGCGAGATCTACGCGGAGCTAACCAATAAGTACTGCGCCCCCGCCTATGAGCGCATCGATGCCCCGGCCAGCCTTGAGCAGAAGAGCAAGTTGGGCAAGCTCAGCGCCTCCGCCGTTTCGGCATCGCAACTTGCAGGCGAGACCATCACCAAGATCGAGACCCACGCGGCCGGTAACGGAGCAGCTCTGGGTGGCCTAAAGGTGAGCACCGAGAACGCCTGGTTCGCTGCGCGCCCGTCGGGCACCGAGAACGTATACAAGATCTATGGCGAATCATTCCTGGGAGCCGAGCACCTCAAGCAGGTGCAGATCGAGGCCAAGACGCTGGTCGACTCCGTCTTGGCCTAAGCGGCAAACCGCCTAGTAGGTTGGCGCGGCCGGCAGGCCGAAGAAGGTCTCGAGCACGCCAATTCCGGTGACGTGCATCTGGGTGCTCAGTTCCACGCCAACGTAGCGGTAGTGCCAAGGCTCAAACTGGTAACCCGTGACCGGGGTTGCTCCGTTTGGGTAGCGAAGTATGAAGCCAAACTGCCACGCGTTTGCGGCCAGCCACTTGCCGGCCTTAGTCTTTGAGAAACAAACCTGAATGACGCAACCCTGACCCGAAGCCGATAGGTCGGCTGCCAAGCCGGTTTGGTGCTCGCTGTAACCGGGGCGCGCGGCCAGGTTTTCTCCGGCCTTGAGGCCAAGGGCCGCCACATCCTTGGCGTGCACTGCAACCTGCGTTGTGTAACTGCGATAGGTGCTGGAGAGCACCAGGGTTCCGGCCTTGGCCGACTTCATCGCGGTTGCCATTTTTTTGATGGCGGTGGATGCCGGCTTGGCCATGCGAATCTTGTATGGGTTGAGGCCTGCGCCGTCATCGAAGCGGGTGGTTACCAGGTTCTTTGGAACATAGCTCTTGGGGTTCAGCGGGCGCTTTTTGTCAACCACAACCCAGAGCGAGCCCGGAGTTGCGATTGAGTAAAGCGCAGGATTGAACCCGGTTGGGGTGGGGGTGGGCGTAACGGTGGGCGTTGCCGTTGGCGAAGGAGTTTCAGTGGCGGAAGGCGTTGGGCTTTGGGTTGGGGCTACCTCAGCAATGGCAACCTGTGAAAAACTAGTTAGCGCAGGGAATAACAGCGCCGCAACCGCGGTTGCTACTACTAATACCCAGTTAAGAATCGAACGCTTAGGCTTTAACACGATTCAAGCCTAAACAATCAAAGAAAGCACAACTTCTTTTGTCACGTGAAGCACGTAAAGCCGCGGCGGCCGAATCGGCCCGTACCGGTGTTATGACCCACCGTCAGATCATGATGGTGCTCTTCGGACTTCTGTCCGGAATGTTCCTCTCCGCTCTAGACCAGAGCATCGTTGGTAGCGCAATGCGCACCATCGCCGATGACCTCAAGGGTCTCGACCTTCAGGCGTGGGTAACCACCGCCTACCTCATCACGTCAACCATCACCACCCCTATCTACGGCAAGCTCGGTGACCTCTTCGGTCGCCGCCGCCTGTTCATCTTCGCCATCAGCGTGTTCGTTGTGGCCTCTGTTGGTGCATCGTTCTCGCTTAGCATGTACGAGCTAGCCGCATGGCGCGCCCTCCAGGGTGTTGGTGCCGGTGGTCTTTTCACCCTCGCCCTCACCGTGATGGCCGACATCGTGCCTCCAAAGGACCGCGCCCGCTACATGGGTATGTTCATGGCTGTCTTCGGCACCTCATCGGTGATTGGCCCACTGGTTGGTGGCCTGTTCGCTGGAGCCGACCAAATCCTCTGGATTTCGGGTTGGCGCTGGGTGTTCCTCATCAACCTTCCAATCGGTGTGCTCGCAATGTTCATGGTTGTGAACTTCCTGCACGTTCCGCACATCAAAAAGCACGGCCGAATCGACTGGTGGGGCGCGGTTTCCATCATCGTTGCAGTTGTTCCGCTGCTCATCGTGGCAGAGCAGGGTCGCGACTGGGGCTGGGGCTCGACCAACTCGATCACCGCTTACGTTCTCGGCGGTGTTGGCACCATTGCCTTCATTCTGATTGAACGAGCAATGGGCAACGATGCGCTACTGCCGCTTCACCTGTTCAAGAGCAGTGCCTTCACCTTCAGCACCGTCATCGGTGTAATCGTTGGTGTCGGCATGTTTGGCGGCATGATGACCATCCCGCTGATTCTGCAAATCGTCTATGGCGCAACGCCAACCTTGTCGGGTCTTCTCATGCTGCCGATGGTGATTGGCATGATGATTGCATCCATTGCGAGTGGTCGTCTTACCGGTAAGACCGGCAAGTACAAGCGCTTCATGGTCTCGGGTACCGCGTTCATGACCGTCGCCTACTTCTACATGCACACCATGATCTACAGCTGGTCGCTCTGGCAGGTTTCGCTGGGTATGGTCATCCTGGGCCTTGGCCTCGGCCAGCTTATGCAGACCCTTACCCTGGTTGCCCAGAACTCGGTTGAGGCCAAGGACATGGGTGTAGCCACCTCGTCCGCCACCTTCTTCCGCCAGATGGGTGGTACCGCTGGTGTTGCAATCTTCCTGTCGATCCTGTTCACCAGCATCAAGGACAAGGCAGACCAGATCAAGACCGGCATCCAGGCCGCAATCATGAAGAACCCTGCGATGATGGCCCTGCCACGCAACAAGGGGTTCGCTCAGCACGCGAGCGACCTAACCTCGGACTCCTCGTTCCTAAAGCGCATCAGCCCAGAATTGGCCAAGCCAATCAAGCAGGCGTTCTCGGAGTCGGCAGTGCAGGTGTTTGGCGCGGCAGCCCTCGTGGTCACCATCGCCTTCATCCTCACCTGGTTCGTGAAAGAGATCAAGCTTCGCACCAAGAGCGGTGTTCAGGAGCAGGCCGACGCCAAGGCAGCTGCTGCGGCTAGCATGCACTAGTCCAGGCAAAGCAAAACGGGCCCCGAACCTAGGTTCGGGGCCCGTTTGTTTTAACTAAAGAGCGGGCGTCTCGGATTCGAACCGCACCGCATTGGCGCCAAAACGCTTTCGCATTACCTCGATGGCCTCGGGGTTCTGATCCATCAGCACGAAGCGACGGCCGAGTTCGAGCGCCACAGCACCGGTTGTGCCGGAACCGCCGAAGAAGTCGACAATCAGATCGCCCTCGGCGCTGGATGCCTGAATGATTCGGCGCAAAATGCCCATCGGTTTTTGAGTTGGGTAGCCGGTCTTTTCCCTGCCGGTTGGGCTAACGATGGTGTGCCACCAGACATCGGTGGGCAGTTTGCCGAGAGCAGCCTTTTCAGGAGTCACGAGTCCGGGTGCCATATACGGTTCGCGGTCAACCGCGGCCGAGTTGAAGTAAAACTTCTTCGGGTCTTTCACGTAGACCAAAATGGTGTCGTGCTTTGAAGGCCAGCGGTTCTTGGCCTTGCCACCGTAGTCGTAGGCCCAGATGATCTCGTTCAAGAAGCAGTCGCGGCCAAATAGGGCATCGAGCAGCACCTTGGCATAGTGTGCCTCGCGATAATCCAGGTGCAAATAGAGGGTGCCGGTCTCGGCCAAAATCCGCCAGGCCTGCTCAAGGCGTGGCTCCAAGAAACCCCAGTAGTCGGCAAAGTCATCGTCGTACGAGAGCACAGTTTCGCGCACAATCTCGTAACGCTGGCCCTTGAACCCAACTCGGTTGCCTTCATCGGTGCGTTTTGTCACCGATGACCCACGAACCTGAGTTCTGCCGGTGTTGAACGGTGGGTCGATGTAAACAATCTGGGCGCAGCCATCGGGCATAAACTTCAAGGCAGGGAGGTTATTACCAATAACCACCTGGTTCTGAATTTTTGGATTTCCCGAAATCTGAGTCACAAAGAGAGATTAACAGCATGGAACCCAACGTCGTACACAACACCGACCTTCGCCGCTACGAAATTTGGCTTGGCGACGAGAAGGTAGGCCACGCCGATTACAGCGTTCGCCCCGGCGAGATCCACTTTGTTCACACCGAGGTAGACCCCGCGCACCAGGGCAAGAACCTAGCCGCCATTTTGATGCGCGAGACCCTCGCTGATGTGCGCGAGGGCGGCAAGGCCAAGGTTGTGCCAGTTTGCTCCTACGTGGTTCGCTACATGGAGCGCCACCCGGATACTCAGGATCTGCTGCTAAACCCGATTGAGGATGCAGTGGCAGCCTGCCGCATCCCAAACCCTCAGAAATTTGCCGACAAGCACAACCTGGAGCTCAAGAAAGATGAATGATTACTGGTCGAAGGACTGGTACCTGAATTTTTCGTTGGCCCTAACCCAAAGGGTAGAGGCGCATCCGGAAACCATAGGTCTGGTGCTGGTTGGTTCCACCGCGCACACCCACCGCGTTGATGAGTGGTCGGATCATGACTTCTTCGTCGTAACTCGCGAAGGTTCGGGCGAGTCCCTACGGCAAAACCTCGGCTGGCTTCCGTTTGAGGATAGCATTGCATGGGCTACCCGCGAAACAGCACACGGCCTCAAAGTGGTTTACGATTTCGGGCACGTTCTGGAGTTCGCGGTTTTCAACGACACCGAACTCGAACTAGCTAAGGTGAACGCCGCCGAGGTAACGGTGGACAAAACCGACATCGCAATACGCGTGGAGGCGATGCGCGAGGCCAGCATCCCGGCCGAACCTAACTGGAATTCCGAACTGGAGCTTCTGCTCACGCACATTCTCATCGGAGTTGGAAGGGCGCGTCGCGGCGAAGTTCTCATCGCGGGGCAGCACACCCGCAGCTACCTGTTGGGCCACGCCCTAGGTTTGCTGAGCCATTGGCTGCCGCAGGAGGCAGACACCGCCCAAACCGAGGACAACCTAAACCGCTTCAGGCGCTTCGAACTGCGGCACCCGCTGGTTGGGCGCGAGCTGGAGGTTGCTCTTCAGAAAGATGTTGAGTCGGGAGCCCACCAGGTGCTTGAACTTATGGCGCGGGTAGATCCAAACGAAGCGAACCAAGCCAAGTACCAGTTGGTGCGCAACCGCCTGGGCTGGAACTAACCAACAGGGCTAGAAACTATTTTGCGAAGCGTTCGTCCAGCCATCCGATGAAATCGGAGAAGGCTTCGTCGTAGTTGATCTCGTGGAATACCTCGTGCCGCGCACCGTGGTACATGATGAAGTGAACGTCCTGAATACCGGCACGCACGAAGGCCTTCTGCAGCAGAGTGTTGCCGCGCTCGCCACCGAGTTGGTCCTCGCTGCCAGCCATCTGCAGAATCGGAAGCTTTGAGTTGATGCGCTTTCTGGGAACGCCAAGGAGTCTGAGCGCGTTTGGCAAACCCCACACTTCAACACCGGTCTCCGGGAAGTTGAATGGGTCGTTGCGGAATGCCTCGGCCACGCCATCTTTTCTACTCAGCCACTCGCCACCTAGCGGTTTAGTGCCCTTCGGTACAAACTTAGAGTCGTCGCCACCATTTGGTAGGGTTCCCGGCAGTGCCAGCGTTGTGCCGGTGAGCACAACGGCCGCGTAACGGTTGCTGTCGGTGTCTAGCAGACGCTGAATAATCAGCGAACCCCAGCTCTGGCCAACCAGCGCAATTGGCATTCCCGGCTGCTCGCCTTCGATGATGGAGGTGAGCTCAAGCTCATCGGTGAAGACAGCCTTCATGCCACCTGGGCCACAGTTTCCCTGGCGCTTGATGATGCCTGCCGCACGCATGTTCACACCGGTCTGGCCGTGGCCACGGTGATCGGTGGCGTACACGTGATAGCCCGACCGGTTCAAGTCTCGCACGAGGTCCTCGTAGCGTCTGGCGTGTTCGCCAAGCCCGTGAACCAGCTGCACGATTGCCTTTGGGTTGGCAACCGGCCACTCGTAGAAGGTGATCTCAACGCCGTAGGAATCGGTGAAAGTGCGGGTGATAGGCAGTTCCGTCATGTCCACAGGTTATCTAGAGCGGGGCCACCGATGGGCTTCGCCGCCCAAGTTGTTACCAAATCGCCACAGTGCCGCCCTTAAGTTTCGCCGCAGAAAAGCCAAAAAACTCCCAGCCGCCTCTCAGGAAACTCTCAAGGTAATACGCCACGCTTAAACCATGACCGCAAACTTCCGCTTCACCCAGCCCAACACCCGGGTGCGTCTTGGCCAGCGCAAACTCATTCGAGTAAAGCGCGGACAGGACATCGTGGAGATCTTCGCCTGGGCGAGCGTTCTCGCGGTCACCGCAATGTTCCTCATCAACGGCGGCGTAAAGACCATCACCGATACCGCATCGCTGATGGCATCGGTGGGTCGTCTCACCGCCCTGGTTGGAACCGATCTCCTGCTCATCCACATGCTTCTAATTGCCCGTGTGCCATGGATCGACCGCCTGTACGGCTTGGACAAAGCAACCGAGGCCCACAAGAAGCTTGGCAAGCCGATCCTGTACCTGATCGTCGCCCACTTCGTTGCCACCGTAATCAACTACGCAATGGTTGATGGCAAAAACCTCTGGGATGAATTCCTCAACCTTTTGCTCAACGTGCCGGACATGCTCACCGCAACCGTCGCATTAGTGCTCATGATCGTGGTTGTGGTTAGTTCCATTCAGATTGCCCGCAAGCGCCTCAGCTACGAGGCCTGGTGGCTCATCCACCTGCTCTCCTACGCATCTGTTTTCCTGGCCATCCCTCACCAGATTTCCACTGGAACCGATATCGCGGGTAAGCCAATCGCGGTGTTCTACTGGATCAGCCTCTACCTCTTTGTGGCCGGCAACATCGTATGGTTCCGCTTCCTCGAGCCAATCTTCGGTTCGCTGCGTGCGGGTCTGCGCGTCGAGACCACGGTTCGTGAATCCAGCGATAGCACCAGCATCTACATCACCGGCAAGAAGCTAGAAAACCTGGGTTACCAGAGCGGTCAGTTCTTCATCGTGCGTATCCTCACCGCGAGCCAGTGGTGGCGTGCCCACCCGTTCTCGGTTTCCGCGGCTCCAAACTCGCGCTTCGTGCGCTTCACTGTGGGTAACCGCGGCGATGACACCGCGCTGCTGCAGCAGCTCAAGCCCGGCACCAAGGTCATCCTCGAAGGCCCTTACGGCGTATTCACCGAGGATCGCCGTAGCCGCGAGAAGGTGACGCTGATCTGCGCCGGCATCGGTGCCCCACCGATTCGCGCCCTCGCTGAATCGATGGCGGCTCGCCCAGGCGACATCAGTGTGATCTACCGTCTGCGCAAGCAGGACGACGCGGCCCTCGTTGACGAGCTCACCGAGCTATCGCAGCGCCGTGGCTTCAAGTTGACCCTGCTCGAAGGTGGACGTGGACAGGCCAATTCCTGGATGCCTGCCCACCCCGAGAACATCCCCGACCACGCGCGTATCAGCGTGATCGCCCCATGGATTAGCGAAAGCGACGTCTTCATCTGTGGACCGGCCGCCTGGACTCGCTCTGTAAAGAAGAGCCTGCGCCGAGCCGGCACCCCCGAACACCAAATTCACGCAGAGGAGTTTGCCTGGTGAGAAACGCAACCAAGATCGCGGCATCGATTGCCAGCCTCGGAGTCATCGGACTCTCCTACGCAGTTGGCCAGGCCAGCGCAGCAACTAGCAGCGGCTTCACTGCAGCCGGCCCACTTCCCAGTGCCTCCGCCTCGAGTTCGGCGAGCGCCTCGCCAAGCAACTCCGCAAGTGCTACGCCATCGGCCACGCCAAGCAGCAGCCAGAGCTCGAGCAGCTCTAATGGCTCGAGCTCGAGCAGCGGTTCAAAGAGTTCGGGTAGCTCCAGCAGTTCCGGCTCCAGCAGTTCCGGTTCAGGCTCAAGTGGTTCGGGTTCGAGCGGTTCAAGCTCTACCCCAACCCCAACCCCAAGTTCGTCTTCGGGTTCGGGTTCGGGATCAGGCTCCACCTCAGCAAGCACCACCCAGACCTCAGGCGTGGTTCAGTACCGTTTCGGCCAGGTTCAGCTAACCGTCACCAAGGCCAACGGCAAGATCACCGCAATCAGCTACGGTAACTCAAGCGCCACCAACGGTCGAGCTGCAGCGTACCCATACCTGGTTCAGTACGCCATCTCGGCCAATGGCACCAACTTCAGCAACCTAAGCGGTGCAACCTTCACCACCGATGCCTTCAAGCAGGCGCTGTCCAACGCATTGGCAAAGTTCTAAGGAAACACCATGTCCCGCAAGTCTCGCCTCGCCTGGGCAAATGCCCTGATTGCCACCGCATCGGTTGCGGGTGGACTGGTGCTGACCAATCACTTCGCGCCGTTTACCTCGTCAAACACCGGCGGTAATACCAACACTGGCGGCAACACCGCCAAGACCGGCACCGCCACCTCCGATGCAATTCCCTACCAGTTTGGTCAGGTGCAGCTGACGGTCACCGAGGCCAACGGCAAGATCACCGCGGTGGATTACACCAACTCCACAGCGAGCGCCGGCCGAGATGCCGCCTTCCCCTACCTCGTGAAGGATGCCATCGCTGCCAACGGGTCTAGCTTCGGCAACCTAAGCGGTGCAACCTACACCACCGATGCCTTCAAACAGGCACTCGATAACGCAATCGCCAAGTTGGCCTAATGGAACGCGGCCAGGCCGAGTTCCGCTTCAAGGACGGCCGTTTCGTCTATGCGGAAACCTGCATGGGCACGGGATTCATTTTTGAAGGCAGAAGCCCACTGAGCGAGGCCGCCACACTGGCCACCTGCGAGCAGGCCTTGGACATCCTGCACGAGGCAGATCGAACCTTTAGCCTGTACAAGCCCGAGTCGCCGCTTAGCCGCCTGTCCCGTGGAGAAACTTCTGTTGCGCAATGCCCGCCCGTGGTTGAACAGGTATGGGACGAGTGCGAGGCCTGGGAAAAGGCCACCGATGGCTGGTTCTGCGCATTTACGCCGGAGCACACATTCGACCCTTCCGGCCTCGTGAAAACCTGGGCTGCCCGCAGAGCCTGCGAGTTTTTAGAGGCTGCCGGCATTACCGATTACATGCTCAACGCCGGCGGTGACATCGTCCTTTCGAATTTGCTAACCGGAGACGTGAACTGGCGCGTGGCTATTCATAAGCCGGTCTCGATTCTGGCCGAAGAGGCAGGCGTGCTCACGGTTCTCGACCTCGGCGGCACGCCTTACCGTTCGGTTTGTACGAGTGGCACGGCCGAGCGCGGCAAACACATCTGGAACCCTAAGGCCGGGGGCTCGAGTGCAGCCGAAGAACTGGTGCAGGCAACTGTTGTTGCAGCCGACCTAGTTACCGCGGACGTCTGGGCAACTGCCTGCTTTGCGCAGGGGCCTCGCTGCCTGGCGCAACTAGACTCGCTCAACAAGGCAAACCCGGATGCTCAGGTACACGCGCTTATTGTGTTCCCCGATGGCAACCTGGCCGCTACCGAGGGTTTCCTAAATCTAATCGCGAAGGGCCCAAAGGCGGAGGACTAACCCCACAGGCTCGGAGCCGGCTCCTTGCCCTTTGGAAGCGCAGTCTGCTTAGCCCAATCGAGCACCCACTGGGGTGTCTGGCGGCCATCGGTGGGCTTGCCAAACACTTCAAAGATTTGCTCTGGTGTAACGATGCCGCGCGGGTTTTTTAGGAAGCGCACACGCACCCAGGCCTGGCAGTAGATTTCGCCAGCAACGGTAAAGCGCTGGTCGATCAGGAACCCTTCGGCATCCCAACCTGCAATCTGCGATTCCATCTCGAAGGTCTGCCACGGCGCCAAAGACTTGCGGAAGGTAATGGTTTCGGCCACAACAACCGGATACCAGTTGAGCTTTCGCAGCACGCCCCAGGTACCCGAACGTAGCATTAGGTCGAAACGGCTGAGGTCCATGAGCGCCGGATACTTGCCGTTGTTCATGTGGTTGAAGATGTCGAGGTCACTAGGCCAGGTGCGGAAGGTGCGCACACCGACATCCCAGATGCTCAAACGCGACCTCGAGCGCCAACTCAATAGTGCCCAAACCAGGCGAAGCCAAAGATTCACTTCGGCCTACCAGATCGAGACGCGCTCGGCTGGGTCGAGCCACATGGCGTCGCCCTCGGTAACGCCGTAGGCCTCGTAGAAGGCGTCCACGTTCTTGAGGATTTGGTTGCAGCGGAACTCCGCCGGCGAGTGTGGGTCGGTTGCAAGGCGCTGAATCATGATTTCATCGCGGGCCTTGCTGCGCCAAACTTGCGCGTAGGACGCAAAGAAACGCTGGTCGCCGGTGAGGCCATCAATTACTTCATCTTCGCGGCCACCAAGGGCAATCTTGTATGCCTTGTAGGCAATGTTGGCGCCACCTAGGTCGCCAATATTCTCACCGATGGTGAACGCGCCATTTACGTGGTGTTCGTCACCCAGCTGTTCCGGCGACAGGGCGTCGTACTGAGCGATTAGCGCCTTGGTGCGGGCGTCGAACTTGGCGCGGTCCTCTTCGGTCCACCAGGACTCCATTTTGCCGTCGCCATCGAAGGTTGATCCCTTGTCGTCGAATCCGTGGCCAATTTCGTGACCGATTACGGCACCGATTCCGCCGTAGTTGGTTGCCATGTCTGAGTCTGGCGAATAGAAAGGCCAGCGCAAAATGGCTGCCGGGAACACAATCTCGTTCATCGTTGGCATGTAGTAGGCGTTCACGGTCTGCGGGGTCATCTCCCAGGCATCGCGGTCAATCGGCTTGCCGATCTTGGAGCACTCGTCGTCGAGCACCCAAGCGTGTACGCGGCGTACGTTGCCAACTAGGTCATCGGCCGAAATGTGCAGGCTGCTGTAGTCCTTGAACTTGGCCGGGTAGCCGATCTTTGGAGTGAACTTGGAAAGCTTCTCGAGAGCCTTCACCTTTGTGGTGTCCGACATCCAGTCGAGGTCCTTGATCGAGATCTCGTAGGCCTTGAGCAGGTTCTGAACCAGCTGTTCCATCTCGGCTTTGGAAGATGCAGGGAAGTGGCGGCCAACAAATACCTCACCGATGGCCTCGCCGAGCGATCCCTCGATCAACGAAACCGCGCGCTTCCAACGCGGGCGGTTCTCCTCGGTACCCGAGAGACGGCGGCCATTGAACTCGAAGTTCTGGGCCACCAGGTCGTCGCTGAGGTACGGGGCCATGCTGTCGATTACCTGCCAGCTGAGCCAATCCTTCAGTGTTTCCAGGTTGGCGTTTGAAACCAGTTCTGCCCAAGACTTCACAAACTCAGGCATTAGAACCACAACTTCTTCGAGTAGCTGACGGCTCTGTCCGGCACCGGCGAGCCACAGGGTCCAGTCGAAGGTTGGGGTGAGAGCCTGCAACTCATCGAAGGTCATCAGGTGGTAGCAGGCCTCCCAATCGCGGGCTGCAACTACATCGAGGTGATGGCTGGCCAACTTGGTTTCAAACGCCACGATGCGAGCGGCAGCTGCATCTGCTGCGGCGTTGTCCCAACCGGCGAGGTGGAACATCTGGGCGATGTGCGGCTCGTAGGCGTCGAGGGTCTCGCGGTGCTGTTCCTCTCGGTAATAGGCCTCATCGGGCAGGCCTAGGCCGCCTTGGAACAGGTATGCCATGTAGCGGTCTGGGTTTTTGAAGTCGTTGAAGATGCCCATGCCAAACAGGCCCGAAATACCGGCGCGCTCGAATTCGCCGAGAAGTTTCGCGGCGTCATCGGTGTTACGAATGGTCTCAATGAGCTTGAGTTCCGCGGCAACTGGTGCAACACGAAGCTCGTTGGTGCGGGTCTCATCCATGAATGAGGCATAGAGGTTAGCCAGCTTGGTTGCGTTTTCGCTGGTTCCGCCCTCTGTGATGATCTCGTGAACTTCTTTTTCCGACTGATCGCGAAGCACCATAAACGAGCCGTATAGTGGCTTATCGGCTGGGATTTCGGTCTCTTTTAGCCAGGTACCGCACACGTGGCGGTAGAAATCATCCTGGGGACGAACGGAAAGGTCGCGAGCGCTGGCATCAATGCCGTACTGGGCTGTCATGCTTTTATCCTAAATGGCTAAAATTGCAGAGTGGAACTTCAGAAGATCATCCTGTACTACGGATTCACCCCAATCGAAGACCCAGAGGCAATGAAACTCTGGCAGAAGACCCTGTGTGAGTCACTCGGTTTGAAGGGTCGAATCCTCATCAGCAAGCATGGAATCAACGGCACCCTTGGTGGCGACATGACCGCGCTCAAGAAGTATGTGCGCCAGACCAAGGAATACCCTGGCTTCCGCAAAATCGACTTCAAGTGGAGCGAAGGCACCGGCGACGACTTCCCA
>Ga0213920_1000179_pt1 | contig 61468 bp, 63 predicted proteins | sample McNCre1117MG_FD_161054 | JGI IMG/M metagenome (GOLD analysis project Ga0213920, IMG submission 161054) | Freshwater microbial communities from McNutts Creek, Athens, Georgia, United States - 11-17 MG | ecosystem: Environmental > Aquatic > Freshwater > Creek | place: USA: Georgia | collected...
TCTTCAACGCGGGCTTTCTTTTCTTTCATTTCGACTTCGGTGGCAGCGCCCACCTTGATCACGGCAACGCCGCCAGCCAACTTGGCCACGCGCTCTTGCAGTTTTTCGCGGTCGTAGTCAGAAGTCGCTTCTTCGATTTGCACGCGGATTTGCTTCACGCGGGCTTCGATGTCAGCAGCTGCACCAGCGCCGTCGATGATGATGGTGTTTTCTTTGCCCACTTCGATGCGCTTGGCTTGACCGAGGTCAGCCAAAGTCACTTTTTCGAGGGTCAAGCCCACTTCTTCAGCGATCACTTTGCCGCCGGTCAAGATGGCGATGTCTTCCAACATGGCCTTGCGACGATCGCCGAAGCCTGGGGCCTTCACAGCCACAACCTTCAAGATGCCACGGATGGTGTTGACCACCAAAGTTGCCAAGGCTTCGCCGTCGACATCTTCAGCAATGATGAGCAATGGACGGCCAGCTTTTGCAACGGCTTCCAAAGTGGGCAACAAGTCGCGGATGTTGCTGATCTTCTTGTCGAACAACAACACGAAGGGGTTGTCCAACAAAGCGGCTTGCTTCTCGGGGTTGTTGATGAAGTAAGGGCTCAGGTAGCCACGGTCAAATTGCATGCCCTCGACCACGTCGAGTTCGTTTTGCAATGACTTGCCGTCTTCCACAGTGATCACGCCTTCTTTGCCCACTTTGTCCATCGCGTTGGCGATGATTTCGCCGATGCTATGGTCGCTGTTGGCAGAGATCGAACCGACTTGGGCGATTTCTTTGGTGGTGGTGGTGGTCTTAGAAACTTTCTTCAGCTCTTCGATCAACGCGGCCACGGCCTTGTCGATACCGCGCTTCAAGTCCATGGGGTTGCCGCCGGCAACCACGTACTTCATGCCTTCGCGCACGATGGCTTGAGCCAACACGGTCGCAGTGGTGGTGCCGTCGCCAGCGTTGTCAGAAGTCTTAGAAGCAACTTCTTTCACCATTTGCGCGCCCATGTTCATGAGCTTGTCTTTGAGTTCGATTTCTTTGGCCACAGACACGCCGTCTTTGGTCACCGTGGGGGCGCCGAAAGAGCGCTCGAGCACCACGTTGCGACCCTTAGGGCCCAAAGTCACTTTGACCGCGTTGGCCAAAATGTTCACGCCTTCAACCATGCGTGCGCGGGCTTCGCCGCCGAAAATTACGTCTTTTGCTGCCATTTTTACTATTCCTTAACTAGATTCAAATTTAATCAGTTGAGGACAGAGCGACCGTGCGCTGCGCGCGTCCGTCGGTCTGTCCCGCAAATCATTCGACTACGGCGAACAGGTCTTCTTCTTTCATCACCAACAGTTCGTCGCCAGCCACCTTGACGGTTTGGCCGCTGTACTTGCCGAACAACACGCGGTCGCCGACTTTCACTGTCAAAGCCTTGGTTTCGCCTTTGTCGTTGGTCTTGCCTGGGCCGACAGCCACAACTTCACCTTGGTCAGGCTTTTCAGCGGCTGAATCAGGAATCACGATGCCAGAGGCGGTTTTGGTTTCGCTTTCGATACGTTTAACGATCACGCGGTCGCCGAGAGGACGAAGTTTCATTGCATCTCCAAATAGGAACTAAGGGTTTCAAAGCAAAGCGCCCAGACACGCCGGACGCCGGTAAAGCCACTGACGGTGGGTGTTAGCACTCGCCGTCATTGAGTGCTAATTTTAGGCCAAAGTGCAGAACTTCAAGGGGTGACCCTCAAACATTAGGGGAGTTCTAAGTTTTCAGCGGGTGCCGAAGCCGAGCGCGGCCCCACCATGCCCAGTTTGGCTTTGAGCGACTGCGGCTGGCCCGTGATGAGCACGGCGTAGTTGGTGGTGTTGGACAACACTTTTTTCACATAGTCACGGGTTTCGTGGAACGGGACGTTCTCGGCCCAGATGGCGCCTTCCAACACAGGGCCGTCGCCATCGTTGGGCGCGCGCCAGCGGCGTGAGCGGCTGGGGCCGGCGTTGTACGCGCCGGCGGCCAAGGGCATGGAGCCTTCAAAGCTGTCGAGGACCAATTTGAGATAGCCCGTGCCGATGGCGATGTTGGTGTCGCGGTCGGTGATTTGGTCGGGTGTGAAACCCGTCAAGCCAATTTTGCGCGCGGTCCACTTGGCGGTGGCTGGCATGACTTGCATGAGGCCAGAAGCGCCGACACCTGAGCGTGCATCGGTGACGAAGCGGCTTTCTTGGCGAATCAGGCCGTATACATAGGCAGGGTCGAGGTTGATGGTTTTGCTGCGTGCAATGACGGCATCTTTGTGCGGCATCGGAAAGCGTTGCTCAAAGTCCATCACTTGACGGGTGCGGTCGCTGGTGTTGATGCAGCGGTCCCACACTTGGCTGTCGCAGGCGACTTGGGCGGCGGCCAGTAACTCGCGGTCGCTCATGAGGCCGGCTTTGCCTTGGGCATCGACCAAGTTGGTGGCGTAGTTCCATTCGCGCACGCCTTCGCTGCGCAAGCCAATACTGATGGCGTACAGCGCACGTTGCAACGAGGGGTTGCGGCGTGCTACTTCCATCTCTTCAGCCGTGGGTGCCGGTGGGCGCGCGGGGGCGACCACTTTGCGGCCCAGTTCTTCGAGGGCCAGTTGTTCGTAAAAACCGCGCACACCAGCGATGCTTTCAAGCATGGCGTTGGCTTCTTGCTGAATTTGTGGCGTTACTTTTTTGCGGGCCAACAAAGCGCGTGCATGCCAGTAAATCCACGTGGGGTCTTTGCGTGCTTCGGCGCTCATGGCGTTGATGGCGCTTTCCACCACGGGCCACTTCGGCGTGTTGCCAGCGCGCAAGGCGGCGCGTACTTTCCAGCCCAGCATGTCGTCGTTCAAGTCTTTGTCGTGGGCGACACGGGCAAAGTGGGCGAGGGCATCGTCATCCAAACGCATGGCCGATTGACGGCCAATCACGCCCCACACCCAGTGGCGCTCTTCGGTGGTGAGGTAGGGCTGCCACTTGTTGCGCATCAGCTTGTCGGCTTTGTCGGGGTCGGTGGTGGCCACTTTGATGAGGGCCATGACCACCAACTCTTGGCGCACCTTTTGGGGCGCGGCAATGTGTTTGGCCAAAAACTTTTCGGCGTTGTTGATGGCGTCTGGCACCACATTGGCGGCATCGGGCGCCACGATTTGCACGGCATTGCGGGCGGTGCGTGGGCGGTTGTGCTCCACCATCAAACGGGCTTTGCGCCAAATGTCGAGCGCGGTGAATTGCTTGGTGAAGTACAGGCGGTCAGCGGCCAAGGTGCAGCCGTCGTCGGCCTCTTTCATGGCCATCCAGTTTTTGCGCACTTCGTCCGCAATCGATGGGCTGGCGTGTTGGCCTTTTTCAAGCAGCTCGACGGTCAAGAAATAGCAGCGCAGCTCACGGTCGTCGCGCATGCGGTAGTGGGGGTGTTCGTCGCTGAGTGTGGTCCAGTCGCGGCGCTGGCCTAAGAGCAGCAGCCAGTCGTTGCGCAAGCGGTCTTCTTGGTATGTCGCGGGGTAGCGGGCCAAATATGCGCGCACTTCTTGGGTCGAGGCTTCATCCAAACGGGCTTTCAACTCCCAATAGGCAGCCCAAGGTTCGAGGATGTGGCCTTTGGCTTGCGGTAACAGAGCGCTGAGACGTTTGCGGTCGCCGCGCTTGAAGGCTTGAGCCATGTCGGTGATGACGGCATCGGCCTGCGCGTTGTTAGTGGGTGCAGCTACGCTGGGTTGAACGGCGCCAAACGCAAGGAAAACGCTGGCAAACAGTGACACAATGACTCGAAATTTCATGGCTTGATTATCTGTGGACAAAAAAACCTTGCGCCAGCAGCTCATTGAAGAGCGTTTGAACTTGCCCGATAGGCTGGAACGGGCCGACATGTTGCAACGCGTGATGCGCATTTGGTTGTTCAATCGGCCCGACACGGTGATTGGCGCTTACTGGCCCATCAAGGGCGAGTTTGACCCACTGCCCGTGCTGCACCGCTGGAAAGAAGACGGCGAGCTGCTCGACCAACCGCAGCGCCGCCGCATTGGTTTGCCCGTGGTGGACAAGGCGCACAAAACCCTCACCTTTCACGCGTGGTACCCCGGTTGCCCGATGGAAGAAGATGCCTACGGCATTCCGAAACCCAAAGACACCGAAGTGGTGGTGCCCACCTTGTTGTTCGTGCCCTGCGTGGGCTACGGGCCCGGCGGCTTCCGCTTAGGCTACGGCGGTGGTTTTTATGACCGCACCTTGGCCAGCTTGCAACCCAAACCGTTCACGGCGGGCTTGGGCTTTACAAATGGCTTCTTGCCAGACCTCATGCCCGAAGCGCACGACATGCCGCTGGATGCGCTGCTCAACGACAACGGGGTGGTTTGGCCGATGGGCTAAACCTTTGGGCACAGCGCGTTTATTTTTGCGCCATCAAGATTTTGAAATCTTGCTCGTAGCCGCGTAGCGTCCGCGCCATGTGTTCGCGTTGCGCGGGTGTGGTGCTGTTGTGCAGCTTGGCGAAGCCCGCACAGTTTTCACTCCACAGCTCTTTGCCGTAAGCACGTGCCCGTTCGTTGGGTGAGTTAAAGCTGCGGTCAACCAAGGCACGTAGCTGGGCTTGTGCTGACTCTTGTTTGGCGGGGCCTTCTTGCGCAATGCGCTGCAAGGTTTGCATCGTGTCGGCTTGGCGGCGTTCGCGTTCGGCGTAGCTCAAAGCTGGGTCAAAGATGGAGGTGCTCAGCCATTGGTGCAGGGCTTCGCGTTGTGGCTTGTCTAGATGGCCGTAAAAGTCCTCCAAGCGGTGGGTGGCTTGCTTGGTGCGGTAGCGTAAACGGTCTTCGGCATTGGGGTCTAGCCAGTCTTCTTTCCATGTTTTGTTGGTTTTGTCGAAGCGTTGGCGCACGCTGCGCAGTTGGTCTGGCTTCAGTTGGCTGGCCAGTTGCGCTGAGGCCGGTTCGATGTGGCGCAGCACGCGTATGAAGCTGCTTTTCATGTCTTCGGTCACGGCGCACACTTGCGCCGGCGTGATGTCGTTGTGCGCCATGGCCTGCATGCGTTGCAGCAACGCGATGTATTCGGGCAGTTGCTGCTGGCGGTGCCAATGTTGCAGTTCGGTCAGTGCATCGCGGGTGAGGTGCTTTTGGCTGTCTTGCAAATCGGCATAACCATCGAGCCACCAGTACAGCAAATCGTCGCTGTTGTTGTAGACGATCTTGATGGTGCTGCAACCGCTCAATCCCATGAGCACACCTAAGGCTAGCCAAACAGAGGCATGGCGGATAATTCTGCGCAAGATAAGGATGAATGACATGACAGCATTAGATGTGGTGATCATGGCTGCCGGCAAAGGCACCCGTATGAAGAGCAGTATGCCCAAGGTTTTGCACCGCTTGGCGGGTAAGGCTTTGGTGCAGCACGTGATTGACACGGCGCGTAGTTTGAAAGCCCGCAACACCATCGTCATCACCGGCCACGGCGCTGACCAAGTGGAGCCCGCGCTCACCAGCGCCAATACTGCTGACAAGCTGCAATTTGCCCGTCAAATGCCCCAGCTCGGCACCGGCCACGCAGTACAACAAGCCGTGCCTGTGTTGGCCGATGACGGCGTGGTGGTGGTGCTCTCGGGCGATGTGCCTTTGACACAAGCCGACACCCTGCAAGCCTTGCTTGACTTGTGCGATGGCAAACAGCTGGCGCTCCTCACCATCGACTTCGCCGACCCCACGGGCTACGGCCGCATTGTGCGCAGTCCCAGTGGTCAAGTGCATGCCATCGTCGAACACAAAGATGCCAACGAGTCGCAACGCGCCATCAAAGAGGTGTACAGCGGCATCATGGCGGTGCCCGCCAAGTTGCTCAAACCTTGGCTCGCCCGACTCGACAACAACAACGCGCAGCAAGAGTTTTATTTGACCGACGTGGTGAAGTTCGCCGAGGCCGATGGCGTGCCGGTGGTCGCCCACAAGATTTCAGACGCTGCGCAAGTCGCGGGCGTCAACAGTCCCACGCAATTGGCCGAATTGGAGCGTGCCTATCAACTGCGCCAGGCCCACGCCTTCATGGCCGATGGCGTGCGCATCATCGACCCTGCACGTTTTGATGTGCGCGGCCATTTGTCCTGTGCGCAAGACGTCGAGATTGATGTGAACTGCATCTTCCAAGGCAACGTGAGCTTGGGCCAAGGCGTGAAGATTGGCGCGAACTGCGTGATTGCCAACTGCACCATCGCCGCAGGCGCGGTGATTCACCCCTTCACCCACATCGACGGCGAAAAGCTCGGCGTGAGCGTGGGCGAGGGCGCACTGATTGGCCCATTCGCCCGCTTGCGCCCCGGCGCAGAGCTGGCCGACGAGGTGCACATTGGCAACTTTGTGGAAGTCAAAAACTCCACGATGGCCAAGGGCTCAAAAGCTAACCACTTGGCCTACTTGGGCGACGCCACCGTGGGCGAACGTGTCAACTACGGCGCAGGCAGCATCACCGCCAACTACGACGGCGCCAACAAACACCGCACCGTGATTGAAGCCGACGTGCATGTGGGCAGCAACTGTGTGTTGGTTGCCCCCGTCACCATCGGCGCGGGCGGCACAGTGGGCGGTGGCTCGACGATTACCAAGAGCACCGAAGCTGGTGCTTTGAGTGTGGCGCGGGGCAAGCAAGTGAGCATTGCCAACTGGAAGCGGCCTGAGAGAAAGCCGAAGGCTTAAAACGAAAAAGGCAGCTTAGGCTGCCTTTTTTATGCGTCGTTGCTTTGTTCTCTGCTGAGGTGTGTTTGGTCTATGGCTTGCGCAACACCGGCCAAGCACTAGTGAACTTCGCCCGCTTGGTCGCAAAAAACGCTTTCACATTCCGCACATTCGCGTCTTGCGTGAGCAGGCGTTGCGTGATGGCCAGATAGTCGGGCATGTCTGCGGCTTGCACCACCAGCACAAAGTCGGGGCCTGGTGACACGCGCCAACATTGCTGCACGGCGTCGTCTGCCACGGCGCGTTGCTCGAAGGCGTCGAGGTGTTCGGCACCTTGTTGATCGAGGGTTATTTCGACCAATGCACTCAAGCCGTGGCCCAACGCAGCGCCGAGTTTGTCGTGGTTGAGGATGGCGACTTGTCGCTCAATCCAGCCTTCGTCGGTCAGGCGTTTGACGCGGCGCAGGCAGGTGGGCGGCGAGATTTTGAGCTGCTCGGCCAAGGCGACATTGCTGAGCGACGCATCGTGTTGCAAGGCGTTGAGCAGCTTCAAATCGACTTCGTCTAAAAATTCTTGTTTCATAAGTGTATTTAATTTGAAATTAAATTCCAAATTGTGTGAGCGGTGGAATTTTCGTTCAAAAACGTAAATAAATAAACAAGAAATTTCTTGTTGGTGTGCTTAATATTCGGGCAACCCAATTCAGGAGTGCTCTTTATGTGTGGCATCGTCGGCGCCGTTTCTACCCGCAACATCGTTCCCATCCTCGTGCAAGGCTTGCAGCGGCTGGAATACCGTGGCTATGACTCCTGCGGCGTGGCCGTGCATGCAGCCAGCCTCGGCACACAGCAAGGTGGCTTGCAGCGTGCACGCAGCACAGCACGTGTGTCTGAGCTGATGGACCAAGTCAAGGCCGACCACATCGAAGGCGGCATTGGCATTGCGCACACGCGCTGGGCCACGCACGGTGCGCCTGCGGTGCACAACGCGCATCCGCACTTCAGCCACGGCACGGGCGCTGGCGCGGGTGAGTCGAAGGCTGGGCGTGTGGCGCTGGTCCATAACGGCATCATCGAAAACCACGACGAACTGCGCGCTGCCTTGCAAGCCAAGGGCTACGAGTTTTTGAGCCAAACCGACACCGAGGTCATTGCTCACTTGGTGGACAGCCTCTACAACGGTGATTTGTTTGACGCCGTCAAAGCGGCCATCACGCAGCTGCACGGTGCCTACGCAATCGCGGTGTTTCACAAAGACGAACCGCACCGCGTCATTGGCGCACGCGCAGGCTCGCCGCTCATCTTGGGCGTGGGCAAAGAGCACAGCGAAACCTTTTTGGCCAGCGACGCCATGGCCTTGGCGGGTGTGACCGATCAAATCGTGTACCTCGAAGAGGGCGATGTGGTGGACATTCAAATCGGCAAGTACTGGGTGCAAGACCGCAGCCACAAGCCGGTGACGCGCGAAGTCAAAACCGTGCAAGCTCACAGCGGCGCAGCAGAGTTGGGGCCTTACCGCCACTACATGCAAAAAGAAATTTTCGAGCAACCCCGCGCGATTGCCGACACGCTCGAAGGCATTGAGGGCATCACGCCCGAGTTGTTTGGCAACGGCGCGTACTCGGTGTTCAAGGCCATCGACAACGTGCTCATCCTCGCGTGCGGCACCAGCTATTACAGCGGCTGCACAGCCAAGTACTGGATTGAGGCGATTGCCAAAGTGCCTTGCCAAGTGGAGATTGCCAGCGAATATCGCTACCGCGAATCGGTGCCCAACCCCAACACCTTGGTGGTCACCATCACCCAATCGGGCGAAACCGCCGACACCTTGGCCGCATTGCGCCACGCGCAAAGCTTGGGTATGACGAACACGCTCACCATTTGCAACGTGTCCACCAGCGCCATGGTGCGCGAGTGCAAGCTGGCCTACGTCACGCGTGCGGGCGCAGAGATTGGCGTGGCGTCGACCAAGGCGTTCACCACCCAGCTCGCGGGCCTGTTCTTGCTCACGCTTGCTTTGGCGCAAACCAAAGGCCGTTTGAGCGACGAAGAAGAAGCCGCGCACATCAAAGCCATGCGCCACTTGCCTGCTGCCTTGCAAGCGGTGCTGGCGCTAGAGCCGCAGCTCATTGCGTGGTCGCAAGAATTTGCGAGCAAAGAAAACGCTTTGTTCTTGGGCCGTGGCACGCACTACCCCATCGCGCTCGAAGGTGCGTTGAAGCTCAAAGAAATCACCTACATCCACGCCGAAGCCTATGCGGCGGGCGAGTTGAAACACGGCCCCTTGGCACTCGTGACCAGCGCCATGCCTGTGGTGACGGTGGCGCCCAACGACGTGTTGTTGGAAAAACTCAAAAGCAATATGCAAGAAGTCCGCGCCCGTGGCGGCGTGCTGTATGTATTGGCCGATGGCGATACGAAGATCGAAAGCAGCGAAGGCGTGAACGTCATTCGCATGCCCGAGCACTATGGCGTGCTCTCACCCATCTTGCACGTCGTGCCTTTGCAGTTGCTGAGTTATCACACGGCGTGTGCGCGGGGGACGGATGTGGATAAGCCGCGTAACTTGGCGAAATCAGTGACTGTCGAGTGATTCTGCCCACACCACCTTGCGCATTAGCTCGATAAACCGCGCTTGGTCCGCCGCATTTAAAGGCTGCAAGATGTCTTTTTGCAGGTCTTGCACGATGGGTTCGAGCGCCGCTCGAATTTTTTTGCCCTGAGTGGTGAGCGACAGCACGCGAGCGCGGCGGTCTTGCTCGCTCACTTCGCGGTTGATCCAGTCTTTTTTCTCTAAGCGTTCAATCACGCCGCCAATGGTGGCGCGGTCATAGCCAATCATTTCGGCCACGCGGGCTTGGTCGATGCCCGGATTTTCGTAAATGGCTTCGATGGCCGCGTATTGCACGGGCGTGAGGTCAAAGCCCGCCGCTTGCGTGCGCAACACAAAGAGCTGGGTCGATTGCTGGTGAAGGCGGCGGATCAAGTGGCCCGCCATGTCTTGCATGGACATGCCTGTGTTCCTTAGGGAAAACCAAGATAGTAATCATACATACCATGTTGACAGATAATGATAAGTACAGTTATTATTTCGTCATGCCGGTGTTTCGGCGCTTTCAACCTCATGGAGACAAGACATGCAGTTCTATAAAGACGGATTCCGCGGCGGCAGCCCAGACATCAAACAAGCAGCCCCCAATCGCCGCAACCGCGGCACCAACGAGCCTTTGCCCGAAAAAGTCGATGTGCTGATTGCAGGCACGGGCCCCGCAGGCTTATGTTTGGCGGCGCAGCTCTCGCAGTTCCCTGAGATCGACACCATGATCATTGAGCGCATGCCTAGCAACATCATCAAGGGCAAGGCCGATGGCATCAACACGCGCACGATGGAAATGTTCCAAGCCTTTGGCTTTGCCGATAAGGTGAAGCGCGAAACCTATTGGGTGAATCAAACCGCGTTTTGGATGCCCGACCCCAAGAATCCCGACCACATCAAACGCGTGGGCCGCGTGCAAGACGTGGCGGACGATAGCTCGGAGATGCCGCACATCTTGATCAACCAAGCGCGCTTGCATGAGTTGTTCATCGAGGTCATGAAAAACTCACCCTCACGCCTAGAGCCCGACTACGGCTGGGAAGTGGAGAGCCTCACCATCGACCCCAACACCGACGATCATCCCGTGACCGTGACGCTCAAAGATGCGACCGGCATCAACTGGTGGGCCACGCGCACGGTGCGCGCCAACTACGTGGTGGGCTGCGACGGTGCGCACTCCAAAGTGCGCAAATCCATCGGTGGCGAATTGCACGGCGATGCGGCACACCAAGCTTGGGGCGTGATGGATATTTTGGCCAACACCGATTTCCCAGACGTGCGCCAAAAGTGTTTGATCTCGTCAGCCAAAGAGGGCAATGTGCTCATCTTGCCGCGCGAGGGTGGCTACGTGTTCCGCATGTATGTGGAGTTGGACAAACTCAATGTGGGCGAGAAAGCCGCGCAACGTAAGTTGACGCAAGAGGACATGATTGCCGCGGCCAACCGCATCATCAAGCCCTACACCATCGACGTGAAAGAAGTGGTGTGGTGGTCGATTTACGACATTGGCCACAGCATCACCGACCGCTTTGACGATGTGCCCGAGGGCGAGGATCGCGACCCACGCGTGTTCACCGCAGGCGATGCGTGCCATACCCATTCGCCCAAAGCAGGGCAGGGCATGAACGTGTCGATGCAAGACACCTTCAACCTCGGCTGGAAGTTGGTGCATGTGTTGCAAGGCCGTGCCGATGCCAAGCTGTTGCGCAGCTACTCCAAAGAGCGCTTGACCGAAGCCAAGCGTTTGGTTGAGACCGACCACAAATGGGCGCGCGTCATGTCCGCCCCGACCACGCAGGCCGAGCGCGATGGTACGGAAGAGCCGCGCATCATTCGCCAGTTCAAAGACAACCTAGAGTTCACGGGCGGCACTGCGGTGAAGTACGACACCTCGTATTTGTTTGCCGCCAGCGCACACCAAGCCCTGGCCAAAGGCGAAGAGGTGGGCCGTCGTTTCCACTCAGCGCCCGTGGTGCGTGTGTCGGATGCCAAGCAAATGCAACTCGGCCATGTGGCCGAGGCCGATGCACGCTGGCGCATTTATGCGTTCGCAGGCAAGGCCGACAGTTCCAACGCAGGCTCTGCCATTCACAAGCTGGCAGACTGGTTAGAAACCCATGCCAACTCGCCCGTGGTCAAACACACGCGCAAAGGCGAAGACGTGGATGCGGTGATCGACTTCCGCGCCGTGTTCCAACAAACCTTTGAGCAACTCGCTTACGAGCACATGCCCTCGCTCTTGAAACCCAAGACCGGCAAGCTTGGGCTTCAAGACCACGAAAAAGTGTTCTGCGTGGACCACAAAGGCGTGGGCGACATCTTTGACATGCGCGGCATCAACCGTGAGCAAGGCTGCATGATCGTGGTGCGCCCCGACCAATACGTGGCCCACGTGTTGCCGCTGGATGGCTATGACGAACTGGCCGCATTCTTTGCGGGTGTTCTGAAGTAACCTCTTTGGGATGAATCACCCACGTATCGAAGTTCTCTCCTCGCGCGTTCATGGCAAAGGCGTTTTCGCCTTGTGTCACATGGCTGCAGGCGAGCGCGTCATCGAGTACGTGGGTGAAATCATCAGCATGGTCGAGGCGCAGCGTCGTCATCCGCACGACCCGAGCAACCCCGAGCACACGTTTTACTTTCACATCGACGACACGCGGGTGATAGATGGTTTGTATGGCGGCAATGCTTCGCGCTGGATCAACCATTCGTGTCGGCCCAACTGTGAGCCGGTGGAGGTGGATGGCCGCATCTTCATTCACACACGCCGTCACGTGTGGCGTGGTGAAGAACTAACCTTCAACTATGGCTTGGTGAGTGACGAGCCCATGACGGATGCACTCAAAGCCAAATACGCGTGCCGCTGCGGAGCGAAGAAATGCAAAGGCACAATGCTGGCCTGAACCAATCTTGAAACGACCGACGACATGACAGATGCGCTCGCGCAGTGGGATAAAGCCTGCAAAGCCTTAGACGAAGAATTTCAACTCAATGCCCATGAGTTGCCCACGATAGAAACTGCCAAGGCTTTGTTTTTGCAGTTGGTGGGTCGACGCGAAATCACGCAAGAAGCTGCGAATGCGTTGATGTTCAGCTTGTATTTCTCGGGCTACCTCAGCATGTTGCTGTCATTCAAGCAACAAAAACCAGACTTTGAAGTGCCCGATTATTTGCATTCGCATCCTGTGTTGGAGGCCTCAAACCGCTGGGCCCAGCAAGCCAAAGATGGCCACTTGCTCTTGCAGTTGGCGCAGCCCATCATTCGCGACACGCAAGATTTATTGGACGCCCTCAACTGAGGCTTAGCGCACAGCCCCGTAAGGACAGTAGTTGGGCTTGGGCCCCACTTGCGGGTGCAAGCGGCAGGTGTTGGGGCGTTTCTCGTACACGGTACAGCGCCGTGTTTTGGCATCGAGGTTTTGGCAATCGCCATTGGCGCGGCGCGACAGCGTGAAGATGCTGTTTTTGAAATTGAAGTGCTCAATCACGCCCATCTTTTGCAAGCGCTTGGCGATTTGTTTGGGCTCTTCGTGTTCGGCCTCAAACGGGTCGACCAGTTCTAAGCGAATCAAGTCGGCCATCTTCACTTCCACAGGCATGGTGCAGCAATTGGCTGCACAGCTGTTGCACAGGCCGCTGCGGTAGCGGGTCCAGGTGTCGCAGTTGTCCACGTCAACGATGGAGATGTGCGACCTCATGCTTGGCCCTCCACCGAAGCCGCCAACGCAGGCATTTGATACGCCAACACTTTGAGCGAGCGTTCGGGCGACACATCGGCAAATACCGCAGGGTTGGCCACGCGTTCGACAAAGTTCAATTCAGGCGCAAGCGCTTGCATTTGGTCTTGCAAAAAGTCTAGGCCCAGCTCTGGCGCATTCAGGCACAGCAGCGCGTACCCGCCGGGGGCCAGCAACTCGGGCAAACGGCGCATGAGCTTGGCGTAGTCTTTGGTGGCCACAAAGCTGCCTTTTTGGTAGCTCGGCGGATCCACGATGACCAAGCCATAAGGCCCGCTGCGCGTGATCTTGCCCCACGTTTTGAAAATGTCGTGCATCAAAAATGTCGCGCCGGCGCTGATGCCGTTGAGTGCGTGGTTTTGTTGACCGATGGCCATTGCGCCATGGCTCATGTCCACGTTCACCACGTGTTTGGCACCTGCTTGCATGGCCACCACTGAGAAGGCGCAGGTGTAGGCAAACAGGTTGAGCACTTTCAGGCGAGGCTGGTCTGCGCCGTCATTGCGCACGAACTGACGCACCCATTCGCGGCCTTGGGCCATGTCTAAAAACAAGCCGTGGTTTTGGCCTTTGAGCACATGCACGCGAAAGCTGCTGCCGTTCTCGGTCACCACATGCGGCTCGGGTACTTCGCCGCGCATCAAGCGTGTTTCAAGGTGGCCTTCGGCGCGGCACTGAAACACCCAGTTGAGTGCTTGGTCGGGGGCGATTTGTGCCCAACGTGCGGCGAGGGCCGTGCCTACCGTGGCCAAGTCGTCCTCGGGCACGGGTTGAAAGCTGGTCAACACCATCACCGGCGGGTAGGCGTCTAAGCTCCACTGCTCGCAGCCCGGATGCAAGCCACCACGGCCGTGGAACACGCGTTGGGCATCGGTGGGCAGGGCCATCGTGGCGATGGCATTCAACAAGGCTTGCATGAGAGGCTAGGACGGGCAGTTGTAGGAGGAAAGTGCGTAAGTGTATGCACGGACATGGATGGTCAATTTAGGCCCCTTCTTCCGGCTAGGATGGACCCCATTTTTAAAATAATTCGGAGCCTCCTCTCATGACCCCAGCAGAACAAGAATTACGCACCGCCGCGCTCGACTACCACCGCTCGCCCACCAAGGGCAAGATTCGCGTCGAGCCGACCCATCCCTTGGATAACCAGCACGATTTGAGCTTGGCGTATTCACCGGGCGTGGCGTATCCCTGCTTGGAGATTGAAAAAGACCCCCTCACGTCTTACGAATACACCAGCCGCGGCAACTTGGTCGGCGTCATCACCAACGGCACAGCCGTGCTGGGCTTGGGCGACATCGGCGCGTTGGCCGGCAAGCCCGTGATGGAAGGCAAAGGCTGTTTGTTCAAAAAGTTCTCAGGCATTGACGTGTTCGACATCGAACTCGACGAACACGATGCCGACAAATTGGTGAACATCATCGCCGCCATGGAACCCACCTTTGGTGGCATTAACCTCGAAGACATCAAAGCCCCTGAGTGCTTCTACATTGAGCGTGAGCTGAGCAAGCGCATGAACATCCCCGTCTTCCACGACGACCAACACGGCACCGCCATCATCTCGGCCGCCGCCATGTTGAACGGCTTGGAGTTGGCAGGCAAAGACATCACCCAAGTCAAAGTGGCGGTGTCGGGCGCTGGCGCTGCGGCCTTGGCGTGCTTGGGCGTGTTTGTGGGCTTGGGCGTGAAGGCCGAGAACATTTATGTGTGCGACTCCAAAGGCGTGATTTACGAAGGTCGCCCCGGTGGCTACGACGAGTCGAAAGCCCGCTTTGCACAAAAGACCGACGCGCGTACCTTGGCTGATGCGGTCAACGGCGCCGATGTGTTCTTGGGCTGCTCCGCCCCTGGCGTGTTGACGCAAGACATGGTCAAGACCATGGCCGACAAGCCGCTCATCTTGGCCTTGGCCAACCCCGAGCCAGAAATTCGCCCCGAGTTGGCCAAAGCCGTGCGCCCCGATTGCATCATCGCCACTGGCCGCTCGGACTACCCCAACCAAGTGAACAACGTGTTGTGCTTCCCGTACATCTTCCGTGGTGCTTTGGATTGCGGCGCGACCAAAATCACCGAAGCCATGAAGATTGCGTGCGTGCGCGAAATCGCAGACTTGGCCAAGCTGGAAGTAACCGCCGAAGTCAAGGCCGCTTACCCCGGCGTGGATTTGGCGTTTGGTGTGGACAACATCATTCCCAAGCCCTTCGACACACGCCTCATCCAGCGTATTGCGCCAGCGGTGGCACGTGCGGCTGAAGCGTCGGGTGTGGCCAAGCGCCCCATCCAAGACTTTGACGCCTACGCCAAAACTTTGGCTGCTTGGATCAAGTAACGCCTTGAGTCGCCTCAAGCTCACCCGCGACAAAATTTACAAAACGGTCTCACGCCAATTGCATGGTGTGGTGCCGTGTTGGGTTTGCGGGGAGCATGTGGCGCACGCCGACGCTACGCTGGAGCACATCCAGCCCTTGAGCGAAGGTGGCAACAGCCATCAAGAAAATTTAGCGATTAGCCACGACCGCTGCAACAACTTGCGGCACGCCAAGACGAAGACGTGACCGAATTTAGTGTTGTGCAGTACGCTCTAGTTTTTGCACCTCAAACTGCTGCGCTTTGAGGCGCTCTAGCAAAGCGTCATACGCCTTGGCGTTGACTTGTGGCGTGCGCGACAGCACCCACAGGTACTCGCGCTTGGCATCGCTCACGGCGGCGAGTTGGTAGTCGGCATCGAGGTCAATCACCCAATAGTCGCCCCACACCATGGGCAACCAGCTTAGCCATGCAGGCGCAAAGCGCACTTGCAGTTTGGGCGATGTGGCGCTGTCGATTTGCTTGGCCAAACCCAACGCGTCGATGATGTTGCCATCGGCGGTGACGCAGCTGTTGAGCACTTGCACCGACCCATCGGCTTGGGCCAAATAGCGTGCGCGCGTGTTGGCCGTGCATTTGGCTTGAAAGCGATTGGGGAATTTGGCAATCTCATACCAAGTGCCCATGTAGCGCGGCACATCCAATGCGGCAATGGTGTTCACCGGCGGCAGCGTTGTCGGCTGCGGTGCGGTTTGCGAACTCGCACTGAAGCTTGCAATGGCGAGCAATAAGGCCAAACAAAAACGTGTGAACAACATACGCATTCTTGGTGATGGGTTAGAACGTCAATTGCATCTGCACGTGACGCAGCACGATTTCGGCAATTTGAAGGACGAGCATGAGTGCAATGGGCGACAAGTCCACCCCGCCGATGTGCGGCAGCACACGGCGAAGAGGGCGCAGCAGCGGCTCGACCAATTGCGCCAAAACGTAGCGCGCATCGGATGCCGTGTTGAACCACGACATCAACGCATAGCCAATGACCAACCACATCAGGCCCGACAACATCACGCTGAGCAACTCAAACCCCGCGTTGGTCAGCAAGGTGAGCGAGTGAGCCGTGGCGCCTGCCATGAGCCACAGCAACGAATGCTTGGCCAACAACACCGCGTAGGCGGCGACCAAGCTGGCTGTGTCCAAGTGCCCAATCGCCGGCACAAAGCGGCGCACAGGCAACACCAACCAATTGGTCACTGCGAACACAAATGGGGCCAGCGGGTTGCCTCCGCTGCGTGAGAGGTTGATGCGCTGCAAATGCATGTACATGCGCAGCAAACACGTGCCCGCGACCAAGCCGACGGCGAAGTGAAGAATCAAAGAGAAAATTTGTAACAACATGGGCGGAGTTTAGGCGGGCTCAGGCAAAATTTAGTGTCTTTGTTTGAAAACCCTACTCGCCATGACGCAACCCCCACGTTTGCCCCGTATGATTTTTGCCAGCCGTTGGCTGCAACTGCCTTTGTACTTGGGCCTCATCGTGGCGCAATGCTTGTATGTGTTTCACTTTTGGGTGGAGTTGGTCCACTTGATTGAGGCCGCGTTTGGCAACCAGCATGCGTTGGACGCTTTGGTGACCAGCATTGGCTACAAAAACGGCATGGCCGTGGAAAAGCTCAGCGAGTCCATCACCATGTTGGTGGTGCTGGGTTTGATTGATGTGGTGATGATCTCCAATTTACTCATCATGGTCATCGTGGGCGGGTATGAAACCTTTGTCTCGCGCATGTATTTGGAAGACCACCCCGACCAACCCGAGTGGTTGAGCCACGTCAACGCGTCGGTGTTGAAGGTCAAATTGGGCATGGCCATCATTGGCATTTCGTCCATCCATTTGCTCAAGACCTTCATCAACGCTGCCAACTACGACGAAAAGGTGTTGATGTGGCAAACCATCATCCACATCACGTTCTTGCTCAGCGCGTTGGCGATTGCGCTGACCGACAAAATTTCGCACGCGGCCAACACGCCAAACGCACCTTCTTCGCACTAAACGGCAAGCCACTTTCATGCAAGCACGTCACCCCATTCACCGCACGGCCTTGGTTTTGTTCTCGGGCGGTCAAGACTCCACCACCTGTTTGGCTCATGCGCTGGCGCAATACGAGCGCGTCGAAACCTTGGCGTTTGACTACCGCCAACGCCACTTGGTGGAGCTCGAAGCCCGCATGCAAGTGCTGGCGCAAGTGCGCGCGCAGTTTCCCGAGTGGGGCGCGAAGTTGGGCGAAGACCATTTGCTCGACTTGGGCGTGTTGGGCCAAGTGAGCGAAACCTCGCTCACCCGCGACATGGCGTTTCAAATGGAAAGTTCAGGCCTGCCCAACACCTTTGTGCCGGGACGCAACCTGTTGTTCCTCACACTCGCTGCGGCGTTGGCTTATCGCCGTGGTTTGGATGTCATCGTCACCGGCGTGTGCGAAACCGATTTCTCAGGCTACCCCGACTGCCGCGACGACACCATGAAGGCTATGCAAATTGCCTTGTCGCTCGGCATGGACCGCCGCTTGTTGATTGAGACACCGTTGATGTGGATCGACAAAGCGCAGACGTGGCAGCTGGCACATGACCTCGGCCAAAAAGCCCATGCCACGGGCGGCGATCAGTTGGTAGACCTCATCGTGGAACACACCCACACCTGCTACATGGGCGACCGCACGCACCGCCACGATTGGGGCTACGGCTGCGGCACTTGCCCCGCGTGCGATTTGCGCGCCAAAGGCTGGGCGCGCTGGAAGGCTTAAGCCTTCCGCTTTTTATTCCGCCACAAGCACAAACTTCGCGTTGCTGCCCTCAGGCGCAGGCACAAACTGCCACGCTGTGTCGTGGTAGCTCGCCACGCTGGGGCGATGCGCGATGGACACCAAGCCACCGCCTTCTTCGCGCACCATCGTGCGGAGTTTTTCGTAAAGCGTTTTCTCTGCGGCTTCATCCAAGGCGCTGGTGGCCTCATCGGCAAACACCCAGCGCGGGCGTTTGAGCAACACACGTGCTAGGGCCAAGCGTTGTTGCTCGCCACCAGAGAGTTGCTGCGTCCACTGGCTGGCGGTGTCGAGTTCGTCGGCTAGGTTGGGCAGCATGGCGTCGTACAAGGCGCTCTTCAAAGCCTCGTCGGTGTAGTGCTCGGCACTGTCGGGATAGGCCAGCGCTTGACGCAAGGTGCCTTCTGGAAAATACGGACGCTGCGGCATGAACACGCTGCCTTCAGGCAACACCACGGGGCCGTAGGTGATGGGTTCACCACGGCGGTCATGCGTGGGCGATGTGACGTGCGGCCAAATGCCTGCGAGCACGCGCAACAGGGTGGACTTGCCGCAGCCCGATGGACCGCGAATGAGCACCGTGTCGCCTGCCGCCGCGTTCAGCGAAGTGTCGGCCAACAACACCTCGCCGTTGGGCAACGAAATGGTGAGAGGCGTGGTGTGCAAAGCGTTGATGCCAGCGTGGGTGAGGGGGCTTGCACCGGTGAACGACAGAGGCAAAGTGGTTGCGTCGTCCGTTGTTTCTTTCACTTGAACCGCGTTCATTTGGTCTTGAAACGAGGTCAAACGCAGCGTGGTGGCTTGCCACGACGCCAAGCGGCTGTAGTTGCTGATGAACCAACTGAGCGACTCTTGGACTTGCCCAAACGCAGACGAGATTTGCATCAATTCGCCGAGCTGAATGGCGCCGCTGAAATAGCGTGGCGAGGCCACCAACATGGGGAACACCACCGCCGCTTGGCCGTAGCCCGAGTTGAACCAGGTGTAGCGTTTTTGCACGCGCAGCAAACGCATGAAGTTGTCCAGCACTTGTTTGAATCGCTCTTGCAGCGACAAGCGCTCCACGCGGCCACCACGGTCGAGCGCAATGGCTTCGCTGTACTCGCGCACACGCATGAGGTGGTGACGAAAGTCGGCTTCTAAGCGCTGCTGTGCAAAGTTGAGCGAGGCCATCGAGCGGCCAATGAGGTGGCCGATCAAACTGCCCGTCAAGGCGTAGGCCAATGCCATCCACACCATGAAGCCGGGGAGGTTGTAGGTCTCGCCCGCCACCTCAAAACTAAAGCCACCCGAGAGCGACCACAAGATGCCGACAAAGCTCAACAGCGTGACCGTGGCATCGAGCAAGCCGAGCGACAAGCCCACCGTGTCGGCGGTGAACTGCTGCACGTCTTCTTGAATCCGTTGGTCGGGGTTGTCGGTGCCGTGCTTGCTTTGCAACTCGAGTTGGTAAAACACATGGCCTGTGAGCCAGCGTTGCAAGTAGTCGCGCGTCATCCACGCACGCCAGCGCAGCTCCAGCAGCTGCGTGAGGTAGAAGCGGTACACCGCCACGATGATGAAGCACGTGGCTAGCAGGGCGAACACACCGAGCTGGTGCCAAAACACTTCGGCATTGCGGTTTTGCAGCGCGTCGTAAAAAACGCGGTTCCAGTCGTTGAGCAACACCATCATGTAAACCATGCCGAGGTTCAAGCCCACGCACGCGGCCAACAGCAAGCGGGCACGCCACTTTTCTTCGGACTTGAAATAGGGCAACGACAAGGCCCAGACGCGGCTGAGCTGCAAGCGGCTTTTTTGCCAGTTCGTTGCCACGTTGTTGGCAACGGTTTTGAATGCGTTCATGGTGTTTAAAAGTCGGTGTTGCGCACGCCGCTGGCCACATGGCCTGCGGGTACATGTCGGGCGGCAGATTCGATGTGGCCGGTTTGGTCATCAAAGAAAAAGTCGGGTTCAAACTCGCGCAAGAACTCGCCTTTTTCAAGCCCGCCCAAGAACATGGCTTCGTCCACTTCAATGTTCCAGTCCATCAGCGTGCGAATGGCGCGCTCGTGGGCGGGTGCGCTGCGAGCAGTGACAAGTGCGGTGCGAATGCGCATGTGCGGCGTGCCCGCTTGTTGCAGTTGGTGCAAGGCAGCGAGCAAGGGCTTGAAAGGGCCTGCCAACAAAGGCTGCGCTGCTTTGGTTTTTTCATGCTGCTGAAACGCATCCAGCCCTTGGGCTTGAAACACGCGCTCGGCCTCGTCGCTGAACAGCACCGCGTCACCGTCAAAGGCGATGCGCACTTCGTGCGGGTTGGCTTCTGAGGCGTGGGCAGAGTGCGGGTACACCTGTGCGGCGGGCACGCCTGCATCAAGCGCAGAGCGCACATCGGCCAAGTGGGTGGACAAAAACAGGTTGGCGTTGAGCGGGCGCAAATAGCGCCAAGGCGATTGCCCGCGCGTGAAACTGCCGCGTTGAATGGGCAAGCCGTAATGCTGCGCCGAGCGGAACACGCGCATGCCGCTCACCGGGTCGTTGCGCGAGAGGATGACCACTTCCACGCGCTGCGTGTCAGCGGTGTTGAAGGCCAACAGCTTTTGCACCAGCGAAAAAGCCACGCCAGGTTTGGCGGGCGTTTCTAGGCGGTCGAGTTGCAGCTTCATGTAGGCGCGGTCGTCGCCTTGCTCGAAGACTTGGTTTTCTTCTTCGAAGTCGAACAAGGCTCGCGATGAAATCGCTACGACCAATTTGCCGTCGAGTGAGATGCTCATTTGTATTCTCCAAATACGGTCTGCCGCTGGGCCGCTCCCAAGGCGGACCAGCCCCCTAGGGGGGCAGCGAGGACACGACAGTGCCGAGCGTGGGGGCTCATCTGACCCACTGGTTGAGTTGAATGATCGGCAGCATCACCGCCAAGACGATCAGCATCACCATCGCACCCATCGCCACGATGAGCAAGGGCTCTAAGATGGTTGCCAGTTGCAAAGCGCGGCGCTGCACTTCTTCGCTCAGCTGCGCAGCAGCGCGTTGCAGCATGGTGGGCAGTGTGCCGGTTTGCTCGCCCAAGCGCGAGAACATGACCAACAAGCGCGGAAAGCGCGGGTGCTGCGCAAGCGCCGATGCCAGTGGCGCACCTTCGCGCACCAGCACCAACGCGTCTTGCGCGTCGCGTTGGAGGGCGGTGTTGCTCAGTGTGTCGGCCGCTGCTTGCAAAGCTTTCAAAATCGGCACGCCTGCGGTGGCGAGCATGGCCAGCGTGCTGGCAAAACGGGCCGCGTTGTAGCCACGGGCCAAGCGGCCAATGAGAGGCAGCTGCAACCAAGCCGCATCAAAGCGCACGCGCACATCAGCTTGCTTCAATGCCACATGGCCGCCAATGCCGAGCGCCGTGATTAGCACCAAACCCCACAGCCAAAAGTTTTGCACAAAGCTGCTCAAGGCCAGCATGAAGCTGGTGAGCGCTGGCAGTTGTTGTTGGTTGCTGCCAAACACCTGCGCCACTTGCGGCACCACGTACGCCAACAAAAACAACACGATGACCAACGCCACCAAGCTCACGATGGCGGGGTACAGCGCGGCAGCCAACAACTTGCCGCGCAAGTTTTGTTGTTCTTGCAAGTCGTCCGCCAAGCGTTCGAGCACGAGGCCCAAATGGCCGCTTTGTTCGCCCGCACCAATCACGGCGGTGAAGATGGCGCTGAACTCGCGCGGGTGTTGGCCGAGTGCTTTGGCAAAGGGCGCGCCTGCATTCACCTCGCTGCGCAGTGCAGATACCAAGTCGCGCTGGCGCGGTGTTTCGGCTTCGTCGGCCAAGGCGCTCAAGGCGCGTTCGAGTGGCAAGCCTGCGTTGACCAAGCCCGAGAGCTGACGCGTCCACACCGCCAGCGCGGTGCTGCTGAAAACTTTGCTTTCCCAAATGACAGTGTTCAAACCGCTGCCTGTGCGCTGCACAGGTTCTACCTTGAGCGGCACCAAGTCTTGCGCGCGCAACTGGCTGCGCGCGGTGCGTGCGGTGTCGGCCTCCAGCACGCCACGGCGCGTTTGGCCTTGGGCATCGAGGGCTTCAAACGAGTAGGCGGGCATGGTGGGTCAGGGTTAGTCGCAGAGGTTTAGTCGCGCGTGACGCGAATCAGCTCTTCACGGGTAGAAATACCAGCGCGCACCAAACGTTCACCGTCGTCGCGCATGAGCGTCATGCCGTTACGCAGCGCTGCATCGCGCAGCTGCGCTTCGCTGGCTTGGTTGTGGATGAGCGCGCGGATGTCGTCGTTGGTGGTGAGTAATTCAAAAATGCCGGTGCGGCCTTGGTAGCCGCTGTGGCCACACTCGTCGCAGCCCTTGCCATGGCAATGCGTACACGTCTTGCGCAACAAGCGTTGCGCCAACACGCCCAAGAGCGACGAGCTGAGCAAAAACGGCTCCACGCCCATGTCGGTCAAGCGGGTGATGGCGCTGGCCGCGTCGTTGGTGTGCAGCGTGGCCAACACCAAGTGGCCGGTGAGTGAGGCTTGGATGGCGATTTGTGCGGTTTCAAAATCGCGAATCTCACCAATCATGATGATGTCGGGGTCTTGGCGCAGGATGGCGCGCAGGGCCTTGGCAAAGTCCAAATCAATCTTGGGGTTCACCTGCGTTTGGCCTACGCCTGCCAGCTCGTATTCAATCGGGTCTTCCACCGTCATGATGTTGTTGCGCGTGGCGTCGAGCCCCTGCAGGGCGGCGTACAGCGTGGTGGTTTTGCCCGAGCCGGTGGGGCCGGTGACCAAGATGATGCCGTGCGGCTGATGCACCAAGGCTTCAAAACGGCGCAGCGTGTCGCCCTCCATGCCCACGGCTTGCAGCGTGAGTTTGCTCTCACTTTTGTCGAGCAAACGCAGCACGGCGCGTTCGCCGTGTGCACTGGGCAAGGTGGACACGCGCACGTCAATGGCGCGTTGACCGAGGCGCAACGAAATGCGGCCGTCTTGCGGCAAACGCTTTTCGGCAATGTCCAACTCGGCCATGATCTTCAAGCGCGAGATCAGCGCGGCGTGCAAGGCGCGGTTGGGTTGCACCACTTCGCGCAGCGTGCCGTCCACACGGAAACGCACACTGCTGTGGCGCTCGTAGGGTTCGATGTGAATGTCGCTCGCGCCATCGCGGGCAGCTTGCGTGAGCAAGGCGTTGAGCATGCGGATGATGGGCGCGTCGTCGGCGGCTTCGAGCAAGTCTTCCACGGCGGGCAGCTCTTGCATCATGCGCGTGAGGTCGGCGTCGCTTTGCACCTCGCTCACCACCGCTGCGGCGTTGCTGTCGGCTTGCGCATAGGCTTCGCTGATGCGTTTGGCGAGTGACGTTTTGTCCAAGTACTCAAACGCTTGCACGGCGTGGGCGCGCGTGATTTCGCTCCACGCGCTCAGGTCGGGCGCGTCGCTGTGCCACAGCGTGAGCGTGTGGCCATCGTCCTCCAGCAAGAGCTGGTGGGTGCGGGCAAAGGCGTAGGGCAGCGGGCGGCGCATGGCTTATTGGGCGGGTGTGGCAGCGGGCACGGAAGACGCAGGCGTTTCCGCTGGTGTGTCGCTCGCAGCTTTGGGCTCTTCTTTGGGTTTTGGCACAGGTGCGGGCGGCAACACGGGCGAGTTGCCCGAACCCAAGATGGGGTTGAAGCCGGGTTGCGCGTTTTGCTGCAAGCCCATCATTTGCTGATAGCGGTTGTTGCTCAAGGTGTCAGACGCCGCGGCATCGCGCATGACGACAGGGCGCAAGAAGACCATCAAGTTTTTCTTGGTGCGTGTGCGGCTCTCGCTCTTGAACAACCAACCGATGACGGGAATATCACCCAAGGCGGGCACTTGGCTGGTGGCACCTGAATACTCATCCGACAGCAAGCCGCCCAGCACGATGATGGAGCCATCGTCCACCAGCACATTGGATTCGATGCTGCGCTTGTTGGTGATGAGGCCTGTGGTGGAACCCACCGAGTTAGGCACCACGCTTGACACCTCTTGGAAGATGGTGAGCTTGACCGTGCCAGTCTCGCTGATTTGCGGTTTGACTTTGAGCGTCAGGCCTACGTCTTTGCGCTCGACCGTTTGGAAGGGGTTGACCGAGCCGTTGGTTGTGTTGTTGTTCGTGTATTGGCCGGTGACGAAGGGCACGTTTTGGCCCACCACGATCTTGGCTTCTTCGTTGTCCAGCGTCAGCAAGGTGGGCGTGGACAACACATTGCCATCGCCGTTTTGTTGCAAGAAGGTGGCCAAGCTACCCAGCACATACGTTCCGTTGATTTGCTTGGCACTGCCAATGTTCAAACCACCACCCAAGCCGCTGAGGGCGGTGGCTCCGCCCGATGCGCCAATGATGTTGCCTTGCCCAATCGTGGTGCTAATTTGGTTGTTGAAGTTGGTGCCGATGATGCCAATCGTGCCGCCCGATTGACCGCGTGCGGTTTGCCACTGAATGCCCATCTGCGCAGCTTTGTCGGCGTTGACTTCGGCGATCAAACTTTCCACCATCACTTGCGCGCGGCGTTGGTCGAGCATGTCAATCACAGCGCGCAGTTGGCGGTATTGCGGCTCGGGCGCGGTGATGATGAGTGAGTTGGTGGCTGGGTCGGCTTGAATTTGTCCGCCGGTGGCCGAACCGCTGGATGCGGTGCTGCTGCTGAGTGTGCTGCCTGTGGCGGGTGTGTTGTTCGCCAGCGGTGATGTTGTGGACGATGCTGTGGTGTTCAACGCTGCACCTGTTCCCGTCCCCCCTGAGGCTTGCCCACTGATGGCCGCGCGCAGCGTGGTGGCGAGTTTGGTGGCGTCGGCATTTTTCAAATACACCACATGGATGTTGCCGCTGGCGTTGCTGCCACTGGGTTGGTCGAGTTTGGCCACAAGGGATTTGACCAAGGCCACACGTGCCGGGTTGGCTGCACGCAAGATGAGCGCGTTGCTGCGTGGCTCAGCCAGCAGCGTGGTTTTGTATTCCACGCCGGTTTGGCCGGGTGCGGCAGGTGCTCCTGCGTTGTTGGCGTTGCCCGACTCCACCAAGCGCAACACCAAAGGTGCCATGTCCACCGCGATGGCATGCTTGAGTGGAATCACCTCGACATCGCTGGCGTTAGATACATCGAGCGTGGCGATGATGCGGGCCATGCGCTGCAAGTTGTCGGCGTAGTCGGTGATGATGATCGAGTTGTTGCCGGGGTTGACGTTGATGGTGTTGTTGGGGCTGATGAGCGGGCGCAACACCGGCAGCAAGTTGTTGGCTTGCTCAAAGTTGAGCTTGAAGATGTGCGTGACGATTTGCCCGTTGCCCGCACCGCCGCCGGCCTTTTGAATTTCTTGCACGTTGCCGCCTTGCAGCTTGGCATCGGCCTCGGGCACGATTTTGTAAAGCCCTTTGGTCTCGACCATGGCAAAGCCTTGCAAACGCAGCGCAGCTAAAAATTGGTTCCACGCCTCGTTGGGCGACACAGGCAATTCGGTGGTCAGGTTGATCGTGCCTTTGACGCGCGGGTCCACCACCAAATTGCGGTTAGACAACGTGGCCAAGGTGCGCGCGACCGATTCAATCTCGGCATTCACAAAGTTGAGCGTGATGGGCTGTGCTTGGGCCGATGCTTTTTTGGCAGGCGGCGCGGCGTGTGCCAGTGACACACCGACGAGCGCAGGGGCCAGGCTCAAACCCAAGGCAAGTGCGAGGGCGGAGGGTGAGAGAGAAGAGTGTTGCTTAGCCATACGCGTTAACCCATTTTCAAAATCGACTTGGCACCTTGGCGCTGGCCAAGGATGTTCAATAAGTTAGAGAGTGCTGCTTCGGCATCAGGCGCAGCAGCGGCCTCACCGGTGAAGCGCACATGCCCGTTGTGTAGCTCGCCGCTGCCGGAGAGTTGCAAGCTGCCTTCGAGTGTGTCCAGTGTCAGCGCCGTGGTGCTGCCGCCTTGCACGCGCACGCGGTAACTGCCCAAGGGGCGCAGGGTGGACAGCCGTGTGGCGAGCTGTTGCATTTGCAATTCCGCTTGGCCTTGCAGCGTGGCTTGCCCCGCCTGCTGTGACCATTGCAGCTGCGTGGTTTGCAGTTGCATGCGGCCTTCGGGTTGCACGGTATTCCAAGGCGCGCCCAAACCCACCAACCAGTTGGCGGGCCAATTGGACGTGTGGTCGCTCACCTGCACACGCACGCCGCGCCACAGGGGCGAGGCATCCACATACACAGGCTGTGGCGTGCAACACGCCGAGGCGATGGTGGCGCGCAGACTGAGGCGCGCGTTGGCCCAATCGATGCGGGGGCCGAGTTGCCACGTCACACGCGTGGGCAAGGCGGTGGTGCTGGTCGGACGCGCCGTGTTGGGCGAGGTGCCGATGTTGAGCGGCCCTTCGTTGAGTACCCATTGCGCGGAGCCGTTCCATACCGTGCCTTGTGGGTCTTGCAACAGCACACGTTCGCCACTGGCTTGCGCGACGGCGCGGGTTAGCCAATGCGCGGGCGCTTGCGTGATGAACGCCAAGGCCAGCCCCAAACCCGCACCCGTCCAAGCCCAGCGGGTGCTGGTGTGGGCTGTACGGGGTGTCTGGTATGGCATGTGGCGAGCTCTAGTTAGCGGCTCCGCCACGGTTGGGCAGGCGCAGCACCAAGGTGCCGTCCCACGCCACGTTGTTGGCTGGCGGGGCGGTTGTGGCGCTGCGTGTGAGGTGTGCCTCTAGCGGCAGCGCTTGTGCTTGGCTGCGTGCTTGCGTGAGCCAGTTGGCCAACGTGGCGGCAGGCACCGCCTTGAGCTGCGCCGAGACACGGTCGCCTTGCACGTTGAGCTGAATCTGCGAATTAGGCGTGAGGCTTTGCAAGCTGCGCAGCGCTTCATCGCGCGAGAGCGGTGTGCGTGCTTTGATCGCTTGGGCTTGGGCTTGCAAAGCCAGCATGTGGGCTTGTTGTTGGCCAATTTGAGCGCGGCGCGAGTCGCTGTCGCGCAGGGTGTTCAGCGCAGGCGAAATGGCGACTGCGTAAAACAGCCACACAGCCAACAACAGGCCGAGCACGGCAAGGCCACGTTGTTCGCGTGCGCTCAAGGTTTGCCATTTCAGCAAGGCCTGCGCGCGGATGGCGTTGAGTGCTGTCATTTCGCGCCCTCCGCTTGCAACACCCAGCTGTCGTTGCCGTCTTGGCGCAGGTTGAGGCCTTGGGCTTTGAGGCGTGCGTTGCCCGCGCTGTTGGGGTCGATGGCCACGCCTTGCACGCGCAGCGCGTGGTTGGCGAAATGAATTTGTTGTGGCGTTTGCCCTGCGGGCAGCACGCCGGACAAGGCAGCGAGCAAAGGCTCTAGGTCGGTGCTGGACGCATGGCCGGATGTGTTTTGCAACGCATCCACTTCGCGCTGCATTTGCAGCGGCGCATCAATCACCAACGTGACCGAGGGAAACGTGGTTTTCAAAATGCTTTGCAAGGCGGCTTGTTGCGCATCCAAGGCGCTGCGTTCGCGCCAAGCCAAAGCGTTGAGGCCCAGCAGTTGCAACGCGATCAACGTGGCGAGGCCCCAGCGCACGGGCTTCCAAGCAGGGGCGTGCATCAGGGTTTGCCAAGCCGACAGCAGCTGGCGCTGCACGCGTTGCGCATGGCCTTGTGCCCATTCGCCTTGCGCCAAATCCCACGACGACTGGCTGGATTTGACCCACCGCTGGGCGGCGTTTTGCAGCATGGGCTGGCGTTGCAGCGTGCTTTGCACGCGCGCCACCATGGCGGGCTCGGCTTGAATTTGTAAATCGTCTTGGCTCAGCTCTGCAAAGGCGCGCCACTGGGCGGTGTTGGGTGGCAACAGCAGCACGCCGTGCGCGTGGCACAGCACGCTTTGTGCGTGGTCGGGTTCGCCCATCACGTGCACCACGGGCGTGGCGCTGGGCGACAGCTCGGGCACTATGCGCTGCACCGTCAAGCCCGCGGCTTGCAAGGGGGCGAGGGCTTCGCGCAGCCAAGTTTTGGGGCACACGGCCACCAAGGTGTCGCCACCTGTTCGGGCCACTTCGGCTGCATCGGGCGTAAGCACGAGGTGCAGGTGTTGCGGGTCGTCGAGCAAACGGTCTTCGAGCAAACCATGCAACACGCTTTGTAAACGGGGGCCGTGGCTGGCGGGGGGCAGCTGCACGGTCAGCCAAGACAAACGGCTGTGTGGCACCACGGCCACCACTTCGCCCGCGTGTGCCGACAACGTGGCCGCCGCACCGGTGGCGCTGCGCAGCACGGTATGCCCGTCCGAGTGAACGTGGGCGTAGCTCGTGTTGGCGTTGGCAGTGTGGGGGAGCGCGATGATCAGCATGAATTTGTCATTGTAGAGAGCCGGACTCGCGCCAAAGCACCTTCAAATCTTGGCCGTCACGCTGCACCAGCGAGCGTTCTTGCAGCACGGTTTGGGGCATGCGCAGGCGGCCCAGCACTTCAAAGTAGCGGGTGTTCACGCTGTGGGTGTTTTCAAGGCTGGCGGTGCGACCGAGGGCTTTTTGAAAGGCATCCACGCTGGCCCAGTGTTGGCGCTCACGCTGCTGCACCAAGCGTTGGGCATCGGCAAGGCTCAGGCCGGGCACGCTGGCGTACAGCACTGGCACGCTGGCGGTGTTGAGGTTCACCGCGGTGCGGTTGGGCAGCACGGTGATGTGCGCGCTGAGGGTTTGCAGCGCTTGCGGCGAGAGGCCCAGCCAAGTGAGTTGCCCCACGCGTTGCGGCATGAGTGGCGAATTGCTGTTTTGTTTTTGCGCCGCCAGCAAGCCTTGGGTGAGCAGGCTCAGTTGCGCAGAGGGCACGCCGAGCGCGTCAAAGAGGCGTTCAAACGCGAGCACGGTTTTGCCGTCGAGCTGCTCGCCTTGCAGCAAGTTGGTGACATTGAGGCGACCTTGCAAGTCGTTCACTTGGCCTGAGAGCAGCACTTGCTGTGCGAATTTTTCGTCTTCGAGGGTGTTGCCTGTGCCGTCGGGTAATGCGGCTAAGAATGCGGACAAGCGGGCTTCTTGCAGCGGCACGGCCCAGGGCTCGGCCAAGTGGTCGGTGGGGGTGTTGGCATCGCCCGCACGGGCGTCTTCTCGCAGGATGACGCGCGCCCAATCCAGCGCGCCTGTGAGCAGCCAGCGCGCTTGGGTGCGTTGGCGCTCCGCGCCTTCCACCTCAACCGATTTCCACTGTTGCCACAAAGCACCTGCTGCAAACGTGGCCACCAAGGCGACGGTGAGCATGGCTGCCAACAACGCTGCGCCGCGTTGGCGGCCGTGCATTGCCGCTTGTGCACGGGTGGGTGATGGGTGTGCGACGGACTTCATGTTTTGGTGTTGCTGAAGTTGGGGCGCACCCAGTCGAGGGTGATGCGGCCACGCACGCCTGTGCTGGCGGGCAAGTCAATTTGCAGACGAATGGCGTCGGGCAACACGCCTTGACTGCCTTGGCTGGTGGTGCTGGTTTGCGGTGTGAGATCCGGTGTGCCCGCGCTGGAGAGCGGGTTGGTCCACGCGTTGCCACGGAAGTAGGTGAGCTGCCACGCGTCGAGGGGAATCAAGGGGGTTTCAAACGCGGCGTCATCGCTGCTGGGGTTTTGGCCCCAGCGCTCGGCGTTGGCCCACGCTTGTTGCAGCGCGGCGCGGGTTTGCAGCGGGGCCGATTGCCAGCGCAGCCATTGGTTGCCGCGCAGCGTCCACGCGACCACCCACAGGCCTGCGTCTGCACCGTCGGCGCGCCATGCGGTCGCGCGGCGGGTGAGGCGCAAGGTGCGGCCATCCCACAGCACGCCTGCGTCGGCAATGCTAGGAACAGGCTGCACGGCGTTGAGGTCGGTTTGCCACTGCGCAAGCACGGTTTGCAGCACAGCGGTTTTGTCCACCTGTGCTTGCGTGATGTCGCGGCTGCGCATGAGGTTGTCCAATCCCCGCCAGCTCAAACCCGCCAACACCGCCATGAGGGTGATGGCGATGAGCAGCTCGATGAGCGTGAAGCCACGTTGCTTGTTCATCAATAACGCCCCAGCACGGTGGTGATGTTGAGCACGGGCATGGTCGCATCAAACACTTGCGCATCGACGCGGCGAAATGCGGGGTTGGGCGTGGTGCGCACGGTGAGCGCCACTTCTAAGTTGCGCTCGGCTTGCGGGCAGGGCGCGCGTGAGTCGCCCACGTTGGGCAGCTGCTGCGAGAGGCGGAGTTGGTTGAGCGCGTTGTCGGCGCAAATTTGCGCGAGCAGCACATCGGCTTGGCGCTGCGCGTTGCGCGTGAGTGCGCCGCTGACCTTGAGCCCGCTGATGAGCGCGATCGACACGATGGCTAACGCCACCAACACCTCAATGAGAGTGAAGCCGCGTTGCTTCATGGCACCACCTGAAAAGGCCGCAGCCCATCGGTGCCAATGTTGAGCGCGGTGGCGGGCTGGTTGGCTACCGCCACGCTGAGCGTGATGCGTATCGGCGCCAAGATGGGCTCAGGCCCCAGCACCACGGCGTTGGCGGGGGCTGCGTTGTTGGTAGCGGCTGTGGTTGTGCTGACCAAGGCTTGTGTGCCAGCAGCCAACCATGTTTCGGTGCGGGCTGCAATTGGGCTGGTTGCGTTGCCAGCCGTTGCTGCTGCGTTGCCTAGCGCGGGAGTTGTTGCAAGTGCAGGGCGAATGGCAAAGCCTTCTGGCGTGGCTTGCCAAATCAGCGCCATGCCGCTGGTGCGCGATTGGGCGCGTGCGGCCTCAAGTACAGCCACGAGGCGCTGCGCTTCTCGTTCAAGTTGGGGTTGGCTGCTGTCGCGCAGCGACAAGCTCACACCGGCCATAGTCAAACCGATGATGGCCAGCACTACCAACAGCTCCAACAGGGTGAGGCCGCGCTGGCGCTGCATAGCCGGTGTGGCAGTGTGCTTTATTGCCAGCTGCCGATGTCGGCGTTTTTGCCTTCGCCGCCGGGTTGGCCGTCAGCGCCGAGGGACAGCACATCGACTTCGCCCTTTACGCCGGGGTTCATGTATTGGTAAGGGCGGCCCCAAGGATCGTTGGGCAATTTGTCGATGTAGGACTTCCAGTTGAGCGGTGTGGGGCCCGCAGTGGGCTTGGCCACCAAGGCGTTCAAACCTTGCTCGGCGGTGGGGTAAGTTTGGTTGTCCAAGCGGTAGAGCTTGAGAGCATTCATCAAGTTGCCCACATCGGTTTTGGCGGCGGTCACGCGCGCGTCGTCGGCGCGGTTGAGCACGTTGGGCACAACCAGTGCGGCGAGCACACCAATGATGGCGAGCACGACCATCAGCTCAATCAAGGTGAAGCCGCGTTGGCGTTTGGGTTGGGCGTGGACGTTCGTTTCAGGCGTGTGCATGGGAGGCATTTCAAAGGTTCTCAGTTCAAGGATGAATCATAATCCGCAGATGCTTCGCCACCGCCCCTCATTCGCCAGCGCTTGGAACACGTCTTCACGCGCGGCCTTGCCTGCGACCACGTTGTTGGTGTGGGGCGTGGTGGCCTTCAGTGCGGTGACTTGGGGCTTGCGTTGGTCAGCCTCAAACACTACCCCCAGCAACGCTGTGGCGGCGACCGATGCGTTGCCTGATGTCGATGTGTCTGACGCAGCCCGCAGCCTAGGTGCCGCACCTGTGCCTGCGGCGGCTGCGCCGACCTTGGCCAGTCGTTTTCAGCTGCAAGGTGTGTTGGCGGGCGGCCCCGACGCCGGTGCTGCACTGATCGCCGTCGACGGCAAACCTGCCAAGCCTTACCGCGTGGGTGCGGTGGTGGCCGACGGTTGGGTGCTTCAGTCGGCGCAAGGTCGGCGTGTGAATTTGGGTGCGTCGATGAACGGGCCGCAAACCTTGGTGCTGGAACTGCCGGCTAAAAAATAATCAACGCTGCAAGAACAAACGGTAAGCGGGGTTCTGCGTTTCTTCCACATACGGATAACCCAAGCCATCCAAGAACGCGGTGAACGCTTTGTTGTCGGCTTTGGGGACTTGCAGGCCCATCAAGATGCGGCCGTAGTCCGCGCCTTGGTTGCGGTAGTGGAACAGGCTGATGTTCCAACCGGGGCGCATGGCCAGCAAGAACTTCATCAAGGCACCGGGGCGCTCAGGGAACTCAAAGCGCAAGATGCGTTCTTCGTGCGCGAGCGACGAATGTCCGCCCACCATGTGGCGAATGTGCTCTTTGGCCAGTTCGTCGTGCGTGAGGTCAATCGCCTCAAACCCGCTCTTGCTGAAGTGGGCTGCAATCTTGCTGCTTTCGCCCTTGGCACCGGTGGTCAAGCCCAAGAACACATGTGCCTTGGTTTGGTCGCTCATGCGGTAGTTGAATTCGGTCACATTGCGTGGTGACTTGCTGCCGCCAAAACTGGGCAGCTTGCCAATCAGCTCGCAAAAGCGGCGCAACACGCCGGGTTGCTCGGGGATGGTGACGGCAAACAGGGCCTCGCGCTCTTCACCGACTTCGGCGCGCTCGGCCACAAAGCGCAAGCGGTCGAAGTTCATGTTCGCGCCACACAGAATGGCCGCGTAGGTTTCGCCTTTGGTTTTGTGCTCGGCCACGTATTGCTTGATGGCGGCCACAGCCAAAGCGCCTGCGGGCTCGACGATGCTGCGGGTGTCTACAAAAACGTCTTTGATGGCAGCGCACACGGCATCGGTGTCGACCGTGATGTAGCTGTCGACCAAGTTTTTGCTCACGCGGAAGGTCTCTTCGCCTACCAGCTTCACGGCTGTGCCGTCCGAGAACAAGCCCACGTCGTTGAGCGTGACGCGCTTGCCTTTTTGCACCGACTGCATCATGGCCGACGAGTCGTCCATTTGCACGCCGATGACTTTGATTTCAGGGCGCACCGCCTTGATGTAGTTGGCCACGCCGCTGATGAGGCCGCCGCCGCCAATCGCCACAAACACCGCGTCGAGTTGGTGCAGGTTCAGGCCTTGCAGCTGACGCAGCATTTCCATCGCAATCGTGCCTTGGCCGGCAATCACATCGGGGTCGTCAAACGGATGCACGAAGGTCATGCCGTTTTTCTTCTCGAGCGTGAGCGCGTGGGTGTAAGCGTCAGAGTAGCTGTCACCGGCCAACACCACGTCGCCGCCCAACGCCTTGACGGCTTCAATCTTCACGCTCGGCGTGGTGGTGGGCATGACGATGATGGCTTTGGTACCCAGACGTTTGGCCCCCAACGCTACGCCTTGGGCGTGGTTGCCGGCTGAGGCGCAGATCACGCCTTTCTTCAGCTGGGCAGGTGTGAGGTGCGCCATCTTGTTGTACGCGCCGCGCAGCTTGAAGCTGAATACGGGTTGCTGGTCTTCGCGCTTCAACAGCACGGTGTTGTGAATTCGGCGGCTGAGGTTTTTGGCCACCTCCAGCGCAGATTCAACGGCCACGTCGTACACACGGGCGGTCAAGATTTTTTTCAGGTAATCGGCGGGCTGCAGGGCGCGCGCTTTGGAGGGGCGAGTAGACATGGAACGATTGTCTCTTAAGACAAAAGGGCAAAAAAAAGCCCTGAGTTTTGCAACTCAGGGCATGAATCCACTTTTGAGGGTGGAGGAGACAAGCTTGAATTGTATGCAAATTTTGTTGCAGCGCAACAATTCGCAGACAATTGAGACTAGAAATTTGCACTAGAAATGATTTGGAGAAAAACATGGAATGCACCGTCAGCTGGACCGGCAACTCGGGGACTCGTTCAGGTATGGGCTTTGTAGCCGAAACAGGCAGCGGCCATGTGGTCGCGATGGATGGCGCGCCCGACGCGGCCAAGCCCGAAAACGGCGGCCAAAACTTGGCCCCTCGCCCCATGGAAATGTTGTTGGCAGGCACAGGCGGCTGCACTGCGTATGACGTGGTGCTCATCTTGAAGCGTGGCCGTCACAACGTGCAAGGCTGCAGCGTGAAGATCGTGAGCGAGCGCGCCACAGAAGACCCCAAGGTGTTCACCAAGATCAACATGCACTTCACCGTCACAGGTCAAGGCGTGCCAGCGGCTGCGGTGGAGCGAGCCATTGCCATGAGCCACGACAAATACTGCTCGGCCAGCATCATGCTGGGCAAAACGGCAGAAATCACCACCAGTTTTGAGCTGGTTGAGGCTTAAAAAATAAAGTCTTAAATGCGATGCGCCACGGTGGTCATCACCTTGGCTGCTACTTGCATTAGGGCTTTGAAGGGCGCAGGCAGCTCGGCTGCGCCGGCTTGCTGCGCCTCTTTGGCATGTTGCGCCTCGTCCACCTTCATTTGCGTCACGATGGCGCGGCTCGGTCCGTCATTCGCGGGCAACAGGCCCAAGTGGCTTTCTAAATGCGCCTCGACTTGGCGTTCAGTCTCCACCACAAAACCAAGGCTCATGCGGTCGCCGCCCAGCTTGGCAGCGGCGTAGCCGATACCAAACGCACCTGCGTACCAAAGGGGGTTCAGCAGGCTAGGGCGGCCGCCCAAGGCTTCTAGGCGTTGCTCGCACCAAGCCAAATGGTCGGTTTCTTCATTACAAGCCGCTGTCAAATGCTGGCGCAGCGCGTGGTCTTGCGTGGCTAGTGCTTGCGCGGTGTACAGCGCTTGGGCGCAGACTTCGCCTACGTGGTTCACACGCATCAAGGCGGCAGCCTCGGCTTTCTCGGGCTCTGTCAGCGGCGCAGGCGTTGGCAACTCGGCTGCCCACATTGGGGTTGGGCGGTTGGCGTGGTGTTGGGCAAAAACGGTGCGCAAGGCGCTGTCGGCGGCAATGAGTAAACGGTCCATGGGAAGAGTTTAAAACGCTCGCAAGCTCCACAGGAAGCCGAACTGTTAGATGTTTGAGAATTGTCAAAGCCACTGTTTTCGAGGGTTTGCGAGGGGGTGTGGTGTGGTTTGTTGCATAGATGCAACGCAAAAGACGAATTTTTGACAGTTGTCATACGCCAAACCCGTGTCGTCTGGTTCAATACGTTCAACTTCCCGAAAACGGAGGTTGGCTCTGGAAAGTCTGGAGCCCCTGTTCAAACCTTGGAGAACCTTGAAATGAAAAAAACCCTCGTTGCTATCGCAGCACTCGCCGCTTTCGGCGCACAAGCTCAATCTTCTGTGACTATTGACGGTTACTTTGACCGTGGTTACACAGTGACTAACAGCACTAACGATGCAAAAGATTTGAAATCAATCAGCTCTTCTGCTGGTACAACTACTGTTGGCATCAAAGTTCGTGAAGACCTCGGCAACGGCTTGTCTGTTGGCGGTTCTGTTAACACTGACTGGGCTGAATTGGGTGGTGCAACTCAAGCAACTGGTGTTGGTACAGCCCAAACTGGTGGTTTTGCTAACAGCCAATCTTTCGTGGACGTGACTGATGCCAAGCTCGGTACTTTGCGTTTGGGTACACCTAACAACTTCACATTGACCAACGCTACAGCAGTTGCATCACCTGCTTTCTCGACAGCAATTGGCTCTGCTTACAGCTCAGCTTTCTCTATCGCTAACGGCGTGGGTACTGGGTCAGCTGGCTTTGGCGGTACTGTTGTTGAGCAAGCAGCAATCACTAGCACTGCAAACACAGGTGCACGTGCGATTCGTATCAGCAACACTGTCCAGTACTCTTCGCCCGTATTCTCTGGTGCAAGCGTCCACTTGGGCTACACCCCACAAAACAACAACGTAGCATCTGGCTCTGCTGGCAACACCGTCGGTGTTAATGAATACGCATTGCGTTACACAAACGGTCCAGTTGATGCCATGTACACAAGCATCAAGTACTCTGTTGGCAGCAACGGTACAAACCAACTCTACGTTAACTCGTCAAACGCTTTGGCACTGCGTAACATCGCAACTCAAGACAGCACCCAAAATCTCTTGGGCGTTGCCTACAAAGTGTTGCCTGCTTTGACTCTGAACGCTGGCTTTGGTAAGTTCTCATCTAGCGGCGCTAACTTCCAAGGCACAAGCAAGCAGTTCGGCGGTACATACACCGTTGGCCAATGGGACGTTTTGGCACAAGTGGCTAAAGTTGATGACACATCGTCTACAAACATTGATCGCAAGATGACTGGTTTGGGCGTGAACTACAACTTCAGCAAAACAGCTCGTGCTTACTTCCGTTATGACAGCATCAACTACGGTTCAAATGTTACAGCTGCTGCTGGTTCAGAAATTACACGTACAGCTATCGGTATCAGCAAGTCTTTCTAATCCCCACGCTGGCTTAGCCAGTTAAGGATTTAAAAGTCTAAAAATCCGCTACGGCAACGTGGCGGGTTTTTTATTGCCCCAACGAAAACGCTCATCGTGCAGTTTTCTGCTGCATCAGCTGTGCGGCTATTGCCCAGCACGTTTAGCAGCGTTGTCGGCTGTTTTCGCAAAGGTCTGGCGCTGGGGCTGTGTATAAAAGCTAGTTTGCAAACTGGTTTTTCGTTTGCAAACGACTTTTGAGCGTAGATTTAATTGACGCTTATGGGGCGTTTGACCGTTACTGCGGTAACGCTGGGTGCCTGAAAAATAACTCACAAATGTGAGATTTCTGGCGCAACAGCAAAACCTTAACTTAAGCATTTGGGCATAGTGCGCTGTGTGTTGATGGTTTGGCTTTTGTTGGCTGCTTGGGGTGTGCAGACCACGCAGCTGTCAGCACGGCAGCCCCGAAATTAGAGGTTGAACAGCTTCCACTCTGGCGTACCGCGCTTGCTCGGTGGCAGCATTCGGCGTGCAGCTTGGTCTACATCCCCAAAGTTTTTAATGTCCTCATCTTTTGGAGTGTTGGTGTTTTGTTTGATGGCAGCGCGAGTGGGGGCAGGCAATGGCTTGGGTACTTTGATGGGGTTGTAGCTTTGGGGTGTGCTGGGCTGTGTGGGTGCTGATTGTTGTTGGGGTTGTGCAAGTGGTTTAGGTGCTGGCACATTGCTCGCACGTTTGAGCTTGTTCGCCAGTTGTCGTTTGCGCTTGGTTGATTGGGGTTTTAACTTGGCTGTTGTGGTTGCAGCCTGCTGGCGCTGAATGGCGGCAAGACGTTGCTGCTGTTGGTATGTGGCTAACGCTTTGTAGACGTTGGCATAGATCAGCTGTTCCAACTGTTGCAGTTCATCTGCACTCAAAAATTCTTGTAGTCGCATGGTTGTCCCCTTGTGTTGTATTTAACTGGGGGCAAGGTGCAGGGTTTAGCAAACTTGCTGGACAAACCCCACGATATTGACCGCGCCGTATTGGGCTTGCAGCAATAACTTGGCATCAAATGCGTTGGCTGCTTGGACACGAGTTTTAACCAACTGACCACCAACACGCACATGGGCTTCAAAATAGCGCATAAAAAATCTCATCTTTGTTTTTGTCCCCAGCACGATACGCAGACCTGCAAGCAAATGCGACCACCAAGGCACGGAAATACAACAGATAGGGCAAAGGCAGAGATAAAAAAAACAGGACTGGTTTACTTCAAGCAAGTACCCCAAGGGGTTATGTGGGGGGTACATGGGGGTGGTTATTTGGAGGAATTTATTTACTATAAGTTTGTGTATTTTTATAAAAACTGCGCAAAATTACACAATTGCAAATGCGTGTGGGGCTAAATAACAGCACTACAAGGACAAACCACATGACCAAACTCACTGTTTCCCCACAAGTACTCCAAAAACTGCGCCAAATACACCCAACCCCAGCTGCAAGTGCTGGGCGATTGCTGGACAAATATGTGGGGTTGCTGACTGAGTTGGTGAGCGAGGCGCTTGAACAAGAGCGCAGCGCATTCATGCGTAAACGCGGCATCTACAGCATCAACGTCAGCAAGCTACATCAGTGTGGTCAATTCGGTCCCCAGCGCACACGGCTGCATAAATGGCTGGAGGACAACGGCCTTGCACTCATAAAAATTGTGGAGCGTGGTAACAACATCAACAGCGTTTATTCGTGGGTGCAGTTGACCAAGCTGGTGACGCTTGAAGATGAGCTGACGCAAGCAGGTGCATTGCGTGAACTGACGGATGCGGACATTGACGGCTATTTGGTTGGGGATGTGGCAGCCGAGGCCGAGTTGCTTGCAAGGCTGTACCCAGAAATGGATGAGTTAACGCAGGCGAAATTGCTTGAGGCGTTTGATGTGGTGCCAATCGACGTCAAGTCACTGCAAAACTACATTGCGTGGCTGTTAACCGAAGCTACATTGCTGGGAGAAGGCAAGCGCGAGTTATTTGCAAGGCAAGCCAAAACAATACTGGCAGTAGCTAACCAACTTGGGGGTAAGTACCTGCAGCGCAAAAAACGCAGCGAATTTGGCCGCGTTTATTACGAAGGTTTAAGCGTACAAAACGTGAACAAGGAACTGCGCCGTGCAATGCTGGGTGACTGCTGGGAATATGACGTACGCAGCAGCGTGGTTGCATGGAAGATGGGGTTTGCAAAAGAATACTTGCAAGCGGTGGGCAGTCAACACGATGCTCGCAGGGCTTTTAGTGCCACGCTTTGGTACTTGGAAAACAAAGCGGAGTTCATGCAGCAAGTGCAGGATTACACGTTTACTGGGAACAGCAACGTCCCCGTTGATTTGCAGCGTGGCTTGATTAAAGAAGCGATGACGGCGTTGTGCTTTGGTGCGCGGCTAACAGCACACGGCTGGCGCACGAGCGATGCTGGCTGGCAAAACCCTGCACTCGCAAACGTCATCAAAAACGAGGACGAGCGCAAGCGATTTATGGCGAGCAAGGATGTGCGTGACTTTGTGCGAGAACAAAACGCACTAGATGCATACATTTACAAACGGGTGGAGGCTGAGGAAAAGCATTTACTCAAGCTGCCACTATTGCGAGCAAACAAGCGTCCCAGTAAAGCCAAAGTGATTGCGTACCTTTACCAAAACGCAGAAACAAGCACGATGGGGCTGGCGTATGAGTTTTTGAAGAGCAAGAAGATTGGGGTGCTGGCAAAAATACATGATGCGTTTGTGGTGCGTAAGCAGTTGTCACAAGGAACCAAGCAAGACCTTGAAGACCATGTGCGCGATGCCACGCAGAATGAGTACTGGCGCTTGGGTGAGAAGCAGCTAGAGCGGTGGGGTGATTTACTGACGCAAGAAGAGAAGCAGCGCATCGCAGAGCACAAAGCATTCAGGGCAAATGAGCTGGAGTACATGCGCGAAAAAGCAAAGCAGCGCAAGCCGTAAGTGTCGGCGCTGGGTGTACGCACTGCATACGTCTGCATCATGTCGGCGTTGGGTTGAAAAATGAATTGATCGACACCTTGCGCGGCAGGGTCCAGACTTGATGCTGACAACAACTCACCAAATGCATCATGCACACACAAAACCCAATCCGCATCGGCTACATCCGCGTAAGCACAGCTGAGCAAAACACTGATCGTCAACTGGATGGCGAGCAATTGACGGTAGTTTTTACCGATAAAGCCAGCGGCAAAAACGCAGATCGTCCACAGCTTCAAGCAATGCTTGCGGGCAATTGGCCTCAAGGCAGCGTGGTCGTAGTGCACTCCATGGACAGGCTGGCACGAAGCCTTAGCGACTTGTTGCGAATAGTGGAGCAGCTCACAGCTCGTGGCATAGCTGTGCAATTTGTTAAAGAGGGTAAGACGTTCAAGGGCGCAGCGACTGCTAATCCCATGGACAAGCTGATGCTGAGCATGTTGGGTGCATTTGCTGAATACGAGCGCACGTTGATACGGGAGCGACAACGCGAGGGCATTGCCAAGGCAAAGGAGCGCGGTGTTTATCGTGGCAGGCCCAAGCGTGTCCAAGATGCTGAGCGGATTGCCCAGATCGTTGCAGAGGCTACGGCTGTGGGTGCTAACAAAACACGTATTGCAGCCAAGCACGGCATATGCAGGGACACGCTTTACAAGTACTTGGCATCGTCAGCGTGAAAAACTAGTTTGCGAACTGGTTTTTGGATACGACGATTCGATACACGTCACCGTCTTTGTTGATGTCCAAACCGTGTTCAATACGAAGATGATCAAAGTGCTGTTGGATGGCACCACGAATTTTTTTAAGTTCTTTCATGGTTGCACCTTTGACTAGAGCTTTGTCCAGTCGTGAGCTGCCATGTGTGTGCCCAAGCCAATTTTGGATTACATCAAGCTCCCCCGTTTGGCGATTGAGAACCAATTCAATAATGCGAGAGGTTGTGCACGCTTATCCGAATCTATATAGCGTTTTTTGGTCATTCAACAATCCTCAATTGGAATAGTAGAGCTTGCAGCAGTAACGGTCAGGGCAGGCACCGTGCAATAACCTTAAGTTAAGGTTTTAGAGGCTACAACAGCCAAAGAAAAATGCACGATGGATTAGATCGTGCGTTAGTGTTCTTCCGTTCGTCAGTAACGGTAATTAGAGAACGGCGCTAAGGATGGCTGATGTAGTTGCAGCAGCTGATTGACTTAGCGAGGCGTCAACATTCCCACCACCACTTGCCGATCCACCGCCGCCACCACCACAGCCAAACAAGACCAAGGCCAACGTGAATACTAAGAATTTGTGCGCCATATTAAACCTTCTGACACACGCCTGTCTGAGCAGGAGTTTGCCCAGACACCTTCGTTGTGACTAAGAACGTGTTGCCAGAATTGACTGGAACAAGAATGTGTTCCTCACCAACATCAAGCGTAATTTTGTAAAAGCCTGTGTACGGGTTATCAGTTGTCACGCTAAACAAGCCAGAGGCTGTGTGATATGAGGTGCTTACAGTGCTTGTCCAAGGATTTGCTATTGCAGTAGCAGCGTATTGGTACGAGCCTGTATCGAAGTTCAACAAGACCAAGGCATTAACTGAGTTGTCGCAGCTGCCTGCGTGCGCGGCGCAATATGCTTCAAAACCTGCCATGTTGTGATTGGCGATGAGCGCACATTTGCCTGTCAGTGCGCTTGAAGTTGCGTTTGCATTTTTTGGAGAAAATCCAAACTGAGCAAATGCAGCAAGTAATCCAACTGCCAAGGTGGTTTTAACAACTGAATTGATGTTGATTTTTCTGGTCATAGTGCAAATCCTTTTCGCATTTGGTTGTGTATATATTCTAGAAACTAGAATATGCAAATGCTACCCTAAAATTCATCGCAAATAAAAATTGCGATGCAGCTACGACTTCCAACACTTGACAACTTGCTGATGGCACTGGGCGCTGGTGCTGCTTTTGCCTTGTCTTTCCGCGCCAACCAGTTGCTTGATGACTGGTTTGTTTATGTGCAAGGCATGAGCTTGTTGTTCCTGCCAGCAGGGGTCAAGCTACTGTTTGTATTGATAGGGCGAGTTCCTGCGATTTGCGGAATCATGCTCGTGAGTGTGTACTTGGGTTATGGGATATGGCCTGATAAGTCCCTATGGGCTGTGGTCGACTTTGCATTCATCAGCCTAATGACCTATCCCATGTCAGCCTACCTAGTTATGCGATGGCTGGAAATTCACCGAGACCTTGTGAACTTGCAGTATTGGCACATCGTTGTTTTGTCTGTGGCAGCCAGCGTGACCAATGGCATCGTTCATAACGTGTTGTACATGGCCGAGGGGGTCACTGCTCCCGAGGATTTTTGGGTAAGGGCCGCCGCCATGACCTTGGGCGACTTTATGGGGTGCTTTGTTGTTGTTGCCCTGTTCCAGCTGGCAGTTAGCAAGATGAGGCCAAAGCCGGAGAGCGACGATTAGTTATTTCTTGGCGGCTTTCAGCAAGGCTTTACCCAGTGCATCCAAGTGGTCTAGTGCTTGCTCAGTTGGCGCAAGAAACTTGGTGCGTTTGGTGTCTTCAGGGTGCTCGATTTGCACAAGCCCTTGAGCTTTAAGGTTGTCAATTTTCTTGTGCAACGTAGCGGCCGATGCAAGGTCAAGGTCTAGTGCATCGGTAACTTTTAGTGGGGCACCTGCTGCGTGTGCTTCCGTAATCGCTTCCAACAGTTTCATGGCAATGTTGTCCAAGTCCACGCCTGCGTCTTTGTTGACGGCATTGACTAAACTTGCGAAACGAAGATAAAACTTTCTGCTGGACATGGCTAAATCATAAATGACATAACCATAACCGCTATCGCAGCAACGGTCAGGGCTGCGAGTGTCGATTTAATTTACGCTGGAAAAATAGTTTGCAAACTACTTTTTGCAGAGACCGGCAGTTTGGTCGGTGTATTTGTCGCAATTTTGGACAGGTGGCAACAGACTGGCGGTGCTTAAACAATGAAAGGACCAAGCACCATGGCAACATTAAACGCACTCAAACTGACCACCGCCCGTAAACCTCGCGCATTGCCCGATGCAGTCAAGCGCCGCAATAAACTTATTTTGAAGCTGACTGAGCAGCGTGAACTGGCATTGGCCCAAAGCGAAGGCCGTGCATACGCTCCCCGACGTTTGCGAAGTGTGCAAGACGCTGACGGGAACCGTGTTGTGCGTGAACAAGCGGTACGCATCAAGCCTTGGTGGTGGACTGGCGAGAAGAACGAAACCTTGCTGGCCGTTTTTTACGGCAGCAAAACACTGGAGCTGGCTAAAGGTAAAACAGCTGTTGAGGTGGCTAACAGCAAAGAGCTGGTCAATGTGCTGGACGTGCTGATTGGCGCTGCACAAAACGGTGAACTTGATGCACAGATGGATGCAGCCAGCAATAAGCTGCGTGACGGGTTTAAGAAGTAAACATGCACTGCACCCACTTGCCGGTTAAGCAATGTGGGTGCGCCTGCTCTGCAGCATTGCAATGTTTTGCTCACCAGTCACGGTGCTGGCGTAGTGGTTATTGATAACTTCCACGCTGGTCCGTGCGTTCCGCGCCAGCGTGACCAAATCAATGCCCTGTCCGTACAGCAAGCGAAACGTAATGGCGCTGTGGCGCAAGCTGTACAAGCTGCGGGGATGGCCGTGGGGATTGAGTTTTAAGCCCGTGTGCTGCAAAACCCAGTTAAACATGGTGCTCAATACTGCCAATGCGTGGGTGCGATTTTTAAGGTCAGGTAAAAGCAAGTAGTCATTGGGCTTGGTCAAGGGTTGCAGCTTGCAAATTTGTTCGTAAATACGCACAGCAGGACGCAGCGTGACGATGGGGGCGCTGTGCAGCTTGGTCTCTGGCAACGTCAAGCGCAAATATGTATTTTTTCCACGCAACACTTCAACATGGCGGTGCTTTAGCTTGGTCAAGTCGCCTGGACGTAAGAAGCAGTTGACCATCAACCCGATAGCCCATGCAAGGTCTGGTGGCATACGATGATCGTTGTAGGCCTGTTTGATTTTCTTACGCATCGCCTTGTTGCTGGCTGGGTGCTTGACCCCACGCAATGCACGTGCGGTACGCAACAGCTGCCAGTACTCGGTGGGTGTAAAAGCGCCACGTGATGATGAGCGTATTTTTATTTTTGGAATGTCTGGCGCTTGTTCTATCGCGCCGATGCGTACTGCATGAATAAGCACCTTACGCACGATGATGAGGTAATGACTAACAGTGGTGGTCGAGTGCTTCTTGCTGATTTCTTGTGCAAACTCTTGCAGCATCTGGTACGTGATGGTGTCAGGGGTCATTGCACCAAAGTACGGCAGCACCTTTGCATCAAGTCGGTTGCGAAACATCCGCAAGCTGCCAGCACCAAACTCTCCGCGTTCCATACGAGCATGTTCGTTTGCATATACCTGTGCAGCAATCGCACCAAATGTTAGTTGTTGCTTGGCTGCTGGGATTGATGCTTGTTCTGCAACAGCTTGGGGTGCAAGTTGTTTAACCAGCAAATCTTCGTAAAACCATCGTGCAAAACGTTGGGCTAGTGGCAGTGATGTTGTCTTTGTGCTGCGCTTGTGTGTGCGTCCAGCAACCCAACACCGCACCTGCCAATATTTGCTGGCTGCAATTTTGTACACCGCCAATTTGCTCGGGTAGCCATGCACTGCTGTGAGGGTTGCAAGTATGGGTACGGTTCGTTCGCGTGGAATTAAACGGTCATTTGCAGCGTGTGTGGCGTAGTGCGTGAAGTGCTGGAGCATGGGGTCAGCCTACAGTTGTACACCGTGTCGCGCGACCTGAAAGTTGTGCCCATGCACGATTTGCAAACGCTGGGGAACCGTGCATCAGCCGCTAAACCACCGTGGCCACCATGATGAAAAATATTGCGACTACGCTTACAAATACGATGGTGAGTTGTAGACCAATATCTGTACAACTTTGAGCAAAACGGTGTCGGCACTCTCGTGGCATGATCAGCGCACCATTAACAGCCTTGTAACACCTTTTTATTAAAATAAACCCTCGTTGCTATCGCAGCACTCGCCGCTTTCGGCGCACAAGCTCAATCTTCTGTGACTTTGTCTGGTACTGTTGATGCTGGTATTCAGCAAATCGACGCCAAAGGCAACAAATTCACTAACTCCGCTGGTAACAACGGCTCTGCTACTACCGCATTCATCTTCGCTGGTACTGAAGATCTGGGTGGCGGTAAAGCTGCTGTTTTCCAATTGGAAATCGATCCAGCTTTGGCGGATACAACTAACCGCACAAAAGGCACTTCCGCCACAGGTACAACTTCTAACACACCAAGCTCATTGGGTAACGGTCAGTCCTTTGTTGGCTTGAACACTACTTTGGGTAACATCAAGTTCGGCACTCCCAACACAACTACATTGGCAGCCAACGGCGACGGCAACCAAGGTTTTGGTACGGCAATCGGTTCTGGCTACCGTGTGACATCTTTTGATGCTGTCCGCTTCCAAAACAGCTTGCGTTACGACACACCTAGCTTCAACGGCTTCTCAGCTGGTTACTTGCAATCTGCTAAGAACAGCCTCCAGGCTAACGTTTTGAACAACGGCCAAAACGGTAACTTGAACAATCAAACCAATGGTCGTGATGCTGCTACAGAGATTTCGCTTGCATATGCTAATGGTCCTCTGACTGTTCGTTACGCTGATTTGACCATCGAGCAATGGGCTGACGTTGCATTGGTTGGTACAGGCGTGAACCAGTTCAACACTGCCACTTGGTCTGCAACTGACGGTAAAGAGTTCAAGTTGAAGACTTTGTCTGCTAAGTACGACATCAACACTCAAGCCTCAGTGTCTTACTTCAACCAATCAATCAGCTCAGAAGCATTGGTTGTGTCTGCTGCTGCAGGTACAGCATCAACAACTGTGTATGACCGTAAAACAAACGGTATCGCAGCTTCGTACCAAGCCACTCCAACTGTCAAGTTCTTGGTCAACTACGCTAAAGCAACAAACGGTGCTAACGCGACTTCATCTGCAGCATCAAAGGCTGATTTGGTCACCAAAGTCCTCGGCTTGGGTGCTGACTACTCTTTGAGCAAGCGTACTACCGCTTATGTTCGTTACGAACGTGATCAAGACGGCATCGGCGCACGTGATATCACTGGCTACACAGCAGCCACTGGCAACACAACCTACAAAGCTACTGCTGTTGGTATTCGCCACACTTTCTAATCCCCCCGCTGGCTTAGCCAGTTAAGGATTTAAAAGTCTAAAACCCCATCACGCGAAAGCGTGGTGGGGTTTTTCCATATCAAGTCGTCGCAACGATAATCTGCTCTTTAAACATCTGCATCCACTTTCAGTTTTGACCATCGAAGCACAAACTCAACCCACTGCAAACATCAGGCTGGATGACGTGACCTTGCGACGCGGCCACACCACGGTGTTTCAGTCGCTGACCCTCGCATTGAATACGCCACGCATTGGTTTGATCGGCGACAACGGGGCGGGCAAAAGCAGTTTGTTTCGTTTGATTTGCGGGTTGGATCAGCCGCAATCGGGGCATGTGCAGTTGCCCTCGGCAGGCACTGACAGCACAGCGCCTATCGTGGGCATGATGTTTCAAAACCCCGACGAACAAATCATTTTCCCCACCGTCGAAGAAGAGCTGGCCCTCAGCCTGCGTCACTTGCGCCTGTCGCGTGCAGAAGCACAAACGCAAGTGCGCACTTGGTTGGCCGCACGTGGCTTGGCCGACTGGGCGCCACGCGCGATTGGCAGCTTGAGCCAAGGGCAGCGCCAGCACGTGTGTTGGCTGGCGTTGCTGATTGGCAATCACCACACCCTGCTGCTGGACGAACCGTTTTCGAGCCTTGACCTACCGGGGCAAGCGCTGCTGCGCCAAGAAATTGAGGCAGCGCCGCAGCAAATCATTGTCTCGACCCATGTACTGGACCATGTGCGTCACTTTGAACGCGTCATTTGGTTAGACAAAGGGCATGTGCGCGCCGACGGCTTCGGTGCCGACGTATGCGCGCAGTACGAGGCCGATGTCGCCGCACGCATGGGTTAATCATGGGCAGCCTTTACAACGACCACCCCACTTGGCTGCATGGCCTATCCGCAGGTTTGAAACTGCTGGTCTTGGCCTTGCTGGGCGCCGGCGTTTTTGCCACCCAAGACTTGACCGTGTTGTTTGCAAGCGCGGGCGCTTGCGTGTTGACGTTTGCATCGCTGGGTCGTGCCACCAAACCCACACAACCTTTGCTGATAGGTTTGCTCATCACCAGTGTGTTGATTGGCTTGTTTCACGTTTACATGCAGCAACCGTGGTTGGGGGTGGTCAGCGTGTTGCGCTTGCTTTGCACCACCTTGATGGGGCTTGCACTCACACTCACCACGCGTTACACCGATTTGCTGGCGGTGTTGGAGTGGTTGTTGTCGCCCCTGCGTTTTTTCGGCATGCACCCCGAACGCTTATCGTTACAAGTGGCATTGATGCTGCGGTTCACAGAACACTTCTTTGTTGTGTGGCGACGCTTGGATGAGGCCCATCGTTTGCGTACAGGCAAGGCCGGCGGTTTTAAAATACTGGCTCCACTCACCATTCACATGTTGGTTGCCGCAAGGCGTGTGGCCGACACCCTGCACGTGCGCTTTCAGCGCTGAAGTTGCAAACTCTTTTTTTTCGTATGAATACCTCTTCTCTGTCCATCGCTTTGGTCTCTCTTTTCGCCGCCTTGATTGCCGTGCTGGGTTTGATCCCAAAAATTGATTTGCCGCTGGGCGTGCCAATCACCATGCAAACTTTGGGCGTCATGCTGGCTGGCTGCTTGCTTGGCCCCAAGCGCGCGTTGCAAGCCTTGGCACTGTTCCTTGCGGCTGTGGCCATTGGCCTGCCTTTGTTGTCAGGTGGGCGCGGCGGTATCGGTATGTTTTTTGCCCCCACCAGTGGCTACCTCATCGGCTGGCCTGTGGGTGCATTTGTGGTGGGCTGGATCATGCACACCCTGCCCAGTGCAACGCCACGCGCAGCAGCCATCAGCGCTTTCATGGCATCTGTCATTGGCGGCTTGTTGGTGGTGCATGTGTTTGGCGTGATTGGTTTGGTCCACATTGCGAACTTGCCGTGGGAAAAAGCCATCATGGGCACCTTGGTGTTTGTGCCGGGCGACTTGATCAAGTGCGCCCTGTGTGCCACGGTGGTTCACACCGTCGCACGTGGTTTGCCCGACTGGCGTTTTGGTGGCTGATCACAACTTGGTCCATGCGCCGTTGGCGCACTGGGCTACCAACCGCGCACACGCGGTCGCCATGACCGACGGTCAGCATCAACTGACCTTTGCGCAACTGCATGCGGCCGCCCAACACTACGCCGACTCGCTGAATACCAGCCACGCACCCGAGACTGTTTTTGTAGACGATCAACGCAGCATCCTCGATCAAATGGTGGCCTTCATGGGCATCATCAGCAGTGGCCGTTGCGCTGCAGTGAGCGATCCCGATTGGCCCAGCGCGGTGCGTGAAAGCGTACAAAACGCGTTCACACAAACACCCGCCACACCACCGTCGCCCACACCCACTAGCCCGTTTTACATCGGCTTCACGTCAGGCAGCACAGGCGTTCCCAAAGGCTTTCGTCGCCATCACCAATCGTGGACGGAGAGCTTGCGCGTCTGCTTGGAAACCTTTGGCCCCGATGCAGCCAGCTGCGTGATGGCACCCGGGCGCTTCTCGCACTCGCTGTTTTTATTTGGGATGGTGCTGGGGCTATGGAGTGGCGCAGGGGTGGTTGTGCAAGAGCGCTTTTCAGCACCACGCATGATGGACACCTTGCGCTCTGGCCAAACACCATGCCTCGTCGCCGTGCCGAGCCAACTGTTGCTCATGTTGGAGTTGGCAGCACGCCGCCAACTCGCCCCCATCGAAGGTGTGCGCTTGATTTTGATCAGCGGTGCGCGTTGGATGCGCGACCGCACCGCCGAGCTGCAAACGCTGTTTCCCAAGGCGCGCATTGTGGAGTTCTACGGCGCGTCTGAAACCAGCTTCATGGCATGGATGGATGCCGATGCATCCGCACCGCCACACGCCGTTGGCAAACCGTTTTCAAACGTCAACCTTCGCATCGATTCGCCTGACCCGTCGTCAGGCATCGGCCAAATTTTTGTGCGCAGCCCCATGCTCTTCATGGACTATGTGGGTGCATCGACTGACAACACAGCAGCCGTGCGCGAGGGCGAATGGCTCTCGGTGCGTGACATGGGTTACTTGGATGCACACGGCTATTTATGTCTGATCGGGCGTGAAAACCGCATGGTGGTCACGCAAGGGAAAAATTTATTCCCAGAAGAGGTGGAGTCAGTCCTCGCGGCTTACCCAGATGTGGCGCAGGTGTCGGTGCTCGGCGTGCCTGATGCCCTGCGCGGCCAACAAGTTGTGGCGGTGGTTCACCCCGCAAGCCCAACCTCGGAGCTCAGTGCCGCACAGTTATCGGCGCATTGCCGCGCGCACTTGGAAAGCTACAAAATACCGAAACGCTTTTTCCTCGCCGACCACTGGCCGACCACAGCCAGCGGTAAAACAGACCATCCAGCCATCGCACAATCATTGCCATGTCTTCCCCTCATTCCTTGATCGCCGCTTGGGCCCGCAGCGCGGTGGTGCCGCGCGAAGGTGTATTCAAGTCACTGCAGGCGCATGAAATTGGCGCCCCCGTGGTGCAAGCCTTGTTGCAACGCGCGGGATTGGATGCCACACACGTCAACGCGTTGGTGCTGGGCAATGCGCTCGGAGCAGGTGGCAATCCGGCGCGCATGTTGGCGTTGCACGCAGGCTTGCCCCAAAGCTGTGCCGCGTTCACAGTCGACACCCAATGCTGCGCAGGGCTAGACGCCGTGACGATGGCCTCAGGCCTGATTGCCTCCGGCCAAGCTGAGGTGGTGATTGCAGGAGGCGCTGAAGCCTGGAGCCGATCTCCCATTCGCCTGCATCGCCCGCTGCAGGCCAACGAAGCGGCGGTGCCGTACGAACGTCCTGCGTTTGCCCCGCGTCCAGAGCAAGACCCAGACATGTTGCTGTCAGCCGCGCGCTATGCCGCGCAAGCTGGATACACGCGTACGCAACAAGAAGCGTATGCCCAGCAAAGCCACGCCAAAGCGGTGGCGAACCAAGCACAGTTGGCAGAAGAAATTGTGCCCGTGGCTGGCATCTCGCACGACGTGTACCCAAGGCTGATTGACACGGACCGCGCACAGCGGATGCCTGTGGTGGCGCGCACAGATGCCATGTCCGTCGAGGCATCCGATGCGTTTGCATTGAGCGCCCTAACCATTTCCGCACAAGCCGATGGCGCAGCGTTTGTGCTGCTGATGTCGCCCAACGCCGCAGCACGTTTGGGGGTCTCTGCCCAAGCCCGCTATGTGGCCGCAGCCTCGGTGGGCAGCGCCCCCGAATTTCCGCTGTTAGCCGCCGAGTTAGCAGCCCGTGAAGCACTGCGTCGTGCAGGATTGGCCGATGCACAAACGCTCACCTGCGTTGAGCTACACGATGCGTTTGCGGTGCAAGGTTTGAGCTTTACCCAAGGCCTGTCACTCACACCTGCGCAGTTGAATCCGTTGGGAAGCGGCCTTGCGCGCGGTCATCCGATTGGGGCATCGGCTGCCATCGCGTTGGTGCGTTTGTTGAGCAACCTGAAGTTGGCCCATGTGAAACGCGAAGGGTCACAAAACTCACACGGCTTGGTGGCCGTGGCAGGCGCTGGCGGATTAGGCACCGCCGCCGTGGTGACGCTCTAACCCCGAACTTGAAAATACTCACCCAACGCACAACGGGTGGTTTGGGTTTGATTCACAGGCGCATGCGGATCGGCATAGCCCAACGCCATGCCGCACACGATTTGGGAGCCTTCATCCAAATTCAAATGCGTGCGAATCAGTTGCGGAAACGAGGCCATCGCCCCCACCGCGCAGGTGGACAAGCCTTTGGCTTGCGCTGCGAGCATCAGGCCATACAACGTCATGCCCAAATCCATGAAGCCACCGCTGCCAAAGCCGTGTTCCATGGTGACGATCAATGCCACGGGAGCATCGAAAAAACAAAAGTTGCGTTCAAACTGCGCATCACGCCCCGCCCGATCATCGCGGGCGACACCCAAGGCACCGTACAAGGCTTGCGCCGCAGCCACCTGACGACGGCGCAAGGTGTGGGGCATGGGTTGGGGGAAGTAGCTGTAGTCCTCGATCTCTTGGCGGCCATGTCGCCACGCGTCGATCAAATCTGCGCTCAAAGCCTCGCGCACAGCACCACGCACCTGCACAAATGAACCGGGTTGCAAGTTCGCGCCACTGGGGGCCATGCGCGCTTGCACCAATAGCTCGTGCAACAGCGTTTCAGGAACAGGCTTTGGCAAATAACCGCGCACCGAGCGACGCTCAGCCAAGAGTTGCGAAAAAGAATCTGCCGCGCTCACCACAGTCAGGCGAACTCTTCGGTATCGACCTCGGAGGCGTTCAACGCGTTGTAACGCGGCCCTTTGACCGTTTGCTGGTTGACGAGCGCGTCTAAGCGCTGCATCTGGTGGGCAGACAACACCACATCGGCTGAGGCGATGTTGTCTTCGAGGTGATGGATGTTTTGCGTGCCGGGGATGGGAATGAGCTTGTTGTCTTTGTGCAGCAACCAAGCCAAGGCCAACTGCGCAGGTGTGCAGCCCACCTCTTGCGCCATGGCTTGATACGCATCGAGCAAGGGCAAATTGGCGGCATAGGTGTCGGGCGCAAAGCGAGGCATGGCGCGGCGAATGTCGTTGGCGGCCAAAGTACTCACGTCGCGCAAATCGCCACACAAGAAACCACGCGCCACCGGGCTGAACGCCACAAAGGTGGAACCCAGTTCTTCGCAGGCCTTCAGCACCGCAATTTCGGGGTTGCGCGTCCACAGCGAGTATTCAGTTTGCACCGCTGCAATGGTGTGGACGGCGTGCGCTTTGCGCAGCGTGGTGGCCGAGACTTCACTCAAACCAATTTCACGAATCTTGCCTGCGCGCACGAGGTCGCTCAAAGCGCCCACGCTGTCTTCGATGGGCACTTGTTTGTCCCAGCGGTGCAGGTAGTACAAGTCGATCACATCGGTGCCCAAACGCGACAAGCTGTCTTCACAGTTTTTGCGCAGTGTTTCGGGGCGACCATCAATCACGCGCTTCACGCCATCGGGGAACGACACACCCGCCATGCCGCCCTTGCTGCACAAGGTGATTTCATGGCGATGCGCTTTGAGCGCGCGGCCCACCAACAACTCGTTGGTGCCAAAGCCATACAAAGCGGCGGTGTCAAACATCGTCACGCCGAGGTCTAAGGCACGGTGAATCAAGGCCTCGCCCACTTCCGGCGCAGGGGGTGCGCCGTAGGCGTGGCTGAGGTTCATACAGCCAAGACCGATGGCTGAGACGGTGTAGGGACCGAGTTGGCGTTGTTTCATAGTCAAGCGTGTGTGCGTGTCCAAGCTGGCAACGGGGCTGAGCGGTGCAGCACGTTGTCGTGCAGCCAAGTGGCGCTCTTGCGCGCGCGCTCGGCCACGGTGGCCAAAGGCAGTTGTTGGTAGTCGTCGTTGAAGACTTCAAAGCTGTAGTCGCCGCGATAGCCAATGCGGTCGAGGCGCAACACCAAGTCGGCCAAGGCTTCGCTGTGCACGCCTTCGCCCGGGAACACGCGGAAGGTACGTGCGGTGGTCATGCGGTCTTCAAAGGTCGGCGTTTCGTGCCACATGAAGTCAGACAACTGAACCAAGAAAATTTTCTCGGGGTCGAGGTCTTCAATCGCATCGAGCGGCGTGTTGGCCGCGAAGATGTGGAAGGAGTCAATGCCAATGCCGAGGTTGGGGCAATCAGCGCGGCACACCACATCCCACGACGTGGTGAACTCGTTGACTGTGCGGCCCCACGACAAACCTTCGTAGGCCACTTTGATGCCCAAGGGCAAGGCCAGCATGGCGAGCTTTTTCAGATCGCGCGCGATTTGGTCTAAGTCGTCGGTGGCGTGGCGCGAGGTGGACGAACAGGCCAGCAACACTTTGCTGCCGGTGGCTGCGCACATCTCGAGCATCGACTTGGCAATGTCTACCTTGTAGCCATGCAAGTGGCCAGACAAACCTTCAAAGTCACGCAGCACTTGAAAACCGGTGGGGCGCAAGCCGCTGGCTTGCACTGCGGCCACTGCAGCAGGCACACCACCGGGGTGGGTGACCAAGTCGCGCGCCATGAGCATGACTTGTGAAAAGCCTGCGTCTTTCATCGCCGACAGCTTGGCTTCCAAAGAGCCCGCCATCGTGATGGTGTCCATCCCAAAACCGTCGAGTAAGTTCATGGCGTGGCCTCTGTCTTAATCTTTGTGAACCAGCTCAAACGACACTGAGCCCAAAGCACTGCGCGTGAGCGCACCACGGTCTTCGGGGTGCAACTGGGTGGATTCGACAAACTCCACGCCGCGTGCTTTGAGCGCCGCCACGGCTGCACCAACATCTTTCGCACCCAAGCCAATGCGTTGCAAGCACTCGGGCGATTCGTCGGTGTCCATCCAAGGATCGGGCTCGATGAGTTGCCACAAGAAGTTACCGCAAGGGCTCTTCATCAACTTGCCTTTGGGCAAGATGCCAAAGCGCTGCTCATCCGGCACAAAACTGAAATCGAACATGTGTTCAAAGTAGGCCAACCAATCGGCGCTACGCCCTGCGCCGATGTACTGCACCACGCCAAAGTAGCTCATGTCGGCTGTGGCCTTGGGGTGTTGGTCCACGGTGGGAATGGGTTTGAAGTCGATGTCGTAAATCGAGAACTCTTGCCAACGGTCCACAAAGTAAAAGCGGCTACCACCGGGGCCATGAATGGCGGGAATGTGCAACTCCATCGCTTGCGCTTGGCTGCTCACGTTCCAAGCGCCGAGATCCATGCAGCGCGTGTGCGCTTGCAAGGCGTCGCGCACGCGAAAAGCCACAGCAGAAATGACGGGTTGACCATCGGTGGTGGCGCTCACGCGTGCATCGTCGGGGCTGGCGTTGACCACCAAGTTCATGCCGCCTTGGCGGTACAAGGTGACTTCACGTGAACGGTGACGCGCTACGGGGCGAAAGCCCATGTTCTCCAACACCTGGCCCAAGGCTTGTGGGCGGCTGGTGGCGTATTCGATGAACTCAATGCCTTCTAAACCCAAGCGGTTGGGCATGTCTGGCACAGACTCGCGGTGTGTGGATGTCAAGGTCATCGAATACTCCAAGAAAAAATTAGTCGCTCAACACTCAATAGCTTAACTGCGCCACGTCACGCAGCACTTCTGCGGTGGTGGTGGGCAAATCAAAGTATTCCAAATACGCGGGAATTTGTTCAAACAACATGTCTGAACCCACTTGCACGCGGCAGCCACGGTTTTTGGCCGCTTGCAAGAAAGCGGTCATTTCAGTTTTCATCACCACTTCGCCCACGAAGGCATCGGGGGAAATGCGTGACACATCCATCGGCAGAGGGTCGCCCTCGTTCATACCCATGGGGGTCGCGTTGACCACGAGGTCATGCTCAGCCGGGTCGTTCGAGCCGGTGCGCACCTCAATCTGTGGGTAGTTTTGTTTCAGGCGTTGGCCCAAGGCTTCGGCAGAGGCGGTGTTCACATCAAACAAACTGATGGCTGCAATGCCAGCGCCCGCCAGCGAGGCCGCAATGGCGCAGCCCACGCCGCCTGAGCCCACCACCAACACGCGCTTGCCTGTCAGGTCAAAACCTTTGCGTTGCACGCCGCGCACAAAACCTGCGCCATCAAACATATCGCCCACCAAGCGGCCGTCGGCGAGTTTTTTAACGGCATTGCAAGCACCGGCCACGCGCACGGTGGCGGTCACTTCGTCGAGCAAACCCACCGTCACCACCTTGTGAGGCATGGTGATGAGCGCACCGCAAATATTGGTGAGACTGAACACCGACTTCAAGAACACCGGATAGTCTGGTGTTTGGCAACCCATAGGCACAACCACCGCATTGATGCCCGCACTCGCGAAGTACGGGTTGTAAATCATGGGGGACTTGAACGAGTGGGTGGGGTAACCGATGTGAGCAATCAGCTGCGTGTTGCCATTGATGGAAATGCCGTGCTTGCTCATGTTTTTTATTTAGAAGATTGAACAGCAGACACGGCTGCACGCAAAGCCAACAGATAGCTGTCAGCACCGAAGCCACAAATTTGGCCTTTCACAATTTCCGCAAACACCGAGGTGTGGCGGAATGCTTCACGCGCATGGATGTTGGACATGTGCAACTCGACCACGGGGCAAGTCAACACCGCCAAGGCATCGCGAATGGCGTAGCTGTAATGGGTCCAAGCGCCGGCGTTGATGAGCACGGCGTCGACGTTGTCAAAGTAGCCTTGGTGAATGCGCTCGCACATGTCACCTTCATGGTTGGTCTGATAGCACTCCACTTCTGCGCCCAGCTCTTGACCCAGCTTGTGCAAGCTGGCATTGATTTCATCCAATGTGATGGTGCCGTATTGCTTGGGGTCGCGTTTGCCGAACATGTTGTGGTTCACGCCGTGGAGCATCAAGACTTTCATAACTACCCTTCAGAATTTTGATTCATTCAACAAAAAATGCCTCGCCGCATCCAAGCGGCGAAGCATTCATTAGCCAAGTATTCGGCCAATTATTTGGCCTTCTTCGCAGAAGCAGCTGAACGCACTTTGTCGATTTCAGCTTGCAACTCTTTCACCACGTCTTGGCCCACAGTCACGCCATGCTTGGCGGTGACGGGACGCATCTTGTCGCGCAAGATGGCCATTTCAGACTCTGGCAACTGGGTCACTTGCATGCCGTTCTTCTTCAAGTTGGCCAACAAGCTGGCTTCCAAGTTGCGTGCGGTTTCGCGTTGGAACTTGGCAGACTCAGTGGCGGCATCGGCCACCACCTTTTTCTCAGCCGCGCTCAAGGTGTCCCAGAACTTTTTGCTGATGATCACAGACTGTGGGTTGTACTGGTGGCCCGTCAACACCATGTGCTTTTGCACTTCGTACAACTTGGCGCTGTTGATGGTGGGGATGGGGTTTTCTTGACCGTCCACAGCACCTTGCTCCAAAGCCGCATACAACTCTGGGAATGGCAGCGGTGTGGGGTTAGCACCCAAAGCCTTCACCCAATCCACGTTGATGGGGTTAGGAATCACGCGCAACTTCAGGCCTTCGATGTCAGACACTTTGTTGATGGCGCGCTTGCCGTTGGTGATGTGACGGAAGCCCAACTCGTAGTAGGCCAAACCGACCAAACCTTTTTCTTCCAATTTGGCGTGCATCTTCTTGCCGAAGGCGCCGTCAACGACAGCATCAGCCTCTTTGGTGGTGGCGAACATGAATGGGAAATCGAACACGCCAAATTCTTTGACTTGGCTGGCGAAGATGCCAGAGTTCATCGACGCCATTTCCAATGAGCCGCCCTGAATGGCCGACACGTTGGCTTGGTCGCTGCCCAAAGTGCCACCTGGGAAGATGTTGACCTTGAGTTTGCCGCTAGAGTTTTTCTCAACGATCTCTTTGAACTTTTCCATACCTTGCACGATGGGGTGGCCCGCGCTGTTCTGGTTGGCAAACTTGATGGTTTTCACTTGTGCCGAAGCCACGCCCATGGCGGCCAAAGCCACTGTGGCGATCACGGTCTTGATAAATACACGTTTCATGTCAGAGTCTCCTGATGAACTTTTGCGGTCGTACGCCAAAGAAGGGTTCCACGGTCTGGCGTACCCGGACAGACCATGGAAAGAAAAATCAATAGAACCAGCGTGCAGGCACCATCACCAACTGAGGGAAGGCCACCATGGCAAACATGATGATGAACTGCGCCACCATGAACGGCATCACGCCGCGGGTCACTTCGTCCATACTCACTTTACCAACACCCGCCACCGCATTGAGCACAGTGCCCACAGGCGGTGTGATCAAACCGATCGCGTTGTTGATGATGAACAAAACGCCGAAGTACACGGGGTCAATGCCAGCCGCTTTCACCACAGGCATCAGCACAGGTGTGAGCAACAAAATAGTGGGCGTCATGTCCAAAGCCGTTCCCACCACCATGGTGATGACCATGATGGTCAACATCAACAGCTTAGGGCTATCCAACAACGGCTCCAACAAAGCCACCAACTCGCCTGGCAAGTTCGCCACCGTGATCAACCAAGCCGACACCATGGCTGCCGCCACCAAGAACATCACAATCGCGCTGGTCTTGGCGGATGCCACAAACAAGGGGTACAAGGTCTTGAGGTTGAGTTCTTTGTAAACAAAGGTGGAGATGACCAAGGCATACACCGCAGCGACCACGGCTGCTTCCGTAGGCGTGAACACGCCAAACTTCAAACCAAACACCACGATCACTGGCAACACCAAAGCCCAAGTGGCTTCGCTCAAGGCTTCACGAATTTCACCCAACGATTTACGGGGAGGAACCGTCACCACTTCCTGACGTGCGAGCCACCACCAAGTGATCCACAAAGAAGCGCCCAACAAAACGCCCGGCACGATACCGGCCATGAACAATTTAGAGATGGACACGTTACCGGCCACGCCAAAAATCACAAAACCAATGCTGGGTGGAATCACGGGAGCGATGATGCCGGCAGAGGCAATCAAGCCTGCAGAACGTGCGCGGTCATGGCCAGCTGCCACCATCATGGGCAACAGCAATGAAGCCAAAGCCGCGGCATCTGCAACAGCCGAGCCAGACAGCGCAGCCATGATGACGGCTGCCATGATGGTCACATAGCCCAAGCCACCCTTGATGTGGCCCACACAAGCCATCGCGAAGTTCACGATGCGGCGAGACAAACCACCCGCGTTCATGATCTCGCCAGCGAGCATGAAGAACGGCACAGCCAACAACGGGAAGCTGTTGGAGCCTTCGATCAAGTTTTGCGCCAAGATTTGCGCATCAAACATGTTGAGGTGCCACATCAGCGCCGCACCGCACAACAACAAAGAGAAAGCGATTGGGATACCCAACGCCATGGCACCCATCAGGGAAAAGAGAAATACAGCGATTGTCATGGTCTTGTTCCTTGATTGGGTTTAGTGGCTGTCGCCGTGAGGGGCTTCTTCAGACTCTTGGATCATCACCAAGTCTTCATCACGCACGTGACCTGTCAGGAGTCGAATGAATTCAATGGACAAGATCAAACCGCCAATGACCGCAAACAAAATGCCGGGCAGATAAATCCAAGCCATTGACGCTTCCATCACAGCGCTGGTGCTGTCAAGGTTGATGAGGGCTTGGTCATACGCGCCTTTGAACAGGAGCCAGCAAGCAAACAACATCAAGGTGTAAGAAGCACCTAAACAGATTTTTTTACCGAATGGGCCCAAGCGGCTGACCAACATATCCGTTCCCAAATGACCGTGCTCTTTCAACGCCACGATGGCCCCCAAGAAAGTCATCCAGACAAAAGCCCAGCGTGAGAGCTCTTCAGACAAGGTAATGCCAGAGTTCATGGCGTAACGCAAAAACACGTTACCGAACACCAACACCACCATCAAGGCGAGGCAAAAGGCAATCGCCGCTTCGAGCACACGACAGCAGCGATCCAAAAAGAGGTTGAACATGAGGAAGGTCCTTAAAAATTGGGGCTAAACAAAATGTACAAACTAGTTACTTTGTTGCGACTTGGTGAAAACCCGTATCGGCATCCGGCATAGCAAACTACCTGTTATGCCAGATTTGAATAGCTTACAAAACGCAGAACCATGTCCACCACACTTTGGCGTCGCGCCGCCAGCGCCTTGGCTGTCTGGCCGTTGCGCTTGAAGATCAAATCGAAGGTGTAGCGGTTGGACACGTTGAAGAACGTCAACGCCGAAATCGAGGCATGGATGTCGATGGGGTCGAGCCCCTTGCGAAACACGCCTTCTTTCACGCCGCGCTTGTACAAGTCGGCAATCGACTGAATGGCGGACACGTTCAAGTCTTGAATCAACTTGCTTTGGGCCAAATAGCTGCCGCGCTGGATGTTTTCGTTCATCACCAAGCGGATGAAGTCTTGGTTGCTGTGGTGATGGTCGAAGGTGAAGCCCACCAAGGCCTTGAGCGCGTCCACCGGCGACAAGTCGGCCAAATGCAATTCGGCCTCGGTGGCACGGATGCGGCGATACGCATCTTCCAGCACGGCGAGGTACAAGCCCTCTTTGCTTCCGTAGTAGTAATAGATCATGCGCTTGCTGGTGTGCGTGGCTTCGGCAATCGCATCAATGCGCCCACCTGCCAAGCCCTTGGCCGCAAACTCTTGGGTTGCCACCGCCAAGATGCCCGCCATCGTCCGCTCGGGATCGTTGGTGCGTTTGGGTGGCTTCCGCGCAGAATGTACTGTTTGGTTCATTCGCAAAGTATAGGGGGCAACGCATCACGCCCTGTCTCCAGAAGAACCCTAGTGCGCCACACAGCCCATGCGCTTACGTAAACTCAGCGACGCACCACCCATCAACACATGACATTCGATTCGTATTTCGCCTATTTCGCTCTGGCAGGCTTGGCCGCACTCTTGGTAGGTTTGTCCAAAGGTGGCTTGCCCACGGTGGGCATGTTGGCGGTGCCGCTGCTCTCGCTGTTCATGTCGCCAGTGAAAGCCGCTGTGCTGTTGCTGCCGATTTACATCATCTCTGATGTGGTGAGCGTGTGGCTGTACCGCAAAAATTTCAGCGCCCCCAATTTGAAAATTTTGATTCCTGCGGGCATTGTGGGCGTGGGCATTGGCTGGCTCACCGCGTCGGTCACGTCTGACAGCGCCGTGAAGTTGATGATTGGCTGTTTGGGCGTGGGCTTTTGCTTGAACACCTGGCTGCGCAAAACGCCGCAAGACAAACAACCCGCCAACACCAAGAAGGGCTGGTTCTGGGGTACGGTAGCGGGCTTCACGAGTTTCATTTCACATGCGGGCGGCCCACCGTTTCAAATTTATGTGATCCCGCAACGCCTACCCAAGCTTGAGTTTGCGGGCACGGCCACCCTGCTCTTCGCCGTCATCAACGCCGCCAAAATTTGGCCGTACCAGATGCTGCAGCCTTATTCGTACGACGACTTGATGCGTGCCGCCGACTTGGTGCCATTTGCCTTGGCGGGCACGGTGTTGGGGGCCTACATCACTCGGAAAATTGCTGACGTTTGGTTTTACCGCTTGGTGCAAGCCGGCTTGTTTGTTGTTTCTCTCAAACTCATTGCGGATGTTGTTTTATGACGCAGGCATAAAAAAACGCCAGCCTGCAAAGCAAGCTGGCGTCTGGCGAAGCAACCGAGGGTTACACAGTGGCCGCAGCCGTGGTGGTGTGCGCACCACCCAAGAACAAACGTTCCATTTGTGGATCGGCCAAGATTTCAGCCGCCGACTTGTGCAGCACCAAGCGACCGGATTCAAGCGCAATCGCGTCGTCCGAATACTTCAAAGCGCTCTTGACGTTTTGCTCCACCATCAGCACGGTGGTGCCTTGGTCTGCGAGCTTGCGCAAAAGTTTGAACACGTCTTGCACCACCATCGGCGACAAACCAATCGACGGCTCGTCAATCAGCAGCACCTTAGGGCGCAACAACAAAGCGCGGCCAATTTCGAGTTGCTTTTGCTCACCGCCTGAGAGTGACGACGCCAACGAATGCATACGCTCTTTGACGCGCGGGAAAAACTCCAACACTTCAGGAATGCGCTCATGCGTGGTTTTCATGCCCAACGTGATGCCGCCCAACTCCAAATTTTCATACACCGAGAGTTGACCAAACAAATTGCGACCTTGCGGCACAAAGGCAATGCCACGGGCCAACAAATCTTTTTGTGTCGCGCCGGTGATGTCATCGCCATCCAAACGGATTCGGCCTTGACGCGGCGTGAGCAAACCAAACAAGGTTTTCAACACAGTGGATTTACCAGCGCCGTTGGGGCCAATCAACAAAGTGATGGAACCCTTGGGCACTGAGAACGACAGGTTGTTCAAGATCATGAAATCTTTGTAGCCCGCCACCACATCGTCAAATTCAATACATGGGTGTGTCATGGTCAATTCCCCAAATAAGCGTCAAGCACTTGTTTATTCGCGCGAATTTCTTCGGGCGTGCCAATGGCCATCACTTTGCCTTCGACCATCACCATGATGCGATGACACAAGTCCATCACAAAGTCCATGTTGTGTTCGATCACCACAAAGCTGCCCTTGCGGGTTTGGTTCAACTCTTTGAGCAAGGTGCTGATGCCGCCCACCAAGGAGGGGTTCACACCCGCACAAGGCTCGTCGAGCAACACCAAATCGGGCTCACTCATGAAGGCCATCGCGATGTCCACCAACTTTTGTTGGCCGTAGCTCAACTCGCCGGCTTTTTTGTCGGCCACATGCTTGATGTGAAACTGATCAATCAAGGCATCGGCTTTGTCGCCCAAGTTGGAATCGCTGGGCGCGAACATGCGGCTGAACATGGTGCCTTGGTGCTCTTGCGCGGCGACGATCAAATTGTCGCGCACCGTCATCTTGCCGAACACTTGCAGGGTTTGGAAGGTACGGCCCACACCACGTCGGTTCAGCTCTAGCGGGCCCAACTGGGTGACGTCTTCGCCGTTGAGTTCGATCTTGCCGGTGTCGGGTGTGATTTGGCCCAACATGCTGTTGAACAAGGTGGTCTTGCCTGAACCGTTGGGGCCAATGACGCCAAAGATTTCACCAGGACGCACTTCAAACGACACGCCACCCACGGCTTGAATCGCGCCATAGGCTTTCTTCAAGTCGGTGACTTTGAGAACGGGATGATTTGCAGACATCGTCATACTTTTACTCCTGCAGCGGCGCGAGCCGAAGTATTCCCAGCAGCAGCTCGCGCTGCTGAGGCTTCACGCGACTGACGCTTGGCACGCAGACGGTCGGGAATGCTCAGCAAGCCATCGGGCAAATAGATCATCAGCATCACCACAGCTGCGCCGAACACAAACAAATACCAAGCCTGCGCAAAGCGCAACCACTCGGGCAAGATCACGCCCACAGCAGCGCCGAGCAACGGACCCAAGAAGTAACCGGGGCCACCGACCACCACCATGAGGTACATCATGATGGAGGCTTCCACCGTGAACGGTGCGGGGTCAATGAACTGCACCAACGAGCCAAACAAAGCACCGGCCACGCCGGCATAGGCCGCGCCGATGGCAAAGCTCAACAAGGTGTAGCCACGGATGTCCACACCCAAGCTCTCGGCGCGGATGGGGTTGTCACGCAAGGCGGTGAATGCTTTGCCCCAAGGCGAGTGCATCAGCCCCCACAAGAGCAAGCCCAACACCACCGCGATGGCCAACACCAAGTAGTAGTAC
>Ga0213920_1000180_pt1 | contig 61395 bp, 56 predicted proteins | sample McNCre1117MG_FD_161054 | JGI IMG/M metagenome (GOLD analysis project Ga0213920, IMG submission 161054) | Freshwater microbial communities from McNutts Creek, Athens, Georgia, United States - 11-17 MG | ecosystem: Environmental > Aquatic > Freshwater > Creek | place: USA: Georgia | collected...
TGGCTGACACGGTCAAAACCCGCGAGCCGGGCAAGGACCCTGCAACGCGCACATTTCAGGCTTTTCGGATTTTCATCAATGCCGAGCTTGAGGAGTTGCAACAAGCGTTAAGCGCTTCGTTGCAAGTCTTGCGCCCCGGAGGTCGATTGGCTGTGATCAGTTTCCATTCTTTGGAAGACCGCATCGTCAAACAATTCATCACGCAACATTCGCGTGAGGTATACGACCGCCGTGCGCCTTTTGCGGCGCCCAAGGTGATGGATTTCAAAGCGATTGATCGCGTCAAGCCCAGTGCTGCCGAGGTGGAGGGTAACCCCCGCTCACGCAGCGCCATCATGCGTGTGGCTGAGCGCTTGGGAGTGGGCGCATGAGTCGCTTGAGCTTTCTCCTCATGATTGCGGTCATGGTCAGTGCGCTGTACTTGGTGCGTACGCAGTACGAGTCTCGCTCACTCACGACGGAGATTGACCGTGCCACCAGTTTGGCGCGCAACCTGGAAACAGAAAACGACCGCTTGGATGTGGAGCGCCGTGCGCAAGCCACGCCGCTGCGTGTTGAAAAACTCGCGCGTGAGCAATTGCACATGCGCACCATCACACCTGCTATCACGCAATACGCCACCGTGTCTGGTGGCGCTACTGCATCCGCTGCCGTGGAGGTTCGCCCATGAGCAGCCGCAGCGTGCAATACACCTCGAGCCCTTTGTTGGCGAGCAAGACGCCCATCTGGCGTAGCCAGTTCATCGTGGCGGTCATTGCTGCGGGGTTCTTGGGTTTGGTGGCACGTGCTGCGTATGTGCAGGTGATTGACAACGCGTTCTTCAAACGCCAAGGCGCCGTGCGTTTTGTGCGCACCTTGGATTTGCCTGCGAACCGTGGTCGTATCTTGGATCGCAACGGCAACATCTTGGCGTCGAGCGTGCCGGTGCCCAGTATTTGGGCTAATCCAGAAGACATCGAACGCGATCCCGCCAAGCTCAAAGCGCTCGCCAAGTTGTTGGGTATGACTGCAGCAGAACTGGATAAGAAGCTGCAAGACGAAGATAAAACTTTTGTGTGGCTCAAGCGTCAGGTCGACGAGTCGGTGGCCAAGGACATTGCCGCGCTCAAGATCAAAGGCGTCTACGACCGCAAAGAGTACAAGCGCATTTACCCAGAAGGTGAATCGGTGGCGCACGTGGTGGGCTTCACCAACGTTGAGAACTTAGGCCAAGAAGGTGTGGAGCTGACCTTCAACAAAGCCTTGGGTGGCAAAGCTGGTTCACGCCGCGTCATCAAAGACCGTTTAGGTCGCGTGGTGGAAGACATTGGCGAAATGGCCCCCCCCGTTGACGGCGAAGACCTGCAGCTGAGCATCGACAGCAAGGTGCAGTACTTTGCTTACGAAAAAATCAAAGAGTCAGTGATCAACAACAAGGCCGTTGCTGGCAGTGTGGTGGTGCTCGACATCAAGACAGGGGAGGTGTTGGCTTTGGTCAACTACCCAAGCTACTCACCGGGCAAACGAGGGAGCTTGAGTGGGGCGCAGCTACGCAACCGAGCTCTCACTGATACGTTTGAACCAGGATCCACCATGAAACCGCTCGTGGTGGGTTTGGCTTTGGAGAAGGGCATTGTCAAGCCCGAGACTTTGATTCAAACCGCACCCGGCAAATTGCAAATGGGCACGGCCACCATCACCGATGCACACCCGCATGGTGTGTTGAGTGTGAATGAAGTGATTCAAAAATCCAGCAACGTCGGCACGGTGAAGATCGCCATGCAGATGCAGCCCCACGACATGTGGGAAGTGTTCACGCAAGTGGGTTTGGGGCAAAAGCCCCAAGTGCCTTTCCCAGGCGCAGTGGCTGGCAAAGTGCGCGCTTACAAAACATGGCGACCGATTGAACAAGCGACCATGAGCTACGGCTACGGTTTATCTGCCAGTTTGTTTCAACTGGCGCAGGCCTACACCGTGTTTGCACATGACGGCGAGATGGTGCCCATGAGTTTGGTGAAAACCAACCAAGCCGAGGTGAGTGGTGCGCGCGTGTTCTCGTCGCATAACGCCGCTGCCATTCGCAACATGCTGCACATGGTGACCATCCAAGGTGGCACAGCGCCCAAGGCGCAAACCATGGGTTACTCGGTTGGGGGTAAGACGGGGACAGCGCACAAGGTCGAAGGCAAGGGCTACGCGAGCAAAAAATACCGCGGCTTCTTTGTGGGCATCGCGCCCATCGACAACCCGCGCATTGTGGTGGCGGTGATGGTGGATGAACCGACCAATGGCGCTTACTTCGGTGGTGATGTGGCCGCACCTGTCTTCAGCCAAACCGTGCAGCAAACCTTGCGCATGATGGGCGTGCAGCCCGACATGGCGGTCAAACCCCAAGTGGTGACCAAGGTTGAGAAGGAGTCGTTTTGATGAAGCGACTGCATAGCCCACAAGACGCCGCACAGTGGCTGCGCACCCAGGTGCGTGGTGTGTTGCACACCGATAGCCGTCACGTGGACGCAGGCGATGGCTTCATCGCTTGGCCCGGTGGTGTGACGGATGGCCGTCAGTTTGTGCCCTCTGCATTGAAGCAAGGTGCGACTGCTTGCGTGGTTGAACACTCTGGTGCTGATGCATTTGCATGGGGCCAGAACGAAGCAATCGCCACCTATGACGGCTTGAAGGCTGCCAGCGGTTTGATCGCTGCAGCGTATTACGAACAACCCAGCCAAGTGCTGGACGTGGTGGCCATCACGGGCACCAATGGAAAAACATCCAGCGCATGGTGGTTGGCGCATGCACTGCACAACGCAGGCAAGCGCTGCGCCATCGTGGGTACTTTGGGTGTGGGCGAAATCGGTCACCTTGAAGTGACCGGCATGACCACGCCAGATCCGGTCTTGTTGCAAGCCCGCTTGCGCAGTATGGTGGATGCCGGTGTGCATGCTTGCGCTATTGAAGCGTCATCGATTGGTTTGGCTGAGCATCGTATGGACGGCACGCAGGTGCGCGTGGCGATGTTCACCAATTTCACGCAAGATCATTTGGACTACCACGGCGACATGGCTAACTATTGGCAAGCCAAGCTGGCGCTGTTTAGTTGGGTTGGTTTACAGGCTGCAGTGGTGAATGTGGACGATGCGCAGGGTGCGACTCTGGCCATGCAGTTGCAAGCGCGTGGTGATTTAAACGTTTGGACAATTTCTTGTGCAACGAATACCGTGCCAAGTGCACAACATATCGCGGCACGTCACATCCAACACGGCGCAAGAGGTCTGTGCTTTGAGGTGGTTGAAGGTGAAGAAGCGCATGCGCTCGAGACACAGTTGGTAGGCCACTACAACGTGAGCAATGTGCTGGGCGTCATCGCCTGTTTGCGCGCGTTGGGTTACAGCTTGGTCGATGCGGTGCAAGCCTGCAGCAGGCTGCCCGCAGTACCAGGCCGCATGCAAACCGTTGGCGAGACGGGCGAGCCTTTGGTGGTGGTTGACTATGCGCACACGCCCGACGCGGTGGCACAAGCGGTGCAAGCTTTGTTGCCGTTGGCAAAGTCACGTGGTGGTGAGTTGATCTGTGTCTTGGGTTGCGGTGGTGACCGCGATGCCACCAAACGTCCCTTGATGGCTGCCGCAGCAGAGCAATACGCGCAGCATGTGGTGCTGACCAGCGACAACCCGCGCAGCGAAGATCCACAAACGATTTTGAGTCAGATGCTGGCTGGTTTGCAAAACCCAGCCAAGGCCATCGTGATGACCGACCGCGCTCAAGCCATTGCGCAAACCGTACAACACGCACACGCACAAGATGTGGTGTTGGTGGCAGGCAAAGGTCACGAGCATTACCAAGAAATTTCGGGCATCAAACATCCGTTCAGTGATGTGCAACACGCACGCGAAGCTTTGCAACAAAGGAGGGCGCATGTCTGACATGAACCTCAGCCTGAAGCAAATCAGCCAGTGGCTCACACCTGCAAAGTTGCACGGTGATGGCGGCTTGGTCATTCAACGTGTCAACACCGACAGCCGCACCTGTCAAGCTGGTGATTTGTTTGTGGCCTTGAGAGGCGAGCGCTTTGATGCCAACGATTTTTTGTCACAGGTCGCAAGCAACGACGCAACAGCCGCCTTGGCGCATCACGGTTTAGACGCTGCCAACTTGGCCGGCGTGCAAGTGCCAGACACACGCATTGCCTTGGGTCAATTGGCCAAAGGCTGGCGCAGTCAATTCAGCTTGCCCGTCATTGCAGTCACGGGCAGCAACGGCAAAACCACCGTCACACAAATGATTGCCAGCATCTTGCGTGCGGGCTTTGGTGATGACGCCTTGGCCACGCAAGGCAATTTGAACAACGACATTGGTGTGCCGCAAACCCTGCTGCGCATGCGCGCACATCACCGCAGTGCCGTGGTGGAGTTGGGCATGAACCACCCCGGCGAGATTGCAGGCTTGGCCGACATGACGCAAGCCACCGTGGCATTGGTGAACAACGCGCAGCGTGAACACCAAGAGTACATGGCCACTGTGGAAGCTGTGGCGCAAGAAAACGGTGAAGCCATCAAAGCTTTGCCAGCTCACGGCGTGGCGGTATTCCCTGCGCATGACACCTACAGCCCTTTGTGGAAAGCATTGGCAGGCAGTCGCGCTTGCATGCGTTTCTCGATGACAGGCGAAGCTGAGGTGCAGTTGCTCAAAGCCGATTGGTTGAATGACCATTGGGCTGTGGAAGCTAAAACGCCTGCAGGCGTCTTGCGCACACAACTGCATATCGCTGGCCGTCACAACGTGGGCAATGCGTTGGCGGCGACTGCATGTGCTTTGGCGGCAGGCGTGTCACTCGATGTGATCGTACAAGGCTTGAACAGCTTTGAGCCGATCAAAGGTCGTTCACGCGCTTTTGGTATTCAATGCCAAGGCCACGACATCACCGTGGTGGATGACACCTACAACGCCAACCCCGACTCCGTACGTGCTGCCATTGACGTGCTGGCCGAGTTGCCTGCGCCGCGTTTGCTGGTGTTGGGGGACATGGGCGAGGTGGGCACACAAGGCCCAGAGTTCCATCAAGAGGTGGGCTTGCATGCGGCACAGATGGGCATTGACCACGTGCTGTGTTTGGGTGACTTGGCTGCACACACTGCCACTGCCTGTGGCGCTAACGCACAACACATGACAGACATCGACGCTCTTAACGCGCACGTGCTGGAACAACTGCCGCAGCTCGGCAGCGTGTTGGTCAAAGGCTCACGCTTCATGAAGATGGAGCGCGTGATTGAGGCGATCAACGCCTGTCACGAACACAACAAAAAGGAAACGACACCATGTTGCTAACACTAGCCCAATGGTTGCAAACCCTCTCGCCAGAATTTGGTTTCTTTCGCGTGTTTCAGTACCTCACGTTCCGTGCGGTGATGGCTGCGTTGACAGCGCTGTTGATTGGCTTGGTGGCAGGGCCTGCGGTGATTCGTCGCTTGGCTGCCTTGAAGATTGGTCAGCCCATCCGTGAATACGCCATGCAATCGCATTTGGCCAAGAGCGGCACACCCACCATGGGCGGCGTGTTGATCCTGATTGGCATCGCTGTGTCCACGTTGTTGTGGGCTGATTTGTCAAATCGTTTTGTGTGGATCGTGATGATCGTCACCTTTGGCTTCGGTGCCATTGGTTGGGTTGACGACTGGCGCAAGGTGGTGAACAAAGACCCAGAGGGCATGCGTTCACGTGAGAAGTACATGTGGCAATCCATCATTGGTTTGGTGGCGGCTTTGTATTTGGTGTTCAGCATTTCCGAGAGCAACAACTTGCGCGTGGTGGAGTTGTTCTACTCATGGGTGAAGTCTGGTTTTGATGTGGACTTGCCACCCAAGGCAGGCTTGCTTTTGCCCTTCATCAAAGAAGTGAGTTACCCACTGGGTGTGTTTGGCTTCGTGATCATGACCTACTTGGTCATCGTGGGTTCGAGCAATGCCGTGAATTTGACCGACGGTTTGGATGGTTTGGCCATCATGCCGGTGGTGATGGTGGGTTCGGCACTGGGTGTGTTTGCCTATGTCACTGGTAGTTCGGTGTATTCCAAATACCTGTTGTTCCCCTACATCCCAGGCTCAGGCGAGTTGATGATTTTCTGTGCCGCTATGGCGGGCGCTGGTTTGGCTTTCTTGTGGTTCAACACACACCCTGCACAAGTGTTCATGGGTGATGTGGGTGCGCTCGCTTTGGGTGGTGCGCTGGGCACGATTGCGGTGATCGTGCGTCAAGAAATTGTGTTGGCCATCATGGGCGGCATCTTTGTGGTGGAAGCTTTGTCGGTCATGTTGCAAGTGACGTACTTCAAATACACCAAGAAGAAATATGGCGAAGGCCGTCGCATTTTGAAGATGGCGCCTTTGCATCACCATTTCGAGAAGAGCGGCTGGAAAGAAACCCAAGTCGTCGTGCGTTTTTGGATCATCACCATGCTGCTGTGCTTGGTGGGTCTGTCTACCTTGAAGCTGAGATAAGAAGATGCAGCAACTCCACAACCAATCAGTGCTGATTCTGGGCTTGGGTGACTCCGGCCTGGCGATGGCGCGTTGGTGCTCGCGCTTTGGCGCGCAAGTGCAAGTCGTGGACACGCGCGCTGAACCACCACATTTGGCTGTCTTGCGTGCTGAGTTGCCAGCTGTGAAATTTGTGCATGGTGCGTTTGACTCCAACTTGGTCGAAGGCCAAGACGTGCGTGCTGTGTTCAAGAGCCCCGGCTTGAGCCCTGAGTCAGTCGCCCCTGTGTGGAACGCCGCAGTCGCTGCTGGCTTGTGGGTGGGCACCGAGTTGACTTTGTTTGCACAAGCACTGAGCGATTTGCAAACCAACATGGCCTATCACCCCAAGGTGTTGGCCATCACGGGCACCAACGGCAAGACCACCGTCACCTCATTGACAGGGCAGTTACTCGAGCGTGCAGGCAAACGCGTGGCAGTGGCCGGCAATATCGGCCCTACGTTGTTGGACACCTTGTCGCAAGCGTTGGACAAAGCTGCTGCAGCACAAGCTGCGCAAATGGCATTGGATGCTGAAGAAGCGTTGGCGCAAGAGACTGCCTCTGAGAGCGATGCTGAATCGCAAATGGCTTTGACAGGCACAGAGGCTGAACAAGCTGCAGTAGTTGTAACCGCAGACGACGAACCGTATGAAGTGGACTTGCCACCTCTCGCGCCACCACCACCGCCACCCGCAGATCATCCGTTTTTGCCGCACGTGTGGGTCTTAGAGTTATCGAGCTTCCAATTGGAAGGCGTGGACAACTTCGAACCCACTGCAGCCACGGTGCTTAACCTGACGCAAGACCACCTCGATTGGCATGGCAGCATGGATGGCTACGGCGCAGCAAAAGCCCGTATCTTTGGCAAGCGTGGCGTGTTGGTGCTCAACCGCGAAGATGCAAGCGTGATGGCCATGTTGGACAGTGCGCCTGTTGAGGTGGCAGAAGTTGTTGCCAAGCCTTCACGCGCTAAAACACCCAAAGTTCAAGTACGTGCACATCTCAGCTTTGGTGGAGATTTGCCACAACGCCCCGGTGACTATGGCATTGAAACCGTCAACGGCATGACATGGCTGGTGCGTGCATTAGAGGCTGACGAAACCCGCAAGCGCAAAAAAGATGACGAAGAAGAAATTCACATCCAACGTCTGATGCCCGCTGATGCGCTGCGCATCCGTGGCCGTCACAACGCGCTCAATGCATTGGCCGCATTGGCCTTGGCGGGTAACGCCGGTGGTGATTTGGCACCGATGCTGTTTGGCTTGCGCGAGTACCAAGGTGAGCCACACCGTGTGGAACCTGTGACTGTGCTCAACGGCGTGGAATATTTTGACGACAGCAAAGGCACCAACGTGGGCGCCACTGTGGCTGCCTTGCATGGCCTTGGCGTCGATCGTCGCTTGGTGGTCATCTTGGGCGGTGATGGCAAAGGTCAAGACTTTGCGCCTTTGAGCGAGCCCGTTGCACGTTATGCGCGTGCTGTGGTGTTGATCGGCCGTGATGCCCCCGCGTTGCGCGAGGTATTGCAGCACAGCGGCGTGACCTTGATGGACGCAGCGACGTTGGAAGACGCCGTGAAGCTTGCCAGTGAACAAGCCCACTCAGGTGACGCTGTGTTGTTGTCGCCCGCCTGCGCGAGCATGGACATGTTTCGCAACTACGCGCATCGCGCCGAAGTGTTTGTGAACGCGGTGAACCACTTGGTGGAAGAAGCCGGAGGCATGGTGTGACGGGCATGAATGCATCCACCAAAGCCTCTTTCATGCAGCGCATGAAGCTGGGGCTTGCACGTCTGATGGGTGGCGAGCCTGAGACGGGTATGGATGCCTTGCCTGTGCGCGTGCACGGCACCGAGTTCACACGCACGGCGGCGTCGCCTGTGCATGTGAAGGGCTTTGATCAACCTTTGGTGTGGGTCACATTCGCTTTGATGATGTTCGGTTTGGTCATGGTGTATTCGGCATCCATTGCCATTCCCGATAACCCACGCATGGGTGCGGGTTACACCCAAACACATTTCTTGCTGCGTCATTCGTTGTCATTGTTCGTGGCATTTGTTGCGGCATTGCTGGCATTCCAAATTCCGCTCAACACCTGGGAGCGCATTGCGCCTTGGGTGTTCATTGCTTCAATTGTGTTGTTAATTGCTGTGTTGATTCCATTCATCGGCAAGTCGGTCAATGGCGCACGTCGTTGGATTGGTTTGGGGTTCATGAACTTTCAACCGTCTGAGTTGGCCAAGTGGGGCGTGTTGCTGTATGCCGCCAACTACATGGTGCGCAAGATGGATGTGAAAGAAAACTTCTTCGCAGCGGTCACGCCCATGGGCGCAGCGGTGGCGGCTGTGGGTTTGTTGTTGCTGTCGGAACCCGATATGGGGGCCTTCATGGTGATTGCTGTGATTGCCATGGGCATCTTATTTTTGGGCGGCGTGAATGCACGCATGTTCTTCTTGATCGCCACGGCTTTGGTGGGGGTGTTCGCTTTGATCATTGCCACCTCTGAATGGCGCCGCGAGCGCATCTTTGCGTACCTAGATCCTTGGAGCATGGAGCACGCGTTGGGTAAGGGCTACCAGCTGTCGCACTCACTCATTGCGATTGGTCGCGGTGAAATTTTTGGTGTCGGATTAGGTGGCAGCGTAGAAAAACTACATTGGTTGCCCGAAGCGCACACCGACTTTTTGATGGCTGTGATTGGCGAAGAGTTTGGCTTTGTGGGTGTCGTGGCGATCATTGCCATGTTCATGTGGCTCACACGCCGCATCATGTACATCGGGCGACAAGCCATTGCCATGGACCGCGTGTTTGCAGGCTTGGTCGCACAAGGTGTGGGTATTTGGATTGGCTTTCAGTCCTTCATCAACATGGGTGTGAACTTGGGTGCACTGCCCACCAAGGGCTTGACTTTGCCGCTCATGAGCTATGGCGGTTCTGCGATTTTGTTGAACCTCATTGCCATTGCGGTGGTGTTGCGCGTGGACTTTGAAAACCGCGTTGTGATGCATGGAGGCCGTCTATGAGCACGACCCAGCGCACCGCACTCATCATGGCTGGCGGCACTGGCGGCCACATCTTCCCTGGCTTGGCTGTGGCTGAACAGTTGCGCATCCACGGCTGGAATGTGCATTGGCTTGGCGCGCCAGAGCCCAGCATGGAAAGCCAGTTGGTGCCACCGCGTGGCTTTGCGTATGAGACGGTTCAGTTCGGTGGCGTACGTGGAAAAGGTGTCAAAACTTTGGTGCTGTTGCCTGTCAAGTTGTTGCGTGCGTTCTGGCAAAGCCTGTGTGTGGTGCGTCGTGTCAAACCCGATGTGGTGGTGGGCCTCGGTGGCTACATCACCTTTCCCGCAGGCATGATGGCGGTGTTGTGCGGCAAGCCTTTGGTGTTGCATGAACAAAACTCTGTGGCGGGCATGGCCAACAGAGTGTTGAGTGGTGTGGCTGACCGTGTGTTCAGCGCCTTTCCGAATGTGTTGTCAAAAGCCGAATGGGTGGGTAACCCCATGCGCGATGGTTTTGTCAAGCAGCCCGAGCCTGCGCAACGTTTTGCAGATCGCACAGGACCGCTGCGCGTGTTGGTGGTCGGTGGCAGCTTAGGCGCACAAGCACTCAACACCGTGGTGCCCCAAGCCTTGGCCAAGATTCCACATGACCAACGCCCCATCGTGACCCACCAAAGTGGCTCAAAACAAATTGATGCTTTGCGTGCGGCTTATGCAGAAGCTGGTGTACAAGCCGAGTTGACGCCTTTCATTGACGACACAGCCCAAGCGTTTGCTGATGCAGACCTTGTGATTGCTCGCGCGGGGGCCAGCACCGTGACCGAGTTGGCAGCCGTGGGCGCTGCTGCGATTTATGTGCCGTTCCCTCATGCGGTGGATGACCACCAAACTACCAATGCGCGCTTTGTCGTGGACGCAGGTGGCGGTTGGTTGATGCCACAACACGAATTGAAAGCCCAAGACTTGGCAGACCGTTTGCAATTCATGACGCGCCGCACTTTGTTGGCTTGTGCCGAAAAAGCCTATGCCGTGCGTCAAGTCGAAGCAGTGGGTCAGGTTGTGGCCGCTTGCGAGCAGCTCGCAGCGAAAGGAAAAAAACAATGAAACACGCCATTCGTCACATCCATTTCGTCGGCATCGGCGGCGCAGGCATGAGCGGCATTGCAGAAGTGCTGTTGAACCTGGGCTATGCCATTTCGGGTTCTGATTTGTCAGACAGCGCCGCCTTGAAGCGCTTGCAAAGCTTAGGCATTCAAACCCATGTGGGTCATGACGCTAAAAACATTGCAGGTGCCGATGCGGTGGTCACGTCCACAGCCGTGCACGCCGACAACCCCGAAGTGGTCGCGGCGCACGCGAAGTTGATTCCCGTTGTGCCACGCGCCGTGATGCTGGCTGAGTTGATGCGCCTCAAAACTGGCGTGGCCATTGCTGGCACACACGGCAAAACCACCACCACCAGTTTGGTCGCCAGTGTGTTGGCCGAAGCGGGCATGGACCCCACCTTTGTGATTGGTGGCAAGCTCAACAGCGCGGGCGCGAATGCCAAACTGGGTTCGGGCGACTACATCGTGGTGGAAGCTGACGAGTCAGACGCCTCGTTCTTGAACCTCTTGCCTGTGATGGCGGTGGTGACCAACATCGATGCGGACCACATGGACACCTATGGCCATGACTTCAATAAGTTGAAGGGCGCGTTCATCGAGTTCTTGCACCGCATGCCTTTCTATGGCGCCGCGATTTTGTGCACGGACGATGCCGCGGTGCGCAGCATCTTGCCCGAGGTGTCGCGTCCCATCACCAGCTATGGCTTGAACGAAGAAGCGCAAGTGCGTGCGGTGAATGTGCGTGCTGACAACGGTCGCATGTGCTTCACGGTGCAGCGCCGCAACGGTGTGACCTTGCCTGACCTCGACATCACGCTTAACTTGGCGGGCGAGCACAACGTGCTCAATGCCTTGGCAGCGATTGCGATTGCGGTGGAGTTGAACGTGCCAGATGCGGCACTGCAAAAAGCCTTGGCCGAATTCAAAGGGGTGGGTCGTCGCTTCCAACGTCACGGCGAAGTAGCGGCGAAAACAGGTGGCGAGTTCACCCTCATCGAAGACTATGGCCACCACCCTGTGGAAGTGGCTGCTACGTTGGCAGCGGCGCGTGGTGCATTCCCAGGACGTCGATTGGTGTTGGCTTTCCAGCCGCACCGCTACACCCGAACGCGCGATTGCTTTGAAGACTTCGTGGAAGTCATGGGCCGTGCCGATGTGTTGTGGTTATCCGAAATTTACGCCGCAGGCGAAACGCCGATTGCGGCGGCCGATGGCCGCGCACTGTCGCGTGCCATGCGTGTGGCAGGCCACGAAGCTTTGGTGTTCGTGGATGACATTCAAAAAATGGCCCAGGTCATTGCCGACAACGCCCAAGCGGGCGATGTGGTGATGTGCATGGGCGCAGGGTCGATTGGCCAAGTGCCAGCCAAAGTGCTGGAGTTGGTGCAACAACGTCAGAGCTGAGAAGTGGTGAAAGAGATGAGCTTCAATATTCAAACCGCCAAAGTCGCTGTGCTGACCGGTGGCCTGTCTGCCGAACGCGATGTGTCCATCATGTCGGGCACGGGCGTGCTGCAAGCGCTGCAGAGCAAAGGTGTGAACGCGCATGCGTTTGATCCTGCTCAGCGTAGCTTGGATGAACTCAAGCGCGAGGGTTACACACACGCCTTCATCGCGCTGCATGGCCGCTATGGTGAAGACGGTGCCGTGCAAGGTGCGTTGGAGTTGCTGGGCATTCCCTACACCGGCTCAGGCGTGATGGCCTCTGCGATGGCGATGGACAAAGTGATGACCAAGCGCGTGTGGAGTGCTGTGGGTTTGTCGACACCGGGCTATGTGTGGTTGTCACCCGAAGACCAAACGGCAGACAACATCAATGCCATTCCAGCGAAGTTGGGCTTGCCTCTGATTGTCAAACCACCACGTGAAGGCTCATCGATTGGCATGAGCAAAGTCACGCATGCGAGCGAGATCCAAGCTGCGGCTCAGTTGGCCACCCAATACGACCCTGATTTGTTGGCAGAAGAATTCATCACCGGTGAAGAGCTGACATGTCCGATCTTGGGCAACGGCCCAAATGCCCGTGCTTTGCCTGTGGTGCGCATTGCAGCGCCCGATGGTGCGTATGACTACAACAACAAGTACTTCACAGACGATGTGAAGTACCACTGCCCCAGCGGTTTACCTGAGGCCGAAGAGCAAGAGATTCAACGTTTGGTGGTGGCTGCGTACCGCGCATTGGGTTGCCGTGGCTGGGGGCGTGCTGACATCATGTTGCGCGCGTCGGACCGCAAGCCGTTCTTGCTGGAGATGAACACATCGCCCGGCATGACCAGCCATTCTTTGGTACCCATGTCTGCACGTGCAGCGGGCATCAGCTACGAAGACCTGTGCTTGATGTTGCTTGAGAGTGCGACGCTTGATCACCCCGGAGGTCCGAAAGCGGTATGACCTCGCGCTACACCCACATGCGACCCCGTCCTGAGGTGAATGCCTCGGTGCAGGTGCCGCTCGACGTCAAGCTCATGCACATGGCGGCTTCGCTCATGTTCGTGGGCTTGGTCGTGGGTGCATTGGTGGCCGGTGTGTGGGCCTTGGTGCAGTTGCCAGCCTTTGCGCTGCGCGGCATCACGGTGTTGGGCGATGTGGAACACAACAACGAAGTGACCTTGCGTGCCAATGTGGTGACCAAGTTCACAGGCAATTTCTTCACGGCCGATTTGGGCCGTGTGCGCAGTGCGTTTGAGAGCGTGCCTTGGGTGCGCTTGGCTTCGGTGCAACGTGAGTTCCCCAACCGTTTGCGCGTGACCTTGCAAGAACACAAGCCGGTGGCTTATTGGGGTGACGACGGCGATCAACGCATGGTCAACAGTTTTGGTGAAGTGTTTGAAGCCAATGTGGGCGATTTGGATGAAGACAAGATGCCCCGTTTGAGTGGGCCAGACAGTCAATCGCAACAGGTGTTGCAAATGTATTTGGCATTGCAGCCCGCGTTCAAAGTGTTGAACTTGCCTGTCGACAGTTTGGCCTTGACCGATCGCGGCAGCTGGCGTGCCAAGTTGGTACATGGCGCGGTGATCGAGTTGGGACGGGGTGGCGTGGAAGACGTGATTGCGCGTGTGCAGCGCTTGTCGCAAACACTGGCGCAAGTGACAAATAAATTGGGCCGCAAAGTGACGGCGATTGAATCGGCGGATTTGCGACACGACAACGGTTATGCGCTTCGTTTGCGCGGTGTGAGCACGCAAGACGTGTCCAACAAACGCTAACGAGCACAGAGAGAAGTAGAGAAAGAACGAGGCTGTTATGGCAAAAGATTACAAAGAACTGGTGGTCGGCTTAGACATTGGCACAGCCAAGGTCATGGTGGTCGTGGCCGAAGTGTTGCCCGATGGTGAGCTCAAGCTCGCAGGCCTTGGCGTGGCGCCTAGCAATGGTTTGAAACGTGGCGTGGTGGTCAACATCGATGCCACAGTGCAAAGCATTCAGCAAGCGCTGAAAGAAGCCGAGTTCATGGCGGATTGCAAAATCACGAACGTCTACACCGGCATCACTGGCAGCCACATTCGCGGCATCAACTCCACTGGCATGGTGGCGGTGAAAGACAAAGAAGTCACCGCAGCCGATGTGGCCCGAGTGGTGGAAACAGCCAAAGCCATCAACATCTCAACCGACCAACGTTTGTTGCTGGTGCAGCCGCAAGAATTTGTGATCGACGGGCAAGACGTGCGCGAACCCATTGGCATGAGTGGCATCCGCTTGGAATCCAAAGTGCACATCGTCACCGGTGCGCAAAGTGCGGCTGAAAACATCATCAAGTGCGTGCGTCGTTGCGGTTTGGATGTAGACCGCTTGATGCTCAATCCATTGGCGTCGAGCATGTCAGTGCTGACCGATGACGAGCGTGAGTTGGGCGTGGCCTTGGTCGACATTGGTGCAGGCACGACGGATGTGGCCATCTTCACCAATGGTGCGATTCGTCACACAGCGGTGATTCCAATCGCGGGTGACTTGATCACCAGTGACATCGCCATGGCTTTGCGTACACCCACCAAAGACGCAGAAGAAATCAAGATTGAATCAGGTTACGCCAAACAGTTGTTGGCCGATCCAGACATTCAAGTGGAAGTGCCCGGCCTCGGCGACCGCACACCACGCATGTTGAGCCGCCAAGCGCTGGCCGGTGTGATTGAGCCCCGTGTAGAAGAAATCTTCTCGCTCGTGCAGCAAGTCATTCGCGACTCTGGCTACGAAGAAGTGTTGTCGTCGGGCATTGTTCTCACAGGCGGTAGCGCCGTGATGCCGGGCATGGTGGAGTTGGGTGAAGACATTTTCTTGAAGCCCGTGCGCCGTGGCGTGCCACAGTACAACAGCGCCTTGGCTGACATGGTGGCGCAGCCCCGTGCAGCCACCGTGATGGGCTTGTTGGCTGAAGCCGGCGTGGACCGTCAACGCGGCTTCAAAGTTTCACAAAAGAGTGGCTCCGTCAATTCGTTGATGGACAGCCTCAAAAATTGGTTTGTGGGGAATTTCTAACCATGATTCCACACACCTTGCTTTACCTCGCACGCGGCAGTCCGCCGCAACGACCGCACAGGCATCGACGATGTCGATTCTGTGCTGCCAACGCGCCACCCTCATAGAAGGAGCGCGATGAACCAAAAGCAAAAAACAAATTACTTAGGCAACTGCAAAATTTTTAGATTAGGAGAAACATCATGAGCATCGAAATGATCGAAGTTGAAGCATTCAACTCAGGCACCCAAATTAAAGTCATTGGCGTGGGTGGCGGCGGCGGTAACGCTGTGGAACACATGATCAGCTCTGGCGTTCAAGGCGTGGAGTTCGTTTGCGCGAACACCGACGCACAAGCCCTGCGCGTGAGCAATGCGCACAAAGTGATTCAACTGGGCTCGACAGGTCTGGGCGCTGGTAGCAAGCCAGAGCGCGGCCGTGAAGCGGCTGAAGCGGCGATTGACGACATCCGCATCGCCCTCGAAGGCACCAACATGTTGTTTGTGACGGCCGGTATGGGCGGCGGCACAGGCACAGGCGCTGCGCCTGTGGTGGCGCGTGTGGCACGTGAAATGGGTATCTTGACCGTGGGCGTGGTGACCAAGCCTTTCGAATTCGAAGGCAGCCGTCGCATGAACAACGCCGAGACAGGTTTGGCCGAACTCGAAGCCAACGTGGACTCACTGATCGTGGTGTTGAACGAAAAACTGATGGATGTGTTGGGTGAAGACGCCAGCCAAGACGAAGCCTTTGCATTTGCCAACGACGTGTTGAAAAACTCGGTCGGCGGTATTGCTGAGATCATCAACGTCGAAGCTTTGGTGAACGTCGACTTTGAAGACGTGCGCACCGTGATGAGCGAAACCGGCAAAGCCATGATGGGTACTGCTGTGGCCAACGGCCCAGACCGTGCACGCATCGCCGCTGAACAAGCCGTGGCTTGCCCATTGCTCGAAGGTGTGGACATGTCAGGTGCCAAGGGTGTGTTGGTGTTGATCACCGCAGCCAAGGGCGGCTTGAAGTTGTCCGAGTCTCGCGAAGCGATGAACACGATCCGCAAGTTCGCTTCACCCGATGCACACGTGATTTACGGTACGGCATACGACGAAAACTTGGGCGACCAAATTCGTGTCACCGTGGTGGCCACAGGTTTGGCTGGCAGCCGCCGCGCGGCCCCTCAGTTGCAAGTGTTGCGCACAGGTACAGATGGCGTGGGCTTCCCCACCACACAAGCCAACAACGCATCTCCCGCAGGTGTGTTGGCTGCTGCCACGGGTGGTTTGGCTGGTTTGGCTGCAGGCTTCGGCATGGGCTCAACCGCTGGACAACCTAACTACGATGCGATGACTGCACCTGCCGTCTTCCGCAACAACCGTACTTCTGCTGCAGCCAAGGTGGATGCCTTGTCTTCTGGCGGTATGGACGACTACGAAATCCCAGCCTTCTTGCGCAAGCAAGCAGATTGAGATTCATTAATCACTGCGATTAAATAAGTGAATCACCTTTTCGGAGGGGATTCACTAAAATCTCACTGTGCTTAAACAAAGAACCCTTCAATCCCTCACCAAAGCGGTGGGTGTTGGTCTTCACAGCGGTCAACGCGTGGAACTGACACTGCGCCCTGCGCAACCCGACACGGGCATCGTGTTTCGTCGGGTGGATTTGCCGCAGCCTGTCGATATTCCCATCACCGCCACGGCGGTGACGGATACGCGCTTGGCGTCGACCATCTCCAATGGCGGAGCGAAGGTGTTTACCGTCGAGCATTTGATGTCGGCTTGCGCAGGCCTAGGCATTGATAACCTCTACATCGACATCACGGCAGAAGAAGTGCCGATCCTTGACGGCTCGGCTTCTTCGTTTGTGTTTTTGTTGCAAAGCGCTGGCATCGTGGAGCAAAACGCGCCCAAGCGGTTCATCCGTGTCTTGAAGACGGTGGAAGTGCGTGAAGGTGAGGGTGCCAATGTGAAGTGGGCGCGACTAGATCCGCACCACGGCTACAAGCTCAGCTTTGAAATTGATTTCCGTCACCCTGCGGTTGATTCGACTGGCCAAAGCGTGGTGTTCGACATGGACACCGATGTGTACACCCGTGACATTGCACGCGCCCGTACCTTTGGCTTCACGCGTGACGTGGAAATGATGCGTGCCAACGGCCTCGCATTAGGCGGTGGTTTGGATAATGCCATCGTGATGGATGACTACAAGGTTTTGAACAGCGATGGCCTGCGCTATGACGATGAATTTGTGAAACACAAAATTCTCGATGCGATGGGCGACTTGTATTTGATTGGCAAGCCGTTGTTGGCGTCATATGTGGCTTTCCGCTCAGGACATGCGATGAATAACTTGCTGTTACGCGAGTTGCTCAGTCAGCCTGATGCCTATGAAGTCGTCACCTTCGACGATGCACGCAAAGCGCCTCCAGGTTTGGCGCAGCTTGCGCCTGCTTGGTAACTTTGAAATAACTTATGCCAGCGAGGCGCGTGCTGGAGTGAGATAACAGATGTATCACATTCCCACGGCTTACCTCATCATTGGCTTACTCTATATTTTTCTTCCCATCGTAGTCTGGTTGGTGCTCAAGCACCAAGCGTCTGAAACCGTTTGGCTCTGGTGTATGGGCGGTGGCGTTTTGGCTACCGGTATGTTGCTGATTGCGGCCAGAGCCGTGTTGCCATTGTGGTTGACCTATTCCGTTGCCAACATCTTTTCTTGGATCGGTATCTTGATGCAAGCGACGGCCTTGCGTCATGCGCTTCAAAAAAAATGGGAAGTGAAGTGGTCAACTTTATGGGTTGTCGTTTGGGCTATAGGGTTCGAGTACTTTCGAGTCGTTCTGCAAGATGCTGCGTTACGCTTTTCGTGGGCGACAGCATTGTTCGTCGGTGCCTTTTCATACATTGCTTATTTATCGTGGCAAATATCTGCCAAATTCGTTTTGAAAAGCGGGCGTTGGTTGGCTGTGGTGTATGTCTTGGCTGCGCTTGCACTGCTGATTCGAATGGTTCGCGTGCTGTTGGGTTTGGCTGAGCCTGATGTCGTGGCACAAGGCATTGACAGCGTCTTGACTGTGATCAGTGGCTTGTTGATATCAGTCATCGGCAGCTTCACATTTGTGAGCATGTTTTTAGAGCGTGCCAGCAAGCGCGAAATTGTCGACACCGAAAAACGCGTTCGCCAAGAAGAAAGCGCGCGACTGGGTGAGCAAATTGCACAGCTTGAACGGCAACGTACTTTAGGGGCAATGTCGTACTCGTTTGCCCATGAGTTCAGTCAGCCACTCACGGCCATCTTGATGGATACCCAAGCCATAAAAAATAGCTTGTCAGAAACCCCACCAAATATCAAACACGTGGTGGAATCTGTAGCGGATGTTGAGCGAAGCGCCAATCGAACCGTGCAATTGGTCGAACGTATTCGCAGTTTCGTGCGTCCCACACATGGTGTGTATGACCATGTAGACATGAAGGCGCTGGTACGCGATGTTCAGCACTTGCTAGCGTATGAAATACGACAGCAAAGCATAGAGTTTGAGTGGGATTTTGATGACACCGCATGCCTGGTGTACGGCGACAAAATTCAGCTTTCACAAATCGTGCTCAATGTGTATCGCAATGCGATACAAGCCATGGCGGATTGCGCAGAGCACAAAATTTTTGTCGCTTTAGGTCGTGAAGATCAGCGTGTGGTTTTGCGAGTTCATGACTGTGGCCTTGGCCTAGATGATTCGATCAAAGACAAAGTGGGGCAACCTTTTTTCACAACGAAGAGTGATGGCTTAGGTGTGGGGTTGTCGATCTCAAGAACCATTGCAGAAATGCACAATGGCAGTCTGAGTATCACCAATGCGCTGGATGGTGGCGCTTTGGTTGAACTGAATTTGCCAGCTGTCGAGTGCTGAAAAAGAATCAGCGACTGCGCCCACTTTTGTACATGCCGCTGGTACTGCGTTGCAGTTCGGTGGCGGCAGCGAGCTTAGCCATCGAGTGACCTGCGTGTGCATGTGTGATGGCAATGCCCAACGCATCGGCAGCATCAGGTCCAGGCAGACCTGGCAGATTGAGCAAGCGCTTCACCATTTCTTGCACTTGTTCTTTCTTAGCAAGGCCGTGTCCTGCAACAGCTTGTTTCATTTGCAGTGCTGTGTATTCAGCGACAGGTAAATTGCATGTAGCCAAGGCAGTGATGCAAGCGCCTCGTGCTTGTCCTAGTAACAGAGTGGCTTGTGGGTTGACGTTGACAAACACAATTTCAACGGCCGAGGTTTCGGGTTTGTAACGGTTGACCACTTCGTGAATGCCATCAAACAAAACTTTCAAACGTTCAGCTAAATTTCCTTGGGCTTCTTTGTTGGTTTTGATGGTGCCGCTGGCGACATACAGCAGTTGATTGCCGTGTTTTTCTACCACGCCAAAGCCGGTGGTTCGCAAGCCGGGGTCAATGCCAAGAATGCGCATTTACGGTAGCCGCGCACTGTCCATGCGCATCAAAATAATTTCAGTTCGGCCTGAGAGATATTCAGACTGTGGAAACTTTTGGTAGTGCTTGGGCCGTGGCAGCATCACAGCCAAACGGCCAGCTTCCCAGGGTGTGAGTTGTGAAGCAGGCTTTTGAAAGTAATGCTGTGCAGCAGCTTCTGCGCCAAAAATGCCTTCACCCCATTCCACATGGTTGAGGTAAATCTCGAGGATGCGTTGTTTACCCAGTAAACCTTCGAGCATCAAGGTCAGCACAAACTCCTGGCCTTTGCGGATGAAGGTGCGCTCGCCGGACAGAAATAAATTCTTCGCCAGTTGCTGCGTGATGGTGGAGCCGCCAACGACTTTTGGGGCCGCTTTGCCTTGCGCTTTTTTGCTGGCCTGTAGTTCTGCTTTGGCGTTTTTGGCCCATGCCTTTTCAATCGCATCCCATTGCACGCCGTCGTGCTGCGCAAAGATGTCGTCTTCAGACGCAATCACCGCGCGTTTGAGGTGGTTAGAAATTTGAGAATAGGGCACCCAGTCTTGTCGCCAACGCAAACGGTCTTTGGTGTTGACGATGCGCCAAGCTTCAGAGCGTTCGAATGCGGTGGATTCAGGCGCCACACGCGCCATCACGGCAATGCGGGCTAAAAAGAAAACTTGCAGACTTAACCAAGCCACCAGCACGAGTAGTAACCAACGCAGCCAAGGTCGAAGGCGTGGAGTGTTCATCGCGCTTCGCCGCCTTTGGTTTGCAAGGTGTTGTCACGGCTGAAGATGAATCGCGATACCACGGCCAACTGATCAGCCTGCTTGCGCATCTCTTCGGTGAATTCGCCAAACGGACCCGCCGCCGTGGCAATGGCTTGGGCGCGGCGATCGAGGTCAGCCAAGCCCGAGCTTTGCACCACCTCTGTGGCGAGCACGCGGCCATCGGTGTTGACCGTGATGATCATGGTCAATTCGCCGTAGAGTTTTTGCCCACTGTTGGTGGCAGGAAAGTATCGTGTGCCTCGGTCTTCAATCTTGCGACGCAAGGTGTCGTAGTACAGCGCGTAAGCCACTTGTTTGGTGGCGGGGCTCACGTAGTGCTTGCGGGGACGTGCGTTGTCTTGGTTGATGCGTTGTTCAATCTCGGCCAAGAGCTTGAGCAGTTGGCGACGTTTTTGTTCGATCGTTTCTCGCTCGGCTTGAGATTTTTGTGGTTGTGGTGGTGGTAACTGGGCGAGTAAGTTCTTCACTTGCGCCAATAGCAACGATTGCTCTTTGCGCATCGCAGCGACTTGGCGCTGCATGGATTCGGTCATCTCACCCACCGATGTGGTGGCTGCTGTTGGCAAGGGTGATGCGGCACGCCCTTCTTTGAGCTCGCCACCACCCGCCAATTGGGTTTGTGCCAAGGCCTGTGCTTTGTCTGGCGCATCGGCTTTTGCGCGTGTGTTGACCAAAATCACGTCCAGCGGTGCATCGCTGAAGAGTCGGTCAAAGCGCTCAGGGGCTGCAATGCGCAAAGTCAGCAATACGCCATGACACACGAATGAGATGAACAAGGCTTTTTGCAACCTTGACCAGTTTCGCCATGACAAACGCGAGAGCATCACGCAGCGGTTCCTTCCGTCGTGGGTGCCTCGTTCACGTCCATGGCCAACGCAATAGGCCCAGCTGCGCTGTCGTCTTCGTCGTCGTTCATTTCAGCTTCTTCGGCACTCGAGGGGGCATCGACCTCCAGCACGTGCAGCAGATGGCCGCTGATGTCGAGGCTGATGTCATCAATTTCACTCAAGCGCAGTTGCACATGGGCGCCACGCGGCAGATCACCACTGCCGAACACGGGCAAGACCAACGGTAAGTCATCGGCACGTGCCATCGGTGTTTGGCCTGGGAAGGCTTTGAACACGGTGGCGCTGAGTTCGGTGATGTTGTGTTGCTTCAAATACTGCAGTGTCCAGAAACGTTCCATGCCGTTTTGGTAGGCGTTGTACGCACCATAGGCGCCATCGAACGCAGAGATGATGGAGAACAGTTCTGCATCTTTAGGCTTGAACGGTGCAGCCAAAGCCGCTGTGCTGCCGTGCTTGGCGCATGCAATGATTTGCCATTGGTTGACGAGGTCGGTGTAGCGACGCAAGGGTGAGGTGCTCCATGCGTAGCTAGGCACGCCAATGCCGGCGTGCGGCAAAGCCTTGGTGCCCATGCGCACTTTGACGCCGGGCAGCAAGCTGGCTTGGCTGCGGTAAATGCCGGGAACGCCGAGTTCGGCCATCCAGTTGCCCCATGTGCTGTTGGCCAAAATCATGGCTTCAGCCACCATCAAGTCCAGCGGAGCGCCACGTTGGCGGATGCTGATCTGCACTTGCTCGTCGCCTGTGGGCGTTGCGCCGTTGTTGCCAACGAGGCGGAAGTTGTAATCAGGGCGGTTGAAGTTTTCGGGCTTGCCACGCACCACTTCGCGCTGGGCTTTGAGGTGTTGGGCCAAGCGAAACATGAAGGCCAGTTGTGCCCGTGGCATCGCGGGCTCGGCCACGCCAGCGGCGTGCGTGAAGCTGTCGTCGTTCAGCCAAGCTTCGGTGACGATGGCATCGAGTTGGTCGTGGCGCAAGTTGGCAGCAATCGGCACACGCTCCACACGGGTCTCGGTGTTTTGCAGCGCGAGCGTACTTTCGTCAAACGTGGCATATAACGACACTGCTGGGCAATCACGACCTTCTTGCAAGGTGTAGGTTTGCACTACTTCGTCGGGCAGCATGGTGATTTTGTAGCCCGGCATGTAGACGGTGGACAAGCGCTGGCGGCCCAATTGGTCAATCGCGTCACCGGGCTTCAATGCCAGAGCTGGCGCAGCGATGTGAATGCCCAGCGTGACGGCGCCCGTGCCCAAGCCTTCTACAGACAAAGCATCGTCAATCTCGGTGGTTTGCGAGTCATCAATTGAGTAGGCCTGCACATGGGCCAGCGGCAATTCGTCCGCAATGGCGGGGGCTTGCAAATTAGGAAAGCCTGTTCCCTTAGGGAAGTTGTCAAACAAAAAACGTTGCCAATGGAACTGGTAGGCAGAGTTGATCGCACCTGCTTTTTGCAGCAAGGCGAGTGGTGCGGTTTGTGTGGCGCGAGCGGCTTCGACCACGGCTTTGTATTCGGGCGCATTCTTGTCGGGCTTGAACAAGATTTTGTAGAGCTGCGTTTGAATCGGCGCAGGGCAAGTGCCTTGGCTCAACTCGGCTGCCCAGCTTTCAATTTGCGCTTGGATTTGCTTTTTCTTTTCGATACCAGCCAGTGCTTGGGCAATCACCTCGGCTGAGGCTTTCTTGAAGCGACCTTTGCCAGCGCGGCGGAAGTAATGCGGTGCTTCGTACAAGCGAAACAGCGCAGCTGTTTGTTCGGTCAGGGTGGCTTGTGCGCTGAAATATTCGCGGGCGAGGTCGGCAAAACCAAACTCATCTTCAGGGGCAAATTCCCAAGCGAGGTCGAGTTCGATGGTGGCGCTCAAGGCCTGTGCATCACGCATCAGGTCGGCGGGCGAGGGCTTCTCAAACTTGAGCAGCAAATTGGCGGCCTTGATCTTGACCCGTTTGCCGGATTCCAACTCGATTTGGGCCGAGCTTTCCGCTTCGGAGAGGATGCGGCCCGTCTGGAATTTTCCAGCTTCTTCAAACAATGCGTACATACATGCAATTGTCCCATGCTCAGCCGGTGTACCGCCTTAAGGTGCTGTCTGTAAATCTAGAAAATCCAATAGCTGCGGCAGGTAGGCTTCAAAGTTGCTGATGGCGTGGTCACCGCCTTCTATTACGACTTGATGTGAGCCAGGATAGCGGGCTGTCATTTCGCGCCAGTCCAGCACTTCGTCGCCTTTGGCAATCAGCGCCCATACAAGGTCGGGGTGCGGCAAGGGGCCAACTTTTAGAGCGCGTAATTCGTCGACAAACTCAGGGGCGAAGTAAAACCGCTCAGCAGGGTCGTGCCATGCGGTTTGTTCGCCGATGTATTTGGCCAAATCACGCGCAGGATCGATGGCAGGGTTGAGCAGCACCGCTTTGCAACCACGTTGGGTCGCCAGCCATGTGGCGTAGAAGCCGCCTAGTGACGAGCCGATCACAGTCATGCGGTGTGCGGGCCACTGCGCCGTGCCCTGCGCAATCAAGGCCGCAGCGGCTTGGGGTGATGGCGGCAGTTGTGGGCACCACCAAGTGATGTGTGGAAACTTAGAGGCCATGATGGCCGCCATTTGTCGTGCTTTGGTGGACTGAGGTGACGAACGAAACCCATGCAAATACAGCACATGGGTGGTGGGCGAATGCGTCCCTGAGGGCGAGATGGGCATGGTCATGCCGAATGCTAGCAGTCACCTGAAGGAGGGCCCACAACAGGGGATAATCTGGCACATGCCCACCGTCATTCACAAACCCAGTCCCTTTCAGCGTTTGATGCCTTTGCTCAAAGGTTTTGATGGTCCGTTGGCGTTTGGTATTTTCATGTTGGCGTGTGCGGGCTTATTGACCATGTATTCGTCTGGTTTTGCCAATGGCGCACGTTTCTTCGACCATGGGCGCAACATGATGATTGCGGGCTTCATCATGTTTGTGGTGGCTCAAATTCCACCGCAGCGTTTGATGGCATTTGCCGTGCCGCTCTACACCGTGGGCGTTGCGCTGTTGGTGGCAGTGGCTTTGTTTGGTTTGACCAAAAAGGGCGCACGTCGTTGGCTCAATGTGGGCGTGGTCATTCAACCCAGTGAGATCATGAAAATTGCCATGCCACTGATGTTGGCATGGTGGTTCCAAAAGCGTGAAGGCCAGTTGCGACCACTCGACTTTTTAGTGGCGGGTTTGTTGCTGATGGTGCCCGTGGGCTTGATCGTGCGTCAGCCAGATTTAGGCACAGCGATTCTGGTGTTGTCCGCTGGCATGGCCGTGATTTTCTTTGCGGGCCTGAGCTGGTGGCTCATCGTGCCGCCCATCCTCATGGGGGTAGTTGGTGTGGGATTGGTGGTGTGGTTTGAGCCGACCTTGTGCGCCGATGGTTTCCGCTGGCCCATCTTGCATGACTACCAACAGCAACGCATTTGTACCTTGCTAGACCCGTCGCGAGATCCTTTGGGTAAGGGCTTTCACATCATCCAAGGCATGATTGCGATTGGCTCCGGCGGTTTCTGGGGCAAGGGCTTTATGCAAGGCACGCAAACCCATTTGGATTTCATTCCTGAGCGCACCACCGACTTTGTGTTTGCAGCGTTTGGTGAAGAGTTTGGTTTGATCGGTAACTTGATGCTGATCGCGGCCTTCATCTTTTTGATTCTGCGTGGCTTGGCCATTGCGGTGGAGGGCCCGACGTTGTTTGCCCGTTTGTTGGCGGGTAGTGTGACCTTGAGCTTCTTCATTTACGCCTTTGTGAACATGGGCATGGTCAGTGGCATGTTGCCTGTGGTGGGCGTGCCGTTGCCCTTCATCAGTTATGGCGGCACAGCCATGGTGACGCTGGGGCTAGGCTTAGGGATATTGATGTCGGTGGCCAAGGCCAAACAGTTGGTGCAGTCATAATTCGCGCATGATTTCACGCGAACCCACCCTTGAGCGATTGGCCATTGCCCGTCAACTGTTGTTAGAGCCATTCGGTTTGGACGAAACCGACTTGGCCAAAACATTGGCCGAAATCAAAGCGCACAAAGTTGACGAAGCCGATTTGTACTTTCAATACACCCGTGCCGAAGGCTGGAGTTTGGAAGAGGGTATTGTCAAAACGGGCTCCTTCAGCATTGACCAAGGCGTTGGCGTGCGCGCGGTGAGCGGTGAGAAAACAGCCTTTGCGTATTCCGACGATATTTCCAAAGCCTCCTTGATGGACGCTGCTCGCACCGTGCGCGCCATTGGCGCAGCCGCCAAAGGCGGTCGTGTGAAAGTGCCCACGCGCAAAGTGGCATCGAGCCGCTCTTTGTATGGTGGTTTGGATCCCATCTCTTCACTCAACAGCACTGAAAAGGTCGAACTGTTGGGTCGTGTGGAGCAAATGGCCCGCGCCAAAGACCCGCGTGTGATTCAGGTGATGGCCGGTTTGGCCAGTGAATATGACGTGGTGATGGTGGTGCGTGCCGATGGCACTTTGGCCGCTGATGTGCGCCCCCTCGTGCGTCTGAGCGTGACCGTGATTGCCGAACAAAACGGCCGTCGCGAAGTGGGCTCTGCCGGTGGCGGTGGTCGTTTTGGTTTGGACCATTTCGATGACGCACTGGCGCAAAGCTATGTGGACGACGCCGTGCAATGTGCACTCACCAATCTTGATGCACGTCCAGCGCCTGCTGGAGAAATGAGCGTGGTGTTGGGCCCAGGTTGGCCCGGTATCTTGTTGCACGAAGCCATCGGCCACGGTTTGGAAGGTGACTTCAACCGTAAGGGCTCTAGCGCATTCAGTGGTCGCATTGGCCAACGCGTGGCCGCCAAAGGCGTGACCGTGTTGGATGACGGCACGATTCCTGATCGTCGTGGCTCACTCAATGTGGACGACGAAGGCAACCCCAGCCAACGCAATGTGTTGATTGAAGACGGCATCTTGAAGGGCTACATCCAAGACGGCATGAATGCCCGCTTGATGGGCGTGAAGCCCACAGGCAATGGCCGCCGCGAAAGCTATGCCCATGTGCCCATGCCTCGCATGACCAACACCTACATGTTGGGCGGTGACAAATCGCCAGAAGAAATTGTGTCTAGCCTCAAGAAAGGTTTGTACGCCGTGAACTTCGGTGGTGGTCAAGTGGACATCACCTCAGGCAAGTTTGTGTTCTCGGCATCTCAAGCGTTTTGGGTGGAGAACGGCAAAATTCAGTACCCCGTCAAAGGCGCGACCTTGGTGGGCAATGGTCCCGATGCATTGACGCGCGTGAGCTTGATTGGCAACGACATGAAGCTTGACCCAGGCGTGGGCACTTGCGGCAAAGAAGGGCAGAGCGTGCCAGTGGGTGTGGGGCAGCCTACTTTGCGTATTGATGGTTTGACTGTGGGTGGAACGGCATAAATGCCGAGGGCGGAACAGCCTAAAGGCGGTGGGTGAAACCGCGTAAACCCTAGCCACTTGTCAGCAAACTGGCAGAATCTCTGTGCTACATTCCAATCCATGAATTCAGCCCGTTTTTACTTTGCTTACTTTTTTATCTCACGCCCCCACGGCGGTCGAGAGATCTGAACGTAGCCCAAACGCTCTGAACTCCCAAACCAACCGCCGGACCCCCGGCGGTTTTTTTTTTGCCAAATTCTTAAATCACTTTTTTCAAACTTCAGGACGAAACCATGAAAACGAACACCAGTTATCCAAGCCACGTTGAACACACCAGTCAAACCGACGATCAACGTATCAAGGACATCACCGTGCTGCCTCCTCCCGAACATTTGATTCGCTTCTTCCCCATTCAAGGCTCGCCTGTTGAGAAGCTGATTACCAAGACACGCAAAACCATCCACAACATCATGCACGGCAGCGATGACCGTCTGCTGGTGGTGATTGGCCCATGCTCGATCCACGACCCTGCTGCTGCAATTGACTATGCGCGTCGCTTGCAACCGTTGCGCGAGAAGTACGCCGACACCTTGGAAATTGTCATGCGCGTGTACTTCGAAAAACCACGCACGACCGTGGGCTGGAAAGGGTTGATCAACGACCCGTACTTGGATGAGAGCTACCGCATCGACGAAGGCCTGCGCATTGCACGTCAGCTGCTGATTGAAATCAACCGCTTGGGTTTGCCTGCGGGCAGCGAGTTCTTGGATGCCATCAGCCCGCAATACATTGGGGACTTGATTTCGTGGGGCGCGATTGGGGCGCGCACGACTGAGAGCCAAGTGCACCGCGAATTGGCCTCTGGTATTTCTGCACCTATCGGTTTCAAAAACGGCACCGATGGCAACATCAAAATCGCGACTGATGCGATTCAAGCCGCTGCTGGCGCACATCACTTCTTATCAGTGCACAAAAACGGCCAAGTGGCGATTGTGCAAACGAAGGGCAACAAAGACTGTCACGTGATTTTGCGCGGCGGCAAAACGCCCAACTACGACGCAGCCAGTGTGACTGCTGCTTGCGAAGAGTTGGCCAAAGCCAAACTGCCTGCTTCATTGATGGTGGACTGCAGCCACGCCAACAGCAGCAAGCAGCACGAGCGTCAGTTGGTGGTGGCCAAAGACATCGCTGATCAAATCAGCGGTGGTTCAAACCAAGTGTTTGGCGTGATGATTGAAAGCCACATTCACGGTGGCGCTCAAAAGTTCACGCCAGGTAAGGACGATGTGTCTAAGCTGGAATATGGCAAGAGCATCACCGATGCGTGCTTGGATTGGGATGACTCTGTGGCTTCGTTGGACGTGTTGTCTGAGGCTGTAGCGGTGCGTCGCAAGCGTTCGTGATTTTTGGTTGACTCGGCGTTTTGTGGTTCGGAAGATTTCGCACGAACTGATGGGCATTGGAGTCGCCGAACTGCGAAGCAGGAGCCCCTGCAATAACAGTTGGCACGCGCACGCTCAGCACGCAGAGTGGTCAGTGCCTGATACGGCACCATCACGGCCCGCAGGGACGTTAAGCCGTGTCAGGTGCTGGCCGCTCTGTGTGCGTACGAGAGAAACAAGTAGCAACACGCACACAAGCAGCAATAGAAGAAGAGAAGTTACGAACCCAAAGCAGCCAGCAACTTCGCGTGAATCCCACCAAAGCCACCATTGCTCATGCACAGCACATGGTCACCCGCTTGCGCTGCAGCCACCACTTGTGCAATGACTTCATCCACAGACCCCGCCACTGAAGCCCGCGCTCCCATGGGCGACAACGCGTCGACGGCGTCCCAGTCCAAACCACCGGAGTGACAAAACGCGAGGTCTGCGTCTTCCAAACTCCAAGGCAGTTGCGACTTCATCGTGCCTAGCTTCATTGTGTTGCTACGAGGCTCAAACACCGCCAAGATGCGCGCGTTCGCCCCCACTTTGCGGCGTAGACCGTCGACCGTGGTGCGAATGGCGGTGGGGTGGTGTGCGAAGTCGTCGTACACCGTGATGTCGCCCCCAGCGCGTGGCACAGTGCCGCGCACTTCCATGCGGCGGCGCACGTTTTGAAACTCGGTCAAAGAGGCAGCAGCTTGTGCGGGGGATACGCCCAAGTGTTCAGCAGCCGCGATGGCAGCCAAGGCGTTGAGCTGGTTGTGCACGCCGGTGATGTCCCATTGCACGCGGCCCACTTCTTGGCCGTGGTGCAGTACTGCAAAGTTGTCTGGCTCACCTTGCACAGACCAGCCTTCTAAGCCTGTGGCTTTGGCACTCACACCAAACTTGGCCACACCGCTCCAGCAGCCTTGGTCCAGCACGCGTTGCAAGCTCTCTTCATCGGCATTGACCACCACACGGCCACTGCCGGGCACAGTGCGCACCAAGTGGTGGAACTGGCGCTCGATGGCGGCGAGGTTGTCAAAGATATCGGCGTGGTCGAACTCGAGGTTGTTGAGAATCGCTGTGCGCGGGTGGTAGTGCACAAACTTGCTGCGCTTGTCGAAGAAGGCGGTGTCGTACTCATCGGCTTCAATCACGAAGGGCGTGCGTTTGTGTGCAGCCACATCGGCCGGTGAGCTCAAACGTCCCAAGCGGGCCGACACGCCAAAGTTCATGGGCACGCCGCCCACTAAGAAGCCGGGCTCCAAGCCCGCTGCTTGAAGAATCCAAGCGAGCATCGAGGTGGTGGTCGTTTTGCCGTGTGTGCCAGCCACAGCCAGCACGTGACGGGGTTGGCTCGGGTGGTGCAACACGTGCTCTGCCAGCCATTGCGGGCCGCTGGTGTAAGTGGCGCCGCTTTCCAAAATGGCTTCCATCAGCGGGAACTTTGGGCTGCCGTTGGCTAGGCGTGCGCGTGAGACCACGTTGCCAATCACGTACACATCGGGCTTCAAAGCCATTTGGTCAGCACCAAAGCCTTCCATGAGTTCAATGCCCAAGGCACGCAGTTGGTCGCTCATGGGCGGGTAGACACCCGCATCGCAACCCGTGACCTTATGACCCGCTTCACGTGCCAACGCAGCCAGTCCACCCATGAACGTGCCGCAAATTCCCAAAATATGTATATGCATCCACCCATTTTAGGAGGGTGTTTCGGGTGCGCTAGAGCGGCTTGGTCTGGGTGGCCCCACAATCGCGTCTATATGAATACGGTTCAAGAAGAAATTGCAGCCACGGCGGCGCGCATGGTGGTGGAAGAGGGGCTGGAATACGGTCCTGCCAAACGCCGTGCGGTCAAACAGCTGGGTTTGAACGCGCGTGCACAGCTGCCCAACAACGACCAAGTGGAAGACGCGGTGCGTGAATACTTGGACTTGTTCTGTGCCGATACCCAGCCCGTTGAACTGCAGGCCTTACGCGAACTGGCTGCGGTGTGGATGGAACGCATGGCAGCTTTTCGTCCTCATTTAGGCGGAGCGGTTTGGCGTGGGACGGCCACCGGGTTGTCCGACATTTATCTGCAGTTGTTTTGCGATGACCCCAAATCAGCAGAAATTAGCCTCATTGACCACAATGTGCGCTACGAGGTCAGCACCGTTCAAGGCTTTCAAGGCGAGGCTGTGGACGCCCTGAGTATCTTGAGCAGTTGGCCAGGCTTGTCGCAAAAAGTGTTGGTGCACTTGATGATTTACGACTTGGATGACCTTCGAGGTGCTTTGAAACCGGATGGTCAAGGCAGAACCTACCGTGGTGATTTGACTGCATTAAATAAATTGATAAAGGAAGTTGAATGACGTTGAATGGCAATAGACGTACAGCCATGTACGCAGGCGTAGCTGCACTGGCCGCCTTGGCAGGGGCCGGCGTGGCATGGAAGCGTCAAGCGCTTGGCGCGATTGCACCTGAAGCGCTCGATGCCTTTTGGTCGGCTGAGTTCGATACACCCACCGGAGAACCTTTGTTGATGAAGACCTTGCAAGGTCGTCCATTGGTGATCAACTTCTGGGCCACCTGGTGTACCCCTTGCATTGAAGAAATGCCTTTAATTGATGCCTTTTTTCGTGAAAACGAATCGAAAGGTTGGCAAGTACTTGGCTTGGCCATTGATCAGCCGAGCCGTGTACGTCAGTTTTTGACGCAATTCCCCGTGAATTACAAGATTGGTTTGGCTGGTTTGAATGGCACAGAACTCGGCAAAATGCTGGGAAATGACGTTGGTGGGCTGCCATTTACTGTTGTTTTAAATGCAGATGGGCAGTTGATTTTGAGAAAATTAGGAAAATTGACAGCGGATGACATCAAAAAATGGGTCATCTAAGTGGTTTTAGCAGTCGAAGATTTTGAAATTGGTGTAAATTAGCACCTTATTTACAACAAATAGGATGTAGTTATGGATTTGCGAAAACTCAAGACGTTGATTGACCTTGTCTCCGACTCCAATGTGTCTGAACTCGAAATCACCGAGGCTGAAGGCACGGTCCGTATCGTTAAGAGTGCACCCGCCCCTGTGGCGATGGTGACGCAAATGGCTGCACCCGCCCCCGTCGCGGTGGCCGCGCCAGTGCCCGCTGCCACAGCACCTGCTGCCGCACCTGTGGTCGAAGCAGCACCTGCCGGTCACACGGTCAAGTCACCGATGGTTGGCACGTTTTACCGTTCTTCTAGCCCTGGCGCCAAGGCATTTGCCGAAGTGGGCCAACAAGTCAAAGAAGGCGACACCATCTGCATTATTGAAGCCATGAAGATCTTGAACGAGATCGAGGCAGACAAGTCCGGCACCATCACCAAAATCTTGGCTGAGAACGGTCAGGCTGTGGAATACGGCGCACCCCTGTTCATCATTGAATAACAGGCGGGCTTCCCATGTTTAAAAAAATCCTGATCGCCAACCGTGGCGAAATCGCGCTGCGCATTCAACGCGCTTGCCGCGAGCTGGGTGTCAAAGCGGTGATGGTCTATTCCGAAGCCGACCGCGACGCCAAGTACGTCAAGTTGGCAGACGAAGCCGTTTGTATTGGCCCAGCCGCTTCCACACTGAGCTACCTCAACATGCCCGCCATCATTGCGGCTGCTGAAGTGACAGACGCTGAAGCCATTCACCCCGGCTACGGTTTCTTGAGCGAAAACGCTGACTTTGCGGAGCGCGTTGAAAAGAGCGGTTTCCAGTTCATTGGCCCGACCGCTGAATCCATCCGCATCATGGGCGACAAAGTGTCGGCCAAGCAAGCCATGATCAAGGCGGGCGTGCCTTGTGTGCCAGGCTCTGAAGGCGAGTTGCCTGACGATCCTGCCGCGATCAAGCGCATTGCTAAGAGCGTGGGCTACCCTGTCATCATCAAAGCCGCTGGCGGTGGTGGTGGTCGTGGCATGCGTGTGGTGCATACCGAAGCTGCGCTGATCAACGCGGTGGCAATGACCAAAGCCGAAGCGGGCACGGCCTTTGGCAACCCTGCGGTGTACATGGAGAAATACCTCCAAAACCCACGTCACATCGAAATTCAAATCTTGGCTGACAAGCACAAGAACGCGGTGTACTTGGGCGAGCGCGATTGCTCGATGCAACGTCGTCACCAAAAAGTCATTGAGGAAGCGCCGGCTCCTGGCATTCCACGCAAGTTGATCGAGAAAATTGGTGAGCGTTGTGCTGCGGCTTGTAAAAAAATCAACTACCGCGGTGCGGGCACGTTTGAGTTTTTGTACGAAAACGGCGAGTTCTATTTCATTGAAATGAACACCCGCGTGCAGGTGGAACACCCTGTGACGGAATACATCACTGGCGTTGACATCGTGAAAACACAAATCATGGTGGCTGCTGGTTTGAAGTTGCCTTTCGCGCAGCGCGACATCGAAGTGCGCGGTCACTCGATTGAGTGCCGTATCAATGCGGAAGATCCGTTCAAGTTCATCCCATCGCCTGGCCGTATCACCATGTGGCACGCACCCGGTGGCCCCGGCGTGCGTGTGGATTCACACATTTACACCAATTACTACGTGCCGCCAAACTACGACTCAATGATTGGCAAGATCATCGTGCACGGTGACACCCGTGACGAAGCCCTGGCACGCATGCGTACGGCCTTGGCTGAGACATTGGTCGAAGGCATCAACACCAACATCCCGCTGCACCGCGAGTTGATGGTGGATGCCAAGTTCATGGCCGGCGGCACCAATATTCACTACTTGGAAGAGTGGCTCGCCGCTCACAAGCGCTGATGTTTGAGCTGCGACTGATGTGCCCCGAAGATAGCGTTGAAGCTGTCTGCGAGGCACTGGATGCACTCGATGCTTTGAGTGTGTCGGTCGAAGATGCCGATGCGCAAACTGATGCCGAGCAAGCCTTGTTTGGCGAGCCAGGCATGCCGCCCCCCAAAGAAGGTTGGAAGCGTTCGCGCATCGTGGCTTTGTTTGCCGAAGAGGCCACGGCCAAAGATGCCTCTCGTTTGTTGGCCTTGCAAGACTTCTTTGCTGGCAGCCAAGTGTTGGGTATTCAGCCCGTAGCTGACCAAGATTGGGTGCGTTTGACGCAGTCGCAATTTGCGCCTGTCGAGATCACGCCCGAGTTTTGGATTGTTCCTACGTGGCACGAACCCCCTGAGCAAGCTCAAAAAGTCATTCGTTTAGACCCAGGTCTGGCCTTTGGCACCGGCACACACCCCACCACGCGCATGTGTTTGCGTTGGATTGCCACGCACGATGTGGCCAATCAGCGCGTGCTGGACTATGGTTGTGGTTCAGGCATTTTGGCCATTGGTGCGGCTTTGCATGGTGCGAGCACGATTGATGCGGTGGACATTGACGATGCGGCTGTCACAGCCACAGTGCTCAATGCCGATGCCAACAACGTGCGCTTGAATGCTGGCTTGCCAGATAAAGCGTCAGGCCACTACCAAACCGTGCTGGCCAACATCTTGGCGACGCCTCTTAAAGTGTTGGCGCCCTTGCTGCGCAGCCATGTGGCTGCTGGCGGTAACTTGGTCTTGGCTGGTATCCTTGAGCGACAAGCCCAAGAACTCAAAGACGCTTACGCGCCGTATTGCACTTTGCAAGTGAGTGACGCGGAAGATGGCTGGATTTTGATGACCGCTCATTGCTGATGCAAATTACCCACTGCCCCCAATGCGAGACCGCCTTCAAGGTGTCGCCCCAACAGCTTGAGCTGGCCAAAGGGTGGGTGCGGTGTGGTCGTTGTACGCATGTGTTCGAGGCGGCGCTGCATTTTGAAACGCCTCCCGATATTCCTGCACCGCCGCTACCTAGTGCGGATGCCCCCTCGTTGTTTCGTGCTGCCATGGCGCCAGCGGTGACTTCGAATGAGGTCAAACCTTCTGAATTTTTGAAGCAAGCAGTGCCTACCGATGGTGAGGATGCGATATTGCCCCTCAAGTGGCTCGTGTCTGCAGGCGTTTTGGTGTTGGCTTTGCTGCTGCAGTTTGTGGTGGCACAGCGCAATTGGCTAGCCGCAGAAGAACCTGCTTTGCGTCCCGTGCTCTCAGCGCTTTGTGCTTGCGACGTGACATGGCCACGCGAGCCTGAAGCTGTGCTGATTGAAAGCAGCAGCTTTACCGAAAATCCACAAGGTGGCTATACCGTGCAGCTGCGTTTGAAAAACACCCAGCATCATCCTGTGGCCATGCCTGCGTTGGAGTTGAGCTTGACTGATTTGCAAGACCAAGTGTTGGTACGTCGCGTGTTCACTGCTGAAGAGTTGTCTGGCAAAGACCATGTACAAGCCTTGCGTGATGTGCGTGCGACCCTGAATTTTGATTTGGACGACAAGGTGAGCAAACGCATCACCGGTTTTCGTGCCTTCGTTTTTTACCCTTAATCTTTTCACTCATTTCCGAAAGTTTTTTATGGCATCGCTGATTTGCGGCTCGCTCGCGTTTGACACCATCATGGATTTTGAAGGTCGATTTGCTGAGCAAATCTTGCCTGACCAACTGCACATCTTGAACGTGTCGTTCTTGGTGCCTTCTTTGCGTCGCGATTTTGGTGGCTGTGCTGGAAACATTGCCTACAGCTTGAAAGTGCTGGGTGGTACGCCGCTGCCTATGGCGACTCTGGGTACAGATGCAGCTGACTATCTTCAGCGCCTCAAAACCTTAGGCATTTCTACAGAGTATGTGCGCCAAGTTGAAGGCAGCTACACCGCGCAAGCGATGATCATGACCGACCGCGACAACAACCAAATCACGGCCTTCCACCCTGGCGCGATGATGCAAGCGCACATCACCAAGATCGAAAAACGATCAGACATCAAACTGGCCATCATTTCCCCTGATGGTCGCGATGCGATGGTGCAGCATGCGGAGCAGCTCAAAGCAGCTGATATTCCATTTGTGTTCGATCCAGGCCAAGGCTTGCCGATGTTTGATGGCGCTGACTTGGCGCGCTTCATCGACCAAGCCACTTGGGTGACAGTGAATGACTACGAAGGCAAGATGCTGAGCGACCGAACAGGCTTGAGCCATGCAGACATTTCACGCCGCGTACAAGGCCTCATCGTGACCTTGGGTGCTGAAGGGTGCGAAGTATGGATTGATGGCGAGAAAACGCTTGTGCCACCTGTTAAAGCAGCGGCAGTGGTCGACCCCACAGGTTGCGGTGATGCTTGGCGCGGCGCGCTGTTGTTTGGTTTGGAGCAAGGCTGGTCGCTGGCCAAGTGCGCGGCTTTGGGTAACCAAGTGGGTGCACTCAAAATTGCACAACGCGGACCACAGAACTACAACGTGGATGGTTTGACCATCGCGTAATTCAACGCGTTTAACGCGTTAAAGCCAACCAGTCGGCTTTGTCACAAACAGCTGCGCTGACCCGCAGCTGTTTTCGTTTGGACGTTTGTCCACGAATGAGTTCTACATCGCGTTTGGCAATGCCCAGTGAATCTGCTAACCAACCGGTCAATGCCAAGTTGGCTTTGCCATCAACCGGTGGCGCATGCAGGCGCACGCGCAAAGCCCCATCATGTTCACCATCGGCTTGTGTACGCGACGCATTGGGAATGACATGGATGTCCACGATCACAGCACCTGTTTTTTCGAGGCGCAGATAGGTCTTGGCGGGGAGTGTCATGTGTAGGGATCAAGAAAAAGCCCGAGGCCTCACGGCGTCGGGCTTGAGCTTACGGTAAACCGCAGCCTTGATCTGTGAAGATTAAGGCTTGCTAGCTGTTGGGAAAGGCCAAGCAGCTTGTGGGTTCAACGTGGTCTGTGCGCGGGCAGCGGGTGCTTTCGCAGCTTTCTTTGCAGCAGGCTTTTTAGCGGCTTTTTTAGCAGCTGGTTTTTTAGCCGCAGGCTTTTTAGCGACGGCTTTTTTAGCTACTTTTTTAGCAGCTGGTTTTTTCGCAGCAACTTTTTTGGCTGCTGGCTTTTTAGCTGCAACCTTCTTAGCAGCAGGCTTCTTAGCCGCTACTTTTTTGGCTGCTGGCTTTTTAGCTGCAACTTTCTTAGCAGCAGGCTTCTTGGCCGCTACTTTTTTGGCTGCTGGCTTTTTAGCTGCAACTTTTTTAGCAGCAGGCTTCTTAGCCGCTACTTTTTTAGCTGCTGGCTTTTTAGCCGCGACTTTCTTAGCTGCTGGCTTTTTGGCCGCGACAGCTTTCTTTGCAGGGGCCTTTTTAGCGGCCGGTTTTTTTGCAGTTGCCATTTTTGTTCTCCTAGATCGAATTTAGATCATTGGGTGATAAACACTTCGCACTGGTTTTTGTGTGCAAAGCGATTCATGGCGCTGGACCCGGGTCCAACCCCATGAACAGGGTACGTTCACCACCACACCTCGTGAGCGGGTGTTTGTCAGTGTGGTGAACAAGTTGGGTGACATGTGTGTTTAAGCCATCAATCCCAAGACAAAGCACCACCAGATTGGTACTCGATCACGCGGGTTTCGAAGAAGTTACGTTCTTTCTTGAGGTCGATCATCTCGCTCATCCAAGGGAACGGGTTCTCTTCGTTAGGGAACAGGGCTTCCAAACCGATTTGCGTGGCACGGCGGTTGGCGATGTAGCGCAGATAGCCTTTGAACATCGATGCATTCAAGCCCAACACGCCACGTGGCATGGTGTCTTCTGCATAGCGGTATTCGAGCTCAACGGCGTGCATGAACAAGCCTTTGATTTCTTCTTTGAACTCAGCCGTCCACAGTTGTGGGTTTTCGAGTTTGATTTGGTTGATCAAATCAATGCCAAAGTTGCAATGCATGGACTCGTCACGCAAGATGTATTGGTACTGTTCAGCAGCACCTGTCATTTTGTTTTGACGGCCCAAGGCCAAAATTTGCGTGAAGCCCACGTAGAAGAACAAACCTTCCATCAAGCAAGCAAACACGATCAACGACTTCAATAAGGTCTGATCAGTTTGTAGTGTGCCGGTGTGGAAGTTGGGGTCCATGATCGCGTCGATGAACGGGATCAGAAACTCATCTTTGTCGCGGATCGATTTGACTTCGTGGTACGCGTTGAAAATCTCGCCTTCGTCCAAGCCCAAAGACTCGACGATGTATTGGTAAGCGTGTGTGTGAATCGCTTCTTCAAACGCTTGGCGCAACAAGAACTGGCGGCACTCAGGTGCGGTGATGTGACGGTAAGTGCCCAACACGATGTTGTTCGCAGCCAAAGAGTCTGCGGTCACAAAGAAGCCGAGGTTACGCATGACCAAACGACGCTCGTCATCGGTCAGGCCATTGGGGTCTTTCCACAAAGCGATGTCGCGCGTCATGTTCACTTCTTGCGGCATCCAGTGGTTAGCGCAAGTGGCAAGGTATTTTTCCCAGGCCCATTTGTATTTGAACGGCACCAACTGGTTGACGTCCGTTTGGCCGTTGATGATGCGCTTGTCAGCCGCGGTCACGCGGCGTGTGCTGGTCGCAGCTGCTGAGCTGCTTTGTACAGGTGCTGCTGGTGTGGTTGGTGCAGTTGCACCGTCGTTCAAAGTGCGTGTAGCCGCAACAGGCTGCATGGCAGGTGTTGCAGAAACAGGTGGGAGTTCCATCGAGCGGTTAGGTAGTCCGCTTGCAAGAGGTGATGGCGATGAGGGCTTGACTTCTTCGTCCCAGGTCAACATATGTATTTATCCAATGCATGAATTATGAATGCAACGAAGACAAACGCAAAGCGTTCGCGACCTTCGTTGCAAGTTTTTGTTGTATCACTGACACGATTCGCAGGTGGGGTCATCCACACCGCAGAATTTAATGTCAGTGGCGGGGATGGCATTCATCTGCGCTTGCGCTGCTGCTGCAGCTGCTTCGAGTGCGCTCATGCCACCTGCTGCTGGACCCGAAGACACAGCGTTATGTGAACCTGCTTGCACCGTTGATTTCTCAACCTGTTGTGCGCTGGATGTGCGGAGGTAGTACGTGGTCTTCAAGCCGCGCAACCATGCGAGCTTGTAGGTTTCATCGAGTTTCTTGCCTGATGCACCCGCCATGTAGATGTTGAGTGACTGTGCTTGGTCAATCCATTTTTGGCGGCGTGAGGCAGCTTCCACCAACCATGTGGGTTCGACTTCAAATGCAGTGGCGTACAAGGCTTTGATTTCTTGAGGCACACGGTCGATGGCGCGCAATGAGCCGTCGAAGTGTTTCAAGTCCATCACCATCACGTCGTCCCACAAGCCGAGGCGCTTCAAGTCGCGCACCAAGTAGTGGTTGATCACGGTGAATTCGCCAGACAAGTTGGACTTGACGGACAAGTTGCCAAAGCATGGCTCGATGGAGGCGTCCACACCAATGATGTTGGAGATGGTCGCTGTGGGCGCAATGGCCACACAGTTGGAATTGCGCATGCCGTCTTGGGCAATCTTGGCGCGCAGTGCGTCCCAATCCAAGGTCTTGCTGCGGTCGACTTCGAGGTAGCCACCACGTGCTTGAGACAACATGTCGAGTGAGTCGATGGGCAAGATGCCTTTGTCCCACAACGAACCTTTGTAGCTCGCGTATTGGCCGCGCTCTTTGGCCAACTCTGACGACGCCCAGTAAGCGTAGTAGCAAACGGCTTCCATGGAGCGGTCAGCAAACTCAACGGCTTCAGCAGAAGCGTAAGGCACGCGCATTTCGTACAGGCTGTCTTGGAAGGCCATGATGCCCATGCCCACAGGACGGTGACGCAAGTTGGAGTCGCGTGCTTTCTTGACGGCGTAGTAGTTGATGTCGATCACGTTGTCGAGCATGCGCATGGCCACTTTGATGGTGCGCTTGAGCTTGTCGTGGTCGAGTTCTTTGCCGTTGGGGCCGTCTTTCAAGTGTTGAGACAAGTTGACGGAGCCCAAGTTACACACCGCAGTTTCGGTGTCGCTGGTGTTGAGCGTGATCTCTGTGCACAGGTTCGATGAATGCACCACGCCCACGTGTTGTTGAGGTGAGCGCACGTTGCATGGGTCTTTGAATGTGATCCATGGGTGGCCAGTTTCAAACAACATGGTGAGCATCTTGCGCCACATGTCGGTCGCTTGCACGGTTTTGCAAGGCTTGATTTCGCCACGCTTGGCTTTGGCTTCGTAGGCCACGTAGGCTTTTTCGAACTCAGCGCCGAACAAATCGTGCAAATCAGGCACATCAGAGGGAGAGAACAACGTCCACTCACCTTTTTCCATCACGCGACGCATGAACAAGTCTGGAATCCAGTTGGCTGTGTTCATGTCGTGGGTACGACGGCGGTCATCGCCGGTGTTCTTGCGCAGCTCGAGGAACTCTTCGATGTCCAAGTGCCATGTTTCGAGGTAGGTACACACAGCACCTTTGCGCTTGCCGCCTTGGTTCACCGCCACGGCGGTGTCGTTGACCACTTTCAAGAATGGCACCACACCTTGTGATTCCCCGTTGGTGCCTTTGATGTGGCTGCCCAAAGCGCGCACGCGGGTCCAGTCGTTGCCCAAGCCGCCAGCAAACTTAGACAACAAAGCATTTTCTTTGATCAACTCATAGATGCCGTCCAAGTGGTCAGGCACGGTAGACAAGTAGCAGCTCGAGAGTTGTGAGCGCAAGGTGCCGCTGTTGAACAGGGTAGGCGTGCTCGACATGAAGTCGAACGACGACAGCACTTCGTAGAACTCAATGGCGCGGGCTTCGCGGTCCACTTCGTTGAGCGACAGGCCCATGGCCACGCGCATGAAGAAGGCTTGTGGCAATTCGATGCGTGTCTTGCGCACGTGCAAGAAGTAGCGGTCATACAGAGTTTGCAGGCCGAGGTAATCAAACTGCAAATCACGGCTGGCTTTGAGGGCGGCGCCCAAGCGTGGCAGGTCAAACTGCAACATGGCTGGGTCGAGCAAGTCGTTGTCCACACCTTTGCGGATGAACTGAGGGAAGTACTCGGCGTAGTGCTGGCCCATGTCGGCGTGCAGCACTTCTTTGCCCAATACTTCTTTTGCGATGGTGTGCATCAACAAACGTGCGGTGGCATAGGTGTAGTCAGGGTCTTTTTCGATCAGCGTACGTGTGGCCAAGATAGCTGCCTTGTACACCTCGTCCATGGGCACGCCGTCATACAGGTTGCGCATGGTTTCAGCCAAGATGGGGTCTGGTTTGACGTCAGCACCCAAGCCAGCGCATGAATCGTTGATCAGGCGTTGCAGATGTTTGATGTCCAGAGCCACACGTTGACCGTTGTCGATCACGTGCAAGGTGGGTGCTGCAGGTGCTTGTTCTTCTTTGATGTGGGCACGTTCTTGGTTTCGGCTTTCGCGGTACAGCACGTAAGCACGCGCGATTTCGTGGTGACCACCGCGCATCAAGCCCAGTTCCACTTGGTCTTGCACGTCTTCAATGTGGAAGGTGCCGCCGCCTGGACGTGAGCGCATCAAAGCGCGCACCACGCCTTGGGTCAAGGCTTCGACCATTTCGCGAACGCTGGCAGAGGCAGCGCCTTGGGTGCCGTGCACAGCCAAGAAAGCCTTCATCATGGCCACCGCAATTTTGGCTGGCTCGAAAGGCACCACAGCGCCATTGCGACGAATGATTTGGTAGTGGGCCAGCATGGTTGGGTTCTCTTGCGCTGCACGGTCGTGTGCGAGAGAGGGATTGGCCATCGGGCTCGTGGTGGCGTGCACAGAGGTCTCAGCTGTTTGCATGTCGTTTTCTTTCGGGTGAGCAGTTCAATAGTGCGTACAAAAAGCGGTGCTTGGACCGCTTTTGTGAAATTCAGATCGACACTATATCTGGTGTTCGCCAAGGTGCCAAGACGCTATAGGTAGTGTTTTGGTAGGAATTACTTACATTTGAAATTTCACCAAATGAAGTGTGCGCAACGCGTGATTTTTGACACCGCTCAGATCTCAGTCATGGCGCGAATCTGAATCTGAAATCGCGTGTTGACGCCGCATTTCAAGATGTTTGGCGCGCTGATGCGCATGGCGTCTGAAAGTGATTTTTTGATGCACAAACTCTGTGCAAAATAAATTTTTTTTCGCGAATGATGAAAATTTAATTTTTCTGTGGGAAACGATCGTCAGGCCAACCTAAAGATTGCTGCAAAAGTTTCCAATCAAAGCCCGCGCCCGGATCTTGTTTGCGCGTGGGTGCCACATGTTCATGGCCTGCCATGTGATGCAACTGGTAGCGTTGTGCGATGGCTGCGCACAAGCTGCTGAGTGTTTCGTACTGAGGCGTTTCGAAGGTGTGGCCTTCTAAGCCTTCGAGTTCAATGCCAATCGAAAAATCGTTGCAGTTGTCACGTCCTAGGAAGTTGGATCGGCCTGCGTGCCATGCACGGTCATCACAGCTGACGAATTGAATCAGCCCACCATCGCGACGAATCACAAAATGTGCAGACACCTCGGCGCCTCGAATTTGTTGGAAGTAGGGGTGCGCGTCCCAATCGAGCGTGTTGGTGAACAAGGCTTCAATTTCAGGGCCACCATAAATGCCGGGCGGCAGGCTGATGGAGTGCACCACTACCAAATCAATCGAAACGCCAGCAGGACGAGGCCCGAAGTTCGGCGAGGGGGTGTGCTTGGCAAAGCGGTACCAACCATCGCGCCACAACATGGTCATTGGGTCAGCCTTCATGACTGTCGCGGTGTGCAGCGCTGCAGTACACGCCGTGCGAGCCACGGAGGGCATCGCCTTCTGGCACATGAGTGCCGCAGTGGGCGCAAGGCACCATGACTTGTGGGCCTGATGGTTTGTTTGAAGGCTGATCAGGCTTGCGTTGTTGGCGAATCCACCAAATGCCAGCTAAGACGATGAGCAGCAGGACGAGGTACTTCATGCCACACGTCCCAACACCACTTCCAACACAAAGCGAGAACCCGCATAGCCCAGCAGCAACAAGCCTGAGCCGATGTAGAGCACGCGCACCGCTTTGCGGCCACGCCAACCAAAGCGGCTGCGGCCTACCAGCAGCACAGCAAATGTCAGCCAAGATAGGAGCGAGAACACGGTTTTGTGGTCCCAGCGCCAAGCGGCTTGGGCGCCATACAAACTATCGCCAAACAACCAACCTGCGCCCAAGGTGGCCGTCAGCAGTACAAAGCCTGCAGTGACAAACCGAAAGGTCAAGCGCTCTAGCGTGAGCAAAGGTAAGCCCACATGGGTGTCTGCACCCATGCGCATGTTCTTTTCAGCGCGTGTCATCAGCCACGCATGCACCACGGCTGCGGCAAACAAACCGTAAGACGCCACACCTAAGGCCAGGTGCAGTGGCAGCAAGGGTGAGCTTTGCGTGTGAAGTACCGTACCAGGGAAGGCAGCGGCCAGCAAAACAACGGCAGCTCCCACGATCGACAGCGTCCAACGTGTGCGTAACTGGGGAAACCAGTGGTGCTCCAGCACATAAAAAGTGAGCATCAACCACGCCGTGACAGACAGCGCGGGCGCAAAGCCAAATCGCAAGCCGCCGTCTTGCGGCGCAAACAAAGCGAACACAAGTCCCAAACCGTGTAGTGCCCAAGGCACGCTCAAGAGGCGATGCCCCATGTCTGGTGCCACGCGCGGACCAATGAGCGCTGTTAAAGCGTAGGCAATTGCTGTGGGCAGCGAGAGCCAAAGGGTGAGCGGGATGTCGCTGGCTAAAATCATGGCAACAGTTTAGCGTTTCGCTACACACGAAAAACCAAGCCCTATCAAGGGGTACCTATGGCCTCAGCCCTCACCGACAAACTCTCGCGCCTCGTCAAGCACATCAGCGGACAGGCCCGCATCACCGAAAGCAACGTGGCCGACATGTTGCGCGAGGTGCGCATGGCCTTGCTCGAAGCCGATGTGGCCTTGCCAGTGGTGCGTGATTTCATTGCCCGCGTCAAAGAAAAAGCTCTTGGCCAAGAAGTGATTGGCTCCTTGCAGCCTGGTCAAGCCTTGGTGGCCATTGTCAACAAAGAGTTGGCCGCCACCATGGGTGAAGGTGTGAGCGACTTGAACCTCGCCGCTCAGCCGCCCGCTGTGATTTTGATGGCCGGTTTGCAAGGTGCAGGTAAAACCACCACCACGGCCAAGCTGGCACGTTGGCTCATCAATCAGCGCAAGAAAAAAGTCTTGACCGTTTCAGGCGACGTGTATCGCCCAGCTGCGATTGAGCAGCTCAAAACCGTCACTGCACAAGCAGGCGCTGAATGGTTCCCCAGCACGCCCGAACAAAAACCTGCCGACATCGCGCGCGCTGCGTTGGACTATGCCCGCAAGCATTACTTTGATGTGTTGCTGGTTGACACGGCCGGTCGCTTGGCCATTGACGAAGCCTTGATGGCTGAGATCAAAGACCTGCACAGCGTGTTGAACCCTGTTGAAACCTTGTTTGTGGTTGATGCCATGCAAGGTCAAGATGCCATCAACACGGCCAAGGCTTTCAGCGATGCGCTGCCCTTGACCGGCATTGTGTTGACCAAGCTCGACGGCGATTCACGCGGCGGTGCTGCATTGTCGGTACGCCAGATCACGGGTGCGCCTATCAAGTTTGCGGGTACCAGTGAGAAGCTGGATGGTTTGGAGCTGTTCGATGCCAACCGCCATGCAGGTCGCGTGCTGGGCATGGGCGACATCTTGGCCTTGGTCGAGCAAGTCACCGCAGGCGTTGACATGGCGGCGGCACAAAAGTTGGCCGACAAGGTCAAGCGTGGCGATGCCTTTGACTTGAACGACTTCCTCGCGCAAATTCAGCAAATGCGTTCCATGGGTGGGTTGTCCACCATCATGGACAAGTTGCCCACACAAATGGCAGCCAAGGCTGGTCAGGTGGACATGGACAAGGCCGAGAAAGACATTGGCCGCAAGCAAGGCATCATCCACAGCATGACGCCGCTGGAGCGCCGCAAGCCCGAACTCATCAAAGCCACGCGCAAACGCCGCATTGCCGCAGGTGCGGGCGTGCAAGTGCAAGACGTGAACCGGTTGCTCAAAGAGTTTGAACAAATGCAAACCATGATGAAGAAGATGAGCGGTGGTGGCATGATGAAGATGATGAAAAAACTCGGTGGTATGAAAGGCATGATGGGCGGCGGCGGCTTTCCCGGCATGCGCTAAACCCCTTACACGCTGAAAAAAGCCCTGAAACCTCACGGTCTCAGGGCTTTTTCAATGGCTCACGAAAGAGTTTTTAAACCGACTCTTTCACAAACACCTCGCCACGCAATGAATGCGGGTTGGCCTCTGTGATCTTCACGTCAATCAGCTGGTTCATCAGGCGCTCAGGGTTGGGGCCTGCTTTGAAGTTGACGATGCGGTTGCACTCGGTGCGCGCGCGCAGCTCGGTCACGTCTTTCTTGGCGTAGCCATCCACCAACACACGCTGGACTGTGCCCACGCGTTGCACGTTGATGTCGCGCATGTTGTCTTCGATGATTTTCTGCACCTCTTGCAAGCGGCGCAGTTTCACCTCGTGTGGCGTGTCATCGTGCAGGTTGGCCGCAGGCGTACCGGGGCGGGGGCTGAAGATGAAGCTGAACGAGTTGTCAAAGTACACATCGTGCATGAGCTTGATGAGCTTTTGGTGGTCGTCTTCGGTCTCGCCGGGAAAGCCCACGATGAAATCTGAGCTCATCGCCATGTCGGGGCGAATGGCACGCAGTTTTTTCACCGTGCTCTTGTATTCCATGGCGGTGTAGCCGCGCTTCATGGCCATCAAAATGCGGTCGCTGCCGTGCTGCACCGGCAGGTGCAAGTGGCTCACCAACTGCGGCACCTTGGCGTACACATCAATCAAACGTTGTGTGAATTCATTCGGGTGGCTGGTGGTGTAGCGGATGCGCTCGATGCCGGGGATTTCGGCCACGTACTCAATGAGCAGCGCAAAGTCGGCAATTTCAGCCGTGCCACCCATGGCGCCACGGTAAGCGTTGACGTTTTGGCCCAAAAGCGTGACTTCTTTCACGCCTTGTGCGGCCAAGCCCGCCACTTCGACCAACACGTCGTCAAACGGGCGGCTCACCTCTTCGCCTCGGGTGTAAGGCACCACGCAGTAGCTGCAATATTTGCTACAGCCTTCCATGATGCTCACAAAGGCGCTGCCGCCTTCCACGCGAGCGGGCGGCAAGTGGTCAAACTTCTCGATTTCGGGAAAGCTGATATCCACCTGCGGCTTGGCCAAGCTCTCGCGTTGGTTCAGCAAATCGGGCAAGCGGTGCAGGGTTTGGGGCCCAAACACCACGTCCACATAAGGCGCGCGGGCAATGATGGTGTCGCCTTCTTGGCTGGCCACGCAGCCGCCCACAGCAATCTTGACGCCCTTGGCTTTCAAATGTTGGATGCGGCCGAGGTCGGAGAACACCTTTTCTTGGGCTTTTTCGCGGACCGAGCAGGTGTTGAAGACGATCAAATCGGCTTCTTCGACATCGTTGGTTTTTTCGTAACCTTGTGCTTCTCCCAGCACATCGACCATCTTGTCCGAGTCGTACTCGTTCATTTGGCAACCGAAGGTTTTAATAAAGACTTTGCGGCTCATGGCTGAGCCTCCCCGTGGGGATAAATGCAGCGGTTCATGGTGTTGATCCAGAGGCTGTTGAAGAAGCTGCCAATTGTAGTGGCGGCTTCTTTTGCGTATGTTTCTTGCTTTTATCATTTGCGGCAATAATTTGCCTACATCTGTGGTGATTAAAGCTTGTGTCAAATCGAGCCGATACCCACTGACTTGCCCGAACAGGGGCGTGCGCTGCGCGTTGCTGTTTGGCTTTATCAAATGCACCCACTCAAGTGAATGGCCATGAAAAAATATTTACGACTGATCATTGAAATCGTCATGGGTCTGCTGCTCGCAGGCGCTTTGGCGTTTGGCTACTGGAGCTACTCTGGTAAGAACCACATCATGAGCGAGCTGACAGAAGCCAGCGAAGGCGCGACCGAAGCGCAACAAGAACTCGAAAAGCTGACCAAGGAATTGGAAGAAGCCAAAGAGAAGCTCGAAGAGTACGAGCCAGCCGCTCAACAAATGATGGCTGTCAAAGAGTCGTTCAGCAATGGCATCGTGTTGCAAGACTACGAGGCCTTCATCAAAGCCCAAAAAGGCCCAGTGACCAGCGAACGTCAGCTTGGTTTGGGCGCTTTGCGCTTACTGACCAAAGGCGCTGAAGACCCAGACACCATCAGCGCTTTCCAAAAGGCGTTGGAGATGGCTGAATGGTCATCTCGCGTGAAGTCCATCTGCGCTGCACAAAATGCGCTGGCTGCAGCGGGTCAAAAAGTGAAGGTTTTGGCAGATTGCGCTGCTGAAAAGCCAGAAGCCAAAGCCCACAAAAAGGGCCATGCTGTTCATTGGGATTACGCCGGTGAAATGGGCCCGGAGAACTGGGGTGACGAATTTCCCACCTGCGGCAAAGGTCAAAAGCAATCGCCTTTGAACATCACGGGTCCATTCGAGAAATCGAAAGACGTGTTGGTGGTGAACTACAAAGAAGGCCCGCTGAAAATGTTGAACAACGGCCACACCATCCAAGTGAATGTGGAGCCAGGCAGCACCTTGAAAATCAACAAAGATGTGTACAACCTGTTGCAATTCCACTTTCACCGTCCTAGCGAAGAGCAAATCGACGGCAAGCCCATGGCCATGGTGGCGCACTTTGTGCACAAGAATGCCGATGGCAAGCTGGCTGTGTTGGGCGTGTTGCTCAACGATGGCAAAGACAACGCTTCCATCCAAACCTTGTGGGACAACGCGCCTAAAGCCGAAGGCCCAGAAGTGGTGTTTGACAAAATCAAGTTTGACCCCAGCAGCTTGGTGCCTGCCGCTTTGACACACTACAGCTACGAAGGTTCGTTGACCACGCCCCCTTGTACCGAAGGTGTGAACTTCTACATCTTGAAGACACCGGTAGACATCGGTAAGAAGCAAGTGGTGGAGTTCCCATTCAAGCGCAATGCACGTCCTGTGCAGCCTTTGAACGGTCGCAAGATCAACGCGAACTGATCGTTCTCACACACGGTTAGCACCCACAAAAAAGCCTGCTCTGTTTAGTCAGAGCAGGCTTTTTTTATGTGGACTTGGTTGTATCAACTGAACTTGGGTGGTGGGGAGGGCAGTGTGTACAACAAAGGCATGGCCACGGCCACCAACAAAAACACCATGACCACGAAGATCAGCATGAGCTTGAAAAATTCAGGAGAGTCAGGAAACTTATTCTTAGGTGCTGGCGGTTGTTCCATTTTGAAAACTGGCAATGGCTTGCCCAACCCATCCGTGATGGCATGTGAATGAAACACATTCACCACGGGCATGCCGTTGGCTTGTGCGCCGCTGAGGGTTGCGGCCACTTTCAGAGCTGCTTGCACCTTCATGTCGCGGTTGGCGAATTGGCTGTAGCCGCCTTCTTCGAGTTCACGCACTTGCCCAATGCTTAATCCGCACAAGCGAGCCACGCGCGCATGGTCGAGCTTGCAAAGAACGCGAAGGCGAAGCATGGCTTGAGGGTCGATCAGTTCTGCATGCATAGATGATGGTGTAGGTCTATAAATTTGATGATATTTCCATACGCCTCAAAGCGTATAGACCTGAAAGTTGATTCTCATAACAATATCGACAGATTTACCAATTAATCAACTTCATAACGACGCTAATTTCATGAATTTTCAGAAAATAAGAGAAAGCGATGAAGTTGAGTTGCCTTTGCTGCTGCGCAGTCGGTTGGTGAGCTTGGTGTCATACATCAAGGGCAAGATTGAGGCGGGGTTGTTTGACGCGCTGACATTGGCTGAGATCGCCAAAGACAACCGCATGACCATTCCACAGTTGATGGAGTTTGGCTTCACCAAAGCCAATTTGGTGTGTCATGCCGTGGTGTCAAGCAATGAACAAATGATTCAAGCGCTTGCTGCACAAGACATCACGACTTTGGGCAGTACGGCCATCGCGCAAATAGAGGCGTACCTGCTGCAGATGTACCACTACGATTTGCCTCAGTTGCCCTTTAAGACGGCGACTCAGTCTTATGTGTGGAGTTGGTCCGTGGTGGATGAAGAGCGCTATACCAACCAAGTCATGAAGCTCATGACACCCATTCATATGGCCTTGCAGGTGCACGGCTTTCATCACATAGATGCGCGCTGCCAAGCGATCTGGGCACTTTACATGCGTGGCCTGCGTACCGCAGCGCTGGGCAAGGGCGATCCGCAAGATTGTTTGGCGTCTGTGCGCGTCGCACTTCAACTCATGACAGAAAGTAAAAAATGAACGATCAAAAAGACATGTCCAAAGAAAACAGCATCTACATCGGTGAAGGTGTGGTGTTCAGTGGCTCGATCAAAGCGCCCAATCAGGCCATCATCTCGGGCAAGTTTGATGGGGAATTGGAAGCGCGCGATGTGTTGATCGGTGCTTCAGGTGTGGTGACAGGTACCACCACAGCGCAGTTTGTGGATGTCAAAGGTGAACTGAACCAAACCGTGACCAGTCGCGAATTGCTGATTGTTCGCAACACAGGCCGCGTGAGCGGCGCTGTGACATATGGCGAAATTGAGATTGAGCGCGGTGGTCAGATCAAAGGCGACATGACCCAGCGCTAAATCAGCGCTTAGATCAGTTTGAGGCGCTCTGAAGAGGGCACCACACGTGTCAGGCGTACGCCGTAGCGGTCGTTGACCAACACGATTTCACCTTGGGCAACCACTGAGTTGTTGACCAACAGGTCGAGGGGTTCGCCCGCAATGCGGTCGAGTTCTACCACGCTGCCTTGGGTGAGGCGCATCAAGTCTTTGATCTTGATTTGTGCACGGCCCACTTCGATCGACAAGTTCACCACGATGTTTTGCAACACCTCGGGGTTGATGTTGCCGGGCATGGTGGGCTTGAAGTCTTCCAAGCTAGGCTCGACTTCCTCAGTCGCTTGCACCGCGGCTTCGTCGTGCGTTTCGTGCTCAGCTTCTGCAGCTGCAGCTTCGGCTTCGTCGTGTTCTGGGGTTGGGTTTTCTTTTTCGTCAGTCATGATGTGATCCTGTCTCAGTTTTTGCCGTGAACGTGTTCGTGGTCAATTTGTACCGCCACTTGCGAGCCGCGTGTTCCCACATTGACGTGGAATACGGGGACGCCATCGGTGCTCATCAGCGCGGTGTCGTCTTTCTTGAAGAACAACAGATCGCCTTCTTGCAGATGGTTCAAGTGGTGCAGCGTGGTTTTGATTTCACCCATGGTGACTTGCAATTCCAGCTTCGCATCGCCCACCGCATCGGCAAGGGCTTTGCGCCATTTCCTGTCTGACTCTTCGTTGCCTTCGCCGCTTTGCACGCGGCTGCTGAGCAGTTCGCGCACGGGCTTTAAAGTCGCGTAGGGGTAGACCAAGTCAATGAAGCCTTTGCCACCGCTGGCGGTTGCGTCGGCTTCAAAGCGGCTCAAGACCACCAAGTCGTTTTCGTCGGCGATTTGTGCGAACTGAGGGTTGATTTCAGAACTCACGTGTTCGCATTCGATGGGCATCAGCGGGCCCCACGCTTCGGTGAGCGAGCGGAAGAACACTTCAAGAATGATTTTGATGATGCGAGATTCAGTCGGTGTGAACAAACGGCTAGGTGGGAGTTCGCCCACGCCTTTGCCAAAGCCACCAAAGAAGCTGTCGAGCGAGCTGAACACCACATTGGGGTCGATGATGATCACCGAGTTGCCGCGCAGTGGGTTCATGCGAATCATGTTCACCGACAAGGGGGCACGCAGGCCTTTGAGGTAGTCGCCGAACTTCAGAATTTGCACACGTGTGGGGTTCACACGTGGGCTGGTACGCAGCACTTCGAGCAAGCCAAGACGGAACAGTCGGATGAAGCGTTCGTTGATCATGTCGATCGACGAAACGTTCACACCTAAGCTGCTGTCTTCGCTGGCGAGGTCGTGCTTGCGCACCCGCACGCTTTCGTTGAAGCCAGTGTCGGTCTCGATCGAACCGTCGCGCACGCCTTCCGACAGCGCGGCCAGTTCTTCGTCCGAGAGCAGGTTTGATTTCATGGTTTAAGTGCTTACTGCATCACAAAAGAGGTGAAGAACACGTCTTCAATGCCGCCGAAGTCTTCGTACTTCATCAGCATGTCGTTCATCACGACCTTGATCTTGGCGGCCAATTCGACGCGGAAGTCAGACTTCGCCACATCAGCTTCTGTGCTTTGACGCATCACGTCCAAGACGGCCGAGCGAATGGCAAATTCATGTTTCTTCACGTTGTCGAACACGCGTGCGTCGTAATGGGTCATCACGGCCACTTTCACAACCATGATTTTTTTCGAGTTCGTGATGTTGGTCATGAACTCTTTGTCGATTTCCAAGTACGTGTTCTCAAAGCGCGTGGCTTCGGCTTCCTTCTTGACTTTGGATGGGCCTTCTGGAACAGCACTGTGTGCGTTCTCAGCTTCTTTCTCGAGTTCGTCCACTTTTTCGTGGGCGGCTGCTTCGCTCTTGTGCTCGAAGAAGCCAGAGAAATACAAGGTACCGAACATCACGGACATGATCAAGATGATCACGGACAACACGATCACCAAGATCAAAAGAATCGGTTTCTTTTTCTTCGGTTCGCCTTCGACAACTTCTTCTGCCGGTGCTGCTTCTGCTTCTGCCATATCGTTCTCCTAATGTTCAGATTGTCATGCGTAATTTATGCATAGAGGTCAAGCAAGGACGCATTGGCCTTGTTACGGGTTGAGGTCGCACCAGAAGCGCTGCCTGTACCGCTGACTTGCGATGATGAATTGTCTCTAACTTGGGCATTCCTGTTGGAATTTCCAGAGCTGTTGTGTTGGGTGTTACCACCGCCTTGACCCACGTTGACTTGGCCGGCGTTAATGCCAAAGTTTCCAAGTGCTTCACGCAGGCGTTGGCTGCTGTTTTGCAGCAAGTCGCGTGTGAGTGGGTTGTCGGCACGGAAGACGGCATCGAGTTTGCCGTCTTTCATTTCAAGTTGGATCTCTACGCCGCCCAAGTTGGAGGGGCGCAGTGCAAACTTCATCTTCCATTCGCCATCGCTGAGCTGCTTGTGCATGCGAGCCGCCATTTCGGTGGCCATTTTGTCGCTCAGCTGGTCATAGACCTCGCTCATGTGGGCGCTGGTGGCTTGTGCGGCATTGGCAGGGTTGGCATTCGCAGCATTTTTGTTGCTGCTGAGTGCTTGGGCAAAGCTGCTGAAATTGTTGCCTTCACCTTGGGAAGGCGGTTGGTCTGGGTTGCTGTCGCCGCCGGTTTCTTCTGAGAAGCGAGACAAGAGGGCGCTCACATCTTTTTCATCGATGCCTGTGCCTAAGAGCGACAACATATCTACCGTGCTGGGGACGGGTGTGTTGACTGCTTGGGTGTTGACGGGCAACACAGCGGCAGGCAACACCGTAACTTGCAATTGTTGGATGGCTACCATGTCCGTGGGCGTCAGGCCTGGCACTGCGGGTGCCGCCAAAGTGGTGGCTGGCGCTGCCAAGCCTGCGCCAGAAGCCACCACAGGTTGCTCGGCGGTGGCAGCCATGGCTGCCATTTGTGTGGCCACGGTGCTGTCGGTGGGAACCACGCCTTGAGCTGCACCATTGAGCGCAGTGTTCATGGCCGCTTGCAGGGCATTGGCAGAGACCAGCGAAGAACCATTGGCACTGACGCCGGTGTTTGTTGCACTAGCCAGCATGGTGGCTGGGGTGACTGGCTGCTGAGCGAGCAGGTCTTGAATTGCGGATTCATCTAAGCCCATTGATTTGGCAAAAGCGGCCAAGCTCTCAGGGCTGGGTGCTGCTTTCGGGTCCGTGATGATGCGCATCTGCGGACTTAGCTCGACTGTTTGTAGGGATGCGGCGCTCGTCGTCAGATCGGCGTTTACTGATGTTTGTGGTGTGGCAGCGACTGCACTGACGGCAGCTGCCGTCGTTGCTATTGTTGTGACTTCAGCAGCGACAGGTGTTTGCGTGATGGGTGCTTGGGTGATTGGCGCCCCCTGCATCAAACCTTCTAAGAGCGCATCGACATCGGTGCGATCTGCTTTGTGTGTGTTGCCTTGCTTGCGAGGACGCGCTTGTGTAGAAGCGTGATCGGCATTGTCTTGGTCCGAGTCATCGTTGTCTGCACGTGTGCTGCGTGCTTCCTGATCTGTTCGATCGGCACCACGGCGGTCTTGTACGACTGGGCGTGAATCTTGTTTATCTGTGACTGTTTGAGCCTCTTGAGGCGTGTCAGCGGCAATAGTTTGCCGCTGCTGTGGCACCAAGCGCTGCAGCTGACGTGCCATGACATCGGCGAAATCAAACCCCAAATTGTTGCCCGCAGACGGGCCCACACCAGTGCGCGGGCCTTGTGGCACCGTGTTGCTGGTGTTGGTTGGCACCAGCGGCGCTGGTGGCATTTGGAGATAGCTGGACAGGTTCATGGTTGTCTTTAAACGAGTTTGCCAAAGAGTTAAGCAAGAACCGTGACAGGACAGTTCTTGCCGCTTTTGGCCGAGGGGCGCATCAGTGTCGGTTTGACTTGGCACATCGATTGCTTAATGAACATGCCTCGAAAGTTTTTTCAAGGCAAAAAGAAACCTAAACGTTCCACTTTCAACTGGATTCCTTCAATGAGCACTCTCACTCTGTCAACGATTCGACACAACTTGTCGAAATTTGACCTCTCCGGACTAAGTATTCCGGTGGTGGTGCTCGTCATCATGGCGATGCTGGTGCTCCCACTGCCACCGCTTTTGTTGGACTTTTTGTTTACTTTCAACATTCTTTGCAGCTTGGTGGTGATCATGATCGCCATCGGCACACGCAAGCCACTCGAGTTTTCATCCTTTCCCACGGTTCTGTTGTTTGCCACCATGTTGCGCTTGGCGCTGAACGTGGCATCTACCCGTGTGGTGTTGGTCAACGGCCACGAAGGCGCCCATGCCGCCGGTAAGGTGGTGCAGGCGTTCGGCGAGTTCGTGATTGCTGGTAACTATGTGGTCGGTTTCATCATCTTCGCGATTTTGATGATCATCAACTTTGTGGTGGTGACCAAAGGTGCTGGCCGCGTCTCAGAAGTGAATGCGCGTTTCACCTTGGACGCCATGCCCGGTAAACAAATGTCAATCGACGCTGACTTGAACGCTGGCGTGATTGACCAAGACACCGCCAAACAACGCCGCGCTGAACTGGCTCAAGAATCTGATTTCTTCGGTTCGATGGACGGTGCTTCTAAATTTGTGAGCGGTGACGCCATGGCCGGCTTGTTGATTCTGTTGATCAACTTGATCGGTGGCTTGATCATCGGTGTGGCCCAGCACGATCTGCCTGTGGCTGAAGCCGGTCGCATTTACACCTTGCTCACCATTGGTGACGGCTTGGTTGCTCAAATTCCATCTTTGTTGTTGTCACTGGCCACCGCCATCATCGTGACGCGCGTGACAACCGCTGAATCTATTTCTGAGCAGGCTTCTGTTCAGCTGGCTAACCCAACGGCTTTGTTTATCTCTGCTGTGATCTTGATGATCTTGGGTATGGTGCCCGGTATGCCTCACTTGATGTTCATCACCTTGGCTTTGGCATCTGCCGGTTTGGGCTTGATGATCATCACCCGCGAAGTGCAAGAAGAACAAGCTGTGCAAGCCGAGAAAGATGCCACACCCACAGACGCTCCCAAAGAGTTGGACTGGGACGATGTGGACCAAGTCGACCTCATTGGTTTGGAAATCGGCTATGGCTTGATTCCCTTGGTCAACGCCGAAACAGGCGGCGAGCTGATGACGCGTGTCAAAGGCGTGCGTAAAAAATTGTCTGCCGAGTTGGGCTTCTTGGTTCAACCCGTGCGTATCCGTGATGACTTGAACATCGACCCAGACGCCTACAACATCGTGCTCAAAGGCGTGGTGCGTGGCAAGGGCGAAGTCAAAGTTGGTCGTGAATTGGCGATCAACCCCGGCCATGTGTATGGTCAGTTGGAAGGTATTCCAACGCGAGAGCCTGCATTTGGTTTGGAAGCTGTGTGGATCGAGCCTTCACAGCGCGATCAAGCTCGCACCCTCGGTTACACCGTGGTCGATGCTGCCACTGCTATTTCCACCCACCTCAACAAAGTGTTGCGCGAAAACGCATCCGACATGTTGAGCCACGACGAAACCCAGCAGTTGCTCGATAAATTGGCTGCCAAGTCACCCAAGATCGTGGAAGACTTGGTGCCCGGCAAGTTGTCACTCGGCATCTTGACCCGTACTTTGCAAAACTTGTTGGCCGAATCGGTGTCGATTCGCGACATGCGCACGATTGCTGAAGCATTGACAGAAGCCAGCACCCGCACGCAAGACCCAGAACAACTCACCGCCATGGTTCGCCCCAAGCTCGGCCGCATGATCATGCAAAGCCTGATCGATGGCGACAACGGTTTGCAAGTCATGACGCTCGAGCCCTCGCTCGAACAGCTGTTGCACAACGTCTTGCAACAAAGCCAGCCCGGCCAAGCCGTGGTGATGGAGCCGGGCTTGTCAGAAAACTTATTTGCCGGCTTGCGCGAAGGTGCGCGCACCGTAGAGGACATGGGTCACCCCGCTGTGTTGGTGGTGTCCCCCGTGATTCGTGGCTGGCTGTCCAAAGCCGCACGATTCCGCGTGAACGATTTGACTGTGCTGTCTTACAGCGAAATTCCGGACGATCAGGCTGTCAAAGTGATCCACACCGTGGACGCCAAAGCCCGATAACCCGAAAACCTATAACAAAAGACAGAGTGAGCTGACCTATGGAACTCAAACGCATCCTTGCCCGCGACATCCGCGCTGCCAACGAAAAGGCCGTGGCCCAATACGGCCCCGACGTGCTCGTCATCTCGAGCGGCCAAGTCAATGGATTGACGGAGCTGATCGTGGCTGTTGATTTGGCACCTTTGACGCCTGAAGAGGCTGATCCGTTTGTCAAGTCTGAGTATTCCAAACCAGGCAAGCCTTCTGGCAAGTTTGATGTGTTGTTGGGTCAAACCATCGACCAAAACAAACGCGATGCCCGTGAACGCCAAGCCACCAAAGTGGCCAAGCCGATTGTGGAGGTGGCAGCTAAACCTGCAGCGTCCAAGGCTAAGCCAGCGGTCAAAGCGGTTGCACAACCTGTCGACGAATCAGCCAAACGCGCCGCCGAAGAGCACGACACTCTGCGCGGTCGCGAAATCGTGGCACTGGTGCGTGAAGAACTCAACTCCTTGCGCCGTGAATTCAAGCTTGGCCAACAAATGGCCGCTTGGCAACAAGGCGGCATGCAGTTGCCTGTCGCCATCGCACCTTTGCGCGATGCTTTGAACGATGCGCCGATCCCTGTCGCCTTGCGTGCTTTGTTGATCGACAACATCAAAGACCACGACAACATGGCTGACGCCATGGGTGCCTTGAGCCGCCAATTGGCTCACTCGGTGGAACAAGAGCAAGCGCAAACGCCTGTGTCGGGTATCCATGCGTTGGCTGGCCCATCAGGCGCTGGCAAATCCATGATGGTGGCCCGTTTGGCGCAACACGCCGCGCAATTGCATGGCAGCGAAAAAGTGATGGTCGTCAGCTTTCAAGACCAGCGTGCTGGCGCTTGGAACCAAACACAGCTGTTGTGCGCGCAGTCAGGTGTGGATTCATTCCGCGCCACCAATGCGTCGACTCTGAAATTGCTGCTCGACGAGCACACCGATCGCAAACTTATTTTGATTGACACCGCTGGTGTGCAAATGAACGAACGATTGGCCGAAATTCGCGCCATGAACTTGAATGTGCAATGCCATGCCGTGATTCCAGCTGACGCATCTGCCGCCAATATCCGCCGCGTGTTTGACAACGCCGACAACGTTTGGGCATCCTTGATGCTGAGCAAACTCGACGAATCCACACAGCCTTGGGCTTTGTTGCAGTTCTTGACTGACAAATCTTTGAACGTGTCTGTGGCCAGCCATGGTGACCGCACCATCGATTTGGTGCAAGACGTGTCATTGGCCGGTTTGGTGCAATGCGCCCTCGACAACTTGCCATTGCCAGAAACCGAAGAGCAAGCGCAACAAAACGCACGTGATGCAGCCGTCAATGATTTGGCTGCTTCCAAGTTGGCACAAATCGCTTCTAAATTTAAAACCGAAACCACAGGCTTGACCCATGAGTAATCCACGTAGAACAGAAGTCATCGGCATTGCCAGCGGCAAGGGTGGCGTCGGTAAAACCACCACATCCATCAACTTGGCCGTGGCGCTGACACAGCTGGGTCATAGCGTCATGCTGTTTGATGCCGATTTGGGTTTGGCCAATGCACAAATTGCGCTCGGCGCACGCGCTGAATACAACTTGGGTCACTTCTTAGCCGGTCAAAAGACCTTGCAAGAAATTCTCATCACCACCCGTCAAGGCGTGAAGCTCATTCCTGGTGCCTCTGGCATGCAAGAGTTGGCGGGCCTGAGCGACATTCAAGCGGCCAGCATCGTGCAATCGTTTGGTGTGTTGGCTGACGATGTCGATTATTTGATCGTCGACGTGGCTGCGGGCATTTCACCTTCAGTGTTGTCATTCTTGGCGGCATGTCAACGTCGCTTCATCGTGGTCAAAGACGATCCGTCTTCCATTGCTGATGCTTACGGCACCATCAAGATCTTGAGCAAAGAGATGGGCTTGGATGAAATCTATCTCTTGCCCAACATGGTCAAGAGCCAGTCAGAAGGCTGGAAACTTTATAAGAAGCTCAACGACGTCTGTGTGCGTTTCTTGGGCGAGTCTGTGCACTACCTCACCTCGATCGAAGAAGACGAGATGGTCTTGCGCGCACTCAAAAAATACCAGTCGGTGATGGAACTCGCCCCCGGTACGGCAGCCGCTCGTGATTACATGCGCTTAGCTGAGGCATGCACGCACTTGCGTCCGATTGACCACCCTTCCGGTGGTCTGCAATTTTTCATGGAGCGACTGATGCAAAACAGTTCGTCTGACACATGAGAGCACTATCCCCCGTACAAATGTACGGCTCTTGCAAGCCCAAAGGTGAAGATTTGGTCATGGCCCATTTGGGGTTGGTCAAACGCGTTGCCTTGCACTTGAAGGCCCGTATCCCAGCATTCATGGAGCTCGATGAGCTGATTCAAGTGGGCATGATTGGCCTGCTCGAAGCTTCTCGTGCTTTTGATCCCACCAAGGGGATCGAGTTTGAAAACTTCGCACACAGCCGTGTGCGCGGTGCCATGCTCGATGAGGTGCGACGCTTGTCGTTCTTGCCTCGTTCGGCGGTGGCGTTCAACAAAGAACACAACACCACGGTGCATGCTTTGGCAGCTGAGTTGGGCCGCACGCCCACGCAAGCTGAAATTGCGGAGTACATGGGCAAAGACCTCGAAGAGTTCCACAAAGAGCGCGGCAAAGCCAAACGCTTTGAGACGTATTCGATGGAAGTGGTCACCGAAGAGGTGATGACGATTGCGGATGACAGCTCGCAGCAACCCGAAGTGATCGTGGAAGAAGCCCAGTTCATGGACGCGGTGACCGATGCCATTGCGCAGTTGCCTGAGCGTGAGCAGTTGGTCATGCAGCTCTACTACGTCGAAGAGTTCAACCTCAAAGAGATTGGTGAAACCTTGGGCGTGAGCGAGTCTCGCGTGAGCCAGATTTTGTCGTCCGTGGTCAAAAAACTCCGCGGCACCTTGAAGGTAGACAACGCGTCTGAATCCGAGAAAGTTGAGACAAGGAGACGCGCATGAGTAACTTCATGATGAACATGATCTCTTGGGTCTTGCTGCTCTTGGTGATCTTGACGCTGTACCTCATCGACAAGATCAACCACTTGGCCAAGATGTACGAGGCCCCTAAGCCCGAAACACCTGCATTGCCGGAGTTCGGTACAGAAATTCCTGGTGACTTGCTGTTTTCCGGCTTGGAAGGCAAAAAGCTTTGGGACGCCATGAATGGCAAGCAGGTCGAAGGCTTTGATGCCAGCATGATTGAGGCCTTGCGTCCTCACTACGAACCGATTTTGCGTGAGCACATCACGGCCACCTTCAAGGATGGTCTCGAAGAAGTGGGCGGCGACGAAAGCAAAGTGCCGAGCTCGATGCGAAAAATTGAAACCGTGCGCGGTCATATCCAGTCTTGGTTACCGCCACAGCATTTGGGCAGCATCTACCGCTCAGCTTTGGAGTTTGCTGGCTCGTATGCCAACGACCCGAATGAAGATGTGTTGGTGCGCCTGAAGCAAACGGTCGACAGCGTGGTGGACATGCTCTACCAACGCGTGGGTATTACCAACGAAGTGCCGTTCTCTGAATTTTTGTTTGATGTCGTTCCGGTCGCCGATGAGCACCCAGAGGCAGAAGACGCCGTGCTGGCCCTGACCGATGAGTCGGCACGTGCCGAAGTCTTAGGAGATGGCTTGCTAGAAGACAGCGCAGAGCGCGAATTGACCCCTCAAGAGCTGGCTCAGGGCTTGGAGCATGTGCAAGCCTACGAAGACGAGCAGCGGCAAGAAATTGCCGCTGAGACGGTCGAGGCGGTCATGTACCCCACGCCAGAAGCCGAGCCTGCATTTGAGCCACAAGCCGAGGTTTTGGCTGAGGCCGAGCCCGTGGCTGAAGAAACGCTTGAGGTCAAGCCAGCTTAATATGACTTCTTTGCATCGTGTGACGAATGCCGCTCAAGTTTGCGCAGCCACTTCCGATACTGCTTGTGTACGCTAAGAAATACACAGGAGTTATCAAATGCGAGCCAATTCACGAGCCATTCAAAGTTACGGCGACGTCAAAGTCAGCAGCGGTGTTGCCACGGCTAACAATGTGCAATTGATTCAAATGTTGTTTGATGGCTTGTTGGAGAGCCTGTCCACTGCACGTGGTCACATCCAGCATAAAAATATCAATGAAAAATCCAAAGCCATTGCACGTGCTAGCCGCATCGTGATTGGCCTGCAAGGTGCCTTGGATTTTGAAAAAGGCGGCGATCTGGCTACCAACCTCAATGAGTTGTACAGCTATGTGACCCGTCGTTTGTTCCATGCCAATGCCCACAATGACTTGGCGGTGTTGGATGAGATTTACGGTTTGATGCGCGAAATTCGCGATGCTTGGGAAGGTATGCCTTCCTTGGTGCCAGCGAGCAACCGACCAGCCGGCATGATGAACTGATCGAAGCTTTTCTGCTTTTTAGCGGAATTTGTCTTTTTATCAGTTAATCTTGCAGGTTGTGCGGAACAATTTTTAGGCGCATCCAGGTTTTTGACTTGGATGCGCCAACCTGCTTGGGGAGAGTGTTAGATGTCAGCAATTATTGGTTTGGTCGTTCTGTTCATTTGCGTGTTCGGCGGTTTCGTGATCGCCGGCGGTAGTTTGGCGCCCATTATCAAAGCCACCCCATTTGAGATGTTCATTATTGGTGGTGCGGGCGTTGGCGGCATGATCACCGGTAACTCAGGTGCTATCTTTAAGGGCGCTTGGGGCGGTATGGGTCGTGTGCTCAAAGGCCCTCGCTACCACAAAGAAGACTACATCGGCATCATTGCCGTGATCTCTAAGCTGATGAAAACACTCAAGGCCGAAGGTGCCGTGGCGATGGAATCCCACGTTGAGAACCCAGAAGCCAGTGCAATTTTTGGCGAATGCCCCAAGATGCTGCACGACCATGGCCTGGTCGGTTTGATTTGCGACACGATCCGTTTGATGGTGGTGTCTTCTGGTACTTTGAGCCCTTATGCCGTGGAAGACGTGATGACCACGTCTATCAAGCACCACCACCACAGTGAAATGCAAAACGCTGACGCATTGTCTACCCTCGCTGGCGCGTTGCCTGCGCTGGGTATTGTGGCTTGTGTGTTGGGTGTGGTGAAGACCATGGGTGCGATTGACCAACCCCCACCTGTGCTGGGTGCCTTGATTGGTGGCGCGCTGGTGGGTACGTTCTTGGGTGTGTTCTTGGCCTACGGTATTTTTGAACCGTTCGGTAAGCGTTTGGTGCAAATCATTGACGAAGACAGCGAAGCTTTGAAAGTGGCTCAGCAAGTCATCATTGGTAACATGCATGGCTACCCCGTTCCACTGATCATCGAAGCTGCGCGCGTGTGTATCAACCACCATGCGCAACCGACCTTTGGCGAACTCTTTGACGCATTGAGGAAATAATGGCTGACGAAAAAGACGCCGCCGCAGCGCCGGAAGACGCTGAAAAGGCCGCAGCAGACGCTGCGGCAGCAGCGGCCGTTGCCGCCGCCGAAGCCGCTAAAGCGGAAGAAGAAAAAGAGGAAGCGCCTGCGCCCGTCATCATCATCAAGAAAATCATTGATGATGGTCATGGAGGTGCTCACGGTGGTGCTTGGAAGATCGCGTTGGCCGACATGATGACGGCGATGATGGCGTTCTTCTTGTTGATGTGGTTGCTTGGTGCGTCTAACGAAGACCAACGCAAAAGCATTGCCGACTATTTCAAACCTACCTCACAAAGCTTGGTGGCCATTGGCCAATTGGCGGGCTCCAACGGTGTGTTGGGTGGCCGATCCATCATTGATCCCGATGGCTTTCCGTTTGCAGCTAAGCAAACGGGGTTGCTCGAACGTTTGACACCTCGCTCAGAAGGTGGCCCTAACCCCAGCACCGACCCTGGCCAAGAAAACAACAATCCCTACTCAGACCCAGACAAGCTGACGCCTGAGCAGAAGAAAGAAATTGCCCAAGCCCAAGAAAAAGCGGACTTTGACAAACTCGAAAAAGAGATTGAACAAAAGCTGTCTGAAAACAAAAAGCTAGGCGGTTTGAAAGACCAAGTGTCTGTCACACGTGACAAGCAAGGTCTTCGCATCGAAATCATCGACAAGGCCGACTTTGCGATGTTCCCCAGCGGTGGCATGGGCATGCAAGGCAAGGCCGCAAGTTTGATCAGCGAGATCGCTGCTTCGTTGGCTGATATGCCTAACAAGATTGCGATTCGCGGTCATACCGACAGCGTGCCGTTCAATAACAAGGAAGGCCGTAACAACTGGTCGCTCTCTGCAGAGCGTGCAGAAGTGACCCGTGCGTTGCTCGAAAGAAGCGGCATCAAAGAAAGCCGATTCGCCCGAATTGAAGGCGTGGCTGACACAGATCCGTTCAATCCCAAAGACCCACGTGATCCGCGCAACCGTCGCATGAGTATCACTGTGCTCTACAACGACCAAGATTAATCTCCACACAAGATATACCTTGTGTGTGAGATTGACTCCTGATAGTCAGTCTGTGTTGTGTGTTTATTTCGCGATGCCTTGTCTATCAGGACGAAAAGCCCGCTACAACATCAATTCTTTGTATTGATCGCTTGAATAAAGCCCGTGCTCAAGCTTTGACCTTGTTCGCTGGTTAAGGCTTGCAGCTGTGCGGATGTCAAAGCAGCCACTTGGCTAGAGCTCAAAGCATTAAGAACACCAGGATCCAAAGAGCTCACTTGCGCAGCAGTGAGACCCGCCAAAGCGGCAGGCGTGATGCTGCGGATATTGGTGGTGCTCAGTTGAGCGAGATCTTGCGTCTCCATGGCAGCGACTTGCATGGCCGAGAGACCTGCAAGCGCAGTGGTGGAGAGGCTAGCGGCTTGATCCGTGGTCAGCGCTGCAACTTGAGAGCTAGACAGACCTTGGACCTGAGCAGACTTAAGCGCAGA
>Ga0213920_1000181_pt1 | contig 61337 bp, 75 predicted proteins | sample McNCre1117MG_FD_161054 | JGI IMG/M metagenome (GOLD analysis project Ga0213920, IMG submission 161054) | Freshwater microbial communities from McNutts Creek, Athens, Georgia, United States - 11-17 MG | ecosystem: Environmental > Aquatic > Freshwater > Creek | place: USA: Georgia | collected...
TGCGGTAGCCCTGCGTAAATTTGTTACAGACACCGCACTACCTGATCCGTGGGTTGTTGACTCGGGCGGTGGCTTGCACGTGTACTGGCCGCTTGAAGCTGAGATCCCAAAGGACGAATGGCAGCCTATCGCGCGGGGTATGGCGGCACTGGGGGCTCAACACGGGCTCGACATCGACAACGCTTGCACGACAGACGCATCTCGGATTCTCAGGGTTCCGGGCACTACGCACGTCACCTCCCGCAACACCGTGCGGATCATCCATCAGGCAGTGCGCCCTCTCAACGTCATCGAAGTCACGATGCTAAAAGAGAAGGGGCTGGCAGTATCGAAGCCCGATAGTAAGCTGGGGCCGCGCCGTCAGTTAGATGAAGCCACAAAAGCGCTGCTTAATAATAAGGCAACCAAGTTCTCCCTGATTGCTAAACGTAGTTTGCAAGATGAGGGGTGCGCCCACATCAAACACATAGTCTCTGATCAAGCGTCGGTGTCTGAGCCAATGTGGAGAGCGGGGCTGTCGATTGCATGGTACTGCGACGACGCTGAGACTTCCATCCACAAGATGTCGAAGGATCACCCGAACTACGATGCAGACGAGACTCGGCAAAAAGCCGAGAAGACTAAGGGGCCTTATGTCTGTAAAACCTTTGACACTCTGGCACCGGGGGTTTGTCAGGGTTGCCCCCACTACGAGAAGATCACAAGTCCGATCCAGCTAGGGGCGCTTGTTGAGAAAGCCGCGCCGGGAACTACTGTGGCGGCGTTTAATGCAACAGGGGTTGCGGTTCAGTATCAGATCCCCTCACTGCCATGGCCTTACTTTCGGGGTAAGACTGGCGGAATTTGGAAGGAGAAAGACGGAGATAACGAGAAAGAAACCTGTATTTACGAGCACGATTTCTTCGTAACGCAACGGCTATACGAAGCAGGGGTTGGGGAAATGGCATGGCTACGGCTGTACCTACCCCGCGATGGATTGCGCCAATTTACTACCCCGGTTGGCGACCTGCTGTCCAAGGACAAGTGCAGGGATCTGCTATCTGCTAACGGTGTATTCGCCTACGGCAAGCAGATGGACAACATCATGACCTACATAACGAGAGTATTAAAGGAGTTACAGGTGTCAGAGAAAGCAATGAGAGCGCATGCACACTTTGGGTGGACCGAGGATGAGGGTTCCTTCGTAGTCGGAGAATCCGAGATCACCCCCATGGGGGTGATTTACACCCCGCCATCCGTGCAGACCAAGAACGTCACACCAATGTTCGAACCCAAGGGCTCCCTCACAGAATGGCAAAGTGTCTTTAATCTTTATGCTAGGCCGGGGTTTGAGCCACACGCCTTCGCCGCCTGTACCGCGTTTGGCAGTCCGTTATTCAAATTCACGGGGCATCGCGGGTCGATCATCAATCTGCTGAACAACGAGTCGGGGACTGGGAAGTCCACAATTCTCGGTATGTCCAATTCTGTTTTTGGACACCCTACCGATCTGATGATGTTGGCAGACGATACACAGAACGCCCGGATTCACCGCATGGGAGTGCTGTCCAATATCGCCGGGACGCTGGACGAGGTGACCAACATGAAGTCTGAGTTGATCTCAGACACCGCCTACACCGTCACCCATGGCCGGGGCAAGAACCGGATGCAGAGTCAGACTAACTCGGAGCGGGTCAACCACACACGCTGGTCGATGATCTTACTCTCTACATCCAACGCGTCGCTCTACGACAAGCTGCTTCAACTGAAAGCATTCCCAGACGGGGAATCCATGCGGATCATCGAATATCAGATTGATCGCGTCGGAAACCTAGACAAGACAGAAGCGGATAAATTGTTTGGCAAGCTGGCGGATAACTACGGACACGCCGGTATTCCCTACATGCAGTGGGTGGTCGATAACAAGGCCAAGGCTAACGTCCTGCGAGAGCGCATCCAGCAGAATCTTGATAAGGCTATGGGATATACAGGCCGGGAGCGGTTCTGGTCCTCGACCATAGCGTGCAACCTAGCAGGCGGACACATCGCGCGTGACTTGGGCCTGATTGACTATGATATGGAGAGGGTTTACCAGTGGTGTTTGCAGGAGTTTAGCAAGATGCGTTCGTCTATGAATATTCGGAGTCGGGATGCCATCTCCATGCTCGGGGAGTTTATCAACGACCACATGGCTAACATACTGATTATTAACGAGAACTCTACCCTACGCACTGGGCTACCTGAGGCGGCGATCCGTGAACCCCGTAGCGACCTGATGATCCGTATCGAGCCTGACACCAAGCGTATGTACATCTCTGCTCGGGGGATGCGGGACTTCTGTACGCGTCAGCAATTGACATACAAGGACGTGATCAAGGAGCTAGGCGACGCCGGGATCTATATACAGAACATCAAGAAGCGACTCAGCAAAGGCACGCACATCACTGCCACAGCGGTCGATGCGTTGGAGATTGACATGGACAAGGCGGGGATGGACCCGGTAGCCCTTGATGTTCCGGCAGGTTTAGGGGATACTGAGGGCTGATTGCTCTCTGTCTCTCCTCTCCCTTCTCCAAGGGTTAAGCCCCGGCTGCAACCGGGGCTTTTTTTATTCCTCCGCGTATACCGGCACTTCGGCAAAACGCTGACGGAATGGCTTGGACAGGTAGATACCGGCCTTGGTTTCCGCGCTCTGTTTGGCGCGGGTGCGGGCCGAGGCGTTGATGACACTTTGAGTGATCGCCAGACCCTTCTCAGGGTTTACCAGAGAAAAATGGTTCATCTCATCTCTGATGTCAGCCATGGCTTCGTAATCCTGCCGTGCACGAGCGTTGAAATATTGATTCAACAAGCCTTGTCTACGGTCAAGAATCTGCTTCTCAATATCTTTTTGCCAAGCGTTGAGTTGATACTGACCGGCCAACCGCTGCGGAACAAAGCCAACCGCCTGAAGCGCCGCTTCGGTTAAAGATACGTCTTCAATAATCGGATCGCCTCGGGTTGTCAGTGCGCCCTCTTTATTTAGCCGGATGGACTTGGCAATGTTGCGCATTCCAGCCATAGGGGTGACGCCTTCCAAGAACCGATACACGTCGCCTTGAGCCAGCTTGTCTACGCCCCGTGCGATCTGTAGGGCCATACCGGCAGAAGCACCAGCGGCCTCGGCAACGTAGTTCTTCAGATCATCTTCAGCGGAGGCAGTGTTCTTGCCGTCGCGCAGCCCCAAAAGCCCACCGATGAACGGCAGTTGTTTGGTACCCCCCAAAAGTGGGGAACTCGCATATCCCACTTTACTAGCAATATCACCGCCTAAATCGCCCAGCCAACCACGAGTAATGCGGTTAGCCATGGGCTGGCCCCACATGTCGGACAAGTAGTTGTAGAAGGCGAAGTCAAAATCGTACGGGTCATCCTTGTCATCAAGGATCAGATTCATCAGATCCCGAACGATGTAGTAGAACGGCATCCCCATGGTCCCGGCAAAAATACCGGACATACCCATCAGGCCCGTGAACTGGATGCGAGCTACCTTGCGAACCTCAGGGTCCACGCTGCTAAACATATCTTTGAACAGGCGCACATAGAGTGCAGCCATGTGCGCAGGGAACTTCTTGAACATGAAGATGACGCGCATCGCTGGGCTCAAAAAGATTTTTGGAGCCAGCCCATGTTGATAGTCTCCATGCGCTTTTGTAACCATCTCAGTAGACTTGCGGATCGCTTGGTCGTACTTCTCTTGGTTACTCATGCCGGTTTTGCCACTCAACCGCTGCTTCATCAGTTGGTAAGTTGCAAGCGCACCGGCCTCACGGTTGATCGCTTCAGCCCGCTGGAACATGATCGCGGAGTATTTGGTGAAGGCACGGACACCCTTACCAAACGCGGAAGTTTCACCCGATCCGTATTTAGCTATCGAACCAAAGTCGTGGCTAGGGTCTCCGGCATTCAAGATGCCTTGATCGCGGAACGAGAGGAACACGCGCTCCATCTCGGGGAGGGCCGCGATAGCTTCCGCGCGGGTCTTGCCTTTGGCAACAGCGGCGTCGATCTTAGCCTCGGCAGATTCCACCAACTTCTCGCCATACGTCTGCTGGCCCAATGAACCGCCAATGATCTTAGTCATGGCGCTGAACAGGGTGTTCATGATTTTGACTTGGCCCAGCCCGTGGAACTCGCCAGCCAGCAGCGGGAACATCACAGTCGGTGTCTGCAACATATTTACAAGAGCAGACGCAGGGTTGAAGCCCATGTAGTACGTGAAGCCAAGCCGGTTCACGTTGTTGGCGATCCTGTTCAGAGGATCATCCGAGCGGATTGTATCTACCCCATAGACAACCTTGGCGACGTGCGTGATGATGTCACTCATCTTCGTGTCGGGGTTGCTGGCGTTCTGTTTGCGGGCGCTGTCGATCTCATGCTCGATCTGACCCTTATATGCAACTTGGGAGATCTGCGTGGCATAGATCGGAGCTTTATGGTCAAACGCAGCGAGGGTGTCCTCGATATAACCCGCCGTACCTTTACGCTCAAGACCAAACTGCCGAAGCATGGATGACTCTGGGTGCAGCAGCAGGGACGCCTGATACAGACGCTCCTTCATTTCTTCACGAGCCTCGCGGATGCGGTCAGCCGTAGAGGTGGGGTCGTCCTTGTGGATAGGCAGTGCCTTGTCTACGTTGGCTTTGATCTCGTCAAAGAACTGATTGACCGGCCCGCTCTTGTAGCTGAACTTCCTGAAGTCCGTCTGTTTGAATGACTGGACGTGCGCTATGCCTTCTTTCTTTAGCTCATCAAGGCGCGTCTTCTGAGCGCCCAGACTGGTGTAGGACTCGGCAACGGGCTTGCCGTTCTTAGGGTTAAAGTACGTGACCCAATAGTCCCCTATGCGGACGAATGGCGTGTAGGCTTCGTTGAATTTTTTATATGTCTCGTCTAGCCCAGACAGGATCTTGTCCGCTTTAACGGGGTCATCCTGATACTGGTCGTGCACAGACTGCTTTAGGGCTTCAAAGTATTCATTACGAAACTGCCGGTACTGTCCAACAAGATCCGACGCTAGCTTCTGAAACTTAGGATGTAGCTTGTCGTACTCAGCCCGCAAAGAAACGTAATCAGCAACCGCCTCAGGGCCGCGAGTCTTGGCAAACTCTGGAGAGGGGTCTTTACTGCCGGTCACATCAATTGCAAGATCAGATGCGCGGTTAACGAAGGCGTCCATCGCCTTCTTACCGGCAGGATCAAACCTAGCGATTTCCAGAGCCCTGTTCATGAAGTCCGAACTGCGTTTGAGCAGGGTGTTTTTCATAGCCCCAGCTTTACGCAAGCTGTTCTCAATCTCGCCAATCTGATTGAACCCCATATCCCGCGCGTTGGCGGCAATACTAGACATGGGCAGCAAAGATAGGCCCCACCGCCCCGCTGCATCTGCTGCGTTTATAAAGAACTCGCTGTTCTTGGGAGCGTCAAGCAACTGCTGCATCGGAGCGACCATTGCCCGGTTCATCGCAACTTGAGGAAGTGCGGCTGCGGCTGTCGATACCGTGGAAGGGACTCTGACGTTTGCAGGTAGGTCGTCAGGGGCTAAAGGATAATTATTATTCGGGGGAGGAGCCCCAATCAAAAGAGATTTTGTAGCTTCAGCAGGGGTCTTGGTAGAAGGAGGAGCCCCTTCATGAACAAGCGCACTGTAGATGTCCAGCAGTTCCGTCAAGGCACTGGGATCTTTAAGCCCTAAAATGTCGGCAATAGCTTGGACAAACTGGGTCCACAACGAGGTCTTGCTTTCATGAGGCAGCGCAGCGAGGAGGTACTGGAACTCGGGGTTGCTGAGTCCTTCAGCAATAAACTCTGATTCAGACTTCAGACCATAAGGAAGCTCTTTAATATCTTTGGTCTTGTAGACCGCCTCTGCTTTGGCAAGTACGTCCTTGTATAACCTGCGCAAACGATTGACGGCCGCAAGTTGCTTACCGGGAAGCGGAGTCCTGATTGCTCTTTCCGTCAAGGCATGGACAATTTCGTGGGCGACCGTGTGCTCACTGCCAGCGTAGACAGAGTTGACAAATACCGTGTTTGATCCGCTATCAAACATCCCCGCAATAGTACCGGGACGGTACCCCTTGAAGGCTTCTTGCTCTCGCAGGATTCCATCGTCGAGCCTAACTTTTATCCGGTCTGAGGGCAGGAACCGCTGCGTTGCTTGGGCACGTTGGGCAATGTCCCTGATGACAGGGTTTTTGCTATCCAGCAGGGCTTTTATTACTGCGGGCATGTCGCCCTTCGTAACTGCATCTGCTAGCGCAGCATTATCTTCCGTAGCCAGCCACGTCTTGCTGTGGGCCTTGATACCTAACGCACGGGCAAAATCTTCCCTAGAAATAGGGAATTGATCGTTGACAGGTTCGTACGCCGCTTCTTGGGTTACTTGAAAAAACTCATCATCTTCTTCCGCGTTTCTTTTAGCCCTAGCTACTTCAGCATCCTTAGACTTTTGAACCTTTGCCAGATAGTCGAAAGTCTCCTGCGTCAGAGCTTTATTTGCGTGGGCGTCTTTCCATATTTTTTGAACATCTTTATCTAGCGCAGCCCATGCTGGCTCAGACTCAGCGCTTCTAAATTGGTTATCCCATTCATCTTGTGGCGAGCCTACTTCTACTTCGGCGGCAGGGGTAGGAGTCGTGGAGGCAGGGGTGGTTTCAAAATTTAACTCTTCAAACGGAACATAATTTTCTCCCGTTTTTCCTTGGAGGTCGTACCGAACCTTGACAAACTGTTTCCCATCCATAGTTTCGGGTTCACCGATAACCGTGACGGGAATGTCAGTGTCTTTGTTACTCCATATAGCTGCCCTGCCCTGCGTTACTGGAGCGGGCTGTGTTCCTTCTCCCACACCAGCTTGTTGAGGAGGCTCCCCAGCAAGTGCCACTCTAGGGGGTGCAGATGTTGCAACTCCTCCGGGGGGTAGTCCTCCTCCGGGTTCGCTAGGTACGCCAACGCTTGCTCCACTTGGGATATTGACATCTGTAGGAGGTGGTGTGTTTGGTTGGACATTTGGTTGCCCTTGTTGTTGCGCGGCTGCTGCGCGGGCTTTAAGTTCTAGCCTCGCTTTTCTCAGCCAGATTTTGACTTCAAGAGAAGGATCTTGTATTGCCTCTAACCTACTCTTTTCCGCGAGTATGTTATCGACCGGCCAACTTTCAAGTTTATAATCAAGTTTAGGCTGTTCCGTCTGAACCTGCTGCTGTGCTGCGGCACGATCTTGGGCCTCTGCTTCCCGCTGAGCCATGGCGGCTTCGGATGCGGCACGCTGTCTAGCTTGATACTCAGCAATATCTCGCTCTTGCTGCTGCTTCCTAAGCTTATCCGCTTTCTGTAGCGCGTCGATACGTACTTGGTCGTTTTGCTGCTGTTGAGCTTGCTCTTGCTGCTGTTGAGCCTGTTGGTTCTGTTGCTGCTGTTGTTGAAGAGCAGCTTGTGCTGCGGCAGCTTGGGCCACTTGGTCAGCTTGTGCAGCCTCCTCAAGAGTGGCCGCGTTGGTTTGTTCTTCTAGAGACGGGTCAATTCTGGGGGCGGCAAATTTTACCGAAGCTCTTGATTCGGGGCTAAGCACCTTATTTTCAACGAGCAGATTGAACTCGTCCTCGGTGATGCCCTCTTGGCTCTTTAGCTTAGCCATGGCCGCTGCAAGGTTCTCAGCGGGGCCGGGGCCAACAGACCCAGCTTGTTTGGTTTCGTCGAGGCTATATTCCGGTTGCTTCGCAGGGGTTTCCCGCATAGCTTGCACCACAGCACCCGGAGCACCAATACCCACACCACCAGCCGCGCCCTTGGCAGCAGCCAGCAACATCCGGTCTACGTTCTTAGGATCAGACAACCCACCCGGAGCGCCAGCAAGCTGCTCAGCAATAATGTCTAATGATTCTTGGACAGCTTCAGTTGTACTTTCAGTAGCAGCGGTTTTGCCAATTTCTTTAGCAAGCCGAAGCTTGAAGCTTTCTGGCACGATGGTGGATCTTGCGGCGAGTTCTTCTGCCACTTTAGCCTGCCCACGCAACCCCAACTGATTCATCAACCGAGCGGGGAGAATACCGTCTAGTGCAGCTTTAAGCGCACCGATGCCAAAAGCAAGTCCGGGTTCAAGTTTGTTGGTCTCTTCGTGGATACCCGCAAAAGTTTCAGGCGCGTTGAGGCCAAAGCTACCCGCACCGATACCTACGTTAAAGCCAGTCTCGCCAGCTTGAGATCTGGCAGCGGGAGCGAGTCGATTACCTAGGCGGGTAGCGTATGTTTCAGCCGCCTCTCCAGCCAAACCACGTTGTGCAGCAGCACGAGCAGCCGCTGCCTCAACCCCATACTTAGCAGCACCACGCGCAGCAAGAGAGCCAGCCCCTCCGGTCAGCGCCATCAAACCTACGTTGGGTAAATTCTCACCAACAGATTCCGCAATAAATCCTGCAACATCTGAAGGCCCACGGATACCGCTAAGTGACGAGTAGGAGGTCGGGTATCTCTCCTCAAGCTCTTGGCGCTTAGCTTTACCTTCCGCTAAATATCTATTAGCAGCTTCGTCGAACCCAAGCGCGGACGCGCCAAGACCCATAGCCTCACTGCCGGTAGCACCGAGCCCTCCGAGTCCCCGCTGAAGGGAGTTGCTAAATTGACGCCCAAGGGGAATATCTCTTGGGTCCGGGCGAGTTTCTAGGTCAAGTTGTTGTAAACGCCCCTGAAGTTTGGCAATCTGTGCGTATATAGACTCATCAGAATCCGTATCTGGAAAAGATACTGGCCCAATCTTCGGGATGTTTACAACCTTCATTACTGAACACCGTACTGACTATTAATTTCGCCGATAGAAGGAATAGAAGAACCTCCACCACTTGAGCGTGTGCCCTGCGACAAGTATTGCTTATACAACTCTTGAGCGTCTTGAACAGCTTTGAGGTATCTAGGATCATTGGGTTTCATAGATCCCTGCTGAATGCCTTTTAAAACATTTTCCCCAGTCGGAGTCATCGCTATAAACTTAGTTGCAATAGCGCTATTCGGATTGGCAAACACTTCTTCCGCGCGTTTATCTGCATTAATTCGTTCCATCATAGTAGGGCGATTCCTATCTTGCCCCTGTTGTAACTGCAGCATCAACCGCGCAATCCCTAGCTGGTTAACAAGCCCCGCATTTTGGGCTCGGGCCGCAGCCGTTCGCTCTGATATGTCAAGCTGGTTTTGAAGTTTGAGGGCCTCAAGCTGTTTCCTACTATCCGACGCGGCGACATCTTTAAGAAGGTTGGTACTAGCAAGTCGCGTTTCCATTGTTAATTTAGCAGCAGCTTGCATAGCCCGGTCGTGCTCTGCTATAAATTCTTGCGCTGATTTTTGGTCGCCTTTCTCATCAGCCATACGCGCTTTGACGAGATCCATTTGAGCTTGGCGACGTAGGCGTTCAGCAGCCGCGCGAGCAGCATCCATTTTGTCGTTGTAGTCAATGCCTTCACCGACAGCACGGCCCAACGCGGGGCCAAATGCGCCCCGGCTAGACATCAACGCACCGCCCATCTTGCCCAACATCTTATAGACTTCGCTTTCTTTACCAGCGTTGTTAGCGGCTCGCTCTTCGTCAATCAGCTTCTGCATCATGTCGAAGTGGGGCTTAGACCGCGCTTGGTATTTTTCAAACTGCCTGTTTTCTAATGCTTCACGTTGTGCATCTGACAAACTAGGAGATTGGTAATTCTCAAGTTCCCTCGAACGTTTGAGAGCGCTTTCCCTAAAAGCCTGCTGTTCAGGACTATCTGTAGCGACAATATCCGCGAGTCTTTTGCGTGTTTCGCTATCTGCTTTAGATGGCCCGCCACCACCGCCGCCACCCATACCACCAAACGCTTTCATAAACGCGGCAATACCGCCGTCTGGGTTTTGTACGTTTTCGATCTTGAGGTTTTCGTCGGGTTTTTTAGCGTCAGCTTTGACAGCAGGGGGTACTTTCTTTTCCTCTTTGGGAGGGCGTGGGTACGCACGGGGATCAACCAAAGGATTAAAGTCTTTGTTCTCAGGTTGCTCTTTATCCGATCCCAGTACAAGATTTTCCCACCCAGCGTACTGACTGGGGATAGGTTCTTTTGAGCCTTCAGCAAACGCAATGATCCCACCCCCGGCCATTTTCTTTGGGCCTTGCATAGCAGGTAGTCCCATGATGGGAGGCTGCTTCGGTTGGGGCGGTTGTTGTTGCTGCTGGGGTTGCGGAGGTTGTTGAGGCTGCGGTTGTGGCGCGGCCTGTTGTGGGGGTGGTGGGGGCGGCATCATGCCCGGTTGGGGCATGGGCTGCTGAGGTTGAGGCATGAGAGACCGGACAGTCGAGTCCAGTACCGTGGGCATCTGCGCGTTGGGCGCATTCATCCCAGCCATCTCAGACTGCATCTGAGCGCGGCGGCTCAACTCCAACCCCGCTAAAGTTTTTAGAGGAATGTCGCCAATAACACGGTCAACAGGACTCTGAGCAACTTGCGTCAGATACTGGGTTGGCATGTACCGCAGGTCGCGGCGGGTCTCTTCGAGTGTCGGTCCCATATCTAATCCTTATTTCGGAGGCGTGGTCGTGCCGCTCAATTTATTAACAGCATCAGCAGCCGTACCCAAGGCACCAATACCAGTCAGTGCTCCACCAAGGATAGAGTTAGCTGGAGATGTGGGAGCGCCGTACTCATTTTCTGTAGTCATCGGATATTTACTAACAACACTGTTGAGCCAGTCGATCTGATTCTTCGGATAGTCCCGAGCTTCTTTCCACATGTCGTAATCAGATTTGAGACCTTCCTGTGTGATACCGCGCTGAGTAGCGCCAAGATCAGCTTCCTGCCTATTGGAAGCTAGTCCTAGTTGCTGTTGCTGATTACCAAACGTGCCTTGATCCCGTGCAACATCCCCGGCTTCTTTCAGGTAGTTGAGACCCTGCGTGGCACCAAACTGTCCGGACTGTTCTTTGGCTTTTAGCGCATCAAGCAGCCGGTTTTGGTCGGCGTTGTATTGGGATTGGGCAGCGGTAAACGCGGTGTCATACCCCTTGCCGGTGATGTCAGCTAGTTTGGTACCCAGATTACGCTGGGTTTCTGCATTATAAATAGCCTGTGCCCCACCACCATACGCACCAGACTTAATCAACTGCGCGTTGTTTTTCATCTGCTGTATGTCTGCCTGCCGCTTAGCCTCTTCAAGCTGTGGGTTCAGAATTTTAGACAGATAGAGGTTCATGTACTGGTCAAGCGCAGCGGAATCAAACCCGTTACCAATACCCGTCGTATTAGACGTGAACGTCGTACCCGTATATGCAGGTTGTGTCATTGCAGACTTATACACGTCCTGCATATTGGTGGCAGCGTTACCCTGCGAAGCGTTGGGTTGAGTAAGCTGTTGAATCCCCGTGAACGCTTTGTTCTGGAGATCAGACGGACCGGCAACGGTCTGTCCACCGTAAACTTGGTATGGGTTTGAAGCTACATCGACCGCAGCGTTGACAATACCCCCGACAACGGGAGCAGCCCAGTTTGATACGGTGCTTTCTCTTACACCTGTGGCGGTGGGTGCAACAGTGTCTGTCATGATACTTCCTTACTTCGGCGTAAATTTAGCCGGGTTGATCTGTTTGCCCTGCTTCTTAGTACCAGTGCGGGCGTGACGGATACGGTCCATCATGTCGTAGAGTTGTTTGGCACCAGCCTCAGAGTTGCCATTACCCAAGTGCGACACCACATCAGCAGGGATCACGAACTCACCACCGCTAAGTTTCGCCGGTTGCTTGTTGTCAATGGTAGCAGGAATCTTGTCAGCCATGCCATCTTCGGCGCTTTTGAGATAGTGCAGTCCACCACCTCCAGCGTACCCATCAATCCCACCACCTTCAGCACGTTTGACCGGCACGCCCTTGAGCGCGTTATAGACTTGGTTTTGCGTAAGCCCCAGACTGCCAGCTTGCATACCCATGGGGGCAACGGGTTTGGGACGACCGGCATAGCCAAGAAGCCCACCGATTCCGGCAGCAGCTAGCGCTTTAGTCAGGTTGGGGTTGTCTTTAGCTAGTTTTATGAGCCTGTCGAGGACGGAGCCGCTTGAATTGGAATCTACGTTTACCGGGCTATTTGTTGTGGCATCAAGCGCGTTATCACCTGTGTAGGCGTTGCCTTCGTTGCCGTAGTTTTGAGCTATTTCTTCGGGGGTGCCAAAATACCCACTCGCCCATCGTAAATCGTTCAGAGTATTAGCACCGTCATCAGTATAGCCAGATCCAGAGGGGATGAGGGAATCAAAGTCATACCCCCAGTCATACCCTCCAACATCGCCACCCTTGTCAAAATTAGTCTTCACTTCACCACCGTCCTTTAATCCTGTTTGAGTCCAACCGGCGGGAGGTGTCCAATTTCCGGTGGTATCTGTGTAGTACCGATTCGTCGCCTGATTAAAATACTGCTTTGGCGTAGGCGTAGGCGCAGGGGTAGTCATTGCCTGCGCCTGCTGGGATGTTATCGCCGGGATAGCTGCCGGGGCCATCGTAGCCGGGGCCATTGTCCTATTTTCTGGCGTGTCATACCAGTCAAAGAACCTTACGCCACCCTTGCCACCAGTTCCCTGTGCCCCAGTCTGACGCCAATACCGCGCATCGGAAGTCGGCAGTGCTTGCAGTCCTCTAGCGTCTGTTGTGGTCAGCGCACCAACTTGAGAAGTGTCAAGTGTTTTAGTTTGTGACGTATCAAGCGCTTTAACTTGGGAAGTATCAAGTGTTTTAACTTGGGAAGTATCAAGCGCTTTAACTTGGGAGGTATCTACCGCGTTAATTTGAGATGTGTTACCGCCACCGCCCCCTGTGATGTTACTGACAATAGCTCCAGTAAGTGCCCCAGTTAGCAAGCTCCCAATTGGGCTAGAAGTGAGCGCAGAAATTTGATTAGAAGTAAGAGTGTTTAGCGCGGTCGTCACATTTGTATCAGTACCCCCGCCACCTACGGTCGTATCAGTACCTCCGCCACCTACGGTCGTATCAGTACCTCCGCCACCTACGGTCGTATCAGTACCGAATAAATCACTTCTTGTTAGATCAACATTTGGATCTGATATGGCACTTAGGGCGTTTGGGTCATACCCGCCGGGATTCTCAATATTGTATAGAGCTTGCAATTGTTCGGGGGTTAGCAAGCTAAGATCTGGGGATACAGATCCCGGGCCCGTAGGAGATTGTGACCCGTAAAGACTATTTAATTCGTCCTCCGGAATATTTCCTATACTTGCACCGGGAATAAACATATTGGAAATTTGATTTCCAATACCACCAAGCGCACCGATACCAGCCTGAACTCCTGAACCAACAGCGGCATTGAGTGCGCCAAGGCCAGCGGGTCCGCCTTTTAGTTGGTTGCTTAATTCACTAGACCCAATTTTGCCCGCTATATCCGCATACTGCCCCGGCACTCCAAGAGCTTCAGCAATGTTTCCAGCAGAAGTTGCGGATACGGGGTTAAAGTCAGCGCCGCGCAGGTTAGTTAAAAGGTCTGTACCTTGAGCTAACTCATTGATTCCATAAGGCACAACGCTGGCTAGCGCTTGTCCATATTTTCCGTGGGCTAAAGCGTCAGCGGCACCGGCGGCGGCAAAAAACGGTTGGAAGGGAGAAGGGATAATCTTTCCCGCAGCCATAATGGCCTGACCAACCGCGTTATCACGCAGAAATCCATGAGCGCGAGGACTCCACTGAGGGTCAAAACTAACATTGCCGTTCTGATCAGCATTTAGGTGGAAAAAAATGTCCCCACCCTTCAGGCCATACTGGCCGTTCTGCATGATACCAATTCGTTCTGGATTGATCGGCTGGTTGGTGGCTTTATTGATATAGGCGTTTGTGGTTGTTTCTGGCACCCATCGCGCCGCCTCATCAGTTCCTTCAAAGTGACCGGGAACGGGGACTTTTTGCACACCAATATCTTTTACGCTGGTAATCCCTTGCTTATTAAGACCTTCGGCAATGACTCGATTGCGTGGGTTGTCACCGCCAAGCTCTGTTAGCAGCGCAGAAAGATCTGGGGCTTTAGCAGCGGTAGCAGCGGTAGCAGCGGTAGCGGCTGGGGCGGCAGTGCCGTAATCCCCGGCTAAAAGATCTTCGTTAGTCATGGTTTACGCCGTCAAATCCCAAAATGACAAGGAACCGTAGCAGTCGCCTGCCGGTGTAGCAGAATCCACGGTACGAATAACAAGGCTGATAATGTCGCTAACTCCGGCCAAAGACACTCCCGGTTGGAACGCCCAGTTATAACCAGACGGATCGACCAAAGGATTATTGCCGCCAGAACCAGAGGCAGTTACATAGTCAGTTTGGATAATTGATCCGCCAGTTGTTGCAGTGGCAGATACGTCATATTCCACGTTTGCATCAGCAGGCAACGCAGTCCAAGCCGCTCCAGTTAATGTTGGATTTTTAATTAAACTAACCTGATAACTCTGGCTGGTAATTGGAAGCACTTGAACACGCGCAGGAATAATAACTGCTCCGGGTCTGGTAGAAGCCAATCGAATAGAAACAATTGGAAGGTCTGTTAATCCAATAGCTGCAAGTTTAGTGGTTCTTTGAGCTACATACCCAATTGAATACTGTTCATAACCTCCTTCAGATACCACAGATGAACAGATTTGTTTTAGCGTGGCAGCTACAGCAACGGTCGAAGTGATCTCATAACGCACCGGCAAAGTTGCCGTTGTCATGTAGGTTGTGGTTATTTCGTTGGCGTTATTGAACGTGTGGCAGACAATATACTGCCCATTGATAATGAACCCGCACCGTACCGATCCAACGCCCAACCATTCAAAGTCCATCCACAGAATCTGCGCCTTGGATGAATCAAGGGTATACCCTGATGCCCCGGTGCCGTCGAGCTTGTCGCCGTTCCAACTAGACTGATTAACAGTCCGTGCGTCACTGACCGAGCCGGTTACTTTAGAGCGCAGCACAAAAGAGTTTGTGCCATCAATGCGCTGGAAGAACACGCCGTTATCGGTGTTGAAGTACCCAACACGTTGCGTCAGGTTTAAACTTGAACTGCCGTCCATACAGAACGTGGCAAGAACAAGAAGCCCTTTACCGGGCTGATATGGGAAAGACCGGAACGTCTGGCGTACAACTGATCCAACCCCGCCAGCAGTTACAGACATATCAAGCGCAGACTGATCTGTCTGATACGTAGTCGTACCCGTTCCCGTGGTTGCAGTGTCAAACTGAGTATCAGCAGCGTAGCGTTGCTGGCTATCAAACAGGGTGTATGGCTGACTGACCCGCTGCCGCCCAAACGCATCTAACGCCGTGGGAGGAAATGTAATGGGTACGGACGATCCAGAAGCCATTAGCTGCCCTAAAATCTTATCAAGCTGGTTAAAATACAGCCGCAGGACGTTGCTGTATTGATCAACAAATCGGGAATCGTAATTCTGCGGGGCAAGTGGTAGGTTTGGCGCGACGACCTGCGACAGATCATAATCTGTAGTGACGAAGTAACTCAACGCCTGCCGTCCTGTCGGATGTCAATACGGGGGTATCCTAGCTGCCACTGAACCCCAAGGTCAGTCGATTCTACCTTTAAGATCATCTGACGCCCACGTACCCGGATGTAAACTTGCCCGGTGTATTGCTCAATTGGCACCCTTGCGGTACGGGTAATCGTAGCTTGGTCACTTCCGGCGACTGAAGTGGGGTCATTATAGCCCGACCCAGAGTTAGCCATTGGAATCAACGTCATAACAGCAGATGGGTTATCGACGGTTGACCCATCAAAAGTCATATCAGGCAGCATACGCCAGACAAAACCAAACCGGTCGCCATCGTCAATATCAAACTCAGATGAGGAGATATACGCGTCAATCGGCAGCGTCGTCTCGGTTTCTCCGTTATCGACCCCTTGTTCATGGTTGACAAGGTTGTAGCTGTATGTAGCCGCTATGGGATATTTACGCAGCCCGGAATCTAACCATGCGGTGCGAGCCATGGAGCCGTGATACCAGACCCCAATACCGCCTTTACCGTCATTCTCAATATAGTTATAAATAACGTACCGATCAATCGTCGTAGAGCCCGCTGAGCAATAGAACCACCAGACTTCGTTAAACCCTTCGTTGGTGCTACAAAACACCTGCTGGTTTTGGTCAAGGTTGATGTCTTGGTAGATATACTTCCGCAGGTCGCAGTTAAGCGTGTTTACACGACCGTCGTACACATAAAATTTATCAACCCCCATCCAGTACACCCGACCGGATGCAATCACCGCCGCGTTTGGGCTGATGATGGAGATGTTATCCCCAAGAAGCTGAGTGCTCCAAAACCCCGGAGGCCCGAGGTACTGCATGGAGTAAAGCGCGGAGTCCGTAAAGACAACCATCTCTTGCCGAGTCTGGACTACCGTGACGATCTCTGACCCGTGAGAGAGCCTTGTGTAACTTGCTTGGCTGGCTTGCCCGGGAGTCCAGCTAGCGGCGTCTTCGTAGTTTGACCACCGGATGAGCATGGGATCTAGCGCGGTTTCTCCGTAGTTGTTGCACCCGAACGCAAACACGAACCGGTTTTCTGATACAAAAATAAAATTCTGTACCGTGGGAACGTCTGACGCGCCGGGAAGAGATGACAACAATACGCCTCTTGTACTGGTCCCGCCACTCCCATACCAGTAGTAAATTGGACCCCCGCGATACCCAAAGATAAGATCTTCTCCGTAGTTGTTCTGAGACCATAACCGAAGAGATGAACTGGACGTGGCACCGATACCCCAAGCTCCTGCACCCCAAGCCCCTGCACCCCACCCAGTAAGCGGTAACTGAATAGCTGGCCCCGTGCTTATTTGATACGCAGCAGAAACGGCAGCGCCACCGGTTGCACCCGATGCGACAACAGAAGAAGTTGTAATGGTGTAAGAGTTACTGCTTACGACTGTGATCTGGTATTCGGCGTTCAACAGCGTGGCATAGGTGCCGGTAACACCACTGAACGTAACAAAATCCCCAGTAGTGGCACCGTGTGATGCAGCGGTGACTGTGACGGTTGTTGTCCCGTTACCCGTAAACGGATTTGTGCCGAGTGTGGTTGTAGTACGCAACGGGGTAATGTCGTAATATACCCCGCCATTAGAAATGTAAAACTTGAGGTTGGTCCCCACCCCGATCAAGTTGGCAAACCCGAGTGTTACCCAATTCCACAGTGACCGGCAGATGCCAAGAAAAGTAGAGGAGGATATGCGCTGCCAGCCACCGATCTTCTCAGGCGTGCCTTGGCGAAACCGGACTTTCTCACTGTCGTACCAACCGTTCTCGTTGGCGTAACGCGTGTTTTCCTTATTTACACCGGGCCGAAGCTGAAGTTTCTTGAGTGGCATTATTTGCTCGCTACACCCTTATGCTTCTCAAAAGACCTCATACCGCCGAAACCGAGGAGGCCAGCGAGAAGAGTCATGAGTTGCTCAACATCAAGATCCGGGGGCGGATGGAGATCTTTTGGAATAATATCCATACCTTGCCCAAAAGACCAGCCCCACTGCATCAGGGGGTAGCCGAGGAATTGGTAAGCGAGACCAAGCACCCCAACCCAACCAACAGCAGGACGCCAGCCAGAGACAAATACGCTACTAGACGCCGCTTCAATCTTATTGACATCCACCTGCGCGAGGTCTGTAGTCTGGTCAATGCGCTTTTCTTCAAGGTCGAGCTTGCGCTCTTCCAGCGCCATCTGGAGCTTCTCTTTGTCCGTTGTATATAAGTCGCCCGCAACTTTGCCAACGCTTTCAATTATCGACCCTATTCCGATTAGGTCCATTACTTGAGTCCGTTAAGGGTTCTGTTGAGCCAACCAAGCAGGAATTTGGATTGGGTTTTGTCTTTGTTGCAGATGTTGGCGTATCGGCTGATTTTGGCGAGCGCGTAGCTTGCAATGAAGTTCTGCGACGTGCAGCGGTTAAGCAGTTCAATAGTCTTCGGACCGATAGCGCCATCAGGAGTTGCTCCTGCTATCAATTGAGCAAGTTTTATTGCAATACCCGGACCCGCGTTTACCGCGAAGTTAAAGATGTTTTCCGCAATAGCTTGGTCTGCAATCTCATCGCCTCTAACCAAATTCCAATAATGTTGCCGATAAAAGTCACGAACCATAGGTGTAAGCGGTCCGCCAAACTCCTTGCGGTCAACCAAAGCCCAACCGGGCCATTGTGGATTTGGGTTGCGAGCGATGCCAGCATAGGTCATTCCTCCCCGGTCGCCCGGGATATTGGTCAGTTGGTAGCCGCCCTCGTCGGCAATCATTTTTTCAAATGCAGGGTTGAAATCAGCCATCACTACCCCCGTACATCCTTATGTATTCGCTACGAAGAAACGTCACCTTCTTGCGCCCACTGTGTTTTCTAACCTTACCCAACGCGGGCGGGTTGTTCAGGTACTCGGCGGCGCGAATTAGCAGGTCCGGGCTGTCCTCAAAAACTCCTAGCGCCGTGTTACACCGCTTACACAACACCCCGCGTACATCATCCGAGTCGTGGCAGTGGTCTACGGCAAACTTGTACTGCTTGAGCTTGAGGGGGTTGTCACAAATGGCGCAATTATACCCCTGAAGTTTCAACAGAAAGTCATAATCCGTGGGGGACAGTCCGAACCGATCAAGACGGTTTACATCAGATTTGCACGTGCTGCAAAGAAAATAGTCCTTCCGCCCGTGGGCAATAAGGTCTTCTCGGAGGAACTCCCGTCGGCAAACCGCGCAAAATAGCATATAAAAACCCCGGTGGGTCGCACCGGGGCCAAACCTTAGTTGTCGGTCTGTTCGTCTTCAGCTTCGGCTTCTGCGGATGCAACCGCGTCGGCAACATCAAAATATGCGTCAACCGTGGCCGAGAACATTTCGATCAGCGTGAACTGTCCAACACCATTCTCAGCAGCGACAGCGTAAGCAGCAGCGAACAGAGCCTGCAGGGCGTCAACCGGCTCCGAACCCTCAAGAACTTCAATGATCTGGTCTTTCATGGAAAACTCCTTAATTGGCAAAGCGGAGGCAACTCCGGCAGGCAAGTAGCCCCCTCCAAAATCGTACAATTCGTACAAGACAGGGAAATTACCTTGGCACCTTGGCTCGTTCTTCCATCAACTTGAGGCGGACTTGCAGGTCGTGGATGTCCCCGTAAATTTGTTCTTTTAGAACGTGCCTGCGTTCAGCACTGATAGGGCTATCCGTGGGAACACCCTCTTTGGTAATCAGGGCGGGCATCTGCCCTTCAATTTTAGTTAGACGTTCCGAAAAGCTATTTACCTGCCCCAGTAGCCACGCGAGTGCCATGACCACAATAGGGATAACAGCTTTGAGAACGTCAGACCAGTTCATTTTAAATTTTATTAGACGGGCATTGACCCGTTAAACATCCACGGCTTGATTGCACGGTTGGCAAACTCGATCTCTTCCGGCGTGGCATCGCGCACTACCCATGTCCGATACCAAATACCATCAACCTGCTCCGGCTGACCTGCCACGCAGCGCTGCGTCTGGCAATCAAACTCCGGCATGTCCACCCATTCAACATGCGCGTAATCATCCATACCAGCAGGATCAATCTCAATATCCCCAATGTGGCGGGGGAACTCAAGAGTCGATAGTTTGATATATGAACTCATATGGTTGTTACCGAAGAAGTAAGAGAACTTGCCGCATCTGTTAGAGAACTTGCTGCGCCCGTTAAAGCAGTAGTTGCGTCTGTTAGAGAGCTTGCTGCATTTGTTAGAGAGCTAACTGAATCTGTTAAAGAACTCGCCGCGTACGTTAACGAATATCCACCCACAGTATAAGTTCCGGTTCTACTTCCATCATTGGGCAATTTAGCAAAAAGAAGCGCGGCAGAAGTGTTAGCGTACCCACAAACATAAACGGTTCCGTATGAATCTACTGTTATAGCCCGTCCAAGATCATTTCCACTTCCACCTAACCGCCTCTGCCATTGAATAGTACCGGAAGTGTTGTATTTGGCTATTTGGAAATCATTAGTGCCAGTAGCGGCGGAAGTCCCACAAATATATACATTTCCAGAAGTGTCTGTCGTTATTGAATTTCCGTAATTATCGGAACCTATACCCAAACTTTTTTGCCACAAAAGAACGACAGAATTGTTGTATTTTGCTAATATAATATTGGGGTTAGAGCCAGTGTTAGAAGACCCGCAAACATAAATGTTTCCAGAGGAATCTAACGCTATTGAATTTCCATAACTACTGATACTTCCGTTGGTTAAAGTTCTCTGCCACTGAATGGTGCCGGATGTGTCGTATTTGGCTATCTGAACGCTGGTAACGGCGCCGTCATAAGAATCGCCACAAATATACACATTACCAGAAGCGTCTACCGCTACTGACTTTCCGGTACTAGAGCTAGTTGCGCTTAAACTTTTTTGCCATTGAATAACGCCGGAAGAATTACATTTAACTATTTGAATTGCGGTAGTGCTATTATACCCGCAAACATAAATATTCTCGGAAGAATCTAGTGCTATTGAAAATCCATAACTAGAGGAGCTACCGCTTGACAGCTTTTTTTGAAATTGTATAGCACCAGAGGTATTATACTTTACTAATTCAATATTGTAATTTGTACCGTCGTAAGAATACCCACTAACATAAACATTTCCAGTAGAGCCTACTGCTATACCTTGCCCATAGTGGTTAAAACTCCCACCTAAACTTCTTTGCCACTGAATAAAACCAGAACTGTTGTATTTAACTGTCTCAATTGCCCCGTTAGAAAACCCGCAAAGATAGACACTTCCAACAGAATCAACCGCTACGGAATTGCCTTCGGCTGGAGTGCCAAGAAGCCCGATCCAATACCCACCTTGTAAATTAAACAACCCGTAGCCTCGGGCCGAAGCTGCTCCAGCAGTGCTTAGCAAAGGCATACTAAACTCACTTAAATGTCGTCTGCGAAGCTAACACTGTAAAAGCCGCGTTGCCGGTCTTTATAATAGTATAGACGTAAGAGTCAATACCACTTGGCTGTCCTGAAGACCAAGCAACACCACCTTGATATTTTGGCGTCACAGCAGCACTATCAATCTGGACCGCGTTATTGTAGTAAGCAGTTGCGCCTTGCGTTACAAGAAACACCACGGTCATTGATTGACCAGTTGACATTAAGGTATTTAAACTTGTACCGCTTGAACCCCTGAAATTTACTGTCCAGTTTGCAGAGGCATTTGTTGTGTAATACAGAACAGCTTGCGTAGTTACGTCGTAATTGATAGTCCCCGTTGCCGCAGTTGCAGAAACAGTAATGACCTCTGCCGTATCATTAAGAACAGCGCCTAATGTGCTGGAAGACCCAGTAAAAGTTTGTGTGGCAGTAAATGTGTTTGGCGCGGTAGTGGTGATGGAAATTTTTATAAAATCCGTACCGTTATACGCAAGCGTGGCTTTTTCTGTCGCCGCTAATACAACACCCGTCTGACCCGTAGCTTTAAAGGTAACCGTATACGTCGCTGACGTATTGATAACAACGTAGGTCTTACTTGCTGCCGGAGCCGTAATGGTGATGTTGGCAGACGCGGGGGACGCAATAATAATCGCGTATTGAGATGATGTAGCCCCAAGAGCCATGTTGGTGGTCTTGGTAAGTGTCGTGTCCGTTGTAACAGTTAATGCACCTGCAACTGCTGCATCAAGATAGCTTGTGATGTAGTTATTAACTGTATCGCCCCAAGATCCTGATAACTCTCCCTGAACCGGGAGAGCAAGACCCAAAAGCGAAGTGTACGAAGTTGACATGTCAGTCCTTTATTACGTCGGTATATCCGTCCACCCCGGAACTTGGGTAGTGGGTATATCCACCCAAAATGGGTTTTGAGGCGTGTCTGTTCCTGTTGCCGCCTCAATCACTTCCAACGAATATGTCGCTGGGTTTGAAGTAGCGTAGGGTTGCGAACTGTAGGGGCCGTCGCCGTAAAACATTTTATAGACGATACAAAACGTAGGTGCTTGCAGCAGTCCTACGGATACGATACCGAGCAGAAGTGCCAGTCGTAATAGAAAGTGACCCAAGAGAGGTAACACCCGTGTTCACTGCCATCGTAATGGTGCCAGTAGCGGTGTTGATGATACTAAAGTCGTACCCCATGTTCACGGTCGCCCAGTCTGCCAACGTATCCAACGTCGTACCTAACGGCATTGTTACCGTATAAGTAGTGCCAGTTGTGTTGATGATCTGCGCTTGGATGTTTGCGTTCGTGAGCGTTGCTGTTGTGCTAATTGACGCTGGAGCCGGGGCGTAAGGCATAAGCCCACCAGCTTGCATCTGCAAGTTACCCGCATTATCAACCCGAGCTTTTTCTGCAACTACAGAAGCGTTGGCAGTGTTAATAACAAAACTGCCGTTAACAGCACCCGCCGTATTGACGTTAATGGCTGAACCGACTTGAGCGTATATAACAGTAGCGCTGCTACTGTTTTGCATTTGGAAGTCCAACAGATTCTTGTTGGCTACCGTGTTGTTGGTCCGTATGAAGGTCGCGGTGGACTCAATAGAGTCAGAAACCGTCAGCCTCTTTCCATCAGTCGCCGTGCCGACCAGCAAGTTGCCGGAGGCGTTAATATATACAACCCCAGCGCTGTTAGTAGCAAAACCGACTGTATTAGCAGCGGGCAAATACACCCCGTTAGTGGGTGCGGTATTGCCTGTAGGGATTAGACTCGCCGCTGTAGTCGCCCCTGTCGATGTAACTGTGGTAGCCGATACTGTGCCTGCCGCTACCGCGCCCGCCGTTGAGAAACTAGCCGCTGTAGCAGATCCAGTCGTTGCAAAATTGGTTCCGTCAAACGTAAGCGCGGTGCCCGCTGCGGCAATCCCAGAGCCAGTGTAGTAAAGTACGCCGTTGGTGGTAGCGCCGCCGTTGACCTGAACCAAAGTCCGAGTGGCTGGCTGCGTGACAAATACGTCTTTAGTACCCGCTGTGAAAGAAACCGCTGCTCCGCTATTGCTTGAGGCAAAGACAGTCGTCCGCGTTAAATTTGCACTGGTGGAATCAAGCGTCCCGTATCCAACTTCCCACTCATTCGCAGTTTGGCTAACAATCGCGTAGTAGGTAGTGTTGCTGTTCCCAATACCAGCGGCAAAAGTGCGAAATCCAAGTGGGGATCCGGATAAAGCTACAGCCCCTGTGCCAACCGTAGTTGTGGTTTCCTTTACTCGATCAGCAACAACAAATGCCATGATTACGCCGCCGTTAAGCTAAATGTATAAAGTACGTTCACGGTATCCCCCGAAACAACCGTACGGTTACCGCTCGTAAAATTTGATCCTGAGAACAGCGTTCCCGTTGCGCCAGATTTTGCGTTATTGCTTGTTAAGAACGCCCCAGCAATAATACCGCCAGCGGTAATTGTATATACAGCAACAGAAGCCGCGTTGGTTACAATTGAAGGGTTAGCAATAGTAGCAGTAGCAAAAACAGCAGAAGGTCTGGTGGCTTGGCTGTACCCCGTAAACTCCACCCAGCTATGACTTGCCATTGTATCGGTAGAAGCGTAAACAACCCCCGACCCCGGACCCGTCACAAGACCGATATACCACGCAGGGATTTGAGTAGCCCCAACCAGCGCCGTTCCGGCCATGTACTGGATGCCGGTGTTCACCACCAAGTTGTGGTTTTTTTCTTCCCACTTTAAGTTTCCAGCGTTGTCATAACAGAGCACATGGAACTGACCGGAGGCCGACATTTTCTCCATGGTGAACCCTAGTTAGACGACCGGATTAACGCATCCGCCGCGGTATTGCCCGGAAGCACAATAGCGAATGTATTATTAGTCACTGTTTTATCCGCCCCAAAATCCAGCACTGCAATTGAACGGTTAGCTTTACTCGCGTTGTATATCAATGCTGCACGGGCTGTAAACGAAGCCGAAGTCCAACTCGGGTTGGTGAAGCTAACGTACGCCGTGTATCCAGAAGAGTTGACCGTCACACCAGTAAGCGTAACCCCACCAGCAGTATACCCTGCACCCGTAATTTCGTTCGTGGTGGAGTACGCGGTGGTACTTTCATTAAGCGTAGCGTTTCCCGTGTACAACGCAATCTTCAAAGTATCAGTCGTCAGGTTGTGAATAGCCTGATACAACTCCGCTTTAAAGCTAGTTGTCTGGGTCTGAATAATAGACATCAGATAACCTGCACGCGAGTCTGACCACTACGGTACGCGTCCTGACGATCCTTGCCATCACCCAGTTGTTTAAGCAGAATTAGCGCGTTGTCGTACATGCCTTTGTAGACGGCTATAAGGTCCTGCTCACCCTTCATAAACCGGAGGGCTTCAACTAACGCACCGTTGAGCAGCGCGGAATCAAAATTATCTCCAAGCCACGTGGTCTGTGCGGTCACAATTGACTCTGGGTAATAGTAATAATGCAACTCTACGTTGTAGATTGCATCGGGCGTGGGTCCGAGAATAAACGTCAGCTCTGTCGGTATTGAATATTGCGGACCAAAAAGAGCGTAGTGGGCGGGAGTGCCGTAGTCTGTCGGATTTGGGTACGCTTCACGAATGAAGTTCACATCCTTATTGAGCAGGAATGTGTAAGACCCATCCGTCGGAAAAATCGCCATTGAGTACACAGACAGAAAATCATCCGGGCAAGCCAGATATTTGTTGTGCACTGAGGTCGTACCGGTCACGTTCTTACGCAGGTTGGGGAGCTGGACCGTGTTATAGATCTTTTGCTCAGCCTGCTTGATGAACATGTCCATATCTCTCGTCAGGAAAGTATTTTCCGTGATGTCAGATATGTATGTGACCAGTTCCGTGTAAGTCATGCCATCGGGCCCCGAGACATTGTGCCCTTGGTGGCTGCGCCAACGCCGCGCATTTTAATGCCGGAAGTCTTAGGTGGAGGGCACTCTTTACTAGAGACGTTACTGACGCTGACGCACAGGTCATCAAGACTCATGGATCGGGAGTCTTTGCTATAACCACTGTTGCTTAAATCAACACCTTTTTTGCCCGACATGCTGTGCGGCTGGGCATAGGTTGAAGCAGGGCCAACCTCTTTTCCACCACGTTTCATACTAAAATTTCCCATTACCGCCCCCGTGCGCCGCTGCGCTGGTTCATGACGCGAGCCATGTTTTTGCCATATTTCATGCGGTCATCCGTGGTCGGGCCACCGGCTTTCATGCCTTTAGCGCCCTTGTGCATCCGCTTCTCGTGAGCGCGAACTTCTGTGTCCGCAATATCTTTAACTTCCTTCCTGTCCATTACGGACTCCTATGATGTCGTAACCGTTACTGTACCAACGTATGTTGTCGCAACCAAATAATTGGGTGTTAATGGGTCGTCAAACCCCCTAGACCCGCCAACTGGATTCCAACCCCACTGAAAAATTCTACTACCTTCTGACGGGTAGCCGAGCACATTCACACCAGACTGATAGTAGCTAAGATCTTTACGGGGTTCCCGTAGTGCCTGAGGGTCCTCGACCGGATACATACCAAGCTGAAGCTGCGGCTGATCTGGTGTCCAACACTGAGGACAGACCTTGATATTTACCAGTTTTGTCTTGACTACTAGCTTTTTGAGATCCTTTAACTTAAAACGGAATCCGCACCGGTCGCACTCCGCAATAGCTCTTTTGCCAGAGGCAAACCTATTACCCATTAGCTGCTACCGATAAAATACTGCCGGGGCACGAACCGATCCGCTGCTTTCTCCCGGTCTTCAGACGCGGCCAACTGCCACTGATATTCATACTCAGTCTTTAGCATGTCAAGACGTTGCGCCCCCTCAGGAATCTTCATGGCTATATAGTAAGCCAACCCTGCGGTAAGGCAGGGGAGAAACCGGAAGTTCACGTCGGCGGTGTTGACACCCGTGTTGATGTTGTCCATCCGACGCAGCCGCCAGTAGACAAAGGTGTAGTACGGATCTAAAGTTGTACCCTGATCTGGAATAGGCCAGACAGTAATCGTGGGGGTAGCTTGCTTGCGGTCAATATAAACTTGGATCGGACGCGCTTGGCTAAGTTTGTTTGGGATCGTGGCGTACGTTGAAACGCTAATCCGAGTGATGGTCAGATCCGCTTGGGTGGCAGTATTTCCCGATCCAGTACGGATTACGTGCTCAAGCAGGTCTACTGTGTCGGAGGGCAGATTGTAGGTCGCAGTGCCTTCGTTCATGGGAATCGAGCCCTGCTCAATCGTCCACATATTGATACCACGGTTGGCCCACTCGGCCATCATGATATTAGCACTACGCCGCGCCGTCCGAAGATCGTAACCGGAGCGCATCTCACGACCTGCACGTTCAAACGCTTCTTCAGCGAGTTCCGTGAAGTTCATATCAAAGTTGGCGACTCCGGATACTGTCATTTTTTAGCCGTTTTAGCAGAGTCGATAAAGTCTTGTTTGGAAGGAGCGCCCTTAGCTCCGGGCTTCCTCATCTTCTCGCCAGAGCCTTGGGCAATACGTTTGCGTTTGGCGTTGATGTTGTCGTACAGACCAACATGCCCGCCTTCAGCATACATGGCGACATCATTTGGGTTATCTTTACGTTTGATAACCTTTTTTCCCGGCATCTTGGATGGGTCGATAGCGCCCATCCCACGGCTTGCCATCATCTCAACACTTCCCGCCGCCAGCCATTTTGATCTGCTTGGCTTTGGTCTTGCCACGTTGAGCGCAGCCGTCAATCGAGCCGCCCTTGGCGTAACCTTTCATTTCCGCTTTTTCATGTTTGATCATGGAAGCAGGAGCGCCTTTCTTCTTCATGAAGGCCACTTCTTTGCCAACCATTGCTTTCGATTCAGCCATGTCACCACCCTTAGAAAATTTACGACCCTTGTCAGCCGCTGCAAAGTCTTTACCAACCGATTGCGGCACACCGGCTTTTTTAGCAAACGAAGGCGAATGAGCAATCGCCTCCATAAAGTTGTGTTGGGCCTTTGAGGAAGAAGGCATTACACCATCCTACCTTTGGTTTTACCGCGCTGAGCGCAACCATCTGCACGACCGACAAATCCACCCTTCTTAAAGGCTGGGATTTTACCGCCCTTTTTCATATCGTACCGAGGAGTGGACAACCCGTCATTCGGAAGATCTTTAATGCGATTGCGTTTTTCTGCGCGGCCAGCAATATACTCTTGCATGAAGCCGGGTTCGCGCTCTTTCTGCGGAATCTTATCGCTACGCTTCTGAGCAGCGGCAACCCGACGCGAGCGTGCCCCCAAATCGGGAGGGCCTTCGTTAGCTTTACGGGATTTTTCCATTGCGGAAGTCTCACTCAAACCCATTTCTTCCGCAGGGGTCTTCGTCTTAGCTGGCGCTGGAGGCCCTTCTTTGGCAGCTTCCTTGGCCTTACGCATCCGCTCCATCGAAGGGGTTTCTTTCAAACCCTTCCTTTCGGCAGAAGTCTTTACCCGTAGTGGTTCCGGCGGACCTTCTTTAGCGGCTTCTTTGGCCTTACGCATCCGCTCCATCGAAGGAGTGTCACGCAAGCCCATTTCTTCCGTAGCAGTCTTTGGCTTTGGTGGTGCGGATGGCCCTTCAATCTTGGCGTCTTTAACTCGCTCAACAGCGGGTTTGGCAGAAACTGTATCCGCCTTTGAGTCTAGCCTTGGCTCAATTTTGGGTGTAGATTTAGGTGCAGGGGTGGAGGCAGACTCAAACATCCGACCTAGGCCCATGGCCCCACGAATACCGGCACCCACACCGCGCAACGCAGGAGAAGCGGCCATCGCAGACTGAGCAAGTTGTTTACCGGCTAAATTAGAGTTGTCAATTTCTTCACCCTTAGGCCCCGGAATAACATCCGTACCGGGAATGTCTTCAGGTTTAGCCCGTCTAGGAGGAGTAGAGAACACAGGGGGGCCATCCCCTCGCATCCCGCGCGATTTACCGGCCTCAGAATCTTGGGTGATTTTAGCGGGTTTAGGAGCAGCGGGTTTAGAAGCAGAAGCAGAAGAACCAGCGGCGGGCCTAGAAGCCGTGGTAGTAAAGCTGCTAGGTGCCGCGCCTTTATCGTAGTCCGCGCGACTTTCCTCATCAGTCATTGTAGAAGAGCTAGCTATTTTCCCACTACCACTTTCGACAGGCTTAGTTTCAGCAGGTTTAACAGGTTCCGCTCTAGTGGGGGCGTCTTCCGTTTTTTCAGCTTTAGCTTCTTTACGTTCTTCAGCTTTTACCGACCGGGCGCGGTTGCTAAAGTCCGTGTATGAGAATGGATCGCCCGAACCTGCGCCTACAGCCCCACCTTCGTCGTAGCGCTTAAACTTTTTTAGTTTTCTCATGAGTGTTTTTCCATCAACTTATCAATCTTGATCTCAAGGCGATCAAGTCGGTCGAAAATGCGTTTCACGTCCGCATCGAGCTGTGCTCTGGTCACATACTCTCTAGGAAGTTCTTCGCGAGTTTTGTTGATAAGAATCTGAAGGCGCTTCAGTTCGTCAAACAGGTTCTTTAGGATGAAGCCAATTGCACCGGTGGCAACTGACAAAATGATGTTCCAGAGCTGGGGTTCCACTTAGCACCTCCACGCCCGGAGGCTCTTATTGATACGGGAGTCGGGGTCGTTGGCGGTCTTGGCGCTGGTGAGTTTCTTCTTCATACCGGTCATCCGGGCACAGAATGAGTCGCGCCGTGAGCCGCCTTCGGGCTGCGGAGGTTTGAGATTCATACCTTGCGCTTTTGCAGACGCTCTGCCCTTGGCGTTCAGTCCGCCTTCGGGGTTTTTGCCTTCTTTACGCTGCCATGCCGGGGACTTAGCCATTTTGTTTCGGCCATGTAATGTTAAACGGGTCTGGCTGGGTGGTTATATCGCGTAGTTCCTGACGATACGTTGCCCATACAGTTTTGTCAACCGGAGAGTCCGATAGCTGGGTCCAGTCCGTATCTTTGAGCATCTGATTACGGGCGCTGCGGATCGCAGACCATTGGGTATCAACTCGTGCCTGAAGTTCTTCAGCGGTCAGCGGTTCTACATCAACCAGACAGCACATCCCGTCATACAGATGCGGGGCAGCAGAAACTAACTTCTCGGTCGCATGGTCGTAGGGTTTCCACACCGAGATGACGTAGTAGCCCTGATCCGCAATCCAGTCCAGCGACGGCCCACGGTCACCGAACGAGGTGTTAGGAAACCACTCTGTGTGGTCTTTGATGATGAGTTCTGAGTTAGCAAGCTGCACGATTACCTCGTCGGGAATGCTGCTGTTGGCGGTGTGAAGTTAGCGGTGTACCGAGCGTAACCTTTGGTGACCCTGAAGTCTTGCAAGTAGCCGGTGAAAAACGAACTTGGCGTGGTCAACCCCGTATATCTTCCTGCCCCAATCAAAGGAGTCGTGTCCGTCAGGTTACCCATACCAGCCGACGTGCCAACAGAAGTGCCGTTGATGTATAACGTGGTAGTGCCTGAAGCTCTAACAACAGCCACATGGGTCCACTGGTTCAGATACGTTGTGCCTGAACTTGCGATGAGAACCGCCGCGCCAGTGTAAATACGAATGACGCTGGAGCTAAAAGCAGTCAGGGTAAACCCAGCAGTTCCGCTTCCGGCTGCTCGGCCTTCGTATATCGCCGAATCACTTGCTGCCGTAGCGTATATCCAGCACTCCAGCGTGAAGTCCCCAGTGCCAAACGCAAACGCAGGGTTACTCGGAGGATTCAAATAGTCCGTAGTCCCGTTGAACTTCATGCTGGTGACGCCCCACTTTGGACTAATAGTGGTGCTGGCCTGTGCGCTTCCTACCGTGATCTGATTGTTCTGCGCCGCAGCGTCGTAGATTCCCGCGTTGGTGAAGTTGGTCAGTAGGCTGGTGTTGGTAATAGCCGTGACTGGTGCGGTCGGCGGCGTAAAGTTGGCAGAATAAACAGCCGTTCCTTTGACAATACGAAGGTTGGAAATATAACCTTGCAACAAACTGTTTGCGCTTCCATTTGACGCCCCGCCGACGCTAAAAGAAGTTGAAGCGTTGGTTATAGAAGTTGCATAGGTTCCAGAGTTCCCAGCATCTACGCCATTGATAAAAGCTTTTACTACCCCACTTGCTCTTACAAATGCAACATGAGTCCAAGCGTTTAGCGGAACGGTTGATGTAGAAACGTAAGCGCCAGTGATAGACGAAGTGATTTGAAAATACAACAACCCCCCTGCTGTTAAACAAAACAGCCAATCTGCGCTAACCCCATAAATTTGGCATCCAGCAATTTGAGAACCAAAGTTTCCAGAGCCTATTCTTGATGTTGTGTAAAGCCAAGCCTCAACAGTGAAATCACCTGTGCCAAATGCAAATGCAGTGTTTGCTGGCGCAGTCAGATAATCGCTTGAACCATTGAAATACCCACTCCCCCCATACGCCGCAGTGGTGTACGAAGCTGGCGGGGAGAACGGCTGGAATGCTTGGACCTTGGGAGTGCCGGCAGCCGTAATGGCAAAGTTGTTGGTGCTGTTGTCTTTGAACCTGTTGCTTTGGCAGGTAAGAAGAGAAGTGTTGGTGATTGCCGTGAGCGGAGTCGTGGGTGGCGTGAATGCGCTCGTGTAGACCGCTGTACCTTTGACGATGCGAAGGTTGGAAATATAGCCCGGAAAATAATTAACAGTATTCCAACCGACTCCAATTTTTAAAGTTCCGGGTTCAACGTAAGTGTTTGCGTCTGCGGCAGATGCTACTTGCACCCCGTTCAAATACAAATATGAGGTCGCCCCGTTTCTTACAAACGCAACGTGATTCCATGCATTTGTTGTTACAACAGCGCTTGACGTAAGCAAATAAGCGCCGTTTCTATAAACTCGGACGTTATATCCGCTACTTGTCTCAAAAAGAATTGCAAAACCAGCATCTGAGCCAGCGTTTCTAGAGTCAACGGCAATATATGCGCCAGAGCTATTTAAAACAAAAGCCCAAAATTCAACGGTAAAATCACCAGCACCCAATGCCAACGCCGCGTTGTTTGGAGCGGTCAAATAATCCGAACTACCATTGAAGTAATTACTCCAATACCCATCAGGCCAGTACGGAGTCACAGAACCCTGCGTTGGGGTTCCGTTGCGAGTGATGGTGAAGTTGTTGGTGCTGGAATCTAAGAACGTGTTGTTCTGCTGACCGTTTGTGGTCGTGGTCTCCAGCAGCAACGGAACGTACTTAAAATACGGGTCTGTGGCAGCAACCGTAGACTGCCCGGATTTAGACGCAGCAAACATTAGTAGTTCTGCCCAATTGTTGCGCCAAACCAGCTTGTGCCATCTGAAAAGAAGGAGAAGATGTCACGCTTACCAGAACCCGTACTAATAGTTGGCGCAGTGCCAGAAGGCCACACAACCGTTGTCCAAGTCACTGTTCTCGGCGTTGAATCCTGCGTCAGAATCAAGATAAAGCTCTTGCCAGCAACCGCTGTTGGCGTTGTAATCGTAGCGTTACCACCAGAGATTGTGAACCGTTGGAACGTGCCGTTTGCCAAGTTAATCGTTACTGACGTACCGGCAGTGTTGACGTATGGAGTTTCAACGTAGTTCGTGACCGTGGGGTTGGTCAACGTCATCGTGCCTGATGCCGCCGCTATCGTTCCCGTTGCACTGACCGTGATTGTGCTGTTCTGAAGCGTCGAGCCGCCAGTACCGTTAAACAGAGCAATTGCCGTATCGGTAGACGATACCGGGCCAGACATTGACCCTGCTTGAGCCAGCAAAGACCAGTTGCCGGGGAGTGACGGAGGAGCAGTCGTGCTAGATGTGGCAACCGTACAGATGTAGCTTGAACCGCTGTAGTAGACGTTATCGTTTACCGCGTAGCTTGTACCACTTACCCAAGTACCGCGCCATGTGAACGATGTGCCGTTGGTCCCGTTCGTGCCATTAGTGCCGTTTGTACCATTGGTCCCGGCAACAGCAACGTAACTCCAATAAGTGGTAGCCGTGGAGGGGTTCTGGTTCGTTCCGTTCTGAATGGAGATGTAGCTCGACCCGTTGTAGTAAACCATGTCGTTTACTACATAGGCGGTGACGCTCGACCAAGTGCCTTTATAGGCAAAGCCAGCCGAATACCCCAGCGTGTTCCACGCGGTTGAACCTGTGCCAATCTTGAATCTGTTGGTATCTGTTTCAACACCCATCTCGCCAACAGCAAGCGTTGGGTTAGCCGCAGTCCATGCCGAGGCAGTGCCGTTTCTAAGTTGAATCTGCGTTGCCATTTACGGCGTACCTCCGTTAATCGCGGTGATGCCGCCGTAGTTACTTGTTGGCGTTCCACCGTCAAGGTTTGGACTGCCGCCACCGCCGCCAGCAGGGGTGGCCCAAGTACCGTCGCCTCTCCAAAATGTCGTGCTTGATGCGCCAGTGCCGCTGCCCAGATTAGTTACCGGCAAATTGCCGGTGACTTGAGTAGCAAGGCTGACGTTAGAAAGCGTACCACCAAGCGTTAAACTGCCGGAGCTTGTGACCGATCCAGTTAGCGTAATCCCGTTGACCGTGCCTGTTCCGTCAACCTGAGTGACTGTTCCAGACCCGCCACCAGTAGCGTAGTTTGGAATATTAAGCGTATTGCCAATAAAGGTGGCAGCACCGCTTGTACCCGTCGTTGTTAACGTGATCGGGGCTTGGTAATTTAACGAAGGAATATCCGCAGCAACTAATGCACGGAAAGTAGGAGCACCTGCGGTTCCGTTGGGTGCAGCCAGAATATAGTTAGCTGTTTTGCTTGCGTATGGGTTTAGCGTGTCGCCATAAGCTGCGTTAAGGCTGATAGTGGGGGCCGTCCCACCACTAGAGGCCACGGGCGCAGTTGCATTAACGCTCGTAACAGACCCACCACCGCCTGTAGAAGCCAGCGTTCCGCCAACAAAGGTAAGCCCAGAACCAACCGTTACGTTGGAGAATCCGCCTGCCCCGTCACCATAAAGAATTGACGTTCCAGATGTTGCAGGTGCGTAGTCTGTCCCGCTTGTTGCCGTACTGATTGCGGTGCCGTTGCCCTTCAGTATCCCCGTTATCGTCGTGGAAAGCGTGATCGCCGGGGTTGTGGTGGCATTTGCCACCGTGCCAGCCAAACCATTTGCAGATACTACAGAGACAGTCGTAACTGTCCCAGAACCACCACCGCCACCACCAGAGGAATTGATGGTTTGGTTAGGCCAAGTTCCAGTAATTGTGACGTTCGTACCGGCTACTAACCCCGGTGTCGCCGTTCCGGTCCCGCCGTTTGCGGGGCCGAGTATTCCGCCTAATGTAATAACGCCAGCGGTCGTGACGGGACCACCGGATGTGGTAAGCCCGGTAGTACCGCCAACTACATCAACTGACGTTACCGTGCCCGAACCACCACCCCCACCAGAGAAAGGCTCTGTGAGCAGGACGACTGACATTACAACCCTTCGATGAAGGCTTTAGTCTTCGCCAGCAGTGCTGCCTTGATGTCGTTTACTTCTGCTTGCAGGGCTTCAGCCGCCGCTTGCGCCGTTGCCAAACTATCAGATTGAGCTTTAGCCGCAGCAGTTGCTGCTTTGGCCTCGGACTCTGCCCGTTTGACATCAGCCAGAGACGCTTTTGATTGCGCTAGCACCGCGTCAGATTCATCTTTCTGAGCTTTAGCTTGTGCTACCAAAGTATCTGCTTGGCCTTGAGCTTCTGCAAGAATAGCCGCAGCATCTGCTTTAGCACCGTTAACAATACTGTCAGCTTGAGTTTTTGCATCTGCTACAGCTTTAGCTGCGGCTGCACGATCTTCATCTGCTTGCGCCCGAGTAGCCAGAATCTCAGAGGCGGGGCCAACCAATTCCACATACTTTTTGTTTTCAGCAGTGGCTTCGGTCAGCGCCTTGAGCTTATCTGCATAAACAGTTGGGTCAGCAAGCAGCGTAGACAGCAAATCAAGCGTTGAGTTAGAACCGTCAATGCTGCTAGCAATCATGCTAATCCGCCTCCACCACCTTGGATGATGGTCAAAGTAGCAGTGCCGGTAGACGCAGGGGATGCCGGAGAAATAATCCGAATGCCCCGCACTGGGTACGAAATATTGGAGTCTTTCGTAATCGTTTGCGTACCTAGCGTTGGGTGGCTAGTCCAGTTTGCACTGCCCGCATTCGGGTCATATCCAGCCGCAAACACGTTATCAAACGTGTACTGCACCGTGTAGGTGATGGTCCCAGTGACCACTACGTTCAAACCGATATTAGCCGGGGAAACATAGTGATCAACTGGGCATACGGGGGAGTAGGTCTGAGTACCATTCCCCCCAGTGATTGTATAAACAATCGGGCGCATGTCAGCCCCTTAATTAGTTCTGCTGCGAGGTCGGATACATCGAGCCATCAGAGCCACGGACAACGTACGCGATGGTCAAAATACCTGCGCCAGTCGAACCAGTCACGTTAGCTTGTGTAAATGACACAACCGCATCAGTCGTTCCCACGTTAGCAACCAAAGCTGGGTTAGACGTTCCCAGAGGGATGTCCGTTGATCCAGTGTTACCAAACGCGCTAACCGAAGTTGCAGCAGAAACCGCATTGCCGTTCACTTGAACAACAATCGTAGGCGTGGTAGTCGCATAAGCGGTCGTAACCAAGTACGTTACGCGCTGGATCAATGCGCCAGCAGGGAGCACAAATGCCGTCGTTGCAGCGGTGATGTCAGTAGCGGCAACAGTTTTGGTCTGAACACAAGGCGTTGCGCCCATGTTCTGAATCGTGCCAGCGGTCGTACCGGTGGTGTACTTGTTGGTGCCAAGTAGCCACGGGCCAAGGTGGGAAGCGAAACCCATTATATGTCCTCAAATCAAAACTTGCTGTCTCTTGAGGGAAGTCTGCCTAGTCAGTCAGCAAGTCGGGTGGTCTAGGTATGAGTGTTTATATCACGCTATTTTGTGGAACGCAAGTGCTTCGGAGTCATCCGGCAGGGTGTTTGACTTTCGCAGGTTTTCCGCCTGCGTGATGACCCGTAAATTCCAAGGCACATGCAGCCCGCACACCTCATCTGAGCGCAAAGGCCAGATGTGGTCCACTACGTACTGCTCCCCCGTGGTCTTCGTCATCGTGATCGCAATCTGATACATGTGTCGTATTTGGGCCTTTTGTTTTTGCGTCAACCATGGCGGAGTAGCGTGCCGGTGTTTGCGGCGTCTAGCTTTAGTATCCGCTCGAACCCATAACGTATTTTGAGCTTTCCACGTAGCTTGGTACTGCTTTTTAAGATGGGGTGGAGTTGCTTTTGCTCGTTCGACTACCGTCTCCCGATTCTGAATGTACCACTCATGTTTGGCGTCTTTGACTGATTCTTTCCGGTTGTACTCTTTGAAGTATTCCGCTCTAGTTACGGCGGACTTCTGCCACTCAATTTTCAGGCACTCGACGCAAGGCCCCTTGGTCTTACGTGGAGCGACGTGCCCGTGCTTGCACGGTTCCCCCGTGAAGTAGTAGGCGGCTCCGGTTTCTTGGGCTTCTTTGCGGGTTTTGGGTAGGTTGGTGGTGTCCATGTGACCTCCGAGATTTAGTAACAGGTAATGTACTAAAGAGCCGACAAGAAGTCAAGAAAAAAGAAAAGGGCCCCTTGCGGGGCCCCCAACCTAGCTAAATGCTTGATTTATATAGAGTTTTTAGCTCGAACCGGGCGATCCGTACATTCCGAGCGGGTCGCTCACTCCAAACGAATACCTCTCGCGCGCTTTGTATCTCACGTTGCCAGTATCAAAGTCTCCATCCATGGAAGTTGACAATGGAACGCGGACAAAGTGCTTCAGGCCGTTAGGAACGTCGGTCGTAAGGAACCATGCGTTCGTGTCGGTCAAGAAGTGGTTAACGGTGTAACCCTCAGGGATCGAACCGTTGTTCTTGATTGCGTTGATGTCGTTGTCGGTAGTACCAACACGGAGGCTGGTTTCCAACAGACGAGTAGCAACGAACATCAGAGCAGGCGGAATGACCAGCTTCTTCGGCTTAGCGGCGATCAGCAGACCACGCTCGTCCGTCCACCCAGCGATCTGAATCACTGCGTTTTCAAGAGCGGTTTCGTTAAGATCGACAGCGGTCGAAGGAGTGTTGCTGTTAACGCCACCAGAGATCAGCGGGTGCTGAGTGCTGAACAGGGGCTTGCCGTCGCCATACGTGAACGCGGAGCTAAAGCCGTTGTTCAGGATGTTGGCAGCTTTGACCTGCTTGGTGTACGACATTGCGCGAGCCAGAGCTTTGGTGTAACGGCTGGACAAACTGTCATACAGGTTGTCTTCCATTGCTTCTTCGGTAACCGAGAAGCCCATCGCAACAGTCTCGTGGTTGTAACGAGCGGTCCATGCTTCTTGTGCGTTGTCGTACGAGATTGCCTGACCTTCGTTCTTAACCGGCGCAGCACCAAAGCCCGAGAGCTTGGTCTCTTCTTCGAAGGAACGCTCGGAAGTCTCCTGCTCGTAGATTTCCTTGTGCTCCTCGCCGTAGCGGGCGTACTCCAAACCAAACAGCGCGTTAAGCCCCGGAAGGAGTTCCTTGAGTAGTTGGGCGCGTGAAATTGCCATTTTAAGTTACTCCTTAGACGCTGGTAGCGTTGTAGTAGCCGTGATAGCCAAAGTTCCACTTAACCAGAACTTCAGGGTATCCGACAAATGCAACAGCCGATCCGCTGGCAGCAGTGATGCTAGCCGAGACGGTAACTGCCGTCGAACTCGTCACAGCCGTGACATAAGTGTTGTATCCAGCGCCGCCAGCACCAGCCGTGAAGCTAGGGATGATGACCTGCATACCGGGGAACACACCAGTGGTCGAAGCAACCGTCAGGGACGTAGACGATGCCGCAGCAGTCAGCGAAGTCGTGACCGTAACAGCCGTCTCATCCACCAGACCAACAACGCGGAAAGCCGCAGTGTTGGCGTTGGTTTTCAGCAGGTTACCGGCACCGTTGCCTGCGCCAGCAGTGTTACCGACCACACCACCGGTGGAGTTACCCGTTGCGGTGCTACCGACGTTAGCGCCGACGTAGTACACGTTGCTACCAACAAAGGTAGGCGACATGTAGCCAATCGTACTAAGAGCTGTAGCCGTGTTAGTCGCAGCCGCTGGCATAGCCAGCACAGCCGACTTGAACACAGTGTCAGGATCGTCCACAACATAAGCAACAGCATCAGTTGCGTTCGTCCCAGCAGGCCAATACTGAGCGCGTTGAGCGCCATAAATCGGGCCGCTTGGAGGCGAATACTCACAACCAACAAACACACCAATCGTTGCAGGGACAACGGTCTGCGCAGCTTGCGAGGTCGTGGAGATTGCCAAAGTGGTAGCAGCTACAGTTCCAGTAGCAGCCAGTTGTACAACATCGCCGTTAAAGAGGCCGGTGCCGTACGCTTGAAGGATCGGATACATGCGAGTGGAACCCGCAAATACCTGACCACCGATCAGATTGATCGGCTTTAGCCCGTAGGGCGCGTCAATCACAGGGTAAGCCATTTAAAGCTCCAAAAAAATTAATTACCTTTGCCAAAACTCACCTCAGATCGCCGCTCTTTAAAGAGAGGCATCTTTGGATTGTTCTCGCGCATGAAGTGGCTATCAATCGAATTCATCTGGCCGTCGGTCTGCTTCTGATAATAAGCATCCCTCTGCTCAACAAATTCTCTGGGTGTCTTGCAAAGCATCAGCCCGCCGACCACAATATTGTCTTTAAAGCGACCATTGTCGTCGCTGTAGACGTGGACTTCGGGATGGTCTTCCGCACGCACCGGCTCCCAGCCCTCACGGAGTTTTGCGGAAATATTAGTCGGATCGTTTTGCCCAAGGGTTGAAAGACGAATCCAACGGTAGGCCCAGCCATCTTGCGGCTTTGGGTCAGGAAGCAGTGTAGGTGGTGCCCACTGTTTTGGACGCTCCGCCATTACGCGGGATTCAGTAGCACGATCTTCACGATTCTGTTGGGTTACTTTCATTTAGGCACGTTCCTTCCGCATTTCCAGAGCGACTTGCTTGGCATAAAGCTCAAGCGGGATTCCGAGACGCTTCGCCAAGCTGACCTGACTCGACTTCAGCACGATTTTCTTTGGCGCAGTGCTGCGTGTTGCCGGGGCCACTACGTTCGACCGTCTGGGCTGACTACTGAACTTCTCGGGGAACTTCTCACGCATACGGGCGTCAATGCGCTCGTAATATGCGTCAGACTGAGGATTAACCCCTTCCTCTTCGACCAGCTTCTCATGCACTGCGAGAGCGAAGCCAGTCATTTCCCGGTCTTTGTTGAACCAGCTATTACGGTCTTTCCACCGCAACGCTTTTTCATCAACTGGGGCCTCCCTCGCAGGAGTTGGAGGCTGTGGTTGACTTTGTACCACATTTTCGCGTTCTTGCAAAGATTTTTGCCTTGCGGCTTCAATCCGGTCGGCTTTCAACTTTGCATTAGTGAATGCCTCTTGCGCTGTAACTAGCGCATCAGCATCACCGGACTCGTATGCAGCTTTGAATTGCGCCTTTGCTTGCGCGAATTCCTGCTCGGCAACCGTCTTTGCCTGATCCAGAATAACCTTGTGGTTATTCCCCATGGAGTTCTTTAGCTGCTCATTCTCAGCCAGAATCCGCTGCGCTATATTAATAGCCTCTTCCCGCTCGCGGAATGCGGCCTCTTTCTGACGCCGCTCCTCATGACGAGCTTTGCTCAGATGCGACAGGCGATCACGCAAGCGCGTGTCTTTGTACCGGGATAGCTCCTCGTCGGTGACCTCATCCGGCTCGTCTTCCATCGGCTTGCGCCCACGGTCCTCGGCGGGGGTGTCATCGACAACCTCCAGCTTTACCGGCGCTTCATCGTCTTCGATCTCAAACTCGACCTTATCTTCTTTTCCGTCCTTCGCATTAATCTCCACCTCATCGGGGAACTTAAAGTCGTCTTTCTCCATATCTGCCATGGGTATCTCCTTAGTTCACGCGGCCAATGCCACGGGGATCTTCAACAACCGCTTCAATCGAGTCGTCATTAATTAGCCGAAACTCCCGGCCATGGATCTTGAACCGGGTGCCCGTGTTGGCGCGGCACATGACAAAATCACCCTTCTTACACCACGGACCGGTGGGGAACCGGGTGGTGTCGGAGTACGCCATGTCGCCTAGCTCGACCACGAAAAGGACGTTGGAGAGGAGCTGCTCGTGGTACACAACTTGAGAGGGCTTGATAATCCCGCTCTCAAATTCCTCGTCAATGTCAGGCAATGTCACAAGGATCTTATAGCCTTTAGGCTGGGGTAGCTGGGTAGCTTTCTGTTCTTCGGTCTTATTTAGCAGCAACGATAGATCCACGGCGTCATTCATTCTCAAATTCCTTCATCCGATCAAAAAGTTCCTCAAGGTCTTGATTTGCTTGGAGTAGACCTTTGATGACTCCAACCGCTTCGCGGTACTCTGCAACGTCTTTAGCGCCACCAGAACTCAGGAAGTCCATGATGACCTCCCTCCTGTTCTGGTTGCGCTCTTGTAGGTAACGGAACATCCGTTCATCCATTTATTTCCCCGGTGGTCGTGGTGGTGCAGGTGGTGGACGATTAGCCTGTGCTTTGACCTGTGCGGCCCGGATGTGCGCGTCAACCCCGATCCGGTCGCGCTCAAGCTGGAGCTTAGCCGCAGCAATCTGAGCGTCAGTCTGATCTTTCTGGGCCTTGCGCTGCACGTCTTGGGATTTAATCTGCAACTCTTGCTGCTGCATTTGGATGAGCGGATCTTGTGCCACTTGCTGCGCCTGTTGTTGAGCCGCCTGACCTTGGTGAATCTGAAGTAGCTGCTGGCTGGCCTGCGCGACCATCCGTGACAACTGAACCTCAACTTCTGGAGGCATCTCAGCATCTGGCGCTGGCATGTGCACGCCCATCCGGTCCTCGATCTGTTTGCGGTATGAGAACCCAAGGTGTTCAGCGATGTGTGCTTGCATGGATGCCATCAACATCTGAGCCTGTGGATTCTGGCCCATCTGCTGCATGATCATCGGGTCGTGCATGAACGCGTTGTGCGCTGCAATATGAGCGTCGTGATCCTGATAGATGAACGCCTTGACGGGCTTACCCTTGAGCACGGACATATTCTCGCTGATCGGATCACGAGGCTTCTCGTCATCCTCGACCGGAACTAAGTCCTCGCCATTCTTAATACCAAGGATCTCGATCATCTGCCGGTGCAGGTTTGGCAGGTTATAGATCTGGGGCGCTGTGCTTGCTAGTTGTATGACCGCCTGATACTGCATGATGCGTTGTGCCATCGTGCTGCTGTTGGGGTCGGACACGGGGATGATGTCCACCATGTCATAGTCAGACTGCTTGACCTTGCGATCAGACGTGAAGTCTGGCGTGTAGCTATACTCCGGAGGCGTATAGTCCCGAATGATGTTCTTGAGGAGCTTGAACTCCTCTTTCATCGAGAAATGCACCCGAGCTTGGACCGCAGACATGGTTTTGAGGGTGCGTTCTAATAGAGCGAGCGTGGTTCCGACAGGTGCGTTGGCACTCATGTCGGAGATGTTCATATCACTAATAGCACCGAGGCGGCGACCTTCTTCCGTGATTTTGTCCAGCAGACCAGACAAAACTTGGCTAGGTTCCTTGTACGGCAGCGGCATTACGTTGTCTTTCAACGCCCCGCTAGGAATGTCCACGTCCCTAAACTCTCCGGGGGAGATGGGCGTGTCGTCGCCTTTGATCCGCAGTCCTCGGGTCTTCAGACCACCCGGCAGGTTGGAGAGAGTACCGGCGTCAACGAGTTGGCGAATTAATGAGGTCCCCGCACGGGCGTAGCCCCCGATGATGTGAATAAGGCCCATGCCATACACCCCGAATCCGGGGATGTAGTTGTACTGCGCGAAATGCTGGCGTTTGAGTCGTTTAGGGTCATCCGGCTCCCAATTGCGTCGAATTGCTAGGACTTTTAGCGTCCCACGCTCGTATGTGATGATGTACGGCAGGGCAATCTCGTCAGGGTCTTCGTACCCCGGCAAGTTGTAGTCAATATGGACTTCGCACGTCTGATACCGGTCATCGTCGGTAATAGAATAGCCTTGCTCGTCGGCTTTCTTTTTCTCAATGTCAGTTGCGATATTGACAGGCTCGCCAAGCTCAATATCTCGGTAAAAACCCGCTACTTGGAGTTTGCGAATCTCGTTTTTTGTCTTACGCATCATGTGCGTAACACGCTCAGCCGTCTGAATATTAGATGACCCATAGGGCATAATCAGGTCTTCAGCCGAGACGTATAGCGATACTTGGCGGTCTAATGACGGATCAAAATAGACCTTTTTGAATGCGGCACCGGCAAGTCCGAGGCTAAACAGCATGCGCTCATGTTCTGAGCGATATTCCGTCATTTTCTCGGTCAATTGGTAGTTCATGTCATCCCTGACACGATCTGCCGCTTCTTCCTTAATCTCGTCAATTTCACCAATAATCTGGGTTTTTACCGGCCCTTGAGCCGGAAAAGTCTCCATAATCGTCTCGGCTTGGAATCTGATAGCCGCTTCGGTCAATACGGTGGAAAATACCCCGCAAGCGCCATCCCACGGCTCGGTGCGCTGCTCATATTTGAGCCCAAGCACTTCCAATCCGCGCACATAGGTGTCCGCCCAGTCTTTGCGACTATTAATATCTGCCGTTACTAACTCGTCAATCTCGTCTGCAATGAGGGAAAGCTCGCTTTCCGACATGTTTTCGGCCAAATTTGCGTCAAAATCCTCGTTTTCGGTGTCAATTTCACCTTCTCCGATGATAATTTCGACATCGGCGTCGTTTTCGTCTTCCAAATCTGGCAGCATAAGCTCAAAACCGGGCGAATCGAGGCTTTCGTCCTCAATTCCAGCCAATCCAGCCCCCAAACCAGTCGTATTCTCGATATTCACAGCCATTTTTAGCCTTTAGTAGTACGCTAAGCGGCGGCGAGACTTGAAATACTCTTCAGCATCCTTCTCGTCGCTCGGTAATTGAATAAATCCACCTTGACGGAACCGCATCAGGGCCTGCGTGCAGGAGTCTACCAAGTCGTCGTTTTCCCCAGCAGGGAAAGATGCAAATTCCTCGATAACTTCCTCAGCAAACCGGGTCTGCGGGGCCCATATTACGCCACTTGCGAACAAATCTGCTATCGAATTGACGCGAGCAATCTTGTCGTTACTCGCCGCCCGTGAACCTCTTGACGGAGTATACTCCGAAAGCATGACCCCCATGCTACGCAACTCTTGAATCAGAGGGGTTCCTGACGCCTTTGCCTCGATGATGCAGGTGTCTGGGTTGTACTCTTTATATAGCTCTAGTGCTTTTCGCTTTAAATCGGGAAAGTCTATCCGCGCTTTGAACGCATCAAGCAGGATGAGGTTTGGCATCCTATCGCCGTGCTCATTCTCACGATTAAACACGCCCCACGTGGTGCAGGCAGAGTAGTCGGCCCGCTCCTTGGCTGAGAACGCGCAGTCCCACGACTGTATAATATAGTCAACATCTGGTGGGTCTTCCTTCTCCCACTCCTTCCACCATTCCCTCTTAATAATAGAGCCCCCGGCACCGGAGGGCTGCTGCATGTACTGCGCGTCCCACTTGTGGACCGGCAACTCGTCTTTAAGGGCCTGAAGTTCTTTTAGAGACCAGAACTGAGGCCATAAGGGTTTACCCGAGGGCATGATGGCAGGTAGCTCGATCACCTCCCACTCCTCACCGCCACGGGTGAGCGAACTCTTGATGACCTGCGCCGTGAGGTCGCGCTTAGACCAGCGCGTCATCACTATAATAATAGAGCCCCCCGGTTGCAGACGCTGGCGCGGCCCGGACGTGTACCACTCGTACACCCTGTCGTAGACCTCACGGTTGGTCTCCCCTAGGGCAGCTTCCTGCTCAGAATGGGGGTCATCAATAATAAGCAGATCCGCACCCTTACCGGTGACGGCACCTCCAACCCCGATAGCAAAATAGTCGCCTCCCTTATTGGTGCTCCACCGCCCAGCAGCCTTGGAATCTGCTTGGAGGGAGACTTCGGGAAAAATAGTCTTGTATGCGTCAGAGTCAACAAGGTTTCGCACCTTGCGACCAAAGCCGGTGGCTAGCTCCGACGTGTGAGAAGTCTGGATGACTTTTTTCTCTGGATAGCGACCGAGGAACCATGCAGGTAGTAGGAAGGAGGCGAATTCGGATTTTGTGTGCCGTGGCGGCATGTTGATGATGACCCTCTTGATTTCGCCCTCGGCTACTTTCTCGAATGCATCAGCCATGATCCTGTGATGCTTGCCATGGATAAACCCCGGCCACATCTCTTGCACAAACGACAAAAAATCTGACTTGCAACCCTCAACCTTGCGGCGACGGTTTAATTCCTGCAACAGGGAAGACGCCTTCTCCCGAACCTCCGGCGGCATGGCAGCGAGTGCTGCCTGTATTGCAACGGGGTCGAGATTAAGCACAGAAGAAAAAAGAAGAAAAATAAAAATTAAGGAGAATCAAACGAGTCCTCCTCTTCCGGCTCGCTAATTACAGCGTCCTCAATCTCTTCAACCGGCTGAACCTCCTGCACGTACTTGCTGAAGTACGCCTCAAGCTCTTTCTCAAGATCCCGAGTGGTCTTGTCCTTAATAGTGATCTCAGTGCGGTCGGCAAACAGTCCGACATCGGCAACTTTACCCAACAACTCCAGCGCCTTGATCCGGATCTTCACGTCCGGGTCGTCCGTCAACTCCAGCAGTCGGTTGGTTGCGTAATACCGGATCTGGGCGGGGTCGTCCACCACCCGTTTGTCGTAAGCATTTAGCAGGTTAGAGATCTGGCCCAGTGGCCCACTGGAGATTTTGGTGGGGAGCGCTTGGGGGATTTGAGGCAGTGGTGCCGTAAACCCCGGCTCGAACAGACTCTCTTGCGGCGGTGTCTCGCTGCAAGCTGCTTTGGCATTTGCAAAGATTGTGCTGAAATCAGACAATGTAAAGGGAAGAAGTTATGGCAAAAATATATACCCCCCGGGGGGTGTGTTGGAAATGATAAGGGGGTGGGTGTGCAATGTCAAGAAATAGAGGTGGGGGACGAAAGTTGGGAAGTGAGGGATTGGATGTGCAAATTAGTATAGTAGCTGAGCCGCGCTCGCCCGGTACTTATTCGGGCCTCCCCGGGTATAGTGGGGTCCGCCAACCCTGTAAAACTTTTACAGAGACTTGACAATGTACAGCGTTTGCCTGATAATTCACTCACTCCAGCGATTTTGCTGGGGCATCAAAAGGAACCTATCATGGCAAAAACGCCAATTCTCGCAGTTACCCTCAACGCTACTGAGGCCGCTAAACTCACCGAGGCCGTTAAGGCCGATCAGTCCGCCCGTTCGCTGGCTGGGGAAGTCGGGGTTATGTACGTGAAGCGCACCGGCCACAAGGTCTGGGACTCGTCCCTGCCACTATATGATCACTTCGCCACCGCAGTGTCGGACGTGATCCTCAAGGCCTCGCCCACGTACTCAAACGTCCGCATGATGACCAAGTATGCCCGGGACTCTGCACAAGCGTGGTTTATCGCGGAGGGTGATGCGGACCTCAAGGCCGCACGTGATGCGGCCGATAAGGCCAAACTTGACGCGAAGGCCTTGGACGCAAAGGTCGCGGAGGCCGAGCGTCAAACCAAACGCGAGGACATCACGGTCGCGGAGGTCAAGGTTGCCAAGGCCGCACTAGCGGAGGCCAAGGCCGAACGCGGGCTGGCAAAGGCCACAGCGTCTCGACTGGCTGGAGAGTACGCCATGGCGTACGAAACCAAGTTTCCAGCCAAGGTCGTCGTGATGTCCAAACAGGACAAGATCGATAACTTCGTGAAGGCCGTCAAGTCTATCAAGGCCACGTTCGAAGCGCTGGAGGATGCCAGCGTGGACAAGTACGTGCATGAGGCCACGACGGCCTACCTTGAGAAAATGAAGCGCTGGACGGAAGTTAAGGCCAAGTAACCTTCCCCACCCCTAAAAACCCCCGGAGAAATCCGGGGGTTTTTTTTCGCCCGTGATTCTGGTGAATCACCAGTTCCGCGCTCACTCTCGCGCGCTTGCGTAAAAGTTTTACGCGAAGGTCTCAATGGCTACGGGTGTGATCTTCGCACCGTCTGCGGTGATCTCGTATATGCAGTGGCTAGCGGTGCCCGCGCAGTATATCCACCACACTCGCCTAGCCGCACCAGATAGCGGGGCTTCTAAAAGTTTTTTGTAGTGTCGGTATGGCTTCGACGTAGACCCGCTTCGGGTACTTACAAGTTTTACCTGCACTCCGACGGTAGACTCGCCCTTAGATGCAACGATGTCAAAAACACCTCTGGACTTCGGAGCACGCCACACCGAGTAGCCCATGTCGCGGAAGATTTTAGCAACGATGGCCTCTCCGCGATTCCCAAGTCTCATTTTATTGGTCTGCATTGCTTCGTACCCTACGCTGTCTGCTACGCAACCAGCGTACCTGAAGATGTGCTAGAAGTCAAGCAAAAATACCCCGTCAGTTGCGTATACCCCCAAAATGCTCTGAAACCCGCACCAGCACTGGGTTTCGCAGGGGGAGGGAGGGAGGGGTGTGTGTTCCAACTGTTCTGTATGTTCTATTAATGTTCTATATCTATATCTATATCTATCTAGTATCTACGCGGGTTCTAGCCTTTTGTTCTAGGGTTCGGCTTTTACCCCCCCAAAACGACGAAAGGGAAAATTGGTCGGAGAAAAACGATCGTGCTAATTTTTTTAGCTTGTTTCTTCATTGTCTAACTTCCGCTTTCCCCAAATGACCATTTTTTACCCGAACCTTAGAACCCTAGAACAACTTGACACCGTAAAGCCGCTAACCCGCGCCGTTCCTAGGCCCTCCAAAAAACACCCCCTAACACTTCGAACATAGCCAAGAACATAGGGAACACAATTCAGGTTTGACTTTTTTACGGAGGCCTGATACACTAACCCTTCCTTAACCCAGCCGTATCCCAGCGGCGCATCGGAGACTGCCAAATGGCACCCACTGCCAAGACCCACACCGTAACCGACCTCCCTCCAAACGTATCCAAGTACATCGACGTGCAGGAAAAAGACGCAAGCTCCCCCAAGTGGAGCGACCACTGGATCTGGACTGGCGTGTACCACTCGGACGGAATGCCACTCATCGGAAGCAAGACGGCCCATAGCGTTATCTACCGCTACCTCAACCCTGAGATAGCAAAACTCGACGGGCGCATCCTGCGCCAGTGCGGAGATAAACGGTGTGTGAACCCTGCCCACATGCGGTACCCCATGCACGAGGGCCCGCTGAAGCTAAGCAAGTTAGACCCTGCCGTACGTAAGGCGTGGTTAGGCAGACCCTCAGGCTCCAGCGTGACCATCGCGCAGATAGAGAAGGAGCATGAAGAAAGTACCCCAGCTATCGTAAAAGTTTTACAAAGGATCGCAGAGGCGTTGGAGGAGGCAAACAAACTAGCAAGTAAGTAGGAAGGAGAGGAAGGGGTGGGAAGGACGTTCTTACCCCAAGTAAAAACTTGAGACTGCAAAGCAGTCCCTATGCCATAAAAACACAAAAATAACCCACCTAAAAACTTGACAAAGTATATTCTTTGTGGTATAATGACCGTAGGTCATGTGGTGTTGTTCAGCCGCATGACCGAGGGGCAATCCCGCCCCGACGTAGCGTAAAAATTTTACAGAAGAGGTGTGAGATGAGTGCTGAGAGAGTGATGAACTGGGTAGCCGCGTTTTGTGTGGGCTACGTAATCGGCGTGTCAATCGCCGCGTTGGTAATCTTTTATTGGAGAGGGTGAGATGAGAATTAACGGTTGGTCAATCGTGGATTCCCCTGCGGGGGTGTCGGTGCGGTACGAGACGCGTGACCCGGAGATATGTTTCCGGGTTGCTAATGACATGATCATCATTACGATCTACAAAAACTATGAGGACGACACGCCTGTAACTTTGACTGTGCCACTAGAGATGGAAGGGAGCGAGTGATGGACAAGAACGAGGAATACGCCATGAGGCGCGTGTTAATTGCAAAAGCCGTTTTGAAGATCGTGCAGGACATTCAGAAAAATCACTACGATGCCATCGAGACTGTGCTTGCTTGGCATTCAACCGAAGATCTTGAAGCGTTCATTGAGTACGACAACCCCCCAACGAGGACTAAAGAAAATGCTAGTTAAAAACGACGACGGACAGATGGCGATCCGCAAGGACTGGGGACCGACACTGATCGGGATCGGATACACACGCCCCGGCCCAAAGAACTGCGCGGTCATATCGTGGGACATGGAGAGGTTGCAGACCAGTCTCCTGCTACGGCACAAGGCACCGATGCGGACCCGCTTAGTAAAACTTTTACGGTTTGGGAGAGTGTGATGGATGGGTACACGGTAGAAGAGTTTGAGGCGATGATGAAGTTGATGGGTACGCAGGGGATCTACAACACGGCAGTTGCCAACGGGTGGGCAAAGCCCCCTCTTATCCTGACACCGCAAGAAAGGATGATGCTGGTCAATCAGTATCGTGCAAACAAGGACATCCCTGCATATTTTTTCAACCTCGGAGATCAGGGCAAGTGGGGAGAAAAGCGTGGAGAAGAGTGAAGAGGTCACCGGCTACACCGAAGAGGAGTTCAGGGCGATAGCCACGTTGATGGGGATAGGTACTTCTGTAAAGAACGTGTGGGTTGAGACGGAACCCATGACGCCTGAGTACAGGTTCAAGTTAATCCAAGCATATAGGAGGGTGTTAGAAAGTGGAGACTACTGAAGACAAGATGGAGGGATACACGCACGAGGAGTTCTGCGCTCTGCTTGATCTGATGGGGGTGAACTACGTCACGCGCGACCCGAACGCACGGAGCCCAAGGGATCGGATGAAGATCATCAACTACTTCCGCTCGCAGAAGCGAGCAGAGCGCAAGGTGCAGGAGTTCTTGCATGAAATCTGAGGAGGAAGAGGAAGAGGAAGAGATGGAGGGCTACACGCTGGGTGAGTTCCACGCGTTGCTCCTGCTTTTGGTAGACATAGAACCACGGCACCATGAGTTCATTGCGAAGTATTTTGGAAATGACATGACTCCGAAGCAGAGGATGGACTACATCAAGGTGCTCATGCGCTAGGCTTGAGTTGTGTTGATTTCGTTTTTGTTCGTACGTGGGCACACCCACTAGTTTGATTAACGTAAAACTTTTACAGAGAGGACAAAGAAATGAGAAGTGTCTTGCATAACCTGCCACGGATTCACAACTTCACATCGGCAGAGAGAACGTACAACAACATCGAGCCCATCAGGGGGACGACGATCCGTCCGTTGGGTAATCGCAGAGCCAAGCACTATGCGATTGAGAAGATCAGCGACACGCAGTATGCGTGTACGTTGTACGGACACCGTGTAATAACCTACACAAAAGAGACCAAGCCGGGAGAGGGTACGCTGGGTGAGATTAGCCTGTGCGGGTACGACACACAGACCACGCGCGGGTTCATCACGCGGGTGCTGGGTACAGACTGCTATTCACACAAGGGTAAAACCTACATTGAGATAGGCAAGAGAGTCACTGAGGTGGATGGGAAATACAAGGTCACGGGCGCGTACTACCTGCCGTCCAATCACACCTTGCAGATCCGTCACGCGCAAGTGTTCAACCCTGTGCCCGTGAAGAAAAAAGTCCTAGACCGTGAGGTTACAAAAGAACTTCGGGACAAGTACAAGAATGAGATGGTCGCCGCCGAGTCCATGTTGCGTATGGGTACGCCGAGGTATAGCGAGGAGTACGACCCGCGCGAGAGGAAGGATTACTACAGTATGCAGTTCCTGACTGACCTCACGAGCGAGGAGATGAGTGAGTACCTGTGGTTGATCGCGGGGGACAGCTATGCCCACGACCGCATTCAGCCTACGTACCGTTCATACATCGTGGACGCCCTGTATCACATTGCAGCGCTTGACGCTATAACTATTCACAAGGAGGTGGAGGTGCCCGTCGGACAACGGGCGTGAGGGTGGGGCGCAACACCCCAAAAAGTTTCCCTAAAAACTTGGGTCTGCACAACGCAGACCGTACGCCAAAAAGTTCCCCTAAAAACTTGACATTGTACAGAAAGTATGTTATAATGACCGTAGGTCATGTGGCATGAAGCACATGACCGGGGAAGTTTCCCCAGACCGTAACCGTAACCGTAAAACTTTTACACACAGAGGAAGTTAGAGAAATGGCTCAGATCAATCTTGCAAACAAGACCGTATCCCTTGCCGAAGCCGCCCGCCTGATCGAAGCGGTGGGCACGAGCGTCACCATCATGCTTCAGGGCGAGCCGGGTATCGGTAAGTCCAGCATCCTGAAGATGATGAGCGACAAGACCCCGGACGGTGAGACTCGCATCAAGTCCTACATCGACGTGACTAACTTAGATCTCGGCGACATCGCTATGCCTTGGATCAACAAAGAGGACGGGTGCACACACTACGTACCCAACGCGCGGTTCGGGTTGCACACAGGCGCACCTGTGTTACTGATGCTCGACGAGTTGAGCAAGGGCCCCGACGCTATTCAGAACATGCTCCTGCCATTGTGTCTTGAGCGCCGCATGGGTGAGAAGAAGAATCACAAGAACACGATTATCTTTGCAACAGGCAACCTGTCCGGTGACGGGGTGGGCGACAAGCTCAAGCCCCATGCAATGAATCGCTTCACGGTGGTGAAGGTTCGCAAGCCTACGTACAGCGAGTGGATCGAGTGGGGTATCGCCAACGGCATCGTGCCTGAGGTGCTCGCGGCAGTGAAGCAGTTCCCCGACTGCCTTGCATCGTATCAAGACGGTGACTCTCAGAAAGAGAACACCATGATCTATCACCCGACCCGCGCAGTGCAGGCGTTCGTATCCCCACGGTCGCTAGAAAAAGCTAGTGACATCGTACGTATGCGTCGCGTGATCGGTGACGATCCGATGGAGGCCGCGCTGATCGGTACTGTGGGCGCGACGTTCGCACAGAAGCTGATGACGTTCCTGCACGTAGCAGATCAACTGCCAGCGCGTGAGAACTATCTTAACAACCCCGAGACTTGTCCCGTCCCTACCGACCCCATGGCTCTGTGCATGTTGGTGTTTAGTGCAGTGACGTGGGTCGAGCGCAAGGACATGGACGCATGGATGAAGTACCTGCAACGCTTCAGCAAAGAGCATCAGGCTCTGTTCTGTACGGGTATCTGGAACTCACCCAAGCAGGGCATGGCGGCGACGTGCCGACCGTTCGTTGACTGGGCGCGGGTCAACAAGTACATCCTGTGAGGTGAGGATGTATATGAAAGTTTACTTTAGAGGTAGTGGCAACAAAGCCCCGTTCGTCATTGAGACTAATCTTGATTGGGCGATACCCTATTGGACTGCCCGTAAAAAACACAACCCTAAAATATTTTGGGTGTTTGCGTAAAACTTTTACAACGGGGGCGCAACACCATGGCCCCCAACAACTGGAGAGAGTGATGTTTAAAGATACATTGACAGTCGAGCAACGCATCGAGCGTAGCCACGTGCAACTCATGAAGGACAAGCGGTTCGTGCGCTGGTCTGGGTTGTTCATGATCGGCAAGGTTGAGGTGGTGGACAACCCCTTCGTGACTGCATGTACCAACGGGCGTGACGTTCTGTATGGGCGTGAGTTCTGCAAAGATCTCACCGAGAAGGAACTCAACTTCCTTGTCATGCACGAGAATATGCACAAGGCGTACCGTCACCTGACTACGTGGAAGCATCTGTTCAAAGAGGACAAGCGGTGTGCCGGTGCGGCGTGTGACTACGTGATCAACCAGCAGTTGGTTGACTACGACCCCAACGGTTCGATGCTTCAGATGATCGAGGGTGGTCTGATCGACGAGAAGTATCGCGGCATGGACACCCAGCAGATCTACGACATTCTCCGTCAGAAGAAGAAAGAGAAAGGCAAGGGTCGCAAGCCGGGGGACCAGCCCTGCGAGGGTAACGAGGATGGGCTCGATGGGTTTGACGAGCACGACTTCGAGGGAGCGGAGCAGATTAGCGAGGAGGATAAGAAAGTATTGACACGCCAGATCGAGGACGCGCTACGCCAAGGTGGCATGTTGGCGGGCAAGCTCGGTGCTAACGCTGACAAACTATTCGACGAACTTGTCGATCCCAAGGTTGACTGGAAGGAAGTGTTCCGTCAGTGGTGCAAGGCAGTGGCGGCAGGGCGTGATCGTTCTACGTGGCGCAAGCCCAACCGTAGGTTCTTACACAACGACATCATCATGCCTAGCATGGAGAGCGTCACCCTTGGTCGCATTGTCGTAGGTATTGATACGTCCGGGTCTATTGGCAGTGCCGCACTTGCTGAGTTCTTTTCCGAGCTTGTCGGTATCTGTACAGATGTGGTGCCTGAGTGTGTCGATCTTCTGTATTGGGATACCAAGATCGCTTCGCACGAGGTGTACTCGCAGGACATGCTCGGGTCTATCGTCAACACGACCAAGCCCAAGGGTGGCGGGGGCACTGACCCCGACTGCATCCCCGTCTATATTAAGAAGGAACGCATGGACCCGGTGTGCGTGGTCATCCTGACCGACGGGTATATCGGACGATGTGAGGAAGATTTATGGACAGGTCTCGCGCCAACGCTCTGGGTAGTGACTCAGAACAAGGGGTGGAAGCCCCCGTACGGTCAATCAGTCAACATGTAGGAGAGCACACACAAGAAGAACTTATCGCACTGCTTGCCCTGTCTGGCATCGAGGTGGAGTACATCGACGAGGTGGCTCTGCTTCGTGTCACGGGGCACAACGACGACGACTCAGCAATACTTAAAGCGCTATTGCGTAAAACTTTTACAGAGAGCAAATCATCATGACTTCGATCATCACGACCCCAACCTTCGGCCCATCCATCGCATCCAGCGCCATGCTGGTCAACCTCAGCGTAGGCAACTGGACCGCTCGCAAGCTAGATCGCAAAGTTAGCGAGGACGTAGACAAGCAGAACAATACGATGGGACGAGCGGGCAACTACCATAAGAACTTACTGGCAGGTGCACAACAACTCGATCTGATAAACAAGTTCGTAGCTAACACGCGCAACCGGCACTATCACCTCACACTGCCATGGGCAGACACCGGCCCACGCTTGCTCCCGATGAAGCGGTTCTTCGACTACAAGGCAGAGGCAGACACATGGATCGGCAAGTACAACGAGATGGTCAAGGAGTTCTTCGTAGCCTACCCGACCATGGTCAGTGCCGCCGCGTTCCAACTCGGTGCAATGTTTGATCGCTCCGAGTACCCAGAGGTCGAGCAGTTGCAGAGGAAGTTTTACATGGAGGTCAACTTCTGGCCTGTGCCGGAGACCGGAGACTTTCGTGTTGACTGCGAGATGCAGATCCGTGACGAACTCAACGAGCACTACCGTCAGCTATACGACAAGCAGGTGGGTGCGGCTATGGGCGACGCGTGGTCACGCTTGCACACGGTGCTCAAGCATCTGGTTGACCGACTGACTGACGGGGAGGAGGGTGACCGTAAGATCTTCCAGTCATCCATGATCGAGAAGGCTAACGAACTTATCGACACGCTCGACAGCATGAACATCACCAACGACCCGCAGTTGGAAGGTGCGCGTGCTCATCTTGCCGCCGCCCTTGCCGGTGTCTCCGTAAAAGATTTACGAGATTCCAAAGCTGTACGCTTCGATGTACGTACACAAGTCGAAGACATCCTCAACAAGTTTGCATTTTAATTTTAGGAGAGAGAGCATGACCATACTGCACAAAGGCAAACGCCACCACTACTTCACCCTTACCGCGCTCCGCAAGGTAGGGACCCAAGAGATCGTCGAAGAGGTGGCCGGTGCTGACATCTGGAACGACAGAGTTTTCCATCAACCGCTGATCTGGTTGCTCGACGCCATGCGTGTGACGTACACAGACCCGACAATCTACTTCGAAGTACGGAACAAAAAGTCCATCGCTGTGATGCAAGCGGGTATTAACATGGGCGTGCTAGGTACGTTCAAACCCAACGGTGACGTGCGTGACACGGTACAGGCAGAGGTGTGTAGTCCTAGGATCAAGAACCGCAAGTCTCCCGCAGATGTTAAGCGCTCAAGCACTCGGGCCAAGGCGGAGAAGCTGGTAGAACTTCTGGACTACAAGACTCCTGAGGTGTACGCCGAACGGCAGCGCTACCACCTAGATAGCAATATCAACAGGATAATCCACAAGTCCGCGCCGATAGAGGACAGGGTGTTGACCAACTTCGTTGAGAGTATTCACTACTCTTTTGAGTACGCCCTGCTAGCGAGGATGATGCGTGGGCAGACCACTGCGGCAGACCAGCAGGAGTTCGAGAAGTATCTGACTGCGTACGACAAGGTGCAGGATCAGCGCATGGAGCAAGCGCTTCTGAGAGATCTTTGGGTAACTCTTCAAGAACTCCCGCCGGGCGGTCCGTCCTTGTACCGCATGGTCATACATCAGCGCACGGCCACCGGGGGGGCCGGAATCACAGAGACATTCGTGAACACAATTAGGGATTTCCCTAGTACCGACGCGCTACCTGACGTGATACAAAGTAAGCTCGCTCTGCTGCAATTGGGCACAGGGGATGAGGCCAAGATGGTGGGGTTCCGACACGAGGCTGATTGCGATTGGCTTACGCGTTATGGCTTCATCGGTGAAGATCTAGGAGAGTTGCTTGACACCGGAAGGGAAAGTAAAGAAGGAGGTGGTGGCCTATCTGAATGAGAGGGGCGCATACTATTTCTTCCCCGTCACGGGCGGCTACGGTCGCTCGGGCGTGCCTGACATAGTTGCGTGTCTGAATGGTAGGTTCGTAGGTATCGAGTGCAAGGCTGGCGACAACCAGCCTACCGCATTGCAAGTGAAGAATCTGAAGGCCATCCGTTCTGCGGGGGGCCTTTCTTTTTGTGTGAACAGCGTAAAAGTTTTACGCGAACAACTGGAGAGTGACCTTGAAGGATTGGAGTGAACCATTGATTAACATCGAGCATTTAGCTATCACCCTAAAGGATACGCTGAATGCCAATCGTATCTACCACGCCGAGGGAATCGTCAAGCAGATGCTTGCCGAACTTCTTGATCTACACGCCGCGATCCTGATTGCTCAGTGGGACGAGATTCGGATTGAGGACGCCCGCGCTAAAACCCAAGCATCGCCAGTTCCAAGAGCCTAACCAATGACCAAACGCAAAGAAACTAAAACCATGCAACCCTGCTTTTACGTGGGGCGGCAGATGTACATACCGCATGTTCGCTTTTATAAATGCTGGGCGACTTACGCAGGGGAATACAAGACCCTTGAAGAATTGCTGTCTCTCGGAGCAACCATGCGACACGAGATGCTCGCACCGCAAATGGACGGTCGGGATTGGATTAGTAAATTCAAACTATGAAAGAAAGACAGGAAACGCCGCGCTGTTTTAACAACTACAAGGAATTCAAACTATGGATCACCGCTGCACGAGGGGCTCACCCAGCACCGGCTCACTCTTATTGCGAGGACTGCACACCTGAATATAGAGACAAGATGATTGAAGAGAACCGATGCGCTTACCCGCAGACGACTTTCAAAATACTTCAGGGAGAGTTTGTTGGGAGGCGATCTATCGAAGATGTAAAAGCAATACGCGCAATGTCTTGGACTAACCTGATACGTGGGAGGTTGGGATGAAACTAGGTGACGCTTGGAGGCAATGGTGGATAGGAACACACGGGCACAACATGCCCATGGGCGGGTATCACCCGATGGAAGGACACATGTTCGATGCGTTTAAGGCGGGATGGGAAGCAGCGGAGGCGCAATCTTGCCCTCCTTGCAATGGCAATTGCAACCAAGGAAGAGAATGTCCAGCACGGGACTGAAGAACTGCCAGCAGTGTCGGATCAAACCAGCAACATACAAAGTACCAACGGCAAACGGAAAGAGTTTTCGTTGGAAGTGCGAGAGTTGTTACAAACGACTCGCGCCGAGTGGCTTTAAGGAAAAATATGTTTAAAGGATCAATGGAGAAGAACGATGGATAAGATACCTCACCCAAATAACGTAGACATGGACGCAATGACGCTGCGCGATTATTTTGCGGCCAAGGCAATGCAAACATTTACAAAAAATTTGGGTTGCCAGTCTGACCAAAAATGGTTTGATGGAGTCGCAGAAGGTGCGTACCGAATGGCTGACGCAATGCTGAAAGCGAGGCAACAATGAAGTACCGCAAGAAGCCGGTGGTCGTTGAGGCGACGCAATGGTTCAAGAACGGCGACCATCCGCTGGACTACAGCAAAACGCACGACGGTCTTGAAAACGGTGAATTGCGCCAGTTCACACCAGAGGAACGGAAATCAAATCAATGGGAAGGCGACATCGTTCGCTACTACCGAGTACCCGGCCTCGATGGGAAGGCGGAGTGCGCGTATTGTGGCGACATCATGCACAACCACGGCTGGATTGATACATCGGAAGGCGGGCATGTTGTCTGCCCCGGCGACTGGATTATCACGGGCGTAATGGGCGAACACTACCCCTGCAAAGACAAAATCTTTCGGATGACCTACGAGGCAGCGGAATGAAGCGTGAACTATACGACTTCATAACCCCACCCGATTCAAAGGGGGCACACGTTAGTTTGTATTACTTCCCACACAATCAGCGCAGCAGTCTCGGCCTTCAGTCTCTCGCACCGAACTACAACGAACCCCCCTGCATGGTGGCAAACTACGACAGAGACGGTAACCTGCTGTACACGCGGTTCATATTTAAAGACGGGACATGGAGAGATGACTAAGTACGGAATCCTTGATGACGAAGGCAAGGTGATCCGGTGGGTGTGGCATCTCCCGCCATACCCGCACGTGGTTGAGAAAATTAAACGCAAACGTAAACCCAAGTTGGATTTGTCCAACGTACCGGACGCATTATTTTGAGCACACCTATTACCCCACAACAGATGATTGAATACATGCTGGCGCTATTAGACAGTGTGGTCAAAGATTATCCTGAAGAAGAGCAGGAAGCTACCAAGGCGAAGATACTGGATGCGTTTAGTGCGGCTATGTTTAAAGGAGCAAAAGAATGAGTATCAAAGACGTTAGAGCAGACGACATGCAAGTGGGCGGCGACCACTACAAAGAGATGGGAGTCCCGCCATGGGACGTGATTGAAGCCGTGCTGTCTCGCAAGGAATTCATAGGGTTCTTGAAGGGCAATATCATCAAGTACGGAATGCGGCAGGGTAAGAAGGACTCTGACGACGCGGGCAAGTGCTTGCACTACAAAAGGAAATTAGAAGAGATAGAGGGGAAACTGTGGTGACTAGAGAAGATGTTATTAGGATGGCACGAGAGGCAGGCGCTAAGCCCTCGCATCACCCTGAGCTATGGGACATTTGGAACATTCGAGACACGGACCTTGAACGCTTTGCCGCACTTGTTGCCGCGCATGCACGAGAGGCCGAGGCCGCTAAATGGGCAAAAGGCGCAAACATTAGTGTTCCCACTAGAGTAATGGAGCAGCAATTTTCTATATATTACCGCCGTGGATACGAAGCTGGAGTATTAGTTAATAAGGAGAAGAATGGTGGATGATAAATACACATACGAAACATATGACATGGCGCGGTTCAATATCCCTGAAGGCATGTACTCAATAGCAGAAGTTGAAAACATGCTTGCCACCATGAAAGAGGCAAAGAATCGACAGGACGAAATGCTAAAAGCCGCGATGCAAGGGTATGAGGAGAAGAACGGATGACTTGGGAAGAATATAACCAACTGTTTCACCGCGCTCATGTCAACGAGGTGGCGTTCAAACGAGTGATTGATTGCGACGAAGAGCTTCGTAAGATGGTTGAGATGGCGATTGAAGATGAGCGGGAAGAGTGCGCCAAGGTGTGTGAAGCCGGGGTCGTACAGACAAACAACTGGGACGCCAGCGACTGGAACCAAGCCTGTGAAATCCGAGCCGCCGCTATCCGAAGAAGGGGAGAGAAGGCTTGACAGGGGGTCAAGTAGACTGTATATTACACACATGAGCCATAAAAATACACCTGAGAATTTTTGGAGTAAGGTACGCAAACCAACCCCAACAGACTGTTGGGAGTGGCAGGGGGCTCTTACCTCTACTGGGTACGGAAATTTGGGATGGCATGGGCGACATGTACAAGCCCATCGAGTTGCATACTTTTTAACTCATGGGGGTATTCCTCTGGAAACCGGGTTTCGTGAGGGGGCCGCTAAAGCAGGTAAACAATTTGTATTGCATAAGTGCGATAACCGAAAGTGTTGCAACCCTGATCATTTATTTTTAGGGTCTATGCGGGATAATCAAATAGATGCCTATAAGAAAAAACGTAGGGAACAACCAAAAAGTAAACATGTCAATGCAAAATTAACTCCAGAACAAGTGAAAGAAATCCGCACTCGATATACCGCAGGGGGTGTAGGACAAATACCTTTGTCTAAAGAATTTGGTGTAAGCCAACGAGTGATTAGCCTTGTGGTTAGACGAGAGACATATAAGGATGTGACATGATATTTGTCGATCTGGAAACCTACTACGACCGAGACTTCAGCCTCTCCAAAATATCTACCGAAGAGTACATCCGTGACCCAAGGTTTGAAGTCATCGGCGTGGCGGTTAAAGTGGACGATGAGGAAACGCAGAGCTTCTCTGGCTCGCGTGCCGAAACGAAGGCTTGGCTACAACAGTTCGATTGGGGGAATTCCCTCGCCTGTGCTCACAACGCGCTTTTTGATGCGGCAATTATGGCGTGGCACTTCGAGATTTATCCGAAGGCTTGGGCTGACACTATGTCGATGGCTCAAGCGTTATTGGGGACACGGTGCAAGGTCGGACTAGCGCACCTCGCTTCGTACTTTAATATAGGTACAAAAGGGACCGAGGTAATTAACGCATTGGGTAAGACGCGTAAAAGTTTTACACATGTCGAGATGGAGCGGTACATGTCGTACTGCCGAAATGACGTTGACCTGACCGCCGCGCTGTATACACGGATGTACAACTTCAGGGCCAACGATGACTTCACGTTCGAGGAGTTCCCTCTAAAAGAACTTAAGCTAATCGACCTCACTATCCGCATGTTTACTCAGCCCGTACTTGAAGTGGACGTGCCACTGCTGGAGGCGCACCTCATCAAGGTGAAAGAAGACAAGGCAAAGCTACTTGACGATGCGGGTATCAACCTTGAAGACGTGATGAGCAACCCGAAGTTTGCCGAGATACTACGCAGACTTGGTATTGATCCCCCCACCAAAATATCTCCCACTACTGGCAAACAGACCTACGCTTTTGCCAAGACGGACGAGGCGTTTAGGGCGTTGGCTGAGCATCCCGACCTGCGGGTGCAAGCGGTGGTAGCTGCGCGGCTTGGGGTGAAAACAACCATCGAGGAGTCTCGCACCGAGCGGTTCATCGGCATAGGCAAGCGGGGGCCACTGCCAGTCCCTCTTAAGTATTACGCTGCCCATACAGGCAGGTGGGGCGGGTCTGACAAACTTAATATGCAGAACCTACCTAGTAGGGGGAACGCATCCGCCCTGAAAAAGTCTCTCCGCGCACCGGCTGGGCACGTCATCATCTCATGCGACTCCTCGCAGATCGAGGCGCGGACCCTTGCGTGGCTGGCTGGACAGGAAGACTTGGTGACTGCCTTCGCTAACGGCGAGGATGTCTACAAGATCATGGCGTCAAAAATTTATCATAAGCCGGTTACTGAAATAACCAAGGAGGAGCGGTTCTTCGGAAAAACCGTGACCCTTGCATGCGGTTTTAGTATGGGGGCGGAGAAGTTTCATGGCATGTTGTCTCTCATACCGGGAGCAAAGATCAGCATGGGCGAGGCCGAGCGCATCATCGCCGTGTACCGGGGGGTCAACCCCAAGATCGTGCGTCTGTGGAAACTCGCAGACAGAGCCATACACTACATGGGTGCCTCCCAAGGCTGGAGGTTCGGTAGGGACGACCTGCTGGAGTTGGGGCCCAAGTGCATCATCCTGCCCAACACCATGAAGATCGAGTACCACGACCTGAGGAACACCAACATAGATGGATGGAGGTACAGCACGCTGCGGGAGAGAAACGTAAAGCTATACGCGGGAAAATTGGTTGAAAATGTGGTGCAGGGGCTCGCGCGGATCATTGTGGGTGAGCAGATGCTGAGGATCGCTAAGAAGTACCGTCCCGTCTTGACAGTTCATGATGCAGTGTCTATAATTGTTCCAGAGCAGGAGTCTATCGAGGCGATGGCGTATGTTCAGGAATGTATGCGCTGGGTTCCTAAGTGGGCTAATGGTTTACCCGTAGATTGCGAAATAGGATGCGGCCCAACTTATGCAGATTCTTGAGAAACCGATAACGTGGTCTTACAGCGGGATGTCGCTGTTCAAGCAATGCCCCAAAAAGTATTTCCACTTACGGATTCAGAAAGATTTCAAGGACAAAGAGACTGAAGCGCTGCTGTACGGCAGCGCCGTACATAAGGCGGCAGAAGACTACATCACTGAGAAAAAACCTATTCCTCCTGAGTATAAATACTTGGAGGAGTACATGAGCAAGATTGATGCGTACGAGGGTGACAAGTACGCAGAGTACAAGATGGGGCTACGCCAAGACGGATCGCCCTGTGAGTTCCATGACCCCGACGTGTGGTGGCGGGGCATAGCGGACCTGATCATAGTCAATGGAGAACTCTCCAAAGTAATTGACTACAAGACGGGAAAGACTTCCCGTTACGCGGACACCGTACAGTTAGACCTCCTTGCTCTGGCTACCTTCGCGCACTTCCCCGGCGTCAAGATGATCAAGGCCGCGCTGATCTTCGTAGTAGCCAACGAGTTGGTAAAACGCAAGTACCATAGAGAATCTTCCGTGGCTCGGCTTATGCAGGAGACTCGGGATAGCTACGTCCCACTGAAGGAAGCCTACGACTCCGACGTGTGGAACCCGAAACCTAACTTCACCTGTAGAAAATATTGCCCCGTGGCAATATGCCCACACAACGGAAGAAACTAAAATGCCCTACACCAAGACCCCCCGTCCCTACAAACACGAATGGGAGATGGAGCAGAAGCGTGACGAGAAAGCCCCACGTGCCGCCCGTGCTAGGGCACGGCGAGCAATGGATGCGAAAGGGGTTGACAGGACTGGAAAAGACATTGATCATGTCAAGCCCCTCTCTAAAGGAGGGACTAATGCAAAGGGTAACCTGCGCTTAGTGAGCCCAAGCAACAACCGATCCTTCCAAAGAAATTCTGACCACACGGTCAAGAAAAACACGTGAGAGAGCATGGAAATAGTAGAGGGGAAGAGCCTATTACTTAACCTCAATAGGCCCGAGAGAGTCCTTGACGCGATAAAAACAAGTAAAGTTGTCAACAAGTTAGATGGTATTTCGCAGGTGCTTGTACCTTGGGGTATACCCGAGACGCATGCGCTAAAGATCTTAAAGATCAAGAACGTGCCTAGTCCCATCCAGCGGGACTACAAGTGGGCGGGGGTACACAAGCCCTTCGCTCACCAGAAGGAAACAGCCGCGTTCCTGACCATGCACAAGCGGGCCTTCTGCTTCAACGAGCAGGGCACGGGCAAGACCGCCAGCGTCATCTGGGCGGCTGACTATCTCATGTCGCTGGGCTTCATCCGCAGGGTCTTGGTGGTATGCCCCCTGTCCATCATGCAGTCGGCGTGGCAGTCGGACCTGTTCAAGTTTGCTATGCACCGCACGGTGGACGTGGCACATGGCGCTCCAGAAAAACGCAGGAAGATTATTGATGGTGGTGCTGAGTTCATCATCATTAACTACGACGGCATCGAGATCGTCGAGAAAGAAATTGATAAAGCTGACTTCGACCTGATCGTCATCGACGAGGCGTCGGCCTACAAGACCGCAACCACCAAGCGGTGGAAAGCGATGAACCGGCTGGTCAACGAGAACCGCTGGCTGTGGATGCTGACGGGTACACCCGCTGCTCAGTCTCCCGTGGATGCCTTCGGCTTAGCCCGTCTGGTCAACCCCGCAGGTGTACCTAAGTTCGCAGGGGTGTTCCGCGATATGGTGATGTACCGCCTGACGCAGTACCGCTACCTGCCAAGGGACAACGCCAAAGAGATCGTACACAGGGTGTTGCAACCAGCGATCCGGTTTCTGAAGGCAGACTGCCTAGACCTGCCAGACATGATGTACGTTGATCGGGACGTACCGATGACCAAGATGCAACAGGCGTACTACAAGAGCATGTTGGTACACAACATGGTCTCAGCGGCAGACGAGGAGATCAGCGCAGTCAACGCCGCAGTTCTCATGAACAAGTTGCTCCAGATGGCGTGCGGCACGGTGTACACGGATTCAAAAGAAACTGTGAACTTCGACGCATCTTCTAGGCTCA
>Ga0213920_1000182_pt1 | contig 60961 bp, 69 predicted proteins | sample McNCre1117MG_FD_161054 | JGI IMG/M metagenome (GOLD analysis project Ga0213920, IMG submission 161054) | Freshwater microbial communities from McNutts Creek, Athens, Georgia, United States - 11-17 MG | ecosystem: Environmental > Aquatic > Freshwater > Creek | place: USA: Georgia | collected...
CTTTTTCGGCTTTGCGTTGAATACTTCTGGCTCTGGAAGGCCGTTCTTAACGCCGTGGCTCTTCACCGATGCGGTTGCTCCATCGATGGTTGCTGGCGTTGCCTGCGATGGAAGTGCCTGGATTGCGCTGGCGGCGACAATGCCTGCCACGAGCAATGCTCTTGTAATGGTCTTAACGCTCATGAGATAAATCTAGTGAGAAACTAAACCGCTTATCTAGAATCCGTGGCGGACTCCACAGAAATTCACAAGATCTGCCCAAACTAACTGTTTTTAGCCCGGTAAACCCATGCTGTATTTCCCGACTCCAGAACTACTTCGAATCGTTCATAGTCTGCCGACTCGTATTCATCGGTGGCAGCTAGTTGCGCTTCGGTGAGTTCTAGGCAGGACCCTTCAACTCTGTCGGTTGTTCCACCCGGCACCAATGCGGGGTGTGTATCGCTTCCGCTGAGTTTGATTACATCTGGATTGGAGATTTTTAGCCAGGTTATTTTGTGTTCCAAAAGAGCATCCGCGAATGTTGGCACGTGCCCGCCGTAGAGCGAAGCTTGTACTTCCGGTTGTTGCAAGGTTCCATAGGAAAATACTCGGCTGTGCATTTGAAAATTGTATTTCGATCCGTTGTCGGGCCGTGCACGTGAGTTCAGACTGTTAAAGAAAAATGCCTCCCGTTTCCGGGAGGCATTTTCTTGCTGTGGAGACTAGGGGGGTCGAACCCCTGACCCCCTGCTTGCAAAGCAGGTGCTCTACCAACTGAGCTAAGTCCCCTTGGTTTCTAAGTTTACACCTAGTTTACCGTGGGCCTAGGAGGACTTGAACCTCCGACCTCTTCATTATCAGTGAAGCGCTCTAACCACCTGAGCTATAGGCCCTTAGAGCCTTTACGACTTTATCGCATTTGGCTCTAAAGCACAAACTGGCCCTATTGGTTGTTTGTGAAACCAACTCCGATGCCGCCAACGATGCGGGCAATCAGGTTGAAGATTGCCACGGCAACACCACTGAGGATCGTTCCCACAACGATGTTGAAGGCGCTGAGCGAAACAGCGAATGCCAGTACTCGAGGCAGTGCGAGCTGTGCCTGGACATCGGTGCTGCCGCTTCCGCTCACCACTGCGTTTAGAACGTTGTTGATGCTAGCAAACAAGCCGGTGCTGTTGGCAACGAGCCAGAGGATAACGAAACCAACGATGGTGGCGATTGCAAGGGCAATCTGGATGGTGAAGCCCACCTTGATTGCCGACCAGAAATTGATGTGAACCAGGTTGAGTTTTACCTGCTTGGCCGCACTCGGACGGCTGCGCTTAACCTTTTCGACGATGTTGGTCATGTCTTATTCCTCGGTTGTGGTTTCGGTTGGAGTTTCGGTTTCGGCGCCTTCAGCTTCGGCTCCTTGAGATTCCAAATTACGCTCGATGTTACGGGCAAGTCCAATGATTCGGTCATCTTCAGCAAATTTCGCAAAGACAACGCCCATTGTGTCGCGTCCTCGAGCTGGAACTTCTGCCACGGCACTGCGAACAACCTTGCCGCTTTCGAGAACGACTAGAACTTCGTCATCCTCTGCAACGATGATGGCACCCACCAGGTCTCCGCGCTTCTCTTCAAGCTTGGCCACCTTGATACCGATTCCGCCACGGTTCTGGATTCGGTACTGATCAACCGAAGTGCGCTTGGCATAGCCACCCTCGGTAACAACAAATACGTAGCCTTCATCCTTGATTACGGTTGCCGAAAGCAGGCTGTCGTCCTCGCGGAAGTGCATACCGATGTTTCCGCTGGTGTCGCGGCCCATTGGGCGCAGGCTTTCATCGCTGCCACTGAAACGGATGCTCATGCCCTTGCGGCTAACGAGGAGCAAGTCATCGCTCTCACCAACCAACAACGCATTGACCAGTTCGTCTTCTTCGCGCAGCTTGATTGCGATGATTCCACCCGAGCGTGGGGTGTCGTAGGCATCGAGCGATGTCTTCTTCACCAAACCACTCTTGGTTGCTAGCACCAGGTAAGGCGCCTGCTGGTAGTCCTTGATGTCAAGAATCTCCGCGATGCGCTCATCCGGTTGCATGGCCAACAGGTTTGCTACGTGCTGACCCTTGCTGTCGCGGCCAGCTTCCTGTAGTTCGTATGCCTTCGCGCGGTAAACGCGGCCCTTGTTGGTGAAGAACAACAACCAGTGATGGGTTGTGGTCACGAAGAAGTGATCGACGATGTCATCGGCGCGCAGGTTTGCGCCCTTTACGCCCTTGCCGCCACGGTGCTGCTGGCGGTAGTTGTCGCTCTTGGTGCGCTTGATGTAACCGCCACGGGTAACGGTAACCACCATCTCTTCTTCAGGGATGAGGTCTTCTTCCGACACATCGCCATCGAAGCCGGCAACGATCACGCTGCGGCGGTCGTCTCCGTAACGCGAGACAACTTCGGTGAGTTCTTCCGCGATGATGGCGCGCTGACGAACTGGGTCAGCGATGATTGCGCGGTATTCCAGAATCTGAGCTTCGAGTTCGGCAGCTTCGTCAACAATCTTCTGGCGCTCGAGAGCGGCAAGCTGGCGCAACTGCATGTTGAGAATCGCGCGAGCCTGTAGTTCATCGATTCCGAGGAGTTCGATAATGCCATCGCGGGCTTCTTCAACGGTTGCGCTGCGGCGAATGAGTGCAATCACTGCATCTAGGGCATCGAGAGCCTTTAGGTAACCGCGCAGGATGTGTGCGCGCTCTTCAGCCTTGCGAAGGCGGAACTGGGTGCGGCGAACAATTACCTCAACCTGGTGGTTCACCCAGTTGGTGATGAATCCATCCAGGCTCAGGGTGCGAGGTACGCCATCCACGAGCGCAAGCATGTTGGCGCCAAAGTTTTCTTGGAGCTGGGTGTGGCGGTACAGGTTGTTTAGTACCACTCGGGCAACTGCGTCGCGCTTGAGCACAATCACAAGGCGCTGGCCGGTACGTCCTGAGGTTTCGTCACGGATGTCCGCGATGCCGGTTAGTCGGCCTTCCTTAACCAGGTCGGCAATCTTGGTTGCAAGGTTGTCCGGGTTCACCTGGTACGGCAACTCGGTAACCACAAGGCAAACCCTGTTGTGAATTTCTTCAACGTTTACAACGGCTCGCATGGTGATCGAGCCACGGCCGGTGCGGTAGGCATCCTGGATGCCCTTCTTACCGAGGATAGTTGCGCCGGTTGGGAAGTCCGGACCCTTGATTCGAGCCATGAACTCTTCGAGCATGGTTTCGCGGTCGGCATCTGGGTTGGCCAGGTACCAGAGCGCTGCATCCGCAACCTCACGCAGGTTGTGCGGAGGAATGTTTGTGGCCATACCCACGGCGATACCGATGGATCCATTTACCAGCAGGTTTGGGATTCGGCTTGGAAGGATGGTTGGTTCTTGGGTGCGGCCGTCGTAGTTGTCCTGGAAGTTGACGGTCTCTTCATCGATGTCGCGAACCATCTCCATGGCCAACGGGGCCATACGACACTCGGTGTAACGAGGTGCCGCAGCTGGGTCGTTTCCCGGCGAACCGAAGTTTCCCTGTCCCGCAACGAGTGGGTAGCGAAGGTTCCAGTCCTGAACCAAACGAACCAGGGTGTCGTAAATGGCGCTGTCACCGTGCGGGTGGTACTGACCCATTACGTCTCCAACAACGCGCGAGCACTTGGAGAATTGCTTGTCTGGGCGGTAACCGCCGTCGTACATCGCGTAAAGAACGCGGCGGTGAACTGGTTTCAGGCCGTCTCGTACATCAGGCAGTGCACGGCCCACGATGACAGACATCGCGTAGTCGAGGTAGCTGCGCTGCATCTCCATCTGGAGATCAACTTGTTCGATGCGATCGTGCTCTAATTCGTTGTTGGTTTCTTCAGCCATTTTTTGTTCTTTCCCTAACGTGCGCCTAGATGTCTAGGAATCGCACGTCCTTCGCGTTCTGCTGAATAAAGGTTCGACGAGCTTCGACGTCGTCACCCATCAGGGTGGAGAAAACCCCATCGGCAATTGCTGCGTCTTCGAGGGTTACCTGGAGAAGAGTACGTCGCGCAGGGTCCATCGTGGTTTCCCAGAGTTCGTCGTAATCCATTTCACCTAGACCCTTGTAGCGCTGGATAGCGTTTTCCTTAGGGATGCGCTTTCCGGCAGCGGTTCCTTCGGCAAGCTTCTGGTCTCGTTCGGCATCGCTGTAAACGTATTCGTGAGCTGCATTGCTCCACTTGATGCGGTACAACGGTGGCTGCGCTAGGTAAACGTATCCGTGCTCGATCATCGGACGCATGTAGCGGAACAGCAGAGTAAGAAGCAGGGTTCGGATGTGCTGGCCGTCAACATCGGCGTCGGCCATAAGTACGCACTTGTGATAGCGGATCTTGGAGATGTCAAACTCTTCACCGATTCCGGTGCCGAATGCAGTTATTAGCGCCTGGACTTCGGTGTTGCCGAGCATGCGGTCTAGGCGCGACTTCTCAACGTTGAGGATCTTGCCTCGCAGCGGCAAGATGGCCTGGGTCTCCGGGTTACGGCCGCGCATTGCGGAACCACCTGCGGAGTCACCCTCAACAATGAAGATTTCCGACACCTTTGGATCACGGCTCGAGCAGTCGCGCAACTTGCCTGGCATTCCTACGCTCTCGAGAAGGCCCTTACGACGGGTGGCTTCACGGGCCTTGCGAGCAGCAAGACGCGCCTGCTGTCCCTGGATTGCCTTGCGAATGATTTCCTTCGCCTGGTTTGGGTTTCGGTCGAACCAGTCGGCAAGCTGTTCGTTCACAACACGCTGCACAAAGGCCTTTGCCTCGGTGTTTCCAAGCTTGGTCTTGGTCTGGCCTTCAAACTGTGGCTCGGAAAGCTTCACCGAAATAACGGCGGTCAAACCTTCACGGCAGTCATCGCCGGAGAGGTTTTCGTCCTTTTCCTTTAGCAGGTTCTTCTCGCGTGCGTACTTGTTAACCAGTGTGGTTAGGGCGGCTCGGAAACCCTCTTCGTGGGTACCACCCTCGTGGGTGTTGATTGTGTTGGCGTAGGTGTGAACACTCTCGTTGTAGCCAGTGGTCCACTGCATTGCTAACTCAACCGAAAGGTTACGTTCCTTGGTTTCCGATTCAAACGAAATGATCTCATCGTGCACAACCTCGGCCTTTTTAGCCGAGTTCAGGTACTCAACGTAGTCCTTCAAACCGTGTTCGTAGCAGAAGTCGTCGTGACGACCATCGCGTTCATCGGTGAGGGTAATTCGCAGACCCTTGTTGAGGAAGGTCATCTGCTGGAAGCGCTGGCGCAGAGTCTCGTAATCGTATTCAACAGTCTCGAAGATCTCTGGGTTGGCCAAGAACTCAATGGTTGTACCCGTGTACTCGGCCGGTTCGCCCTTGGCCAGTGGTGCTAGAGGAACACCGATGGCGTATTCCTGGTTCCAGAGCGAACCCTCGCGAGCAACCTGCACCTTCAACTTTGTTGAAAGGGCGTTAACCACCGATGCACCTACGCCGTGCAGACCACCAGAAACCGCGTAACCGCCACCACCGAACTTACCGCCGGCGTGAAGAATGGTTAGAACTACCTGAACGGTGGAGATTCCCTCGGTTGGGTGAACAGAAACCGGGATTCCTCGACCATTGTCGACAACGCGAATCCATCCATCCTTGGTGATGGTCACGTGGATCACATCGCAGAAACCTGCGAGTGCTTCGTCTACGGAGTTGTCTACGATTTCGTAGACGAGGTGGTGAAGACCGCGGGGTCCGGTAGAACCGATGTACATACCCGGACGCTTGCGAACGGCCTCTAGGCCTTCAAGAACCTGGATATTTCCGGCATCGTAATTGTTATCAGGCACGGTCATATTAAGTTGAAACTCCTTGTAAACGGGTTAGGTCCTAATGAACCGCCAATCCGATGACTGGACTTACATTCGGGATATCTAACTGAGGGAAATTTTACCCTTTTGGCCTGACATTTATTAGGATTTGGCAACTCAACTAGGCAACGATACGGTCACGTATTACGAGATGGTGGGTTTATCCGTAGGTATCTCTAGGGCCGCGGCCCGGAACCGAATACTTGCCCTTCTTCCAACTAGGAGCATCCGGACCGATGAAGCGGATATCGGTGATTTGGAGAGAATGAAATTTTTGGTTCAATTCGGACAGAATCTGGTTTTCCATCAGTCTCAACTGCGTGGCCCATGCCGTGCTTTTACAGCGCACAATCAGATGATTACCCTGCAGCTCTTCGGGCACCGAATTGGCGGCGGTTTGGTCTCCAACCACCTGATGCCAGTTTGCAAATAGGTCAGCCTTGGCTAAGTTCCGACCCCAGTCAAACTTCGCAAGTAACCCATCCAGGGTGGTGATTGCAGTTACCGGGTCTCGCCCTTTCTCAAAAGGCTTGGAGGTAGACCTGGTCTTGGCCTCTTCTCGTCTCTTGGCATCTCTACTGATCTTGCCTGTCACCGCTTGTTTCATGCGCAGGTAGAAATCAATGGCGAAGTCATCAGCCATTTGTCACTTCTCCCTGTTCCACGTGAAACATTCGGGCTTGCAGTGCTTCGGGTATGTCCTCCACAACGGCAGCCGTTATCAGTACCTGCTCGTTGTTCATCACAAGATTGGCCAAACGCTCGCGCCGCTTCTTATCCAATTCTGCAAACACATCGTCGAGGATAAGAATCGGATCTCCGTAGTTGGAATCCTGGCGAAGTAATTCTCTCGATGCCAGCTTTAGGGCCAATGCGTAAGACCATCCCTCACCGTGGCTGGCGTAATTCTTTGCAGGCATTCCGTTTAGCAATAGGACGAGGTCATCTCGCTGCGGACCAATCAAAGTTAGACCCCGGTCGAGTTCCTTGGATCGGAGATTTCTGATTCGTTCTTCAAACAGCTGCTTTACATTCGAGATCTCAAATGCGTCCAGGTATTCGAGTTGATCCGCATCCTCATCTTCAAATCCATTAGGAATTGAGGTTCCAAGCAGAGTCGTCTTCATTCGAATTTCGGGTTCGTTTCGTGTTGCGGCTATCTCGCGGTAGGCGGCTGAAACCATAGGATTCAGGCGCTGCATTAGGAGACCTCTAGCGGTTACCAATTGCGAACCAAGTTCAATCAGCTGAGTATCCCAGGCATCCAAAGTGGATAGTGCCGTGCCCTTTACCGAGTTATTGCGAGCGCTCTTTAGAAGCGCATTTCGCTGCTTCAAAACCCGGTCGTAGTCTCCGATGATTCCCGAGTACCTTGGCGACAATTGGACTAGCAAGTCATCGATGAATTTGCGGCGGTTGAATGGGTCCTTTTTTACAATGTCCAGATCTTCTGGGGCAAAGGTGACGGTTTGCACATAGCCCAGAATGTCCCGGAGTCGGTTGCTAGGTGTCTTGTTGATGGCAACTCTGTTTTTTGTTGTTTTGCAAAGTTCTAAATCCAGAAGTACATCCCTACCAGCGTGGCTAACCTTTGCCTTCACAATTGCTGATTCGGCGTCCCATTTAATCAGCGGTAGGTATCCGGTGGTGCGGTGCGATGATCCTGTTGCAAGGTAGTGCACAGCTTCAACCAAATTGGTTTTACCCTGGCCGTTATCACCGGCGAAGAGGTTTACTCCCTCGCCAAGCACCACATCGGTATTTTTGTGATTCCTAAAGTTAGCCAGCGTCAAGTGTTTGAGTATCACTCAAATCACTCGGCTAGCGAAGGAGGTTTGGCTGGAGCAGGTACTTGAACGAATCGGACTTGTCTTTAGCACCGTGGCCAGTGATTAGAACCGGCCCAGGCTTGTGAGGGTTGTCGTTATTAGTGAACGAAATCCTCACGAATTCTGAATGGCAAGCACCGAGGGCGTCGATTAGGAACTGTGGCTTTAGCATGACCACAATTTCCTTGCCGTTGAGTTCGGCCGACACATTCTCGGAGGCTTGTGCCGATTCATTCGCCTCAAGCTGAACTGAACCATCAGTGAACGAGTACTTGAGCGCTGGTTGTTTGTCCAGAACCAGGGCAACTCGTCGAGTGGAATCGATTAGGTCTTGAGTTGCAACAATCGCATAGTTGTCGCTCGCCTGCGGGAAGTAACCTCGCACAGGACGCGGGGCTTCCTTGATCAACTGAGTAGTCACGGATCGGTTGTTTGCCTTGAAGGCAATCATGCCGCGCTCTTCTTCGGACTTTATAGCGATGGAGATTTCTGCCTGATTGGCAAAGGTCTTTGCGATTTCCTGAAGAGTCTTCGCCGGAACCAGAGCGCTTAGGTCTGCAGTTGTATCCGACTGCCACTCAATCTCCTTCAGAGCAACGCGGTATCGGTCGGTTGCAGTGAAGGCAATTTGAGTTGAGCTTGTTTCGATCAGTACACCAGTCATCCATGCTGGGATTTCTTCCCTAGATGCCGCCATAGCAACCTGAGCAACTGCGTCCGAGAACGACTCTCCAGAAATAGTTCCGTTGATTGGTGGCAATTCTGGAAGCGTCGGGTAAGCCTCAACGTCCATAAGTGGCAGCGTGAACTTGGATGAACCGCAGCTCAATACCAGTTTGGTGTCATCGGCGGCGAACTCGACCGGTGCATTCGGCAGGCGTGCAGCGATGTCGGATAGGAACTTGGATGAAACGAGAATTCGTCCGGACTCTTCAACCTTTGCAACTACTTCCGCTTGCGCAGAAACCTCGTAATCGAATACGGAGAAGCGAAGTGCATTTGCATCTGCTTCGATCAGGATGCCCGACAAGATTTGCTGCTTGTTCTTCAGAGGAAGAATACGCACAGCGAAAGACACTGCCTCTGAGAGCACGTCTTTGTTTACCTGGAACTTCACGCAGATTCCTATCACTGAACTTGGTTTTTAATACTCGCACAAAAACGGTGTGCTTGGGCAGATTGGTGAACAGGTGGGCAAGCTGTGTAGAGGTTATGGAATTCCGAATTCATTTCTTTGCTTTAACAGCATTAATAGCCGGCTGTGAATTTGTGGACAATCCTAGATTGGCCTGTAATCTCTAGGGAACTACATGGTTGTAACTTGTTTGCACAACTGTGGATGAACCTGTGGATAACTGCTTTGGTTGTGGATTACCAATTTCCGATTAAGCAGGCATGATTCAGTTTTCCAGAATTCGAAGCTGTTTTGGGACCGTTTTCAACAGAGTTATTCACAGGAAATTTTTCCGGTGAAATGACAAAAAAACCGCCCTAAGGCGGCTTTTTCTACTGGGTCTTGATCCTCGAAAGAATCTCAGTTACGTGGGTATAAATCTCACGCTTCCGGTTCATGTCTTCACGAACCCGGCGGCAAGCGTATAAGACAGTGCTGTGATCTCTTCCACCAAAGAGTTGACCAATCTTCGGAAGCGACTGATTGGTAAGTTCGCGACAAAGGTACATGGCAATCTGTCTGGCCTGGGCAATAGCATGGATGCGCGAAACACCACTCAGGTCATCTACAGTGAGACCGTAGAAGTCGGCTACCTGCTTCATGATGGCGGCACTGGTTGTGGCCTTGTCTTCGCCAACGGGCATTGTGTCTCGCAGCACTGTTTGCACAAGCTGCATATTTACAGGTTGGCGGTTTAGGTTTGCAAATGCCGTCACACGAATCAGAGTTCCCTCTAGCTCGCGGATGTTTGAGGAAACCCTCTGTGCCATGTAGTCGATTACGTCATCCGGAACTTTGAAATTCTCGTAGTCGGCTTTCTTACGAAGAATGGCGATACGAGTCTCAAGAGCTGGTGCTTGGATGTCAGTCATCAATCCCCAGGCGAATCTGGAAATCATTCGTTCCTCGAAGCCATCCATCGACTGTGGTGGCTTGTCGGAAGTAATAACAACCTGCTTGTTGTTGTTATAAAGCGTGTTGAAAATCTGGAAGAACGCTTCCTGAGTCTGCTCTGCACGCTGAAGGAATTGAACGTCGTCAATAAGAAGCATGTCTACATCGCGGTAACTGGCCTGAAACTCGGCTGCCTTGTTGCTCTTGATAGAGCTAATGAATTCGTTAGTGAATTCCTCACTGGAGATGTATTTCACTTTGCGGCGTGGGTGCGCGGCAGTTGTGTACGCACCGATTGCATGCAGCAGGTGTGTTTTACCGAGACCCGATGCGCCGTAGATGAAGAGCGGGTTATAGGCACGAGCAGGGTCCTCTGCAACCGCAAATGCTGCGGCATGAGCGAAGCGATTGCTTTCACCGATGACGAAAGTCTCGAAGGTGTACTTAGGATTTAGCTTTGTGTCTGGGAGTTTTTGCTCTGCAACTCCAGTTGGTTGATTACCCAGATACGAAGGGGTTTCCTGAGCTTGCCGAACTGGGCTTGCGCTCACCGTAGTCGGAATCGGGTCTACGACTCTGGATCCTTCAAGATCCTGGTTGACTCGCAAAACCAATTTCGTAGGGCCATCGAAGTCGGCATTTGAAGCCATGTAATCATCAATGAGCGGCATGATTCGCTGCTCGATCATCGACTTCGTAATTTCGTTTGGCACGTCGGCAATTAGGTTGTTACCCATGATGGCGACAGGATGAATGAGGCTTAGGAATCCGAATAGTTGCTTGGTTACGCGGGCATCAGCGGAGACGCGATTAAGAAGCGAATCCCAGGTGCCGGCGAGCACGTCTTCTTCGCTCATTTTGGATTCCTTAGTTTAAAACTTCACTGATTTTCCGCTTCCCCGGATGTCTAGTTTTCCACAGGGTGCGCGGAGTTATCCACATAAGTGGAAAATTTGTGGAAAACTGGCTTTGTTCTCATCCGTGGCATTGGCCAAAAACGTGAGAACGCCATTCAAGCGGATATGCGCAGCAGATATCAAATTCGGTTGGCGTGTCTTGAATCACCTTTTGGTAACGGCCGTGGCATACTCACTTGTTTGATGAATCTGAGCATGGAAACTTGACCAGAAGCGTTTAAAGTTCTATTTTTAAAAGGTTGCTCTGCCCGGAGGTTGGTGGAGCGCCCGAAAAGGTTTCAGCGGCAAATGTCCAAAGAGGCCTAACACCTGCTGAACCTCACCAAATCTTTGGAGTGATCACCAATGTCGAAGCGTACTTTCCAGCCGAACAACCGCCGTCGTGCAAAGACCCACGGTTTCCGTCTGCGCATGAAGACTCGCGCCGGCCGCGCCATCTTGGCTGCCCGCCGTCGCAAGGGTCGCACCGAGCTCTCGGCTTAATTAGTCGAAGCCACATGCTGGCGAAAGCAAACCGTGTGCGTGAAGCAGCGGACTTTCGTGCGACCATGCGATTTGGTGGCAAAGCCAGCTGCGACACACTAGTCGTTTATCTAAAGCGGGACTTGGGCGATGCCCAGGCCCGCTTTGGCTTTGTGGTTTCAAAGGCAGTCGGTGGAGCTGTAACTCGTAACCTCGTCAAGCGTAGGTTGCGAGCGACCGCAAGCGAGATACTCGAAACAATTCCCGCGGGTTATTCAATCGTTGCCCGTGCGTTGCCCAAAGCTGGGGAATCCGACTGGAATAAACTTTCAACAGACTTCAAAAGCAATGTGCACCTTTTGATTGAACGGGCTGGCAAGCGATGAGCTTGATTTACATCGCTTGGTACTTGCCGAGAAATCTAGTTATTGCCTTTTTGATCGGGTATCGAAAGGTCATCTCACCGCTCTATGGAGATGTCTGTAAGTACTACCCAACTTGTTCTCACTACGGTCTGCAGCAGTTTCAGCAACACGGTGTTGTGATTGGCACTGCGATGACCATTTGGAGAATCGCCCGCTGTAATCCCTGGAGCAACGGTGGTGTGGATGAGGTTTCGCCCGGCTCCGGGAAATTCAGGATCACGAAACTAGGTTTTGTGGCTCCCCTGGCCTTTGATGAAAGAAAGGGAATCACTCAATGATTCTTGCAACTGCTGCTACGGCCGCTACCGGCTCCGGTGGGTTCGATATTCTCTACCCGCTCAAGTGGGTCATCGAGCTGATTCTCGTTGAGTTCCACAACCTCTTCACACTGCTGGGTATGGCCGGCGACAGTGGTTTCACCTGGGTTGCTGCGGTTGCGGGACTCGTGGTGGTTGTCCGTGCTGCCCTGATCCCGTTGTTTGTAAAGCAGATTGTAAGTCAGCGAAACATGGCTATCCTTCAGCCAGAGATTGCCAAGCTCCAGAAGAAGTACAAGGGCAAGAACGACCCAGAGTCGCGCCAGAACTTCGCTCGCGAACAGATGGCACTTTACAAGACGCACAAGGCAAACCCGATGTCGTCTTGCTTCCCACTGCTGGTTCAGATGCCTGTCTTCTTCAGTCTCTACTCTGTTCTCAGCGCAGCGCAGCAGGACAAGGCCGGTGTTGGTTTCCTCACCAAGGTCCTGGCTAACTCCTTCGCCAACGCAACCGTATTCGGCGCCCCGCTGAAGGCAACCTTCCTCACAAGCCCAGAGACCTCCGTGAAGATTGTGGCTGCAGTGATGATCATCTTCATGACCGTAAGCCAGTTCATTACCCAGCAGCAGTTGATGGCGAAGAACCAGAACCCTGCGATTCAGAACAGCCAGTACATGCAGACCCAGAAGATCATGCTGTACGTCTTCCCTATCATCTTCATCTTCTCCGGCCTTAACTTCCCACTCGGTGTAATGACCTACTGGCTGGTCTCGAACATTTGGACCATGGGCCAGCAGTTCCTGGTTATCCGCAACATGCCAACCGAGGGTTCGAAGGCATTCCACGAGCGTCAGGCTCGTCTAGAACGTAAGGGCAAGCTCCTCGCTATCCAGCCAGAATCCGTCACCGATGTAGTCGAAGACGCAAAGTCCACTCAGCGCAGCCAGCCAGTTTCCAAGGCTCGCGCCAAGAAGCAAACCAAGTAACCGTTAGGCCAGAAGTTAGATCATGACCGAACAAGAACTCGCACCAGAGAACGACACCACCAAGGTCCTCGAAGAAGAAGGCGAAATTGCCGCCGACTATATCGAGGAACTTCTAGACATCTTCGACCTAGACGGCGATATCGACATCGACGTACGTCAGGGTCGCGCCTACCTCGAGGTTTCGGCCGAGGGAGAGAGCAACCTTCGTTTGCTTTCGAACCCCGAAACTGTGGAGGCCCTCCAGGAACTCGCTCGTCTGGCTGTACAGGCCAAGACCCAGACCTTCAGTCGCCTCATCCTCGACATCGGTGGCAGCCGCGACGCCAAGGCTGCTGGCCTGGCGCGCATCGTGGACAAGGCTATCGCACGGGCCAAGGAATCCGGTACCGACGTAGCTCTCAAGCCAATGTCCTCCTACGAGCGCAAGTTGGCTCACGACATCATCGCCGAAGCCGGAATGGTTTCGGAGTCCGAGGGTGAAGGCAAAGACCGCCACATCGTTGTAAAGCACGCTTAGTAACACCCTCTCCCCCGCGAATGTTTCACGTGAAACATTCTTCGCGGGGGTTTGGTTTTGGCACAGAATTGTTTCACGTGAAACATCAGAATGGAAGTCATGTCCGAGTCATACGAACTTGAACTCGAACCAGAGGTCGCAGCAAAGGTCTTCGGTGAGAATCTGGGCAAAGCCCGGGACTACGCAACGAACCTGGTGCTTGATTCGGATATGCTCGGACTCCTGGGTCCAAGAGAAATGCCGAAGCTCTGGAGTCGCCACATTCTAAATTCTGCGGTCGTGGCCGAACTTCTGGAACCGGGTGACTCAGTTGCAGACGTTGGTTCCGGTGCGGGGCTGCCCGGAATCCCAATGGCGATTGCTCGCCCCGATGTAAACTTCACGCTCATCGAGCCCATGGAGCGCAGGTCGAACTGGCTCCAGCAGCAGGTTGAGCAGCTGGAACTCACTAACGTCACGGTACTGCGGGCCCGCGCCGAGGAAGCTGAAACGGCAAAGTTTTCGGTGGTAACGGCTCGAGCCGTATCTGCCCTACCCAAACTGCTGCGCCTTACTGTTCCTCTGTTGAAGCCCGGTGGACGCGTGTTGGCTCTGAAGGGCTCAAAGGCTAGCGAGGAGATTGCCGACTCGCAGACCTTGATGAAAAAACTCAAGATCAAAAACTTCGAAATTGTCCTAACCGGCAGCCAACATCTTCCTGAGCCAACTCTCGTTGTTGTCGCTAATCTTAACTAGCCGCTACCTAAGGAACTAAATGCCTGAAACTCCCCTGCAGCCAGCAGATTCAACTGCCGCTACCAGCAAGTCTGTAGTGGCCGGCCTGGGATACCCAAACGGCCGTGCGGAGACAAGCCCGACTCCTACGGGCTGGTCGGCATCAAAGACCAACGTCGATGGCTCGGCCGATCAGGCTTCAGCTACCGTTACCGTAGTCGGTAAGTAAGGCATAGTTTCACGTGAAACATTCAAATGACATGTTCGACGAGACGCCTCTAGCTAGAGAGATCGCCAGTTCATCAAAGCGCCTGGCGGCAATCAACGCAGCATCAGTACCACGCCCCTCCGCCACCCGAATCTTCACCATCTCCAACCAAAAGGGTGGCGTGGGTAAGACCACGACAGCCGTGAACCTCGCGGCATCATTGGCATACAAAGGTCTCAATGTCCTAGTGATCGACCTCGACCCACAGGGCAATGCATCCACCGCCCTGGGAGTTGATCACCACTCCGGCGTTCGCGGAATTTACGAGGTTCTAACTGAGGGACTGGACCTAACCGAGGTAATTTACAAAAGCCCGGTGATGGACCACCTTTACTGCGTGCCAGCATCAATCGACCTAGCGGGAGCCGAGCTCGAACTCATCACTGGTTTCGATCAAGCCGAACGCAACCTTCGCTTGCGAAATGCGCTTGCGAAGTTCGTCAACGAGGCCGCAGTGAAGCCCGACTACATCTTCATTGATTGCCCACCAAGCCTCGGAGTTCTCACAATCAATGCGTTTACCGCCGCAACGGAAGTGATGATTCCGATTCAGTGCGAGTACTACGCCTTGGAGGGTTTGAGCCAGCTCACCAACAACATTAGGTTGATTCAGACCCACCTGAACCCCGCGCTTCGCCTAAGCACCATTTTGCTGACGATGTTCGACTCCCGCACCAACCTATCGACGCAGGTATCGGACGACGTTCGGACCCACTTCCCCGCGCAGACTTTGAATGCAGTCATTCCACGTTCGGTCAGGGTATCTGAGGCACCATCGTTCTCGCAGCCCGTAATCACCTACGACAAAAGTTCAACCGGTTCGCTGGCCTATCTAGAAGCCGCAATCGAACTAGCAAACCGAGGAGCCTAAATGGCAGAGAAACGAACCGGACTTGGCCGAGGAATCGGCGCACTGATCCCAACTAGCGATATTCCTGGCGAACGTCCCATGGATGTCTTCTTCCAGAGCACTCCAGCGCCGATTCCATCGTCTGATCTAGTTGCCGTACCCGGTGCTCGGTTCGGGCACCTAGACCTCGGTTCGATCGTCCCAAACCCATGGCAGCCGCGTGCGGTCTTCGAACCAGAGGCCTTTGCCGAGTTGGTTCACTCCATCCGTGAGATGGGCGTACTACAGCCGATTGTGGTTCGCCCGCTGCCAGACGAAAACGGTGAGCGCCGCTACGAACTGATCATGGGTGAGCGCCGCCTACGTGCATCCAAAGAGGTCGGCCTCGATAAAATCCCTGCGGTAATTCGCGAAACCGCCGATGAGAACATGCTCCGTGATGCGCTGCTGGAAAACCTGCACCGCTCGGATCTGAACCCACTCGAAGAGGCCTCCGCCTATCAGCAACTGCTAGAGGACTTTGGAATCACTCAGGATGAGCTAGCGAACCGCATCGGTCGCAGCCGACCAAAGATCACAAACACGCTGCGACTCCTCAAGTTGCCTGCGGATGTGCAGAAGAAGGTTGCTGCTGGCGTGCTCTCGGCAGGCCACGCGCGTGCAATCCTCGGTGCCGCTGACGAAGCCCGTATGCTCTACTGGGCAAACAAGGTAATTAACGAGGGCCTGTCGGTTCGATCCCTGGAAGAGGGAGTGGCCATCGACAAGGGCTCCACCGCAAAGCCCGGTAGCTCGGCCAAGGCTCGCCCAGGCAGCCGAATGGAAATGCTTTCGGAAATCGCAACTAATCTTGGTGACCAACTCAACACCGGTGTAAAATCGCTCTCGGCAAGAAGAAGGGCCAACTGGTTATCGACTTCGCAACTGTGGCCGATCTGAACCGCATTTTGGACGAAATCGGCTACAAGCGCCAATAGCCCCAGAAACCGAAAATCGGGCCCAGTGGAGGATAAACCTTCCGCAGGGCCCGAATTCTTTTAACTTGTGGAGGGCATCCCTCGAAATTTGGCGATAACGAACCGCTACTACCCACGACCAAGCTTGGCGGCCTCTGCCAGACTCAGGTAAACCTGAGGCAAACTCGCGCCGGTGGCGGCAATGCTCTGCGGGGTCAGCGAAGTTTCAGTTAGGCCTGGAGCAATGTTGGTCTCGAGGAACCAAGGTACGCCGTTTTCATCCACGATTAGATCCACGCGCGACAGGTGACGCATGCCCAGCTCCTCGTGAACCTGGATGGCAAGCTTCGCGGCCTTCTCGAGCACGCTTTGATCCAGCCGTGCAGGAACGTAGTAGTTGGTCTCGCCGGCAACAACACGCTCGTCGTAACCGAACTTGCCTGAAGTTGGTTCAATTTCAACGGCTGGGAGAGCGATTGGGCCTGCTCCTTCGTTTATGACGGTAACGGCAAGCTCCGTGCCAGCCACATACTTTTCGATGATCGCTACATCGCAGTAAACGTAGGCGTCAATCATCGCCCGAGAAAGATGTGCTGCTTCATCCACGATGGTTACGCCCTGTGCAGAGCCACTGCGCGCAGGCTTAACCACAACAGGGAAAGCCATGTGCTTGGAAACCTGGTTTAGCACGCCTTCGGCATCCAGCTCTCGGAAGGTGTCCTTTGGAAGAGTGATCGACTGGGGAGTTTGGATGCCGGCACGGGCAACAAGAACCTTGGCGATTGATTTATCCCAGGCAAGGCGGGCTCCATCAGCGGTAGCACCAACGAAAGGAACCCCGGTAAGCGCCAAAATTTCGCGAAGCGCGCCATCTTCACCCGAGGCGCCGTGCAGAGTTGGCCAAATTACGTCGGGTTGGTCCTGAGCAATGTTGTCGAACAGGTTCTCGTCGGGTTCGCGCAGGATAACGTGCGCTCCTGCATCGGTGAGAGCATCGGCAACTCTGCGCCCACTCTTTAGAGAGATGTCACGTTCGTGAGAAATGCCACCGGAAAGTACAAGAATTCGCAGTTGTGCATCGCGTTGAGCACCAGGAATCATGGAGTTCTCCAAACTAGATAGCGCCGAAGGTTTCGAGAAGCTCGGTTTGGCGGTTGATAACCGTTGCGAGCCGCTTAATTCCAAGGTTAATGTTTTCTGGCGTTGGGTAGCAGAAGCTAATACGCAGATTCTCCCGACCTCCGCCGTTGGCAAAGAAAGCGGTGCCAGGCGTGTAGGCAACTAGTTCCGTAACTGCCAGTGGCAACATTGCCTTCGAATCAATGCCCTCAGGCAGGGTTACCCACAGGTAGAAGCCACCATCGGGACGTGTGGTTTGCAGGTGGGGCAGGTATTCCTGCATCGCTCCAAGCGCTGCATCGCGACGCTCGCGATAAACACCGCGGAAAGTATCGATCTGGCCCTTCCAGTCGCTCTTCTCCAAGTATTCGCTGATGAGCATCTGGGTGAAAGTGCTTGGGCTGAGCAGGGCGGACTCATTTGCCAGTACCAGCTTGTCTCGAATGGCCGGCGGGGCCAAGACATACCCAACGCGCAAGCCTGGAGCGAGAATCTTGCTGAAAGACCCGAGATAAATGACGCAGTCTTCCTCGTAGGAACGCATTGCAACGGGTGGCGCTTCGTTGAAGTACAACAATCCGTATGGGTTGTCTTCAAGAATGAGAATGTGCTCTCGACGACAAATCTCAACGATACGGTGGCGGCGCTCTTCGGTGAGAGTAACGCCACTTGGATTTCCGAAGTTTGGAACCAGGTAGAGGAATTTGATGCGTCTACCTTCGCCACGCAATTGCTTGATGGAAGCCTCGAGTGCATCCGGATCCAAGCCAGCTTCATCGGTGTGGAGATGTTCCACGTGTGCCTCATAGTGGCGGAAAATGCCCAAGGCTCCAACGTACGAGGGGGATTCGGCCAAGACTACATCTCCAGCATCAAGGAAAAGGCCGCCAAGGAGGTCTAGACCCTGCTGTGAGCCGGTGGTGATGACAATGTCCTCAACCGAGGCGTGAATGCCTTCTAGGGCCATTACCTCGCGAATTTGATCGCGTAGGCGTAGGTCGCCTTGGCCTCCGCCATACTGGAGCGCAAAATTGCCGCGTTCGCTCATCATGTTCTCGAAGGAGGCCTCGAGAAGTTCGCGTGGAAGAGCTGCAACATACGGCATGCCACCGGCCAGCGAGACCACTTCTGGGCGGGAAACAACTGCAAACAATGCACGAACCTCGGACACCGATAGGGTGTTCGCGCGCGCCGCGTAGCTGTCCAACCAGTGGTCGAAGTTATTGCCGCGCTGTGGCTCGTTGCTCATTATGTGAATCTCCAAATCGAGTTATTCAATCAACATTAGTAAAAAACCCGCGCCAACAGCACCCGAGAGGGCGGTTGGCGCGGGTTCTAGAACTGTATAAAAACTAGTTCAGGAAGTCGCTGAGTTCGTTGACCAGAACAGCCTTTGGCTTAGCGCCAACGATGCTCTTAACAACTTCGCCACCCTGGAACACCTGCAGAGCAGGAATGCTGACGATTCCGTACTGCATAGCGAGCTGCTGCTCGTTGTCCACGTTGACCTTCACGATCTCGATCTTGTCCGCGTACTCGGCAGCAATCTGGTCCAGAATTGGGGCAACCTGGCGGCAAGGGCCGCACCATTCAGCCCAGAAGTCAACGAGAACTGGCTTGTTGTTCTGAAGGACATCCGCCGCGAAGGATGCGGTGGTTACGTTCTTGGCGCTCATGAGAGTCTCCTGTTTGGGTTTGAACTAATTCTAGTTTGGTTTGGCTAGTGATCGTTGAGGTAGTGCTCGGCGTCTAGGGCGGCAACGCAGCCGGAGGCCGCAGCCGTGATGGCCTGGCGGTAACTAGGGTCGATCACATCGCCACAGGCAAATACGCCTGGGATGTTGGTCTTGCTGCTGCGACCATCCACCTGAATGAAATTCTCGGAACTGAGATTGACCTGGCCGCGCACTAGCTCGACTCGTGGGTCGTTACCGATGGCAACAAACAAACCATCGAGGTCAAGTTTGCTGGTGGTGCCATCTACGGTGTTGCGCAGGGTCACACCCGTGAGCTTGCCCTCGCCGTGAAGTTCGGCCACCTCGTTGTTCCAAACAACCTCAATCTTCGGGTTCGCCAAGGCACGCTCGGCCATGATCTTGCTGGCCTTGAAGCTGTCGCGGCGGTGAACTAGGTAAACCTTGCTGGCAAAACGGGTGAGGAAGTTTGCCTCCTCCATTGCGCTGTCGCCACCACCAACAACCGCGATGGTGCGGTCGCGGAAGAAGAAGCCATCGCAGGTTGCACACCAAGAAACACCGAAACCAGAGAGTTCTTTTTCACGTGGAACGCCAAGCTCGCGATAGGCGGCGCCGGTAGCTAGAATCACAGTCTTTGCTTCGTAGGTTGCGCCAAGACCTGTTTTAACAACCTTGACATCGCCCTCGAGCGATACCTCAACCACGTCATCGAGGAGAACCTCGGTGCCAAATTTCTCGGCCTGCTCTTGGAAGTTTGCCATGAGGCTTGGCCCCATCACGCCCTCTGGGAAGCCCGGGAAGTTCTCAACCTCGGTGGTTTTCATGAGTTCGCCGCCAGCCTCAACGCTCGATGCAATGAGAAGTGGCTTCAAACCAGCGCGAGCCGTGTAGATAGCGGCAGTGTATCCGGCAGGGCCGGAACCGATGATGATTACTTCGCGCAAGGCAAACTCCTGGGAAAAACGTGGCGCACCGTGGATTTTCACGTGAAACGCGCTCATTCGATTGAGTCAAAGACCCAAACAAATGTTATCGCTTGAATATTCCCTGTGCCTTAGCGCTAAGGCCACGCACCAGGTCACCGATAGGACCAACTTCGGGTGCTTTTGCCAGCATGAGAGTTCCAAAATAACTGGCGCCGATTACAGTGCCCACAAAGGCAGATACGAGAATGGCGCCCAGAACGCTCCCTACCGAGAAGCTGTGGCTGGTGTTTCCACCCGCTAACCACAGTGCCATGAGCCCCAGGCCGGTGGCAATCAGGCCAGCCAAGGCAAATCGGGCGATCGATGCGCCGAGGCCATCGGAGAATGCACCAATGCGCTTGCGGAGCAGAACAAAGTAAAGGGCGGCCGAGACCAGAACGCTGAGGCTGGTGAGCCCAGCTAAAGCGGCAACTCGGTATTCGGCGATTACGAACCGTTCAACAACCAAACTGCCCGCGATGAACAGTGCCGACTGCACAACGGTGATCCAGAAAGGCGTGCGGGTGTCCTCGAGGGAATAAAAGGCCTTCTGAAGGAAGAATCCAAGGCTAAAAGGCAGCAGACCGAGCATGAATGCAAGCAGCACCTGTGAAAGCGCAACGGTGGACGCGTATTCGCCAACGAAAACACGCGAAATTGGCACCGCCAAAACCATGATTGCCACGGTGGCGAGCACGCTAATGAGGCCAACCGTTCGCATTCCATCGCGGAGGTCTGCCTTGACATCTGTCATTCGACCTTCGTGGGCGTGAGTGGCGATACGGGTGAAGTAAACGGTAGCCAGTGATACCGTACCAACGCTGTGAGGCAGCATGAAGATTAGCCAGGCGATGCTAGACGCCATGACGGAAGCAACCGCACCGGAGCTTCGGCCTTCGACTGCTGAGGAAGCCACCGAAGACTGGAAAATCCCAGCCAGCTGCGTGACCAAAACCATAGCGAGCGTCCATGAGCCCGCCTTGAGGGCTGGTGCCAGGCCAAATCCGCGCCACTGGAAGTTTGGCTTGTAGTTGATGCCAAGCTTTCGCCACGAGGTGAACAGAATGAGCGCCTGAGCGGCCACGCCCGCGGTTGCCGACACCGCGAGCAAAGTGACCTGCCCGCTCGTCCAGTTGGCCACCGATGTCTTGCCCGTTGGATCCATGCCAAAAATGACAATGTAGGCAACCATGCCGGCCAGGGAAACAACATTATTGAGAACCGGCGCCCACATGTAAGGGCCAAAGGCGCTGCGTGCGTTGAGCACCTCGCCCAGCATCGAATAGATTCCGTAGAAGAACAGCTGTGGCAGACACCAGTAGGCAAACGCTGTTGCGAGCGCTAGGTGCTGGGACGACCAACCGGTGGTGTACAGACCCACGAGCAAGGGCGCAGCAAGCGTGGCAATAACCGTGATGGAACCGAAGACCACGATTGCAAGCGTCAGAAGTCGGTTGATGTAGCCGGCCCCGCCATCGGTGTGTGAGCGAGCCTTAACCAACTGCGGAACCAGAATGGCATTGAGAACACCGCCCGCGATGATTGCCCATACGTTGTTTGGCAACTGGTTGGCCACGCCAAAGGCATCGGCGGCATTGGTGGTCACACCGATCATCGCGGCTAATAAAACTGCACGGATGAAGCCGAGGGCGCGGCTGACAACAGTGCCCGAAGCCATTATGAGACTGGATCGAGCTACGCTCAAGATTCCTCCGGCTGGGATTCGGGGGTCTGTGGCCGGCGGCGCTTGGCGAGAGTGCGCATAACGCCAACGATGCCAAGCCCAGCCACCACGAGGGTGAATCCGGCGAGGGCACTGTTCTCAATCTCGGCGTTGATAACCAAATGCAGGTCTACAGGCTTGCCCAGGGATAGACCAGAAAAGGTTGAAATCCAGGCGTGTAGGGTTACGTCTCCGTCTGCGATGGCCGACACCGGCACCTGGGCAACATAGGTGGTGTTTGCCGGCACGGTGACTTCAACCACTGCCGGGATGATGGCATCCAGGTTGCTCGAGGCAACGTGAACCTGCACCCGGATTTCGGCGGGGTAGTTATTTTGGATCGAGATTGGCAGCTTGGAACTCTTGCTAACCAAATGAATGGTGGAACCAGGCAAAATGCGGATATCGAAGCCAGGTTGCTCGGATGCGCCTGCCGCAGGGCCAACTAACAAGGCCGAACCAGCCAGAGCCAGTACGGCTAAGGCACGCGAAACTTTAGACACCTTGCCGGCCACTAGCTACGACCATCCAGCCATGCCAGCACGGATCTGGCAATGCGGCGCTCGTTCTCGTGGGCGAGAGTGGCTACTAATTCGTGAATCTCAAACCAGCGTGCCTCAACAGCTTCGCGGTCTGGGTCTAACTCAACTGTTAGGTCGCCCCCGGTTTGCCTAAAGAGGTAATGGTGAACCGTCTTGGCAATAATCTTTGGTCCAGCCGAAAACTCGTACTGAATCGAACCAAGTTCGTCGAGAACTTCTACCTGAAGGCCGGTTTCTTCGCCTACTTCACGAATAGCAGCCTCAAGGTTGGTTTCGGAACCCTCTAGGTGGCCTTTCGGCACGCACCAGTCGATTCGACCAGAACGCGAGAGACGACCGATTAGCGCCACACGATTGCTCCCATCGGCGGCCAGAACGAAACCACCGGCGGAAGTCTCTTCCACACGGCGCTTCGGGCGCGAATACCGACGGTCACTCATGGCATTAAGACTAGACGCTCTTGCCTGTGACAAACTGAAAGCGATGAATAGCGTGGCACAAGCACTCCAGAACCTAAAAGAACTCACCGCAACGGAGCTCTTCCAACGCTTGGGCACACTTTTCAGCGATGCCGGTTACGAGTTGTCGCTCGTTGGCGGACCGGTGCGCGACGCGTTCCTGGGTCGAAAGTCGCCGGATCTAGATTTCACTACCTCTGCGTTACCCGATCAAACAATCTCTGTTCTAAAGGGCAACGTTGACGCCTGGTGGGACATCGGCAAGGAATTCGGAACCATCGGTGCCCGAATTGGCGATGACACCATAGAAATCACAACCTACCGCGCGGACGAATACGACCCAGAAAGCCGCAAGCCGCTGGTCGCCTTTGGCAAGAGCCTGGAGGCCGACCTCTTCCGCCGTGATTTCACCGTAAATGCAATGGCTTTGCGCCTGCCAGAGCAAGTTTTTGTGGACCCCACCGATGGCCTGCGCGACCTGCTCGACGGAGTACTGAAGACTCCAATCGACCCGGAGATTTCATTCTCCGATGACCCACTGCGCATGATGCGCGGGGCCCGCTTCGTTTCCCAACTGGGATTCGAGATTGAACCTGCCACCTTTGACGCAATGACCCGCATGACCGACCGCCTCGAGATTGTTAGCGCGGAGCGGGTAAACGTGGAACTAACCAAGCTGATGCTCGGTGCGCACCCGAGGCGAGGCCTCGAAGCATTGGTGGACAGCGGTCTGGCATCGGTGGTTTTGCCGGAATTGCCAGCGCTGAGGCTTGAGAGCGACGAACACCACCACCACAAGGACGTGTACGAGCACACGCTGACGGTTGTTGACCAAGCCATCAGTTACGAGGCGGAGTATGGCCTCGAAGGCGATTTCGTGCTGCGCTTTGCTGCACTTCTCCACGACATCGGCAAGCCAGCAACCAAGCGCAAGGAAGCCGGCGGCGTTGTTTCGTTCCACCAACACGATCTAGTTGGCGCGAAATTGGCCGGTGCGCGGATGCGTGCGCTGAAGTTCGACAACGCAACTACCAAATCGGTGAAGGAACTGGTGCGCCTGCACCTGCGATTCTTTGGGTATGGCGACAACGATCCGTGGACCGATGCGGCAGTGCGGCGTTATGTTCGCGACGCTGGTGATTTGCTAACCCGCCTCCACGTCTTGACCCGCGCCGATGTAACCACCCGAAACAAGCGCAAAGCAGATCGCCTGGCCCACGCGTACGACGACCTCGAGAGCAGAATCAAGCAGCTCGCCGAGCAAGAGGAACTTGACGCCATGCGTCCCGACCTAGATGGCGAGGCAATCATGAGGATTCTCAACATTCGTCCAAGCAGGGATGTGGGCCTGGCCTACAACTACCTATTGGAACTGCGCATGGATGAGGGCCTTTTAGGTGCAGAAGAAGCGGAAAAACGCTTGCTTGCCTGGTGGAACGCAAGGTAGTCTAGAAAGGTTGCGCGAAGGCGTGTATTTTGACGTTCGCCGTGTAACAGATGCCAATACCCTCCTGCCATGGAAAGTCCATGGCCGTTTAGTCCAAAGGAGGTGGGTTAGTCATGCATCCATATGAGGTCATGGTTCTCCTCGACCCAACCGTCGAAGAGCGAACCGTCGCACCAAGCCTCGATAAGTTCCTCAATGTAATCCGCAACGGTGGAGGCACCGTTGAGAAGGTTGACATTTGGGGTCGTCGTCGCCTTGCCTACGAAATCGCAAAGAAGACCGAAGCCATCTACGCAGTTCTTAGCCTCGAAGCTAAGCCAGCCGACGTAGACGAGCTCGACCGCCAGCTGAAGCTGTCGGAAGCCGTTCTTCGCACCAAGGTGCTCCGCGCCGACCAGGCAATCGTAAACATCAAGCCAGTCGATGTCCCAGAGGTTACCGCCGCTGAGCTCGCAGCTACTAAGCCAGCCCGCAAGCCAGCTCGCGGCGCAAGCAAGTAAGTAAGGCAAGTAAAGAATGGCCGGGGAAGTAAACGTCACGATCGTAGGCAATCTAGCCGCCGATCCTGAGCTGCGTTACACCCAGGGTGGCGTAGCCGTCACCTCGCTGCGTGTGGGTTCAACTCCACGCACCTTCAATCGTCAGACCAGCCAGTGGGAAGATGGCGAAACCGTTTGGGTTCGTTGCACCGCTTGGCGTGAACTGGCTGAGAACATCGCAAACTCGCTGCACAAGGGAGCTCGCGTTGTTGTCACCGGTCGTCTGAAGGCGCCGTCGGCCTACCAGGCCGCAAACGGCGAGGCTCGCGCCTCGCTCGAGCTTGAGATTGAAGACATCGGTGCATCGCTGCTTCGCGCAACTGCCGTAGTAACCGGCCGTGCACGTGAAGCCGGTTCCGTTGGTGCTCGTAACGACAACCCTTGGGGAGACGTTCCAGCAGCACCAGCCCGTTCCGCCGCTCCTAGCGACGACGCCTGGGCAAACCCAGGTTCCGCCGCCGGACTCGACGACACCCCGTTCTAAATCTTTCAAGACTAATTAGGAGAAATCATCATGGCTGCAAAGAGCGACCCACGTCGTAAGCCACGCAACGCGAAGAACGCCAAGCTTGCCCCAGTAAAGGCAATCAAGGTTGGCGTAATCGACTACAAGGACGTTGCAACCCTTCGTAAGTTCCTCTCGGACCGCGGCAAGATCCGCGCCCGTCGCATCACCGGCGTCTCTGTTCAGGAGCAGCGCCTCATCGCCCGTGCCATCAAGAACGCTCGCGAGGTTGCTCTGCTTCCTTACGCTGGCGCCGGCCGCTAAGGAGTAATTGAATGTCTAAGCTCATTCTGACCACCGAGGTATCCGGTCTCGGTGCCGCTGGTGACGTTGTCGAAGTAAAGAACGGCTACGCACGTAACTACCTGCTTCCTCGCGGCTTTGCCGTGATGTGGAGCAAGGGTGGCGAGAAGCAGGTTGCACAGATTCGTGCAGCTCGCGACGCCCGCGCCCTGGCAAGCGCCGAAGAGGCTGCAGCACTGAAGTCGGCTCTCGAGGCCGCCACCGTCAAGCTGGTTGTAAAGGCCGGTCTTGGTGGTCGTCTGTTCGGTGCCGTAAAGACCGCTGCAGTTGCTGCAGCTGTTGAGGCCGCTGGCCTCGGCCAGATCGACAAGCGCAAGGTTGAATTCGTTGCACCTATCCGCAACACCGGTAGCCACGCTGCCACCGTTCGCCTCACCGCAGACCTCACCGCTAAGCTCAACCTTCAGGTTGTAGCAGCTAAGTAAGGCTCAAAGCCAAAACGGGTGGCCCTTCGGGGTCACCCGTTTTCCTTTGGAGGACACCAAAAACCCCGATGTTTTCCACAACCTTGAAGTGAAACTTTAGGGTTTTCCAAGAAACTTATCAACAGGCCCAAATCCCTTATAAACAAAGGGAAATGGCCAATACCTCACAATCTATTCACATAGTTATAAACAGGTTTCCCACAGGTTTATCGGCGTGTTTCCACAGTTGTTCACACAGTTATCCACAGGGCAACTTGAAGGTTTAGCGTCGGAGCCGAATGCTAAGACTGAGTAACTTGTGTTCGAAGGAGACGACATGGCGGATCAGATGCCAGACTTTGGCACCACTGCGCGCCAACTCCCAAGCGACATGCTCGCGGAGCAGAGCACGCTGGGAGGCATGCTGCTCTCGCAGGAGGCCGTAGCCGAGGTATTCGAGGTCGCTAAGTCGTCAGACTTCTACGCCCCTAAACACGAGCTCATCTTCGAGGCGATTGTTTCGCTTTACGGCAAGGGAGAGCCAACAGACGTAATCACGGTCACCGATGAACTGACGAAGCAGGGAAACCTGGTTCGCTCGGGTGGTGCCGAGTACCTGCACACCCTCACGTCGATTGTTCCCACCGCCGCTAGCTCCGCCTACTACGCAAACATCGTTAGAGACAAGGCCATTCTTCGTCGCCTTGTTGAAGTTGGAACCAGAATCGCCCAGATGGGCTACGCCAACGAGGGTGAAATCGAAGATATCGTCAACCAGGCGCAGGCAGACGTCTACGCGGTGGCTTCGGCCGGAATGGGTGAGGAGTTCAGCACCCTAGGCGATTCCCTGCAGGCGGCACTCGATGACATCGAACGCGCTTCGAGCCGGGGAGGCGAAATGGTGGGTGTTCCTACCGGATTTGCCGAACTCGATGAACTCACCCACGGCCTTCACGGCGGCCAGCTGGTAATCGTCGCCGCCCGACCAGCCGTTGGTAAGTCAACAATCTCGCTCGACTTCGCGCGCAATGCCGCAATCCGCTACGGGCGCCCGGCCATCTTCTTCTCCCTCGAAATGGGCCGAGCAGAAATCGCAATGCGACTTTTGTCTGCAGAAACCAGCATCCCGCTGCAGAGCATGCGAAAGGGTGATCTGCAGAACTCAGACTGGACCAAGATTGTTGCGGTGCGTGGGCAGCTAAACGAGGCCCCTCTATACATCGATGACAGCCCAAACCTGACACTGGTAGAGATTCGCGCTAAGTGCCGTCGCCTCGTGAAGCAGTATGGCCTGCAACTAATCGTCATCGACTACCTTCAGCTGCTCACCTCCGGTAAAAAGGTGGAGAGCCGCCAACAGGAAGTTTCAGAATTTTCGCGCTCACTCAAGTTGCTTGCAAAGGAACTGAACGTGCCCGTGATCGCGATTTCGCAGCTGAACCGTAAGAGCGAAGATGCCAAGGACAAGAAGCCAGAAATCTCGCAGCTGCGTGAGTCCGGCTCCTTGGAACAGGACGCCGACGTGGTTATTCTGCTGCACCGTGAGGGAATCGGTGAAAAGGATCACCCTCGCGCCGGAGAGGCCGACCTCATCCTAGCTAAGCAACGAAACGGACCAACAGGAACCATCGTTGTTGCGTTCCAGGGTAAATACTCCCGCTTCGCGAATATGAAACCATAGAAGCGTGAGACTTCTTCAACTGCTTCGCGCCGCCGTATTCCTCGAAGTCGGCATCATCATCACCTTCACCTACGACAAAACCATCGCTGTTGGGCTTAACGGTCTCATTAGTTTTGGCGTTGGCTACGCATTGGTATCGGTGCTCTACGCACTTACCAAGGGAAAAAAGCTCAACGAGTTCGACCATCTTGGCCTCACTGCTGTTGCCCTAGCCATCGGCCTTGCCGCGGCAAACCTGCCATCGGAGTACCAACACCAATGGTTCAGGCACCTGGTTGCATTGCTGGGTCTATGCACAGCGATTTACGAGGGTTTGCGCGTGCGCAAAGTTGGCGTGAAGACCGTTGCGGGTAAGGAACGACTAATCTCGGCAAGCCTGGGTCTAGCCCTTGCGCTGTTGTTTGTGATTTTGCCAATGAGCGATCGCAACGCGGTGGGTTTCTTCGACACTTACATGTTGCTAAACGCAGTGCACCTGGCAATCGGTGCGTTCACTGAAACCGGCAGCAAAGAACAGAAATCCGCATAGGCTTGAATCATGACCAACCCAAATAGCAAAATCGGCGTGCGCGTCTACCTAACTCTCTCGTTCATCGCTGCGGCAATCACCGGCATTTTTGTATGGGGAGGCACCCGCCTTATTGGCGAGTCGCTAATCTGGGCGGGAATCACGTTCATCGTGGTGCTCGTGACCATCGCCACCCTGGCACTGACCATCAAGGACGAAGACTACGACCCAAACAAGCCTCGCTTGAAGTAGAACTTAAATGTTTAGGGGCCGCCTCAACCTAGGCGGCCCCTAAACATTTAACCTAGAGAACCCGGTTTGCCAGCTGAGCAGCAACGCCTGTGTAGGTGTGTGGCTTGAGGGCCAGGAGGCGGTCCTTGGCGGCCTGCTCTAGAGCAAGGCCGTTTACGAAGGTCACCAGGTCTTCGCCGCCAATGCGCTTGCCACGAGTTAGTTCCTTGAGTAGCTCGTATGGGTTAGCGATGTCGCTGCGACCAGCGGCAACCTCGGCACGAATGAGGGTTTGGATGGCTTCACCCAGCACCTCCCAGTTGTCGAGGAGGTCGGCCATGAGAACGCCTTCGTTGAGTTCGAGCTGACCCAAGCCCCGAATCACGTTGTCGATAGCCAGAACCGAGTGACCGAAGCCGAGGCCGATATTGCGCTGTGAAGAGCTGTCGGTGAGGTCTCGCTGCATTCGACTAGTGACCAGGGTTGCCGAGAGAGAGTCGAGGATCGCGTTAGAGAGCTCAAGGTTGCTCTCAGCGTTCTCGAAGCGGATTGGGTTGACCTTGTGAGGCATGGTGGAGGAACCGGTGGCGCCGGCCACGGGAATCTGCTTGAAGTAGTTCAGGGAGATGTAAGTCCAGACATCGGTGCAGAGGTTGTGCAGGATGCGGTTGAACAGTGCAACCGAACCGTAGACCTCGGCCTGCCAGTCATGGCTCTCAATCTGAGTGGTCAACGGGTTCCAGGTTAGTCCGAGCGAAGTAACAAACTCCTCGGATACCTTCACCCAGTTCACCGATGGCGCAGCAACAACGTGCGCGCTGAAGGTACCGGTGGCGCCCGAGAACTTGCCCAAGAACTCGGCAGCCTTGATGCGCTTAACCTGGCGCTCCAAGCGGTAGATGAAGACGGCTATCTCTTTGCCCATGGTGGTTGGCGTTGCCGGCTGGCCGTGGGTGCGGCTCATCATCGGCACCGATGAATACCTGCCGGTCATCTCACGGAGCTTCACGAGCAGGGCCTCAACGCGTGGCAACCAAACCTGAGCGATGGCATCGCGCACGGTGACCGCGTACGACAAGTTATTGATGTCCTCGCTGGTGCAGGCGAAGTGGGTGAGTTCGTGGAGGTCGGCACGACCGATTCGGGTGAGGCGTTCGCGAACAAAGTACTCGACGGCCTTCACATCATGCTGGGTAACGGCTTCGGTCTTTGCCAACTCCTCAACGTCGGCATCCGAGAAGTTTGTAACTACGGCGCGTAGCTGGGCAATTTCACCATCGGTGAATGGGCGGTTGATTCCGAGAACATCTTTGTTTGCCAGGAAGATTAGCCATTCAATCTCAACGTGGATGCGAGCCCGGTTGAGGCCAGCCTCCGAGAGGTGGTTTCCGAGGTCGGCTACCGCAGCACGGTAACGGCCATCGAGCGGACTGATTGGCTGAACTGAAAGAGTACTCACCCTTCTATTTTGCCCTACTGCCAGTTATCCACAGTTGTTGTTCCGGTCCTTATCAACAATCCAGGGGCTTAAGAAACCCACCGATGCCGAACTCGACAAAACTGGGGGAATGTCAGAAGCCCTATCCCCCACACTCATGCTCTCGGTTGCCATGGGCATGCTCAACTCACTCCTCGGTGAAATGGAAGGCTGGGTTGGCCCCAGCGCAACGGCGTTTCAACGAGATGTCCAAAAACTCGTGGCAGATCTCGAAGCGGCGGACAAAGCCATAACGGCATCGGTGGTTATGGAAACCATCGCGGATCTTGTCTTGGAGGCAGCGTGAGCACCAACGTCAATATTTCGGTAGACATGCCATCCCTTCACAGGGCCGCCGCGGCACTGTTTGCCAGCATGGGTGTAATCGAGGCCTCGACAGCAGCGATTGCCGGCAAGCCCATCAGTTTTGTAGTTGCGCAAGCAAAACTGATTCCAATTTGCGAAGACATTGTAAAAATCGCCCAAGCGTGCATCGCCAGCGCCAACAACCTGCAGCAGGCCGAGCACATGGTTGTGAGTACCGTGGAATCCCTGTTGGCAATAGTTGTTCCGCAGCTGCAACCTATCCTGGCAACAGCCAACGCGGTTGCCACAGAAGTGGGCAAGGTGGCAGCAAGCTACTCGCCAACCAACCTTTCGGTGGCCAAACGCCAGGAGTTCGCCACCACTGCTAGCCGAACTATCGGCTCTATGTTTGAGCGCCTATCAATGGCAAACGGGTCTGGCGAAATCCTTGTGGAGAGCAATCCGAAGGGAACCGTTGTGCCAGGGGGCGTCTCGGGTCGGCACTTCATTCTCTACCTGCCGGGCACCCAGAGTTGGTCACCGATTCCTGGCAAGACCGCGTTCGATTTCCCATCTGATGTGCAGGCCTACTTTGGTGGTGCCTCAGCTGCTCAGACTGCCGCCGAACACGCACTCAAGGCCAGCGGGTTTAGGGAGGGCAGCACGGATACCGTGACAGTTGTGGGCTACTCGGAGGGCGCCCTGGTTGGAAAAAATCTAGCGAATTCCTCGCTCGGGCACTCTATGACCGCGCTAATCGCAGTGGCCGCGCCTATCGATGGCGCTCACATTCCAAGCAACGTGAAGGTGATAAACCTGCAACACCCAAACGACCCAATCACCAAGCTCGATTTCACGCAACCGCAGCACGCCAAGAATTGGTGGAACGTGCCGCTTGAATCTACCGGTCTTATAGGTCACAGCCTCAACAGCTACGTGCAATCGGTGGCAAACCTGCCGGATGCAGAGCTGGCGAAGTTGAATGGCTCGGTAGGAGCTGTGGCCGGCCGCGGGCAGGTTCTGGTTGAAGGCTTCCTAGCCCGCCGTGGCTAGAGCCAGTTGGTTACCTTGAGGAAGGAACGAGTTAGGAAAGTAGCTAGGGACATAACGATTGCCCCTACAACGGCCCAACCCAAGGCAGGCCACGAGATGCCGCCGTCGGTGAAGCCACTGATGGTGATTCCCCCGCCCTGGATAAGGCCCGATAGGTAGGACACGAAGATCAAGAGTGCGCCATTGATAACAAAGGAGATGAGGCCGAACGTGAGGATATAGAGCGGAATGCTAATGACCTTCACGATTGGCGCGATGATTGCATTTACCAAACCGAAGATGGCACCGATGAGCAGGAAACTACCAATAACAGGCCAAACCGTGTTGCCACCGTATGGGTGCATCACGATGGCAGGTACCAAAAGCGTGGTGAGCCAAAGGCCAACCGCATTAATAACAGTTCCGACTACAAAACGTCTCATGTTTCGATTGTGCCACTAAGCAACTAAATTGGATGTGATGAGCGTTCAAGACAGCAGCATCCCGATGGTTCAGTTCCTCTCGCCCGAGGGTGACTTAGCCGTACCTGCCGAATGGGCTGAGTACGGACAGTACCTGCAGCGATTGACCGAGGCCGATTACCTCAAGTTTTATCGAGATATGGCGAAGATTCGCCGCTTCGATAACGAAGCCACAGCGCTACAGCGCCAGGGGCAGTTGGGTCTTTGGATTCCAGCAGTTGGCCAGGAAGGTGCCCAGGTGGGCTCCGGCTACGGAGTTGGCCACAACGACCACATCTTCCCCTCTTACCGCGAGCACGGTGTGGCCATTACCCACGGAATCGACCTAATGTCGATTTTGAAGATGCTTCGAGGCGTGAACCACGGTGGCTGGAATCCAGACGCCACACGCTTCCACCTCTATGCAATCGTTCTTGGCTCGCAGGTTCTGCACGCAACCGGCTACGCCATGGGCGTGAAGTTTGACGGTGCAGTTGCCACCGGAAACCCAGAGACCGATCAGGCAGTAATCTGCTACGTAGGCGATGGCGCCACCGCCGAGGGTGACGTTTCGGAAGGCCTGCTCTTCGCGGCCGTAAATCAGACTCCCCAGGTGTACTTTGTTCAGAACAACCAGTGGGCAATCTCAAGCCCCACGGCATCGCAGACTCGCGTACCGCTGTTCCGCCGTGGAGAGGGATTCGGTGTTCCGGGTATCCGCATCGATGGAAACGACGTACTTGCAAGCTACGCGGTAACGGCAAAGCACATGGACGATGCCCGAAACGGCAAGGGTCCATCGCTGATTGAAGCCCTCACCTACCGCATTGGTGCCCACACCACCAGCGATGACCCAACGAAATACCGCAACTCCGCCGAAGTTGAATTGTGGAAGTCGCGCGACCCGATTGTGCGCCTGGAGAAATTCCTGCGCAACCAGGGTGTAGGCCAGGCATTCTTCGATGACTGCGCCGCGGATGGCGACCGCCTTGCCGAAGAGATTCGTGCCAAGACCTTCGCATTGCCAACCCCGCCGTTCGAGAACATGTTTAAGTACGTGTACTCGGAGCCACACCCGCTCATTGAGGAGCAGATGGCCTGGCTCACCGAGTACGAGGCTTCGTTTGAGACCGAGGCACACCCTTCAACCCAGCTTCACAACGTTGCTAACGCCGAAGCCCTGATCGACCACTCTGGAGAGAACTAATGAGTAACTTCCAGGAAATGGCGATAGCCCGAGCAATCAATGCGGGTATTCGCAAGAAAATGGCTGAGAACGAGAAGGTCATCCTCTTTGGTGAGGACGTAGCCGAGCTCGGTGGCGTTTTCCGAGTCACCGAAGGCCTGCACAAGGAGTTCGGCAACAACCGAATCTTCAACTCCCCCATCGCTGAATCCGGAATCATCGGTACCGCAATCGGCCTAGCCATGCGCGGCTACCGCCCGATTGCCGAGATTCAGTTCGACGGCTTCATCTTCCCTGGTTTCGACCAGATCACCACCCAGCTGGCCAAGATGACCAACCGATCCGAAGGCCACCACCGCATGCCGGTTGTTATCCGTGTGCCTTACGGTGGTGGCATCGGTGCTGTTGAACACCACAGCGAAAGCCCTGAGGCTTACTTTGCCCACACCGCTGGTTTGCGCGTGGTTAGCCCAAGCAACCCGAACGATGCCTACTGGATGATTCAGCAGGCAATCGACTCGGACGACCCAGTGATGTTCTTCGAGCCAAAGCGCCGCTACTGGCAGAAGGGTCCGGTCAATCTGGACACCCCTCCGCTTCCGCTGCACGCCGCTCGCGTCCTGCAAGAGGGCACCGCCGTGACCATTGCAACCTATGGCCCAATGGTGCCGGTGGTTCTGCAGGCCGCACAGATTGCTGCCGAGGAGGGAATTAGCATCGAGGTGGTGGATATTCGCTCCATCAGCCCGATCGACTTCACCACAATCGTCGAAAGCGTTAAGAAGACCGGCCGTTTGGTTGTAGCGTCCGAGGCCCCGAATTTCGTTTCGGTTTCATCGGAGATTGCAGCACGCGTGGCCGAGCAGGCCTTCTACCAGTTGCAAGCACCGGTGCTTCGCGTCGGTGGCTTCGACATCCCATACCCAGCAGCAAAGCTCGAAGAGGTCTACCTTCCGGATGCCGATCGCATCCTCGAGGCCGTAGACCGAGTTTTGGCCTACTAGGCCACCGAAAGAAGGCACAGCGATGAGTCAGTTGGCATACTTCAATCTCCCGGATGTCGGCGAAGGCCTAACCGAAGCCGAAATTGTTACCTGGATGGTCAAGCCGGGTGACTCAGTTGGCGTCAACCAGATCATCTGCGAAATTGAAACAGCTAAGTCGCTCGTGGAGTTGCCTTGCCCGTTTGCTGGAGTGGTAACCCAGCTGTTGGCTCAGGAAGGCGACACCGTTGAGGTTGGCAAGCCAATCATCGCTGTGACCGTTGCGGATGGTGCCGTTGGTGCTGTTGGCACCCAGACCGGCCCGGTTCAGCAGCTTCACACCGCGGTTGCCACCGCAGCCCAGCAGGCGGCAAGTTCCTCAGAGGCGGTTTCCGATGCCGCCGCGTCTGTCTCGGATGAGAAGGAGCCCGCAAATCTCGTGGGCTATGGCGTTAGCCACAACCTCGCGGGTAGTCGTCGTCGTGGCCGTGCCGTTCCAGGCGGCATTCCTGCCACCGCAGCAGCAACCACCGCACTTCCTGTTGCCGCCGCCCAGAGCATCGTTGTTGGTTTCGGCGAGGAGAGCGTGATTGCCAAGCCTCCTACCCGTGCACTAGCCCGTGACCTTAACGTGGACATCACCAAGGTCACCCCAACCGGCCTGGCCGGGGAGGTAACCCGCGAAGACGTAATGAGCGCCGCCGCGCAGGCATCGGTGTTCCGTAACCTAACCACTCCTGAGGCCCCGAGCGAGCGCGAGACACGCATCCCAGTGAAGGGTGTACGCAAGGCTATTGCAAACGCAATGGTCACTAGCGCGTTCCAGGCCCCACACGTGAGCATTTTCGTTGACGTAGATGCCACCCGAACCATGGAATACGTAAAGCGCCTTAAGGCGAGCACCGACTTCGCAGGTGTGAAGGTTACTCCTCTGCTAATCATGGCAAAGGCCATGATGTGGGCGGTGCGCCGCAACCCAATGGTGAATGCAACCTTCACCGATGAAGAGATCATCGTTCACAACTACGTGAACTTCGGAATCGCCGCAGCGACACCTCGCGGCCTAATCGTCCCAAACATCAAGGACGCCGACAAAATGTCGATGCTCGACCTCGCGAAGGCGATTGAGCAGCTAGCGACCACCGCGCGTGAGGGCAAGACCCAGCCCGCCGAGATGCAAAACGGAACCATCACCATCACAAACATCGGTGTGTTTGGTGTTGACACCGGAACTCCGATTCTGAACCCGGGCGAATGCGCAATCGTGGCTCTCGGATCCATTCGCCCGAAGCCATGGGTGGTAAACGGTGAGATTCAGGTTCGTCAGGTAACCACAATCGGTGCCACATTCGACCACCGCGTGGTTGATGGAGACGTAGCGAGCCGTTTCGTTCAAGACGTAGCTAGCGTCATCGAAGAGCCAGCGCTTCTGCTCGACTAGGTGAAAAAAGTGCGTTTGCAACTGAGCCGGGAGAATCTAGCCCTAGGTGCAACCGCCTTAGCTACCGCTGGCGCAGTGGCGTTTTTGCCTCACGAGTGGTGGCCGAAGTGCCCAATCTACGCTCTTACGGGCCTTTATTGCCCTGGATGTGGCGGGCTCAGGGCCACTTGGGACCTACTGCACGGAAATGTGTCGGGCGCAATCAATCAGAACGCGCTTATTTTTGCAATTCCAGTGCTGGTTGCGCTTGGCTTCTGGGCGCAGAAGCGCGGTAGCAATAGAACCAAGGCGCTCGTGATGTGGAGTGCCATCTTCGTGGCCGCAGCGTTCACGATTGCTCGAAACCTGCCGGGAAGCTGGATGGCGCCAGATCCTTTCGGAATCTGACGCCCTCGCTTTGATGAAACTTTTCTAGGTCCAGCTAGTTCCAGTGGATAGTTGTACGACCGCACTTAGAATGCCTAAAATCAGGCCAATCAACGCGCCTGCAGCCATTGTCACGATCACTACAGTCCAAGCGGTGCGCTTGTTCTCCTCGTAGCCAACCGAAAGCCTGCCTTCGGCATCCTTCAGCTGGTTGGTGATTGCCAAGATCCAGTCGACAGTGTGCCAAACTCCGCAACCACCGCAGGTGAATAGCTTTGCCAGGCCCAAGCCGGTTTGGCCGAGGTAGAAGCGGTCGACACCGAGCGAGCCCAAGAAGTAGGACAGCATCACGGTGGTGAGGTAGTTGCGTTGTGGCTTTCCGCTAACCGGCGCGTAGGCCGGTTCGCTGCTGCCGTCTGAATTTCCGCTAGGCGGGGTGTAGCTGCTCAAGGTTTAACTCGCTACTAGTTGCCGAGGCTGTTCATCGTAATGGAGTTAATAATCGCGCTGATGATGCCAAGACCGTAGGCAACGATGAGGATGATCAGACCAGTCTTCTTCTGCTCTGGGAAACCAGCGAGGGTGCGACCCTGGCTGTCGGTGCGGGCACCGGTTGCGGCCATGATGGAGTCGATAAGAGCCCAAACGCCGAAGCCACCGCAGGTTACGAGCTTGAGGATACCCATGCCCACCTGGCCGAGGTAGAAACGGTCGGCGCCAACGGCACCGAGAAGTACCGACAAAAGTACGGTGGTGAGGTAGCTCTTGTCGCTGGTTGCTGCTGGTGCGGAGTTGGAGCCGTCTGGCGCCTGGTAGTTGCTCACAGTGTTCCCCTTGGTAGTTGAGTGAAGCGGTATGACTTCATTATTGTCGAATATTTCGAACCTGAGACATTTGTTTGACACAACGGGGGAAAACTTTACCCAACCGTTGCGTTGGCTGAACTTGGCTGTATTGACAATCATTATCAACAGTGCTTAGTCTGGCTAAATGAAGAGACTGCACAAACTGGCTTTTGGCACCCTTGCCAGTGCTTCTCTGCTTGCGGGCTGTGCCCAGCCAGTTGCCCAACCAACTGCCTACCGCCCACACCAGGGCAAGGTTCAGGTTCTTGCCTCCGTGCGAGTTTGGGCCCAGATAGCGGCGCAGTTGGGTGGTTCCGCAGTTCTCTCAACTGCGGTGATTTCCAATGCAAACCAAGACCCGCATTCCTACGAGACCACCGTGCGAGACCAGCTAGCCGTGAACCTGGCCGACATCACGATTGCCAACGGCGGCGGCTACGACCACTTCTTCTCACAGTTAATCGGCCGCAAACCAAACCCATCAAAAGGAATGGAACTAAACCTTTTCGCCGCTCAGTACGGCAAAGGCACCAAATCAGCTAACCCGCACATCTGGTACTCACCTGTGATGGCGGGAAACGCTGCCAAACTAATCGCGGCTGCCGAAACGCGAGCACTGCCGAACCGAGCAACCGAAATAACCAAAAACTTGGCTAGATTCGAGTCCGCTCTATCTGCCATGGAAGTGCGCACCACTAAAGCGACCCGCACAAACAGTGGCAAAACCGCTCTGCTAACCGAAAATTTTGCGCAGCCGCTCATTCGTGCCTTAGGGATAACAGACAAAACCCCTGCCGCCGTCTACAACGCGGTGGAGGCGGGCGATGATCTCTCGCCAAAAATCATGGCCAAAATCCAAAGCCAACTCGCGGCTGGTCAATTCAGCATCGTGATTTTGAACACGCAAACCGAATCAGCCCAAACTTCACGCATAGCAAACTGGGCTAGGCAGGCCGGTATCCCCGTTGTGGCAATGGCGGAAACCTTACCCGAGGGCACAACGTACCTGCGATGGATGGCAGCTAACCTAAACAAGATTGAAAGGGCCGTCAAGTGAGCAAGCCCAAGCCCGTTCTGGAAATCAACAACGCAACCCTCGCGTATGGTTCAACCAAACTTTGGGAAAACCTAAACCTGGTGGTTGAACCACACGAGTTCATCGCGGTAATTGGTGCCAATGGCTCCGGCAAGACCTCGCTGCTTAAGGCGATCCTCGGTCAAGAGAAGCTCACATCCGGCAGTATCCGTATAAATGGTGCGCCAGTGAAGGGTGGTCGTTCAGACGTAGGCTACATCCCCCAGCATCGCGGCACAGATGCCTCCACACCGATGCGAGCCCGCGACCTCCTGAGGCTCGGCTTCGACGGCCACCGATGGGGAATTCCGCTGCCAACAAGAGCAATGCGAGCCCGAGTGGATCACGTTCTTGACTGCATTGATGGCAGGGCGCTCGCCGACGAACCGGTTGGAAGCCTGAGCGGTGGGCAGTTGCAGCGTTTCAGGGTGGGACAGGCGGTAATCGGCAACCCAAACCTGATTCTGGCCGATGAGCCGCTCAGCGCACTAGACCTAAACCAGCAGCAGGCCGTGGCAAATCTCATTGATCAGGAGCGTCGCGAGCATGAGTCTGCCGTGCTGTTCGTAACCCACGACGTAAACCCCATCCTGGGGATGGTTGACCGTGTTCTCTACCTCGCAAATGGGCAGTTCAGAATAGGCACCCCCGATGAGGTGCTCCGCAGTGAGGTTCTGAGCGAGCTCTATGGCACGCCAGTGGATGTGCTGCGAAACCAGGGCCGGATTGTGGTTGTTGGCACGCAGGATCACCACCATCACCCGGATGAAGAGTGGGTATAGCCATGATTTTCAATTTCGCCGACTACGGACAACTCCTGCCTCTAATCACCAACTCGCTAATCGCTGGCGCGGTTCTCGCTGTGGTTGGCGGCCTGATTGGCGTGTTTGTAAACACCAGAGATATGTCATTCGCTGTTCACGGTATCTCGGAACTGTCCTTCGCCGGGGCTTCGGTGGCCCTACTGATTGGCATCGATGTAGTGGTGGGCTCAATCCTGGGCTCACTAATAGCCGCGGCAATCATCGGTGTGATGGGTGCGAAGGCCCGCGAGCGAAACTCGGTCGTGGCGGTGCTCATGCCTGCTGGCCTTGGTGCGGGAATCCTAGCGCTCTCGATGTATCACGGTGTTGCCAGCAACAAGTTCGGTCTGCTAACCGGACAGATTGTGTCGGTGGATAACCCGCAACTCTATTGGTTGGTCGGCATCGGTGGCCTAATCCTGGCAACGCTTGCACTCATCTGGCGCCCGTTGGCGTTTGCCAGCCTGGATCCAGAGGTAGCCACCGCACGAGGTGTGCCAACGCGCACGCTGTCGGTGGTGTTCATGCTTCTGCTCGGCCTGGCTGTGGCGGCATCCGTGCAGGTTGTTGGCGCGCTACTGGTGCTGAGCCTATTGGTGACTCCGGCCGCTTCCGCAATGCGAATTACAAGAAACCCCGCGATGGTCGCCCTGCTCTCGGTGCTGTTTGCGCTGCTGGCTGTAATCGGTGGAATCTTGCTGGCTGTAGGTGCGGGGCTTCCAATTAGCCCCTACGTCACAACAATCTCATTCGTTATTTACCTGGTGGCCAGGCTCGTTGAGAGGCGTGCCCGATGACCGCAAAGAGGCAAACCTGGCAGAAGGACGCGGTCAAGCACGCTCTGGGGCAGTCTACGGGATTCGTTAGCGCTCAGGATCTCCATCAGATTCTGAAGCAACACGGTTCACCAATCGGGCTTGCCACTGTCTACAGGGCGCTCGCCGACCTGGCCCAGCAGGAGCAGGCGGACAGCCTGCAGTCTGCCAGTGGCGAAACGCTGTTTAGGGCATGCGGGCAAACGCATCATCACCACCTCATTTGCACCGATTGCGGGGCGACCGTTGAGATTGGTGCGGCCGAAATTGAAGTCTGGGCAAACGCGGTGGCCAAAAGCCACGGCTTTACGCCGGCCTCGCACACTATCGAACTATTTGGAATTTGCGGCAACTGCAAGCATTGACACGCCGAAAACGCTGAAAAAGGCCCGCAGTTTTCAAACCAGACTTGCTTAACCCTCAACAACTCGCCTAAACTTGAGAAGTTGCTCTTGCAACCAAATTCTTCAAGCTCCCGGTCAATCGGATCAAGGGGCTTGCCCCCCAAAAGGAGACGAAATGGCAGCCTATTGCCAGGTAACTCAGACTGGACCTCAGTTTGGTCACAACGTTTCGCACGCTCAGAACAAGACCAAGCGTCGTTTCGACCCAAACATCCAGAAGAAGACCTACTACGTGCCTTCGATGAAGCGCAACGTAACCCTGAGCCTCAGCGCTCGCGGTATCAAGGTGATTGACGTACGTGGCATCGAGGCTGTTGTTGCAGAGCTCATCGCCCGCGGCGAGAAGATCTAAGGAGCACGAAAGTGGCCAAGAAGGACAAGGACATCCGTCCAATCATCAAGCTGAAGTCGACCGCCGGCACTGGCTTCACCTACGTGACCAAGAAGAACCGTCGCAACGACCCAGACCGCCTGGTTCTGAAGAAGTACGACCCAGTTATCCGTCAGCACGTTGAATTCCGCGAGGAGCGCTAAGAATGGCTAAGAAGAGCAAGATCGCTCGTAACGAGCAGCGCAAGGCTGTTGTAGAGCGCTACAACGAGAAGCGTCTGGCTTTCAAGAAGGCACTGATCGACCCAAACAGCACCGACGCTGAGCGCGAGGCTGCACGCCTCGGCCTGCAGAAGCTGCCAAAGGATGCATCGCCAGTTCGCCTGCGTAGCCGCGACAGCATCGACGGCCGCCCACGTGGTGTCCTGAGCAAGTTCGGTGTTTCCCGTGTTCGCTTCCGCGACATGGCACACCGTGGTGAGCTTCCAGGCATCACCAAGTCGTCGTGGTAATCCACAACTGATTTCCAAACCGCCTCGGACTAATAATCCGAGGCGGTTTGATTTTTAACCCCAAAACCGCGTGAAATAAGGGCAAAAGCCCCAATTTGTTCGCAACACACCGCAATAAACGTCCAAATGTCGGTGGCTGGGTGTTAGTTTCATTTGGACGATTAGTCAACCCGTAGGTTCAGGAGGACCAAATATGTCGCTTAACAAGAGTGAGCTCGTAGAGGCCGTTGCAAAGCACACCGGCGAGTCGCAGGCTGCCGTCAACCGTGTTGTTGACGCACTGTTCGAGACCATCGCTGCCGAGGTCGCCCAGGGCGGCAAGGTTAGCATCCCAGGCTGGCTGTCGGTTGAGAAGGGCCACCGCGCCGCTCGCACCGGTCGCAACCCACAGACTGGCGCAACCATCGAGATTCCAGCTGCTGCAACCGTCAAGGTTTCGGCTGGTAGCAAGCTGAAGGCTGCTGTCAAGTAGTCCAAAGTACTAACAAGAGTGCGGTGTCTTCGGGCACCGCACTTTTGTTTAACCTAGGCTTAATTGGTGATACAAAAAGCGTCAGTGGCTCCGCGCAAACTAACCTACCTAGCATTCGCCCTCAGTGGCGTTGGTCTTGTGCTCGGTACGCTCTGGGGCCTTGGCTTCTCGGGTGCTGCAGCACCGCTGAAACTGGCAGATCCAGGGCCTGTGGTTCGCTGGGGACTACCGCTGGCACGGGGAATTGCAGACCTGGCGGCTGCCACGGCAATCGGTGCGCTGACTATGGCTGCTTTCGCAACGGCTTCGGGCACTTGGCAACTTCGCCGCCTGGCCAACCTCGCGGGTGCAGCCGCAACCATCTGGGCTGTGGCGGGTTCGGTCACTACTGTCATGACCTATCTCTCTGTTACCGGAGTCTCATTCAACACGGACGCCAGTTTCGGTGCGGGGCTGGGCATGTTCATCACCCAGATTGCATTGGGGCAAGCCCTAGCCACCAACGTGCTTATTGCGGCCACGGTTGCTGTTTGCGCGTTCGCTGTAACTAAGCTCGTTCCAACCTTCTTCGTGGCTGCGTTGTCTTTCGCAGGACTAGTTCCATTGGCAGTATCGGGGCACGCCTCGGGTACTCAGGGTCACGCGATGGCAGTTAACGCACTCGGCCTACACCTGGTTGCAGTTTCCGTTTGGGTGGGCGGACTCATTGCCGCAATAGCGCTAAGGTCTAGCGACACCGAGACCAACCTACGTGTAGCAACCCGCTACAGCTCTCTGGCTCTATTCGCCTACGTTGTGATTGCCGCTTCCGGAATCGCGGCGGCATCGATTCGAATCACAAAAATTGAACAGCTATTCGGCAATTACGGCGGGCTGATTTTGCTCAAGGCAGCCATCCTCGTGGCGCTAGGAATCTTCGGCGCCTATTACAGGCTGCGCCTCTTGCCAAAAACTGGCGCCGGCAAGGCTTTCTGGTATTTGGTTGGCATCGAAGTTGCGCTCATGGGCGTCGCCATGGGTTTCGCTACTGCACTCTCCCACACGGCGCCACCAGCTACCAACGTAGACCTCAGCAACCCAACCCCAGCCCAAATCCTCACCGGCGAGAAACTCCCACCTCCGCTCACTACGGAACGTTGGCTTACCGCATTCAACCCAGACCTAATTTGGCTACTCGTTGCGGTCTTCGGAATAGTGGTCTACCTGATTGGAGTGTGGCGCCTTCGCCGTCGTGGCGACACTTGGTCGCTAGCACGCACCATCAGCTGGGTCTCCGGCATGCTGCTGTTGGCCTGGATCACCTGCGGCGTGATGAACGTCTATGAGCCGTACCTTTTTAGCGTGCACATGATTGCGCACATGATGCTAACCATGGGCGTTCCTCTCCTGCTCGTGCCCGGCGCGCCGGTCACGCTAATCAGCCGCGCTGTTTCCAAACGCACCGATGGTACCAACGGTGTTCGTGAGTGGACCCTGTGGGCGGTACACACACCCTGGGCTCGCTTAGTTTCAAACCCGCTATTCGCGGCACTTAACTTCGCTTCGTCGCTGGTTATCTTCTACTTCACACCGATTTTTGGTTGGGCAACCCGAGACCACATTGGCCACGAGTGGATGATCGTTCACTTCCTCATCACCGGCTACCTGTTCGTGCAGGCGCTCGTTGGCATTGACCCTGGGCCAAAGCCACTCAATTTCCCACTACGCCTTATCATCCTGTTGGGCACACTAACTTTCCACGCGCTGTTTGGCCTATCGCTAATGCAGGGAGACGCACTTCTACTGCCAGATTGGTTTGGTGCGATGGGGCGCACCTGGGGCGACCCACCACTAACCGACCAACACGTTGGCGGAGCAATCGCCTGGGGAATCGGTGAGTTCCCAGCCGCGTTCCTCACACTCATGGTCTGCATCCAGTGGTTCAACGATGACAGCCGCGAGGCAAAGCGCAAGGATCGCGCGAGCGACCGCAGCGGCGGCGCCGACATCGATGCCTATAACCAAATGCTTGCCAAGATGGCCGCTAAGCGGGATGCTGTCGAGAGCGCTCGCGACGCCGAGTTCGAGGCGGCCGAGGTTCGCAACAAGTTGAACGACCACACCTATGAGACGGGTGCCTAATGCAGCCAATAACTCTGAGCGCGGAGCAGAAGAACCTTTTCGACTACATCGAAAGCACTGAGAACAACGTCTTTGTTACGGGCCGTGCCGGCACCGGAAAGTCAACGCTACTTACTCACCTAATCGAAAACACTCAAAAGAAGGTTGCCGTGTGCGCGCCAACGGGTGTGGCAGCACTTAACGTGGGTGGCGCAACCATCCATTCACTGTTTGGCTTCCCATTCGGAATCCTTCAACCCCAGGATGTGAGGCGCCACCTTTCTCGGCGTACCCGCGAAGTTCTTGGTGCGATCGACATGCTCGTCATAGACGAAATCTCGATGGTCAACGCCAACATGATGGACGCAATAGATACCGCGCTCGGTCTGGCCAAGGGGCGTACAAAGTTGCCTTTTGGTGGCACTCAGATTGTGATGTTCGGAGACCCTTATCAGCTGGCGCCAGTACCGGGCGATGCCGAACAGCGTGCTTACATGGGTGAGCACTATCAAAGCAACTGGTTCTTCGACGCCCACGTCTGGCGAAATGACTCGCTAGAGCGTTTCGAATTGTCCGAAATATTCCGTCAGAAGGACGAGCACTTCAAGGAAATCCTCAACGCCATCAGAGTAGGAAATGCCACTCAGGAGATGTTGGACGAGCTGAATAAGGCAGGTAACCGTTGGCCTGGGCACGACGACGTAATTCGTCTGGCTACCGTCAACAACTCGGTGGATTCGGTAAACGTAGGCAGGCTCGCTCGTATCGAAAATCCGGCAAAGCAGTTCCACGCCGTCTATTCGGAGGGCGACCAAAAGGCCTTTGGCTCATCGCTACCCGCGGAGCCGGTAATCAACCTCAAGGTTGGTGCGCAGGTGATGTTTATCAAAAACGATGACGGCAACAAGCGAGCCAAGGACGGCACCGCGTTAAAGCGCTGGGTGAATGGCACAATCGGGCGCGTTGTTGAGATGCCGAGCAGCGGTGGCGTTGTGGTTGAGGTAGATGGCGAACGCCTAGACGTTGGCCAAAGCACTTGGGAAAAGGTGCGCTACGAGATCGACGAAGAATTCGATGAGGTAACCGGCAAAGTAAAGGAAGTCTTAGTTGCTGTTCCGGTTGCGGAATTTAGGCAGATTCCGCTTCGCCTTGCGTGGGCCGTCACGGTACACAAGAGCCAAGGCCAAACCTACGATGAGGTTCAAATCGACATGGGCAGAGGCGCATTCAGCCCCGGCCAAACCTACGTTGCCCTCAGCAGGGTTCGATCGCTCGAGGGGTTGTACCTCACACGCGCGATCCGAATGAACGACATCATGGTGGACGACAACGTGCTCAGATTTATGTCTGGTGTTCGCCAGCCTCGCGAAGGCGAACTATTTGACTAGATTAAAGAGGTGAAGTTACTGGGCCGCATCACCACCACTCGCAGCTGGTGGGTGCTTGGCGTGGTCGCTTCACTTCTGGGCCTCAGTGCAATCTGGGGCTTTCAGTCTTTCGGAGCCTTGCAGGCTGGTGGCTACGACAACCCAGGTTCAGATTCCTCCGTCGTAGAGCGTCTCCTCGACAGCCGATTCCACCAATCGGTGCCCAACGCCGTAATCATCTTTGATGCCAAGGGGAGTGCAGATACAGCCCAGGCTCAATCAGCTGGCAGTGAACTGGCTCGCCAGCTAACCAAACTAGACGGCGTTAAGAAGGTGACCAGCTACTACACGCTGGGCTCCCCGCAACGCTACGCTCCACCGATGGCAAGGCCGTCTATTTCTTCGTCTATTTCGACCAAACTCAAAGTTCCTCTGTAACCGCAACGCTGATTCAAGACAAATACGATGGCTGGTTCCACGGCGCTCGGGTTTACGTTGCTGGCCGGGCCGTGATTTCAAGCGCAATTGCGAAGAACATTAGCCACGACATCGCGGTGGCCGAGGAAGTTGCAATCCCAGCCACCATAATCCTCTTGCTTGTAGTGTTCGGCTCGGTGATCTCATCACTGCTGCCATTCATCGTTGCCACGGGCTCGGCTCTAGGAGCATTGTTCGTTCTTTTCCTATCCACTAAGGTTGCCGACACCTCGATCTTCGGCGTCAACCTCGTTACAGGTATGGCTCTCGGCCTTGGCATCGACTACGCGCTACTAATGGTTAATCGGTTCCGCGAGGAAATGGCCCTTGGCAAGGACCCGCGCGCTGCGGTGAAACGAACCCTTGAGACAGCGGGCCGAACGGTGTTCTTCTCCGGCCTTACGGTTGCGGTGGCGCTCATGGCGCTTGCGTTCTTCCCGCAGTACTTCTTGCGCACCTTTGCTGTTGCAGGCATCGGAGTGGTGATTTTTGCCGAGATAAGCGCGCTGCTTATCCTCCCGGCGATCCTCAATCTCCTAGGCAAACGCGTAGACAGGTTCAAGCTGGTGCCAGGTAGCCTCGCACCCAAGGACACGGGTATGTGGGAACGCATTGCAAGAACCGTGATGCGCAGGCCGTTGCCAATCCTTTTCGCCGTGCTCATTGCCCTGGCAGGTTTGGCATCGCTGGGCAAAGCAACAACGTACGGTTTGGTTGATGACAGAATCTTGCCGGCCAACTCGCCAACGGTGCTGGCCAATGACCAAATCAGGACCCGCTTCGATGGCCGCGAGGGAACGCCGATCCAGATTGTTCTAGGGCATCCATCGCAGAATCAACTGATTGACTACACCACAAAGTTGAGCAATCTTGAGGGTGTTGTGCGGGTTCAAAGCCCACTGGGCATTACGCAGGCCGGCGTGCTGGATTCGGGCTATGCACCAGCCTTTGCCAACTACACGGCAGATGGCTTGGTGCGAGTTGACGCAATTACGAGCGTGGATTCGCATTCGACCGGAGCATACGACCTCACAAAACAGGTGCGCAACATTGCTTCGCCTATCCACTACGTGCGCGTGGGTGGTGCGGGTGCAGCATACACAGACTCTCTGCAATCGGTGTTTGACAACCTTCCGGCTGCGATCGGCTGGTTGGCGCTAGCCACCATGATTCTGCTGTTCTTGTTTACCGGCTCGATTTTGCTGCCCATTAAGGCCGTGCTATTAAACCTGGTTTCCCTCGCGGCAACGCTCGGTTTCCTCACGTGGGTGTTCCAGGATGACCACCTGCATTGGCTGATTGGGCCATTCCAGACCACGGGAAGTGTGGATCTTTCAACAACGGTGCTAGTCGCAGTAATCGCCTTTGGCCTGAGCATGGACTACGAGTTGTTCCTGCTGGGCAGAATCAAAGAACGCCACGATGCCGGCGACTCAACCGTTGACGCGGTTAGCTTTGGTCTTCAGCGGTCCGGCCGCATAATCACCGCGGCAGCCATTGTGCTTGCGGTATCTTTCTACGGTTTCACAGGTAGCTCGGTGAGCATCATGAAACTGCTGGGTTTGGGTGTGGCATTCGCCATCATCCTGGATGCAACCGTCATCCGCGCGCTGCTGGTACCGGCGCTGATGCGCCTTTTCGGCGAGTACAACTGGTGGGCGCCAAAGGGTCTCAAGTGGCTTTTCAAGCGTGCCGGCCTCGAGCACTAGGTATTCTTGAACCATGCTCATGTCAGATCGCGATATTCGCGCCCAAATCGAAGCTGGCCGTATTGGCCTTGACCCGCTGAATCTTGAACTGATTCAGCCTTCAAGCATCGATGTGCGACTGGATCGATTCTTCCGCCTCTTCCACAACCACAAGTACGCCTTCATCGACCCGCGCGAAGACCAGGCCGAGCTTACGCACCTGGTTGAGGTGAAGAGCGACGAGGCTTTCATTCTGCACCCGGGCGAGTTCGTTCTTGGTAGCACCTATGAGTTTGTTTCGCTTCCGGATGACGTTGCGGCTCGCCTTGAGGGCAAGAGCTCGCTTGGTCGACTCGGCCTTCTCACCCACAGCACCGCTGGCTTCGTAGACCCTGGATTCCGTGGCCACGTCACCCTCGAGCTCGCCAATGTTTCCAACCTGCCAATTAAGCTTTGGCCGGGAATGAAGGTTGGCCAGCTGTGCTTCTTCCAGCTTTCTTCGCCGGCCGAAACCCCATACGGCAGCGACAAATACCTAAACCGTTACCAGGGTCAGCGCGGCCCAACCGCTTCGCGCTCGCACCTTAACTTCCACATCACCGATGTGGGCAACGACCCTCTAAAGCAGTAGCCAGGCGAATTTGCAATTCTACATTTTGTAGAAATAGACTTGCTCTACGTTTCGTAGAAAGAGTTTTAATGAAAGCCTCCAAGTCCTTGCCGCTTGCACTCCTCGTAGCGCTGTTAGTTCCACCGGTTCCAGCTCAGGCGCACGAAAAGAGAGATGTAACGATTACACAGGCATGGATACGAAGCTCGGAGTACTCGGACCATGTCGGTGGAATGACAGGAATCTTCGCACGAATAAAAAATAATACGAACCACGAAGTCATTTTGCTTGGCGGTAAAACACGAACCGCCCCTATGGTTCAAACTCATGAGGTTGTCGGCGGAATTATGCGACAGAAGTCGGGCGGAATAGTCATCCCAGCTGGTAAGACTGTTACCCTGCAACCAGGTGGACTACACGTGATGATCATGGATTTAAAACGAGCCATTCGCTCTGGAGCGCGAGTTCACTTTACGTTTGCATTCAAAGGTGCTAGGTCCCAAACCATACTTCTGTTAGCCAAGCCAGCTGCAGCTGGTGGCGAAAATTACACACACAAAACAACCACCGAATAGCGAAACTTGGCTATGACCACAACTCGAAGACAGCTAATAGTAGGTGGTGCTGCCACAACGGCTGCTCTGGCAGCAGGGTATGCCATCGGTGCGCGTACGGCAGTTACAAGAGCCGTCGAGTATGCCAAAGACTCGGGCGTCTATGACCCTCTGGGGATTGAGGGCAAGCTTTACGACCGAATAAAACTGGTGGCTCTCGACCTTTTACCTGGCAGCACGATATTGAGCATGTCACGTTGGATGGCACTGCTTACTGACGCACAAAAATCCTACAATCGTAACAAGGCGCCAGCGGGAGACCCGCTCCCCGAACTCAGCAACGCACCATTATCGATTGCTGTGGGCTTTGGGCCAGCTCTCTTTGAAAAGCTTGGCTTAAAGAATCAGTCACCCAGCGGATTTGAATCAATACCGGCGTTCAAAATCGATAGCCTAGACCCGCGTTACTGCGACGGTGACGTACTCCTTCAAATTCAGGGCAACGCGTCACTGCAACTGGAGCATGTTGCACGAATGCTCTCCAGAGATGCCGCCGAATTCGCAACGGTGCGGTGGATACAAAACGGTTTTGCCCAGAAAGCGAAGGTGGCCGTTGGTGCCGGGAAATCCGTAGATGTACACAGAAACCTCATGGGTCAGGTGGATGGGACGGATAACCCGAAACCTGGAACAAGGAATTTCGCTGACCTAGTTTGGATTGATCATGGTCCGGCTTGGTGCATAGGCGGAACTCAAGTTGTAATACGTCGCATAAGAATGAACCTTGATGCCTGGGACTCATTAGGCAGACCGCAGCAGGAGTCGGCCATAGGAAGGGAGATATCAACAGGAGCCCCTTTGGGAGGCGCCATTTTGACTGACCCCGTAGACCTAGAAGCCCGCGATGCAATCGGGTTACTAGCAATTCCTGAATATGCACACGTTCGACGCGCAAGCGCTCAGGGCTTTCGGGAGCGGTTCTTGCGTCGTCCGTACAACTATGTAGTAGAGAATGACGGAGACACGGAATCGGGTCTGCTATTTCTTGCCTACGCTCAAGACCTAGCCGAACAGTACTTGCCGGTACAAAATAGGTTGGCTGAGTTTGATCTGCTGAACGTATGGACGAAACCAATCGGTTCGTCCACCTTTGTAATAGCGCCACCACCTGCCGACGGCGAGATTATCGCCCACAGCCTCTTCGCCTAAAAAGCGAATTTCGATCTTGCGCTAGCTAGCACCTCAGCATGAATATGCCGCAGCGCAACGAGGTCGGCTTCCTGTTCCATAAGTTCGTGAGTATGGCTGACCATAAGGCGTGCCAACGGTAACCATCCCAGCAAACTAGCAGCGACTGCCGCCACCCGCTTCAAACTATTGTGGCCCCCAACTACGTGCCCAACCTCGTGCCAGAGAACCGCGTTCAATTCATCGCTGCTTAACATGTTCAAAGCTGTTGAGGACATTATGATGCGCGAAAGGCCATGCTCATCGCTAACTAAAGCCAAGGGAACTTCAAGCTCAACTCGCGCGACAGGGATGCCGCGAAATACCTTTAAAGTGACACCGAGTCCGCCTATGTAGTTACTAACCGAACGATAGTTGGTAATAGCGGTACCCCATTTTGTTACCGTATGTGCCAAAGTTCCACCGGCTAAAGCAACAGCAAGCCAAGGGAGAAGACTCACCAACACAACCAAGAGTAAGTTTCCAAGTCCAACGGAGGTCGTGTGAAGCTGACCGTAAGAGTTGAGCATAACTATTACGCCGGTAATAAGCGACGACAAAAGACTCACAACCAGGGAGTAGAGACCCCCGAACCAAAGAGTTAGGAGCAAGCGAGGATGTATAGACGAGGGCAAGAGTTTTAGAATGCGCGCGCCGAACAGGCCAGTTGAAAAAAACCAGAGCAGGCTGGTAGCTAGTAGCGCAGAATAAATTTCCAACTCAGTGCCGATTTAGGGAAGACCTAATTTCGCTCAGTTGTTCGGGGGTAAGCGACCTAGCAAAGTGAGAGAACGCCAAGAGTGGATTCGCAGATTCCGCAAAGACCTTCAAAAGCAGTGCAGCGTCATGCTCATCCTTGGTTGTCGCTGAAGCGAAGAGAAGTTGACGACCCTCACCTGCGGATTTAGTTACCAAACCTTTGTCTGCGAGCCTCGCAAGTACGGTCAATACCGTTGTTAGCGCTAGCGACCCATCCGGAGATACAGAGGCAAGCACCTGCTGGGAAGTCACCTGAGTGAGGCCGTTCTCACGAGCGCGCCAGAGTACCTCTAGAACTGCATTTTCCAGTTCGCCTTGACTTCTGCCTCTCGCCATAGCCTAATTCTACTCAACGTAGAGCATTAGTCGTTCAAAACTGGGTTTGGGTGCACGCGGGTTAGCAGCCACAGGCCAAACCCGAGCACAACCATGAGTCCCAGGATTCCGTAGATCGCCGTGTGGGCAACTCCCATCGCTGCAGCGCTTAGCGTTGCAATGAGCCAGAACGTTGGGCTCAGGAAGCTGGTGATCTTGCCGGTGGTTTGGTAAATGCCAAAGATTTCGCCCTCGCGGCCATCCGGGGTGAAGCGCGCCACAAAGGTGCGGCTTGATGCCTGGGCGGGGCCAACAAAGAGGCAAAGCACGAGGCCGCCGATCCAGTAGGTGATCTGGCCGGCGCCAGCAAATACGAATACACCTAGCCCAGCAAGAAGCAGGCCCGAGAGGCTACCCACGATGGTGGCCTTGGTGCCAATGCGGTCGTCTAACCAACCGCCAACAGCGGCACCGATGCCGGCAACAATGTTGGCGGCGATGCCGTAGAAGATTACCTGTGTGGTTGTGAAGCCAAAGGCAACCGAGCCGAGGATTGCCCCGTAGGTGAAAACGCCAGCGAGGCCATCGCGGTAGATAGCGCTGGCAATGAGGAACCTGAGGGCGTCCGGGGAGTTGGTGCGAAGGCGCTTTAGCTGGGCGAAGAGCGAGCGGTAGCTTTCGAGGAGGCTCTCCTTTGCTACCTGCGCCTTGGCGGGTACCTCGGGAACAAAGATGGCCAGCGGGATTGTGAAGATCAGCATCCAGATGGCGCTGAACAGGAACAGGATGCGGATGTTCTGGCCGCCATCGGTGGAAACACCAAACCAAGGGTGATCCGGTAGCACAAAGCCAACCAGCGAAAGCAAAAGCAGCGCAATGCCACCAACGTAACCGAGGCCCCAGGCGAAGCCGGAGACTTTACCCATGTTTGCCTTGGTGGTTACCTGCTTGAGCATTGCGTAGTAGTTGATGAAGGCCGTTTCTTGAACAACCGAGCCGATTGCGTATAGGGCGATGCCGAAGACCAGGAAGCTGGGGTTTGGTTCAACCAGGTAAGAAGCGGCCATGATGGCGATGAGCACGCCGGAGTTTACTAACAGCCAAAACTTGCGCTTACCGGCGTCATCGCTGCGACGACCAAACACCGGTGCCGAAACTGCAACAAGCAGGGCTGCAAGCATGGTTCCAACCGAAAGCAGGTTGGTATTTGCATCCTTGTCGCCGAAGGAGCTACTGGTGATGTAGGTGGCAAAGATGAAGGTCTGAATGATGGTTGGGTAGGGCTGCTCGGCCCAGTCCCAGAGGGCCCAAGACCAGGTGGCGAGGCGGTTTGGGCGTGGTTCAGCGGCTACGTTGCTCATTGCTTCAGATTATCGGCGCTGGCCATGAGATGGATGCCCGTGTCGTTGATTGTTACCTCGTTGGTAACGAGAGAATCAAAGTTGAGTGAGGTGCGCTCAACTTTGGGGCCGAATGCTTGACATCCGCAAAGGGAAATGTCAAACTTGAGTCCAGATGGCTCAAGTTCCTTTTGGGCCTCGATATCCGATTCAACCAAGGAGATAAAACATGGCTCGTGCAGTAGGCATCGACCTCGGAACCACCAACTCTGCAGTATCCGTACTGGAGGGTGGCGAACCAACCGTTATCGCCAACGCAGAAGGCTTCCGCACCACCCCATCGGTGGTTGCATTCACCAAAGACGGCGAGGTGCTGGTTGGCGAGACCGCCAAGCGCCAGGCCGTCACCAACGTTGACCGCACCATTTCTTCGGTCAAGCGCCACATGGGTACCAACTGGACCTTCGCTGTGGACGAAAAGAAGTACACCCCTCAGGAGATCTCGGCACGCATTCTTGCCAAGCTCAAGCGCGACGCAGAGACCTACCTCGGCGAGGCAGTTACCGACGCCGTGATCACCGTTCCTGCCTACTTCAACGACGCAGAACGCCAGGCAACCAAGGACGCCGGCGAGATCGCGGGCCTCAACGTGCTGCGCATCATCAACGAGCCAACCGCAGCCGCACTGGCATACGGCCTCGACAAGGGCAAGGAAGACGAGCTCATCCTGGTTTACGACCTGGGTGGCGGTACCTTCGACGTATCCCTGCTCGAGGTTGGCAAAGATGACGGCTTCAGCACCATCCAGGTGAAGGCAACCTCGGGCGACAACCGCCTCGGTGGCGACGACTGGGATGCTGCGCTCGTTGAGCACCTGATCAAGCGCTTCAAGGAGAGCACCGGAGTAGACGTAAGCAAGGACAAGATTGCCCTTCAGCGCCTGAAGGAAGCTGCCGAGCAGGCCAAGAAGGAACTCTCGCAGGCAACCAGCACCAAGGTGCAGCTGCCATACCTGAGCCTCACCGAGAATGGCCCAGCCAACCTCGATGAGACCGTGACCCGCGCACAGTTCCAGGACCTAACCGCAGCGCTGCTTGAGCGCACCAAGAAGCCATTCCACGACGTAATTCGTGAAGCCGGCGTAAAGGTTTCGGACATCGACCACGTTGTACTCGTTGGTGGATCCACCCGCATGCCTGCAGTAGCAGACATTGTGAAGGAACTCACCGGTGGCCAGGAGCCAAACAAGGGTGTGAACCCCGATGAGGTTGTTGCTGTTGGTGCTTCCATCCAGGCTGGTGTTCTAAAGGGCGAGCGCAAGGACGTACTGCTCATCGATGTAACCCCACTGAGCCTCGGTATCGAGACCATGGGTGGCATCATGACCAAGCTCATCGAGCGCAACACTGCAATCCCAACCAAGCGTTCGGAGACCTTCACCACCGCTGCTGACAGCCAGCCATCGGTGAGCATTCAGGTTTACCAGGGCGAGCGTGAGTTCACCCGCGACAACAAGAGCCTCGGCAACTTCGAGCTCACTGGAATCGCACCAGCCCCACGTGGCATTCCACAGATCGAAGTAACCTTCGACATCGACGCCAACGGTATTGTGCACGTGTCTGCAAAGGACAAGGGCACCGGCAAGGAGCAGTCGATGACCATCACCGGTGGTTCGGCCCTTAGCAAGGACGACATCGAGCGCATGGTTAAGGACGCCGAGGAGCACGCAGCCGAGGACAAGAAGCGCCGCGAGGAGCAGGACGTCCGTAACACCGGTGAGCAGATCGTCTACCAGACCGAGAAGCTGATCAAGGACAACGCCGACAAGCTTCCAGAGGACGTAAAGGCCGAGGTTCAGACCGACGTTGACGCCCTGAAGGCAGCACTAGCTGGCGAGGACATTGAGGCAGTGAAGGAAGCAACCGAGAAGCTGAACACCAGCGCCCAGAAGCTGGGCGAGGCCATCTATGCCGCAGCCGCTGCCGAGGCTCCAGCCGAGGAAGCAAACGGCGAAGACGTTGTTGACGCCGAGGTTGTAGACGACGAAGACGAGAAGAAGTAATGGCCGAGTTCGAAAACGAAGGCACCGAGTCGGCGGAAGTAAATTCCGCCGACTCGGCACCGGCCCAGCCAGATGCAATCGACGAGGCGCTCGCCGACTTGGTTGAGGACCTGGGTCCGATCTCGAAGGAAGCCGAGCTCCTAGCCGACCTCCAGCGTCTCCAGGCTGAGTTTGTGAACTACAAGGCTCGCGTAGAACGCGACCGCGATGTAGCCCGCAACAACGCAATCGCAGAGGTGCTTCGCTCGCTGTTCCCAGCCTTCGATGACCTGTCGCGTGCCGAGGCACACGGCGACCTCGAGGGTTCGCCTTTCGAGGCGGTGGCTAACAAGCTGCGCGCCGCTGGCGACAAGTTTGGACTCAAGCAGTTTGGTGCAAAGGGCGAGGCATTTAGTCCAGACCTACACGAGGCACTGCTGCAGACCCCTTCTGCCGAGGTCACCGAGATGACCATCGCAGATGTAGTTGAACCCGGCTACCAGATTGGCGAGCGCATCATCCGTGCCGCCAAAGTTGTAGTTCACATCCCCGCATAGCAACAAACCGAAACTAGAAAGAGAGGACGGCGATGGCGAGTCAAGACTGGTTCGATAAGGACTTCTACAAGATCCTGGGCGTAGGCAAAGATGTATCCGAAGCCGAACTCAAGAAGGTTTACCGCAAGCTCGCGCGCCAGTATCACCCAGACTCGAACCCGGGTGATACTGCCGCCGAGGCGCGATTTAAGGAGATCTCAGAGGCTTACACCGTTCTGAGCGACCAAGAGCAGCGCAAGGAATACGATGCCGTTCGCGCAATGGGCGGCGGCGCCAGGTTCTCTGGTGCTGGGCCAAACATGGGCGGCGGCGGTTTCGAAGACGTGTTCTCGAACCTGTTCGGTGGTGGCGGTAGTCGCGGTGGTTTCCCAGGTGGCTTCGGCGGTGGGTTTGGCGGCTTCGGTGGCCCAACTCCTGGAGCCGACCTCACTGCTGCGGTAACCATCGACTTCATCGATGGGGTTAAGGGCACCACCCGCAAACTCACCGTTCCACACGGCGAGGACATCTCGTTCAAGGTGCCAGCCGGCATCAAAGACGGCGGCAAGATCAAGCTTCGGGGCCGCGGACAGCCATCCATGAACGGCGGACCAAACGGCGACCTACTGGTTACCGTTGCAATCAAGCCGCACCCTGTTTTCACCCGCGATGGCGATAACCTGCGTGTGAATGTGCCGGTCACCTTCGTTGAGGCGACCCTCGGCGCCACCATCCAGGTGCCAACCCTAGGCGGAGACCCGGTGAAGCTAAAGGTTGCGCCAGGTACCCCAAACGGGCGAGTACTGCGCGTGAAGGGCAAGGGCGTAGTGACCGAGAAGCACCAGGGCGACCTGCTGGCTACCGTGGAAATCGCTGTTCCAGCGCATATGTCGGCAAAGGCTAAGGAAGCTCTCGAGGCATTTGCTCAGGAGCTACCGGATGAAAATCCACGCGAGGACCTACTGCTTAAGGCTGGGCTCCTCTAATGGATGAGATCACCGAAGACACGCCAATATTTGTGATTTCGGTGGCCGCAGAATTGGCCGCGATGCACCCGCAGACGCTTCGTCAATACGACCACCTCGGCTTGGTTTGCCCGGTTAGAACTGCCGGAAACAGCCGCAGGTACACCATGCGCAACGTTGCCCAACTGAAGGAAATCGCTCGCCTGAGCGCCGAAGGCGTGAGTCTCACCGGCATCAAGCGCATCCTTGAGTTGGAAAACGACAACGCAAACCTTCGCAAGCGAGTTCGCGACCTAGAGTCGACTCTCGCGACCGAACTCATGAGTCGCCCGGGAGCCCGCGTATTTGCAGCGGGAGATCAGGGCGTAGTGAGCCTGGCTCAAGGAAAACGACCAGCCAAAAACAACGGCATCGTCTTATGGCGGGCCAAGTAATCGGTGCGGGCATAAGTTCGCACACAAAGCTCAGCAGTTAGGAGCAACAGGTGAACAACCAGCAAAACGAGCAGAAGTCTGCTCTCGAGCAGTACGGCGTAAACCTCACAGAGGTAGCGAAGTCCGGCAAGCTCGATCCAGTAATCGGTCGCGATGCCGAAATCCGTCGCGTTTCGCAGGTGCTTTCGCGCCGCACCAAGAACAACCCCGTGCTTATTGGCGAACCAGGCGTTGGTAAGACCGCGGTGGTTGAAGGCTTGGCCCAGCGCATTGTTGCGGGCGACGTACCCGAGAGCCTCAAGGGAAAGCAGCTAATCTCGCTTGATCTCGCCGCGATGGTTGCCGGCGCGAAATTCCGGGGCGAGTTTGAAGAACGACTCAAGGCAGTGCTTGCCGAGATTAACGCCGCCGAGGGCCAGGTGATTACCTTCGTTGATGAACTCCACACCCTTGTTGGTGCCGGTGCAGCCGATGGCTCGATGGACGCCTCGAACATGCTGAAGCCGATGTTGGCCCGCGGTGAACTGCGCCTCATTGGCGCCACCACCTTGGATGAATACCGCGAGCGAATCGAACGGGACCCGGCGCTCGAACGCCGATTCCAGCAGGTTTACGTGGGTGAGCCATCGGTGGTTGACACGGTGGCAATTTTGCGTGGACTCAAGGAACGCTACGAAGCGCACCACAAGGTGGCCATTGCCGACAGCGCCCTTGTTGCGGCGGCATCGCTGAGCGACCGATACATCACAGGCCGACAACTGCCGGACAAAGCGATTGACCTAGTTGACGAAGCAGCCAGCCGCCTGCGCATGGAGATTGATTCTGCCCCGGTGGAGATTGATGAGCTGCGCCGCGCGGTTGACCGCCTGAAGCTTGAGGAACTTGCCCTTGCCAAGGAGAAGGATGCCGCGAGCAAGGAGCGCCTGGCCAAACTTCGCGAAGACCTAAAGTCCAAGGACGCCACCCTCAAAGAATTGGCTACCCGCTGGGAACGCGAGCGCAGTGAACTGAACCGAATCGGTGAGTTGAAAACCAAGATCGACCAGCTTCGCAGCGACTCCGAACGCGCACAGCGTGAAGGAAACCTGGAGAAGGCGAGCCGTCTGCTCTACGGCGAGATTCCATCGCTGGAAAAGCAGTTGGCCCAGGCCGAAGCAGCCGAGGGATCGGCCGCGGATCGCATGGTCAATGACCAAGTAACCGAGGATGACATCGCTGCGGTTGTGGCAGCCTGGACTGGCATTCCAACCGGGCGTTTGCTGGCTGGCGAATCACAAAAATTGCTGCACCTTGAAGCCGAGTTGGGTCACCGACTCATTGGCCAAAAACTTGCCGTTAAGAGCGTCTCCGATGCGGTTCGCCGCACCAAGGCCGGCATTGCCGACCCAGGCCGACCAACCGGTTCGTTCCTGTTCCTCGGCCCAACCGGTGTTGGCAAAACCGAGCTAGCTAAGAGCCTCGCAGAGTTCTTGTTTAACGACGAAAAGGCGATGGTCCGAATCGACATGAGCGAGTACGGTGAGAAACACTCCGTCTCGCGCCTAGTTGGTGCCCCTCCGGGATACATCGGATACGAGCAGGGCGGCCAGCTCACGGAAGCCGTGCGCCGACGCCCATACTCTGTTGTGTTGCTCGACGAAGTTGAGAAGGCACACCCAGAGGTGTTCGACGTATTGCTGCAGGTCTTGGATGACGGACGCCTCACCGATGGCCAGGGCCGAACCGTTGACTTCAAGAACGTGATTCTGATCCTCACCAGCAATCTAGGAAGCCAGTACCTGGTAGACCCAGAACTCACCGATGACCAGAAGCAGCAGGCAGTGCTCAACACCGTTCGTGCCGCCTTCAAGCCAGAGTTCCTAAACCGCCTCGATGACATCGTTGTGTTTAGCGCGCTGAGCAAGGAGGAGCTGGGAGCGATTGTGGAGCTCAACATTGAGCGCCTGAGCAAGCGTCTCTCGGAGCGCCGCCTACAACTTGCGGTTACGCCAGCCGCCCGTGCCTGGCTCGCCGATGCAGGCTACGACCCAATCTACGGCGCGCGCCCACTGCGACGCCTCATGCAACAGCAGATCGATGACAAGCTCGCCAACCTGCTCCTGGCAGGCGAGGTAACCGATGGGTCATCGGTGCTTGTGGACGTAGCCACCGATGGTGACGGCTTAAAGGTGAGCGCGTGGCAGGAGTAACCCTAACCGCGGAGGCGGCCAAGCAAGCCTTGGCCGTCTACGCAAACCCGGGTAGGTCGAAGGACCTCGGCTGGTTTTTCAAAACCGGACCCGGCGAGTATGCCGAGGGCGACCAGTTCATCGGTGCCAAAGTGCCTGAGGTGCGCGCCGTTGCCAAGGAGTACGCGGCGCTATCGATTGGTGAGATCGACGTTTTGGCGCACTCGCCAATTCACGAGGAACGGTTGCTGGCAGACCTGCTTTTGGTGAACCGCTACTTGAAAGCCAAGGACGACCAAACTCGCGGTGAACTGTTTGAGGTGTGGCTAAACCTGGCCTACCAAAACTGTTGGAACAACTGGAACCTGGTGGACGCCGCCTACGTGTTTGGCGACTGGCTGGAACGCCTCCCTAACCCAGAATTACTAGACGCATTGGCGCACTCGCAGGTTTTGTGGGAACGCCGAATGTCGATCATTCTCACCTTCACGGGAATAAAAAACGGAAACTTTGCACCGGCATTCGCCTCGGCGCGCACGCTGCTACACGATCCACACGATCTAATCCACAAGGCAGTGGGTTGGATGCTACGCGAAATTGGAAAAGTAGACGACGACCCCCTGCGCGCCTACCTGGATGAAACCGCGGCTGAAATGCCCCGCACCATGCTTCGATACGCGCTAGAAAAGCAACCTCAGAAACTACGCGAACACTATATGGGTTTGGCGCGGGCTAAAAACAACCGCTAAACTTGAAAAGCACCAAGGAGACGTCGCATAGCCCGGTCGAGTGCGCCTCACTGCTAATGAGGTAAGGACTTAAAATCCTTCGGAGGTTCAAATCCTCTCGTCTCCGCAAAATAAGAAGCCACCCTTTCGGGTGGTTTTCTTGTTTTGCGAGGTTTCGACTTGGAGGATTTGGGAGGCGGCCGCGGTTATGCGGCCAACGGTTCCTCTCGTCTCCGCGCAATAAACCCCCGTAGAAATACGGGGGTTTTTCATTGCGCGTCGTCGAGAGTGTTTATGCCCCGCAGAGTTTGTGTTTGTGGATGTTTATCGAAGTCTCGCAGCGATAGTTCGCTTGGTCGCGAACTTTCGTGCTCCGGTTCAAATCCTCTCGTCTCCGCAAACAAAATCCTCACCCTTTCGGGTGGGGATTTTTTGTTTGCGTGCAGAATGTGCACGGAGGATTTGGGAGGCGACCGCGGTTATGCGGCCAAATGATCGAAATTCTCCGGCGGGTTTCCGAGCATCTGGCGGTGTGCGTTGACAGCCAACCAGGTGAAGCTCTGTTTGCCAACGTCCTTCATGCCGAGAAGTTTTGCAAACTTCTTGTACTTGCCGGCTTTTGCCGAAACTTTCGCGACATTCTTTGCAAGCTTGCCTGCGGTGCTAACACGCCCGGCTATGAGTTCAAGTGCAAGCCCGCCATTATTCGCAATGAATCGGACCACATCGCTGTCCAGGATAAGAACTGTGTCCACCAGGCGTTGAATCTTGGCAGGATCTTTGCCTTCAGTTCCGTGTATCTCTACGGCCGTTAGCACGAAAAGGGCAAGCGCTTCAGAGAACTCGTCCGAATCAGTTCCCTGCAACACTTCGGCCGAGCCAAGTTCATCTTCGAGAACTTGAAGTATCTCACCTGGTGTCAGCGATGGATGCGCTTCGCGGATGCGGGCCACATTGGCTAGAGCAGCAGGTCTGCGTTCGCCATGGGCCTCATCCAGTAGCGATCGCGTCTTGGCATCTACGACCTCTTTGAGGTCGCCAGCTTTCTCCCCCACAAACTTTGCACCTGCTATTACGCCATCAGCGGCGTCTTCAAAGCCCTCCTTGGCGGCGGCACTAGCCTGAGCAGCCGCACTCCCCACCGAAGCTTTAACTTTATTGAATAGTGATTGTTTTTCTTCATTCCCCATAAGAACCATCTTAAGCGTTCGCTCAGACTTTATATCAAGAACACTGACTCAAGCGGGCTAGGAACAATGCCCGCACGAAGTCGGTTCTATCAATCACCATGATTGAGTTCACAGTTCGGGCGACGGTTAAGCACCCCATCGGTGCAGTTTGGGCTTGCCTCACGGATTGGGAGGATAACTCCAACTGGATTCTGTTCACCCGCGTTACCAACACAAACACCATCGAAGGTGTGGGGGCTGAGTTTGTGGGCGTCACTAACTTTGGGCCTGCCAAGTTGGTGGATCGAATGCGGGTTACAAGTTTTGTAGCGCCAAAAGGTGGCATCGCCTCGGCGGAGGTTGAAAAGGTTGGACCTGTGCTTTCCGGAGTCGCAGGTTTTACTCTGCGCGCCTTGGATGAAACAACAACTCAACTTGAATGGGTTGAGAATGTGGGCGTGGGCCAACGCGCAATCCCGAAAGCCCTGTCTTTTGTTTTGACCCTGTTTGGCTCACTCGCTTTTCGCATCGCTTTGGGGCGGTTTGCTCGTCACCTGGCAAGTTCTGCACAGAAACCTTAAGTTCGATTTTGCATCGCCCGTTGCGGGTCTAGTGTTGCGTTTAGGCTTGCAAATTATTTGGAGGGTACGCAATGGCAATTCCAGTTCTTCACCCAGAAAACGTAGTAAACGTTCAGCACGCGGGGCTCGTTAGCCGCATAGAGGGCAACACGGTTCCAACGCTCCACCTCACGCTCGACGGCACGATGCCGATCATGTTTGAACACCACGTATTCCTTTGGAAGACAACGGGTATCGACATAGGCATTATGAAACTTGCTGGCGCATTCAAGCGAGTCATGGCCGGTATGGCCGTTTTCATGACCCAGGCCACGGGCAAGGGCGACATCTCTTTTAGCCGCGATGCTGCGGGCCACGTTATCGGCCTTCCGCTAGAGCACGGCCAGACCATCTACATGCGTGAGCACCAGTTCTTGGCTGCAACCGCAAATGTCGACTATTCCTTCGAACGTGTTCGCGGTTTTGGTTCGATGCTCGTGGGTGGCCAAGGTTTCTGGATCGACAAATTCACCGGCGGTAGCGGTGGCTCGGTTGTATGGGTGCACGGCCACGGCAACATTTACGACGTAGACCTAGCTGCGGGTGAGACCATCGATGTTGAACCAGGCGCATGGGTTTACCGCGATGGCAGCGTGACCTACGAGCAAAAAGTTGTGGGTCTATCTACTGGTTTCTTGGCCGGCGGCGGAAACTTCATTTTCAATCGCTTTACCGGGCCAGGAAGAGTTGGCATTCAATCGGGTACGGCAATCGCCGACATGCTTCCGGCAGGCTAGTCCTGGATGTGCCAGAAATAGACCTTAGTTGGGTTTCCGTGCTCCGCGATTTCATCCGTTAGCCGCCAGTCCCACGCCCCGGGGCTGTGGCTGGCAACTAGCAGGCGACGCTTGCCGCCAACGTTTTCAATGCCACTGATGATTGCGGTGTGGTCGCGGTCGCCCGAGGCATCCCAATCAAACTGAACTATGTCACCAACTGAAACTTGGCCACGCTGCGACCAACTGAGAGGCTTGGCTAGTTCGGGGTGTGCAGCAAGGTAATCGTGCAAGGCCGTGGATGAGATCCAGGCTCGGGTATAAGGCTCACCCGTGTTGCTGTGCGCCCAGTCGGTGGTCATCTTCCATCCGCGGGCAAGCAGGGTTTGACTCGTGAAATTCACGCAATCGGTGCC